>VFQT010002243.1_pt1 | contig 20345 bp, 20 predicted proteins | sample 3512381 | NCBI WGS metagenome assembly VFQT01 (sample SAMN10412376, study PRJNA504923) | tailings metagenome | isolation source: Relicate 2 Philex TSF3 active mining site | place: Philippines: Tuba, Benguet | collected 2017-08-29
GCAGGGCCAGCGGCAGCTTGCGGCAGCGGGAATACACCGGATCGCCCACGATCGGGTGGCCGATGTGGGCGCAGTGCACCCGGATCTGATGGGTGCGACCGGTGTCGAGCTTGAAACGCATCAGCGAGTAATCGCCCAAGCGCTCCAGCAGGGTCCAGTGGGTGCAGGCATGGCGGCCACTGTCGTCATGCACCACGGCGTACTTCTTGCGATCGGCAGGGTGGCGACCGATCGCACCCACGATCGTGCCGTGCTCGGCAGCAGGCACGCCGTGCACCACCGCCAAGTATTCGCGTGAAGCGATGCGCTTCTGGATCTGCACCTGCAGCTTCACCAGAGCCTCCTGGCTTTTAGCCACCACGATGCAGCCGGTGGTGTCTTTATCGAGGCGGTGCACGATGCCGGGCCGCAACTTTCCGCTGATCCCCGGCAGATCGGGGCAGTGGTGCAGCAGGCCATTCACCAGGGTGCCGTCTTTATTGCCGGGGGCCGGGTGCACCGTGAGCCCTGCAGGTTTGTTGAGGACGATCAGGTGCTCGTCTTCAAACAGCACGTCCAGGGGGATCGCCTGGGGCATCAGATAGGGCAGCGGCTCGGGCGGCGGCATCCACAGCTCCACCGTGTCGCTCTGGCGCAGGGGCGTTTTGGCCTTGCCCGTGACGCCATTCACCCGCACGTAGCCGGCATCGATGAACTTCTGGATGCGGGCGCGGCTCTGCTCGGGGCGCTGGGCTACCAGCCAGCGGTCGAGCCGCATCGGCAGGGGCTTCGGATAGTTGAGGGTGACGAGCTCGCCCTCGCCTTCACCGAATCCGCTCACGGCAGCTCCAGGGCCAGGGGGCCCAGCATGCCCCGCCGGAAATCATCGAGAAACCGCTGGGCCATGCGGGCGGTGTCGCCGCTGGTGTGGCGCTCCGCCGCGGCCCGCAGCCAGCCATCCGCGTCTGGGCACAACGCTGCTGGCACACCACCCAGCGAAGACGCGCCCGCAGACAACTGTCCGGGATTCTGTACAGCTTGCACGGAACCCTGCGCCGTGGCGAGTGAGTGATCCGCAGCTGGCCCGCGCTCCAAAACCGAGCTCTGCGCCAAGGCTTGAACCGGCACGCCGTAGCGGCTCTCCAGCAAACCCGGCTTGACACCGGAGGCTGGCACCACCTCCAGGCCCGCCAGCATCTGAACAAACGCCATCGCCACCGCTTCGCCGTCGTAGGCGGCCTGGCCGATGTCGTCGCAGAGGGCCAGGCGCAATGCGGCCAGCTGGTCGTCGAGCCGTGGCGGCAGCACACCCGGCGCATCCAGCAGATCCAGGTCTTGCCCGAGGCGTACCCAGCGCAGGCTGCGGGTGACGCCGGCGCGGCGGGCGCTATCCACCACCTTCTGGCGCACCAAGCGGTTAATCAGAGCCGACTTGCCCACATTTGGGAAGCCGAGCATCAGGGCACGCACCGGCCGGGGCCGCATGCCACGCGAGCGGCGACGTTCGTTGAGCGCATCACCAGCACGGATCGCCGCCTGCTGCAGCTGCTTCACACCGATCCCCGCTTTGGCGTCACTCCACCAAGGGGTCTGGCCCTGGGCGCGGAACCAGGCATCCCAGGCTTCACGGGCCGCCACCGGGATCATGTCGCGCCGGTTGAGCACCAGCAGGTGCTGCTTGCCGGAGATCCAACGCTGCAGGCGGGGGTGGCCGGTGGCCGTGGGGATGCGCGCATCGCGCACCTCGATCACCAGATCCACCTTGGCGAGGTTGTCGGTGAGCGAGCGCTCCGCCTTGGCGATATGGCCCGGATACCACTGGATCGCCGGAGCGGCAGAGCTCAGCAACTCACTCACGGAACCACCAACACAGGGCAGGGCGCCAGCTGGATCACGCGCGAGGCGGTGCTGGGCGCTTCATCAGCCTCCAGCGTGAGCCCCCGGGTGCCCATCACGATCACATCGGCATTGATTTCATCGGCCACATCGCAGATCACAAAGGCGGGCTTGCCCTCCCGCTCGATCACCTCGCAGCTCACCCCCTGCTCCTGAAAACGGCTGCGGGCCTGCTCCAGCAGCTCAGCCACGGCGGTGGGATCGTCCTGGCCGGGCTCCACCACGGAGAGCACCACCAAGCGGCTGTCGTGCTGCTGGGCCAACTTCAGAGCTGTGGCGGCGGTTTCAGCCGCCTGGCGGCTGCGATCAATCGGGAAGAGAACGATCTCAAACATGGCCGTTGGGCCGGTGCTTCCTCTGTTTAGCGCCAGCCAGCGCCGCGGCCATGCCAAAGCCCATTGTGGGTTCCCCCCTTGACCGGCCCGCTAAATTCGCCCGACCTTTCCCCTTCCCCTCCACCATGGCGAAGCGCTCCCTGGCCAGCCTCTCCGCTGATGAACTGCGCGGCAAGCGCGTGCTGGTTCGGGTCGACTTCAACGTGCCCCTCAACGATGCCGGCGCCATCACCGATGACACCCGCATCCGCGCTGCCCTGCCCACCATCAACGACCTCACCGGCAAGGGCGCCAAGGTGATCCTCTCGGCCCACTTCGGCCGTCCCAAGGGCCAGGTGAACGAGGGCATGCGCCTCACCCCCGTGGCCGCCCGCCTGAGCGAACTGCTCGGCAAGAGCGTGGTGAAGACCGACAGCTGCATTGGCCCCGACGCCGAAGCGAAGGTGGCCGCCATGGCCGAGGGCGACGTGGTGCTGCTCGAGAACGTGCGCTTCTTCGCTGAGGAAGAGAAGAACGAGGGCGATTTCGCCAAGCAGCTGGCAGCCCTGGCTGATGTGTATGTGAACGACGCCTTCGGCGCCGCCCACCGCGCCCACGCCTCCACCGAGGGCGTGACCCAGTACCTGAGCCCCAGCGTGGCCGGTTACCTGATGGAGAAGGAGCTGCAGTATCTGCAGGGCGCCATCGATGAGCCCAAGCGTCCCCTGGCCGCGATCGTGGGCGGCTCCAAGGTGAGCTCCAAGATCGGCGTGCTCGAGGCCCTGCTCGACAAGTGCGACAAGATCCTCGTGGGCGGCGGCATGGTCTTCACCTTCTACAAAGCGCGCGGCCTGGCCGTTGGCAAGAGCCTGGTGGAGGAAGACAAGCTGGAGCTGGCCAAGGAGCTCGAGGCCAAGGCTGCGGCCAAGGGCGTGCAGTTCCTGCTGCCCACCGATGTGGTGCTGGCCGACAACTTCGCCCCTGACGCCAACACCCAGATCGCCAACGTGGACGCCATCCCCGACGGCTGGATGGGCCTCGACATCGGCCCCGATTCCGTGAAGGTGTTCCAGGACGCCCTGGCCGACTGCAAGACCGTGATCTGGAACGGCCCCATGGGCGTGTTCGAGTTCGACGCCTTCGCCGCCGGCACCAACGCCATCGCCACCACCCTGGCCGACCTAAGCGGCAAGGGCTGCTGCACGATCATCGGCGGCGGCGACTCCGTGGCCGCAGTGGAGAAGGCCGGCCTGGCCGACAAGATGTCGCACATCTCCACCGGTGGCGGCGCCAGCCTCGAGCTGCTGGAAGGCAAGGTTCTGCCCGGCGTGGCCGCCCTCGACGAAGCCTGATCCACGCTGCCGGACCTAGACATGGCCCCCGCAAGGGGGCCTTTTTTCATGGTTCAACGCCAGTGGTCCCCACCAGGCCGGCCCTGCAGGTGCGACGGCAGCGGCGGTTGTGGCGGAACCGGCTCCTGGCCATGACCCGAGGCAACTGAGCGGCCGCGCAACACCACCGCAAAGCCCTCGGCACTGAGCCGACACTCCAGTTGCCCGCCATGGCTGGCCGCCACCCTCGCCGCAATCGCCAGGCCCAAGCCGCAGTGGCCGCTGCCTCCGCGGGCGCGATCGAGGCGCAGAAAGGGTTGCAGCGCCTGGGGCCAGGCCTCGGCGCTGATGCCTCCGCCGCAATCCCACACCTCGATGCGAAATCCATCCGGGCCTTCGCGCCTCAGTACGAGCCGCAGGGGCGGGCGGCCATGGCTGAGAGCGTTGTCGATCAAATTGCCCACAGCGCGGCCGAGGGCCGTGGGTTGCACGCAGGCCTGCAGAGGCTCGAGATCGAGCTTCAGCTGCTCCGGCTCGATCGGGGCACTCAGCTCCGCCAGCCACTGATCCAGGGGGAGCTCCACGGCAGGCTCGGCATCGCCACCACCCGCAAAGAGCAGGAACTGGGCCGTGATCCGCTCCAGGGCATCCAGATCGGCCTCAGCCCGCTGCTGCTCAGCGTGGCCCGCCAGGCGCAGGCGCAAGCGTGTGAGCGGGCTTTTCAGATCATGGGCAATGCCGGCGAGCATGGTGGATCGCTCGCGTTCGGTGGCCGCCAGGCGCTGCACCATCGCCTTGAACCGCGCCGTGAGTCGCCGCACCGCACCGGTGCCGGCCGCGGGCAATGGCGCCGCGGACTGATCACCGTTGCCCACCTGAGCGAGGGCATGCTCCAGCTGCTGCAACGGCCGCTGCACCTCCCACCAGAGATAGAGCAGCGAGCTGGAAATGCTGCCCGCCAGCAGGGCCAGGGCCAACAGCAACGGATCCGGCGCACGAACGCCCGCCAGATCAAGTGGCGTGAACAACCACACCGGCTCCAGCGGCGAGAGCAACTCCACCCACACCCCTGGACGTTCACCACCGGCCGGCAGCACCGGCGGGCAGGGGGCAATCTCGCGGCAGAGCTCCTGCTGCAGCTGCCGGGCCTGACGCTGCAAGCGGCGATCAGAGCTGAGCGGGGGATTGACACCCACCCGCAGCGGCAGGCCGCTCAAGCGGGAGAGAGCAGCCGGCGGCAGGCGATCCAGAGCCAGCTCGCCGAGCCGCAGATTGAAGGCCACTTCGGGGCCGAGCTGGATGATCTGAGCCCGCTCCAAGCGCTGGGCCAGCAGAACCTGTAGTACCACGAGGCCGAGGGCCGACACACCGACCCCCACCAGCACATACCTAACGGCTGCGGGGCTGGCCATCGGGAACAAACACATAGCCATAACCCCACACCGTTTGCAGGTAGCGGGGGCGCGTGGGATCGGGTTCCACCAGCTTGCGCACGCGCGACACCTGCACATCCATGCTGCGGCTATCGGTATCGGAACCGGGACCGCGGGCCAGCTCGATCAGCCGCTCGCGTGACAAGGGCCGGTGCGGATGCTGCACGAAAGCCGAGAGCAGGCTGAACTCACCGCTGGTGATCACCACGGGAACGCCCGCACGCTCAAGGCTGCGGGCCGCCAAATCGAGGCGATTGTCGCCGAATTCCACGCGTTGCCCTTCCGCCAGCGGCGTTCCAGCCGGCAGGGCCACGCGGCGCCGCAGCACCGCTTCGATGCGGGCGGTGAGCTCGCGAGGCAGGAAGGGTTTGCCGAGGTAGTCGTCGGCGCCCTGCTCCAAGCCGATGATTCGATCCACACCATCGCCGCGGGCGGTGAGCATCACCACAGGCAGATCGTCGCCACCATCGCGCAATCGGCGCAGCAGGGTGAGGCCGTCGTCGCCCGGGAGCATCACATCGAGCACCACCAGATCGGGCCGCTGACCCTCCAAGCGGGCCATCAGCTGCTCGCCACTGCTGAGGCAGCGCACGTCGTAACCCTGATCGGTGAGATAGGTGCCGAGCAGGCGCCGCTGCTCGGGGTCGTCGTCCACCACCCAGATGCGCGCTGGGGCCGTGCGGGGCGCAACAGCCATCGAGGTCGAGGGTTCCAAGGGCCTTTGCCGACTGTATGGAGATCCAGGCGCCCGGGCCATCTCAGACAGATCTGGTCACAGCTTGATCGTGCTGGCAGCAGCTGACGCTCGCCATCGCTCCATAGGCTTGGACCATGCGCAGGATGCTGCAGCGATGGGGGCACATGGCCCTGGCGATCAGCCTGGGGCTGAGCTCTGCTGCCCAAGCTCAGAACGCTGCAGAACAGCAGACCTATCAGCAGCGCATGCGCCTGCTGTTTGAGCGGCTCGATCGCAATAACGACCAGCGCCTGCAACGGCAAGAGGTGCAGGGTCAGCCCTATCTCGAGCGCCACTTCGAGCGCCTCGACAGCCGTAAGCGCGGCTATCTCGGGCCCGATGATCTCACCCCAGCCCAGGCCACGCGGGGCGAGCGCACCAAGCGCTTCTTCGAGCAGGCTGATCGCAACGGCGATGGCGGCATTGATCGCCGCGAAGCCGAGGCCTTCAGCTGGCTGCAGCGCCATTTCGGCCAAGCTGATCGCAACGGTGATGGCCGCGTTGATCGCCAGGAGCTGCAGGGCTTGGGCGAACAGAGGCGCCGGCAGCTCTCTGCCCCAGCCCAGCCGTGATGGTGAAGGAGCCCTTGCACCGCCCGCCCCTGGCCTGGATCGGCCTGGGAGCCCTAGGGACTCCGATGGCCCACAACCTGCTGCAGGCGGGCCATGCGCTCACGGTGTTCAACCGCACAGCGAGCAGCTGTGTGCCCCTGCGGGCCTCCGGCGCCCGGGTGGCGAGCAGCCCGGCAGACGCAGCGCATGAGGCCGAGGTGCTGCTGCTCTGCGTGAGCGACGACCGCGCCGCGGAAGAGGTGCTGCTGGGCCCAGAGAGTAGCGAAGACAACACCCCAGGCAACGAAACCATCCCGCCTCCTGAATTCCGTACAGAACGCACGGATTCTTCGAAGGCAGCGATTCACGGCCTACGGCCTGGCTCCCTGGTGATCGACTGCTCCACCATCAGCCCCGGCACCAGCCGGCGCCTGGGGGCAGCCCTGGCCGAGCGGAACATCCGCTACTTGGATGCACCGGTCACTGGCGGCACCGAAGGCGCCAAAGCCGGCACGCTCTCGGTGTTGGTGGGAGGCGCTCCCGAGGATCTGGATCAGGCGAGACCGCTGTTGGAGATCCTCGGCCGCTCGATCACCCACTTCGGCCCCGTGGGATCCGGCCAGGAAGCTAAGGCCGTGAACCAGGTGCTCGTGGCGGGCAGCTATGCCGCTGTTGCCGAAGCCCTGCAGCTGGCGGAACGGCTCGGGCTGGATCGCGAGCAAGTGGTGTCTGCCCTCAAAGGCGGAGCCGCCGGCTCTTGGGCTCTGGAGCACCGCAGCGCCCAGATGATCAACGACCACTACCCGCTGGGCTTCAAGCTGGCGCTACACCGCAAAGATCTCGCCATCGCCCTGGAGGCGGCAGAGGCACAGCAGCTTGAGCTACCGGTTAGCCGTCTGGTCGCCGCCATGGAAGACGCCCTCCTGGCCGATGGTCACGGGGATCTGGATGTGTCGGTCCTGGCGCGCTGGTTCAGAAGCTGAGGGCAGCGCGATCGGCCACCACACGCACCTGCTTGCTGGCAGCCACGATCCCCTTGGGGTGCACCAGCAGCACGGCCCAGGTTTGGGTGCCGGGCAGATAAGGCGCCTGAGCACTCTTGAAGATGCCGCCGCCACCGAGGGCTTCAAGTTGGAGATCGGGCGTGCGCATCCGCAGCAGCTCTCCGGCCGTGACCGGCTTGAGGGCGCCGGCCACAACAGCACCGTCGAGGGGTTCATCGAACACCACATCGATGTCGTAGCGCTGGCCCGTGAGCACCGCATCGGGGATCAGCAGGCTCACCTTCAGGTTGTTCTCACCGCTGCGCAGAAGTGAGGTTTCGCGGATCACCTCCTGGCTATTGAAGCGGTTGCCGTTGGCCCCAAGCACGAGCTGCTGCTGCGCCTCAAAGCGGAAGCGATAAGGGCCTTCTTCGCGGCTGCCCGTCACGTTGATCTGGGTGGTGGCGCGGCCGTCCTTGAGCGGAGCACCAGGCTGCACGCTCCAGCTGGCATCGGGGAATTGCTCGCGCAACAGCAACCGGCGGCGGGCCACTTCATCCGGGTCGAGGCCTTGGCCAGGCTCGAGCACGGCGGTGAGCGCCTCAGCTGAGCTGCTGTTGAGGGCCTCCTGCAACGCCCGCAGGCTGGGGGCTGCCCGCAGGGGCGCAGCTGCCATCACCAGCCCGGCCAAAGCAAAGGCAGCCGGCAGGAGAGGGCGCAACAGCACTGGAGCTCATCCAACACACGGCCCTTAAGTTAGGCGCGCCTTCCCGCCGCAACCATGTCTCGCCTGTTGATCGCGGCCAGCGGCACCGGCGGGCATCTCTTTCCGGCCCTGGCTGTAGCCCAGGCCCTTCCGGCGGACTGGCAGATCCAGTGGCTGGGGGTGCCCGACCGGCTGGAGACCGCACTGGTGCCAGCGGAGATCCCGCTGCACACGGTGAACGCCGGCGGGCTGCAGGGGCAAGGCCTGCAAAAACTGCTCAACCTGCTGCGGCTGCTCGGGGCCAGCTGGAGCGTGCGCCAGCTGATCCGCCGCAAAGGGATCCGGGTGGTGTTCAGCACCGGCGGTTACATCGCCGCACCAGCGATCCTCGGGGCCCGCTGGTGCGGGGTGCCCGTGGTGCTGCATGAATCCAACGGGGTACCCGGCCGAGTGACGCGGCTGCTGGGCCGGTTCTGCACCCATGTGGCCGTGGGATTGCCCCAGGCCGCCGAGCAACTCCAGGGCTGCCAGCCAAGGGTCACAGGAACGCCCGTGCGGCGGGAGTTTCTGCAGCCCGCCGCCCTGCCGGATTGGGTGCCCGACGGCTCCGGCCCATTGCTGGTGGTGATGGGCGGCAGCCAGGGGGCGGTCGGGCTCAATCGCATGGTGCGGCCGGTGTTGCCACGGCTGCTCGAGGCCGGCTGCCGCGTCGTGCACCTCAGCGGCAGCAACGATCCTGATAGCGGCCAGCTGCAGCATCCGGCCTACGCCGAGCGCCCCTTCAGCGATGAGGTGGCGGGCCTACTGCAACACGCCGATCTAGTGATCAGCCGCGCTGGCGCCGGCAGCCTGAGCGAACTGGCGGTGTGCGGCAGCCCCGCGATCCTGGTGCCCTTCCCCCAGGCCGCCGACAAACATCAAGACGCCAACGCCGGTGCCGCCGCCGCCCTCGGTGCCGCGGTGATCGTGTGGCAACACCCACCGGAGCATCCCGCTCTTGAGCAGGCGATCTGGCGACTGCTGGGGCCGCGCCTGCGGGGCTGCGATCCAACCATGGATCCGCTGCTGCAACTGCGCGCCGGAATGGAGCGGCTGGCGGCGCGGGATGCGGATCAGTTGCTGGCGGAGTTGTTGATGGAGCTCAGCTCCTGACGCATCGCCCGGATGATGCGCTGATTACCCCGGCGGCTCTGGTAACCGATCCGCAGCCAGGTTTCATCCAACCCTTCAAACGAGCGGCAATCGCGCAGCAGGATGCGGTGGCGCGTTTCCAAGGCTTCCCGGAGAGGCTGCAGCGAAGAAGGCTCGCCGTTGCGATCACCGCGAATCAAGAGGTAATTGGCGGCCGACGGCATGGGCGTGATTCCGGGCAGAGCAGCCAGCTGCTGTTGCAACCACCCACCTTCTAGGGCTGTCCAGCACTGCACACGCTGCAACCAAGCTTGATAACGCTTGGGCTTGCGCAGCAACGCCTGCCCCACGGCTGAAGCCACGGCATTGACCGGCCAAGGATCACGCCATCGAGCCCAACGCTGCAATCGCTCGGGCTGAGCCACCGCATAGCCCAAGCGCAGACCAGCAATGCCATAAAGCTTGGTGAGGCTGCGGATCACCACCAAATTGGAGTGGAGTGCAACCAGGTCGATCAGCGACTGCTCGTCGCCGTTGGGCACCAGAGGCAAAAACGCCTCGTCACAGATCACCAGCGCATAACGCCTCAACAAAGGCTCCAGCGATGCGCGGCTCCAAAGTTGACCTGTGGGGTTGTGCGGGTTGGTGAGCCAAAGCACATCACCCTGGCAAGCCCCACCAGGGAAGGGAGCAGGTCCAGGGACTGCCCAATGCAGCGGTAACCGGAGCGAGACCGTAGAAGCGCCCCAGCACTCCAAGGCCCGCTCATAATCGGCGAAGCCGGGCTGCGGAAGCAGCGAGTGCCCGACTGCTGCCGCATCACGAGCGGCCCAGGTGAACAACTCGGCAGCGCCATTTCCAGGCAACACCCAATCCTGTGGCAATCGGTGCACAGCACTGATGCACGCTCGAAGCCCAACCAAGCGACGATCCGGGTAGGCGTTCAAAGGGGCCGCCAACTGGCTGACATGGGCAGTCCATGGCAGGGGAAAGGGTGCCAGGGACGCACTGGCATCAAGCAACTGCCCGGGCCGACAACCCAAACGATGGGCTGCAGCTTGAACATTGCCACCGTGGGCTTCGGGCACACCACACCAGAACACACGATCACCAGCCTGATCGACGCGCGGCAGAGAAGCGGTTAAAACGGCCCAACGCTTCCTTCCTGGCACCCATGCCACAACGCGGCCTCTTGCCGATGGCTCTGGCCGTTGCCGTGTCATGGGCACCAGCCCCTTGGGCGCCCGCAACGACTGCGGCCGAAGCCGCGTCGTTGATCCAGATCCTCGAGCAGCGACGCTGTGAGCGGTGCAACCTGGACGATGCCGATCTGGTTCACGCTGATCTGAGAGATGCCCGGCTGCAAGGGGCAAAACTTCAGCGGGCGAATCTGAGCGGAGCACGCCTCTCCGGAGCAGATCTACGTGAGGCCAACCTCAATTTCGCCAGCCTGGCAGGAGCATCGCTGCAAGGAGCCGATCTACGTGGAGCCGTGCTGATCGGAACCGATCTACGCAACGCCGATCTCACGGGCGCCATCATCGAACCTGGGGGGCTGAGCCGCAGTCATTGGCAACACGCCAAGGGAATCGCCCTATCGGCCCACAGCTATGCAGAACTGCACAACGCCGGGATCCGAGCCGCTCAAGAAGGACGTCACCCCGAAGCGGAAGAGTGGTTTAACCATGCCATCAAGCGCATGCCGGAGGCAGCGGTCAGCTGGGTCGGAAGAGGCCTCAGCAGAGCCGAACAAGGCCAACTTCAGATGGCAGCGCAGGACCTGACCTACGCAGCCCAGCTGTACTCATTAATGGGCGACACATCACAAGCAGAAGCCCTCGCACAAGCCGCGAACCTGATGACACAGGCGCCTCCTCGACCTAAAGGAGGCAACGGCGCCGGGTCGCACTTGGTTGGAGCAGCGATCAGCGCGTTTCAGATACTGGCTCCTCTCGCGGCCAAAACGATGCTGCCAATCCCTTTCTAAAAAGCCGGCACAGGTGCGCCAACAAACCGTCGCGCGTCCTGCGTCGTCGCTTGATAACCGTATCCATAGGCGCCCCCCTGCACGTCATCGACGATCCGAGGGGTTACCAGGATAACAAGCTCATTCTTCGAGCGATTGTTTGACGACGACCTGAAAAACTGACCAACGAATGGCAAGTCTCCGAGAATCGGCCATTTCGTTACTGCTTGCCTGTCCTCATCGGAAATCACACCGGTGAGGATCAGCGTTTGCCCATCGCGAACACGCACCGATCCCGTATCCAAACGCCTCACGCGCAAAATACTGACATTGCCGCAGCCCTGAATCTGCTGAGGCGTATCCGCAACCGCCGACACCGCAGGCGACAGAGAAAATGTGACAAAACCGTTGTCATCAATCTTGAAAACCTTTGCCCCGAACGTCAAGCCAGCGGTACCGAATTCAGGCTGACAGGTGTTGGGGGCACCGTTCTGCCCCGCTTGCACCGTGTAATCAGTAATCACTTGGGTACCCACTGTCACAAACGACTCATTGGCATAAGGCCGACCAATCGTCGCCGTATTAAGCACCGCATTACCACCCTCTCCGGAGGCCGCCGCCACCGCAGCCCCACCCTGAAGAGGCTCAGCATTTTCACTCAAAATCAAGGTTGGACTCGCCAGAACCTTGGTGTTTTCCGACTGAATCTGAGCGCGCACCAAATCATAAAAATTATTGGGCGCATAATTCTGCCCAGGATTTTGCGGGCCAGGCACAAGCGGATCGGCCGATACCGGAGGAAGTCGATTATTAAAAGCGCCAACCATTTGCCCTTCCTGGCTGACGATAAAATTATTGCCGTACCTAAACGCAAAGCTATTCTTGATATCAGCATCATTCTTGAGCGTCACGTCCAGGATCCTGACCGTGAGCGCCACCTGCCTCTGGCGCAGATCAATTTGACGCAGATAGTTTTCAGCAACACTCACCAGCAGCGCATCGCCAACCAAGGTCACGGTTTGAAGCCTTGAATCGGTCGTTCCAATCAGTCCGAGCAAGGGCCCAGATGCAGAACCATAGGATTCCGTCGACGTGATGGTTTCCTGCTTGGTCTGCTGGGTTTGCTCAGCACCAGCAACCTGATTCGCTAAGGACTGGCCCGAGCTCACAACATTCGTAATTGTTGTGACCTTAGTGATTCGCGCCCCTAGGCTCGCCAGATAATTCGCCGCCGAATCAGCAGAAGCTTGATTCAGGCGATAAACCTTTGAAATTTGTGCCCCAAAGGTTTTGCCCAACACAGAGGGGCCAACCATCAGCATCCTGCCCTCAAGCCGCCCCTGCAAACCAGCAGCCAGCAGCACAGAGTTGACCGCCCGCGAATAAGACTCCCCCCGAAAAGCCAGAGACACCAAAGCATCCTGACCAGAAGCTGGCGATTGCTGACCCGAACGACCTGCCGATGGCGCAGAGGAAGCATCAGCCACGTAGACAAAGCCATATCCACCGAGTTGAGCCAATGCCATCAAGGCATCTTTCGCTGGAGCATTGCGAAGGGTCATCGTGACCGGAGGTCCATTCAGCTTCAGAAAGCTGCGGTTCGAAAGCACCATGGTTCCCACTGCCATATCCCCGAGCGGTGGCGCCACGGCCCGCGGCTTGAGCGGCGGTGCATAGGCAGGCTGCGGGACTGATCCGGGTTCGCGCAGATTGAATCGAGCCGACTGGTCGGCAGGCTGAACTGGGGTGGAGAAGCTGATGATCAGATTCCGCCCGTCGGCGCTCACCGCCGGCCGACCCAGCGGAGCACCTGGCATCGGAACCACCTGCAGCTGATAGTCGCGGCCGGCGCCATTCAGGCTCACGCTCTGCAAGCCAGCCTCAGGCAGCGTGAATCGCTGGGGGCCAAGACGCAGCGATCCTGGAGCAGCCATCTGAAGATCGCCCCGCCAGGCCTGTCCATCGCGGCTCTGCTGCAGCACTGGAGCAGCACCCGTGCCCTCAATCACCAGCTCCACGCCCTCCGGTGAGCGCCTCAAGCTCAGTGCCACAGAGCCGGCGGCTGGAGTTGCGCTGGCCGGCGTCACCGGCCCAGTGGGGCGGGGCGCTGCCTCCAGAGGTGCCAACGCTGTAGCCGCGGCCACCACGGCCAGAAGCAGGCCACAACGCAGCTTCACGTTTGATCCCCTGGCGGTTTTAGGCGGATGGTATCGACAAACACCAGGCCAGGCCAGGCTTTAGCGGGCCTGACCTGGCTGCTCAGCGGAGCTGTAGAGACTCAGGTTCAGCCGCAGTTGCGTGGTGTTGGCGACAGCTTCACCCGGCTTGGCGGCGTGTTTGGTTTCGTGCTTGAGGCTCAGATCGCTCTGCACCACCAGCAAGCTGAGCTTCTCAACCCCCCTCAGAAAAGCCAACAGCTGCGGGCCGGTGCCTCTCGCCGTGAGCAGCAGCGATGTTTTTTGCAGGCCGGGAGCCAGCAAAGGATCGGGAGGAGGGGCGGGAGCCCTGTTTTTGTCCTGCCTCGCGTTGGATCGATTCGATTCGTCGTCGGGGGGCGGGGCCGGGGCGATCGGCTCATAGCCATCGAGGATCACTCCTGTTCGCTGGGCCTCAGCGCTGAGCTGCGCCATAAAGGTGTTGATCTCTCCGCTACCAGCGATCAACCCCAGGATCTGGCTTCTCCGCTGCTCTTCCTGCTCCACGTTGTCGCGGAGCTTCAGCAGTTGCGTGCGCAGCAGCGGCAGGCGCTGACGCTGTTCAGCCAGTTGTTCCCGTTCCGCTTCGGCGATCTGGAGGCGCTGCCAGGTGGGCCACACCGCCAGCCCGGCCACCCCAACGCTCAAGAGCAGCCCGATCGCTGCAGGCAGCCCCATCAACACCCAGTCCCGTTGCAAACGGCTAGGCCGACTCACCTGCAGGTTGCTCATGGCAGCACCCCCGCCCGCTCCAGGATCTGCAAGCGCTTGGCCAACCCCTCAGCTCCAAGGCTCTGCAGCAACTGCACCTGCCGCGCAGCCGGCACGGTGGCGAAGGCAGCCGTGAGATCCCACTCGAGTGGTGCCCCGGCCTTGGCGACATCGCGACTGAGCCTGATCACCTTCACGCCCTTGCCCTCAAACATCGGTGATTGGCCCAACAGCAAACCCAAGGCGTTTACGCGCCGAAACGCTTGTGGATCTGCCGCCACGCCCTTGAGCTTCAGGCTGTTGCCTTGCACCTGCACATCGGTGAGCTGAACACCCTGTGGCGTGATCGCTGCCAGTTGAGCCACCAGCGCTGAGCCCGACGACACCGCTACCAGCCCCTTCGCCAAGCCTTCAGTACTGCGCTGCAAGCCGCTGAGCTTGCGGCGCTGAACCAGCGCCTGAGCCTCCAACGCCTGCACCTGAGCCGGAATCCCCCGCAACCCCTCCAACTCCCGCTCGAGCAGGGCTTGCCTCCACAGCAGCGCTCCCCACAACCCCAGCACCGCCACCAACAAACCTGCGCCCAGAGCTGTGCCCCGCAGCAGCAGGCCCCGCGCCGGAACCAACGGCTCAGGGCTGGGAGGGAGACCCCGCTCCAGGCGACGCTGCCGCAGCAAATCCCAATCGCCGATCAGCCAGGCAGGGATGGTCATGGCAGCCGATCTCCCGCCACGAGCCCCCTCAAGGCAGGCGCCTCAGCGCGCGGTTCCAACCAAGACACCGAACATCCCAGCGCTCCGACCAGCTCAGGCAGCACCGCATCCACAGCCGACTCATCACCGCTCACCAGGGCAGCCCTTGGATGGAAGCGCCGTTGAAAGGTGTGCAACGCAGGGATCAGCGCCTCCAGTTCTGTGAGCGCAGGCAGCGGCCATTCGCCCAACGGCTCTCCCTGATCCAGGGCCAACAACCAGCTCTTCTCCTCCTGCAACTGCAGAAGCAGCTGCACCCCCTCAGCGAGCTGCGGCTCCGCCGCCCGCCACAGGCAGATCGGTAGCGGCTCCATCCCATCGAGCGCCACACCGGCCTGGCTGAACACCTCGATCCAGGCCTCCAGCAAAGCGCGCTGCACGACCACCAGCAACGAGCGGGGCGGCGCTCCGATCAGGGGTTCAAGCCGCACATCTGCGTCTCGCAGCGACCAAGGCAGATCGAGCTGATCCTGTTGCTGCCGCACCACCACTTCGGGTTGATCGGGCCAACGCGCATCGGGCCAGGCGATCACCCGCCAGGCGGTGGCAGCCCGCGGCAGCACCGCCTTCACCCGAGCGCCAGAGAAACCGCGCTCGACCAACAGATCCCCGATCAGATCCCCCAACGCCTCCACCGCCGTGGGCTGGCCGTTCACGCACAAGCCTTCTGGCAGCGGCACCCGCTCGAGCCATGCCACACGCTCACCATCGAGCACCATCGCCGTGAAGGCCTGATCCTCAAGCTGCAGATACACGCGCCGGGGGAAGAGCCAACTCTTCAGTGGTGCGAGTTGATCCTGAAGCCCCGAGAGCACCACCGCAGCTCAGCTGCCATCTGAGCGCAAACTATCGCCAGCCCGCGCCGCTGCCCACCGCTTCGCTGATGCTGCGGAAGCCGTGGCGATCGAGCTGCTGGCAGATGCCCTCCAGGATGGACGGCACCAGCTGAGGCCCCTCGTATATCCAACCGGTGTAGAGCTGAATCAGCGAGGCACCGGCGCTGATGCGCTCCCAGGCCGACTCTGGGGAATCGATGCCACCCACGCCGATCAGCGGCAGGCCGGGGCCGGCCACCGCTCGGAGGCGGCGCAGCACCTCAAGAGCACGTCCGCGCAGGGGCGCACCGCTGAGGCCGCCGGCTTCTTCCGACAACGTGCGACCGGTCTGGGCGATGCGGCGCTGCTCGAGGCCGAGGCGGTTGAGGCTGGTATTCACAGCGATCACCCCAGCCAGGCCCTCCTCGTAGGCCAAGCGAGCGATCGCATCGATCGCTTCATCCTCGAGGTCGGGGGCGATCTTCACCAGCAGCGGCGGGCAAGCCGGTAGGCGCCGCAGCCGCTCCACCAGGCGGCGCAGCTGGGCGTCGTCCTGCAGCTCCCTGAGCCCCGGGGTGTTGGGGGAGCTCACGTTGATCACGGCGTAATCGGCCAGGGGAGCGAGCAGCTCCAGGGAGGAGGCGTAATCGTCGGGTGCCTGCTCCAACGGGGTGACCTTGGATTTGCCGAGATTGATCCCGAGCACGGCCGGGCGCTGACCCGCTGGCGGAAGAGCCTGGCGCTCGAGGGTGCGGCGGGCCGCCAAGGCGCCGTTGTTGTTGAAACCCATGCGGTTGAGCGCCGCCCGCTCCGCCGCCAGCCGGAACAGGCGCGGTTTCGGATTGCCGGGCTGGGCGTGCCAGGTGACGGTGCCTACCTCGGCAAACCCGAAACCAAACAAGTGCCAAATGCCGGCAGCCACGGCGTTCTTATCGAAGCCGGCGGCCAAGCCCACGGGGTTGCGGAAGCGACAACCGAACAGGGTTTGTTCGAGGCGCAGGTCGCGCACCTCGAGCTCAGCCCCCAGGCCCGCCAGGCTGCCGCTCACCAGCGGCCAGTTGCGCCGCAACGATGCCTGCCCCAGGGCCTGCAGGGTGAGCTGGCTGAGCTGCTCGGCGTCAGCCCCCTCATCGCGGCTGAGCAGGGGGCCCACAAAACGCTGGTAGAGAGCCCCGGTGCCGAGTTCAGCCATCCCGTTGTTGCTCCGCTGACACCGATCCTGACGCCTCCCGGGCCAGGCGCCAGCGTCCGTCAGCGCTTGGCTGCACCTGCCAGTCGCGCCAGCGCCAGGGTTCTGTGCGCCCCTCGAGTGTTTTCAGCGGTTGCTCCACCAGCTGGGCGAGCTCCATCAGGCTGAGCCCGTAGCCACCCTCAGCTAGGCGATCCGCCAGCTCCAGGCGGGTGAGCAGCTGCTGCAGGGCCGGGGGAGCAGCATCCTGTGGGGCTTTGGGCGAGGGCTCGGGCTCGCTCACCATCAGGCCGCCGTACTCGCCATGGGCGAGCTGGGGTTGCTGCCCCTTAGAGAAAGCCACGGCGATGGCATCGCAGCGGTCGTTATCGGGATCGCCGCTGTGGCCTTTCACATAGGTGAAGGGCAGGCCGCTCAGGCGGGCGGCATCGAGGGATTCCCAGAGGTCGCGGTTGAGCACCGGGCTGCCGGAGGCGGTGCGCCAGCCCTTGCGCTTCCAGCCGTTGATCCACTTGCTGAAGCCGTCGATCAGGTATTTGGAATCGGTGCGGATCGTGAGGCCCGGATCGCGCGGCAGCACCGCCAACTTCTCCAGCAAGGTGAGTGCCGCGGTGAGCTCCATGCGGTTGTTGGTGGTGTTGGGCTCAAAGCCGCCGAACTCCTGCACCGAGCCATCGCTGAAGCGCAGCAAACAACCCCAACCGCCAGGCCCCGGGTTGCCGCTACAGGCTCCATCACAGGCGGCCGCTACCACCACTGGCTGATCGGGCACTGGGCGCTCACCTCCGGGTCCGGTACAACACCCTCCTGACGACGTGCGCAGAAGAGAAATCCCATGCAGCGAACCTACCTGCCCCTGCTGGCCCTCTCTACGGCGATCGCGGCGCCGGCCTGGGCCGCCAGCGTGTTCACCAGCCAACCCCTCGACCAGTCGCGCTTTGCGGTGCTGGCCCAGCCCGTGGGCAAGAGCGATTGGAAGCTGCTGGTGCTCGAGCAGATCAAACCGGAGCCCCTCTGCTGGGAGAAGCGCAGCGATGGGCTGATCGATCCAGCGCTCAACCGCTTTGATTTCAGCGGCATCTGCAGCCGCTACATCGACAGCAATGGCTATTCGCTGCGGGTGGGAGATGAAGACCTTGCCAGCCGCTACCGGCTGCGGCTCGAGCAGCAGGGCAACAAGGTGTCTCTCCTGGCCATGACGCCGAGCCAAGCCACCGAGCTGGTGGTGGGGCGCGGATCGATGAGCCAGCGCGACCGCGAGGGCTTTGTGGCCATTGAGCTGGAGCCTGGCTGGAGCCTGGAGCGCCGCGCCTACGGCAGCCAGACCCTCAGCCATGTGTACTTCGCCAATGGCACCCCCCTCAGCCAGCTGATCGCCAAAGCCAGCCGCGGCAGCGCTGAATCCGCCCTTGCCACACCCGCGAGCGGGAGCAAGCTGAAGCCCCTGCCGCCTCAGCCCGGGAGTGGCCCAATCGCCCTTCAGGTGATCCCGTTCAGGCCCTAGGCCAGCTCACGCAGCGGTCCACACCCCCTCGACCCCGTTTTCCTACTGCCGTATGTTTCTCTTGTGTGAGGAGTGCGGAACACCACTTCCGGGGTCGAAACGAGGACAGACTCCCAGAAGCGTTCCGAACTCAAAGCCCTGCCTTCGGCGGGGCTTTTTTATTGATAGGGCGAAACTGGCGACCTCAGTTCGCTCAAGGCAGCAGCCGTACCAGCTGGTTCACAAAAAAGCCGGCCCCCGCAGGAGCCGGCTGGATCAGAAGCGTGATGGCGGGCTGCCGGAGCGGTCCGCCGCAGCGATCACTTGATGGTGACCTTGCCGCCGGCCTCTTCCACGGCCTTCTTGAGGGCCTCGGCGTCGGCCTTGGACACGCCTTCCTTGATGGCACAAGGGGCGCCTTCCACGAGAGCCTTGGCCTCGCCCAGGCCCAGGCCGGTGGCTTCGCGCACGGCCTTGAGCACCTTGATCTTGGCAGCGGCGTCGAAGCTGTCGAGCATGACGTCGAACTCGGTCTTCTCTTCAGCCGCTTCAGCAGCAGCTGCAGGAGCGGCGGCCATCACAACGCCAGCGGAAGCGGCGGCGGACACACCGAAAGCCTCTTCGATCTGCTTGACGAGCTCGGAAGCTTCAAGCAGGGAGAGCGACTTCAGTTGCTCGAGAATTTGGTCGGTAGTAGCAGACATGGTTGGGAATCAGCAACAGATCTGTGTGAACAGTCGGAGCGGAGAGCTCAGCAGAGCAGGCCTCAGTTGGCCGTGCCCTCGCCGTCGGCGTGCTGCTTGAGCGCCCGGGCAAGACCGGAGGGAACTTCGTTGATGCCCACAGCCACCTTGGTGGCCACAGCATTGATCGCGCCTGCGATCTGCGCCATGAGCACCTCCTTGGAGGGCAGATCCCCAATCGCCTTGATTTCGGATTGCGAGAGGAGCTTGCCTTCGAAAAGGCCGCCCTTCGTTTCCGATTTCTTGGTGTCCTTCTGGAAGGCCTGAACGGCCTTCACGGCACCACCCACGTCGCCCTTGACGAGCACGAAGGCGTTGGTGCCGGTGAGCAGGGAATCGAGTTCCGACCAAGCGCTGTTGCCATCAATGGCACGGCGCATCAAGGTGTTTTTGGTCACCTTGCACACACCGTTGCTGGCCTGCAGACGGGTCCGCAGATCAGACATCTCCTTGATGGACAGGCCCTTGTAATCAAGAACCAGCGCCATTTCGGCCTCACCGAGGAGCTGCTTGAGCTCTTCGACGATCTGTTGCTTGTTCTCCAGCGTGCGGCCCATGGGAAACGGAACGGATCGGGGGAACAAGCCGGGTACGCAGCCCCAGTGCAAATGCACTCGAGGGGCTGCGGCTTGCATTCCCCCGGCAGCGAACCGCCAGGGCAAAAACCAGTCGCGTGCACCTCGGCAGGATTTAAGGCTTTCGGTAGCGACTCACCGAAGTGAGCGCCGACCTTGAGCAGACCTGCTGTCTTGGGTAGGGCGCGTGCCCTTCTGGCCTAAGCCAGTTCGCCAACATACAACAAAGCCCCCGCCTGGGGCGGGGGCTAAGAAAGCCGAGGGAACCCCGGCCATCTGGATCCGGATCAGGCTTCCTGCTTGATGTCCTGCAGGGCAGACACATCCACTTCCACCGAGGGGCCCATGGTGGAGGTGATGTAGAGGCTCTTCCAGTAGCGACCCTTCGCACCGCTGGGCTTGTTGCGGTCGATGGTCTCCTGCAGGGCCTTGAGGTTGTCGAGCAGCTTGGCCGCGTCGAAGCTGGCCTTACCGAAACGAACGTGCACGATGCCGGTGCGGTCGGCGCGGAACTCGAGTTTGCCGGCCTTGAACTCGTTGATGGCGGAGGCCAGGTCGGTGGTGACGGTGCCGGCCTTGGGGTTCGGCATCAGACCACGGGGACCGAGCACGCGGCCGAGCTTGGCCACCTTGGGCATCATGTCGGGGGTGGCGATCAGGAGGTCGAACTCCATTTCGCCCTTGGCGATGGTTTCCACCAGGTCGTCGTCGCCGGCCAGATCGGCGCCGGCGGCCTTGGCTTCAGCCACCTTCTCACCGCGAGCGATCACAGCGATGCGGATGCTCTGGCCGGTGCCGTGAGGCAGCGCCACGGTGGTGCGCAGCTGCTGGTCGGTGTACTTGGGATCGATGCCGA
>VFQT010002245.1_pt1 | contig 20339 bp, 29 predicted proteins | sample 3512381 | NCBI WGS metagenome assembly VFQT01 (sample SAMN10412376, study PRJNA504923) | tailings metagenome | isolation source: Relicate 2 Philex TSF3 active mining site | place: Philippines: Tuba, Benguet | collected 2017-08-29
AGTGGTTATTTCTAAGTTAATATTTTCAATTTTTTCTTTGCTCAATCTCTTATAAGGCCGCTCCTTAAATTCACCAGCAGCTTTATTGGTAAAAGTTAATCCTAAAATTTCTTCAGGCTTAATGGCTAGATGATTGACTAAATGAGCGACACGTTCAACCATCACTGATGTTTTACCGGTTCCGGCCCCAGCCACTATTAAGCCCGGCTCCAGTGGCGCCTCGATCGCCAACTTCTGTTCTTTAGAAAGTTTCATCTAAATCACTTGATTCCCTTGTGGTTGCGCTGGGCAAATCGCTTTATAGCTACAAAATCGACAAGAAGAACAAATCGTTGCCGCAAAATTTTCGTCTCGAACGGTAGTTAATGCTTTCTTGAGTACTTCAAGAATTCCATTTTTTTCTATTTCTGCTGTTGGTAAAACTCTTGCATCGCCTTTTTTAGTATCGCGCAGTTCTACTAGTTCTGCACCTTTACTTATGAGATTTGCATTTAGTTTTTTGTTTAGCACCCCTGCATCTACCGCTAATCGATATGCGCCAAGTTGTGGGTCTTTTTCTACTTCAGGGCCCGTCGGTGATTTTTTACTGGTTTTGAAATCCACTAAATAAGCTGAATTTGAATCTTCCTTATCAACTTCAATTCGGTCGATTCGCCCTGAAATTTGAATTGAATCTGATTGATCAGAAAACGTATGTACATAATCAATTCTCTGTTCCACTGCCTTCACTGTTCGGTCGCGCTCTGCATTGTGCCACCGAAGCAAAACTCTTAACATTTCTTCAGTGCTAGATTTCTCTTTTGTGGCGATCCAGTCAGCGTCAAATTCAATCTTTGGCCAGATTTTTTCTACATGATTAACTAAAGCATCAAATTTAGGCTCTACTTCTTTTTTAACTATTGCGTTTGCCAGTGCGTGAACGATGGAGCCAACGCTCATTGATTGCGCCTTTACTAATTTTGCGCCACCATCATTATCAAAAAACCATTTCAAGGAACAATCATCAATTGACTTTAGTTGGCTGGCAGATAGCTTTACCGGTAGATCGATCGAACGCACCGGCTCATTACTGGGTTCTGGTTTTGAAATTCCCCACCACTTCTCTGGCGCAAGATTCGGCGCAATTAAATTCGAAAATCCATCGCGGGCTGTTATTAAAGAATTTATTCTCACAGCTGCAGCCTTCTTAAGATTCTCGCTGCTTGAATCTGAAATTAATACTCTTCTTAACTGAATAATTAAATCGGTCAAAGAAGGACTCGCCTCCGGGTAATGACTCAGCGTGGGTTTTTTTTCAAATTCGTCAAAATCATTTAAGAAATGTGAAGGTATTGCTTTATCTTCATAATGATTATTGATCGCTGTCAAAAAAACAAAATCTTGGGCTCTGCTAATTGCAACGTTAAAAAGTTTTCGCTCTTCAGTCAATAAATCTTGTCTAGAGAATTTCTTTGAATATCCCTCTTCGGTAATTCGCTCAACCTCCAACAAGTTGTTTCTAATTCGATCTGTCGGCCAAACACCCTCTTGCAAATCAATTACAAAGACGGCTCTCCATTGGCGAGTTTTTGCTGAGTGAGCTGTTAGTAACTGCACTTGATCTCGCTGGGACTTTTGCGCAATAGTTTCTTGTGCAAATGATTGAAGCTTTAGCTCACGGATGAAACTATTTAAATCTCTAGACAATCCTTTTGTTTCATCTTCACGACTTGCCATATCAAAGAGTGACAAAATTGAATCCAGCGCCCGATTAGCCAAAAAAGCTTCATGATCGCCTCGCAATGCTGCTTCATAAAGACGATCTCGCCACAATTTATTTGCTGACTCTAGTTGGAATAATTCTTGAAATTTTTCATCAATGGTCTCGGAAAATATTTGCCAGATAATTTGGTATAGAGAAGCATTTTTATCAAGTAGCGAGTGAACGCTCGCGGTAAGTGCACTGAGTTTTCTTAATCCCCAGGCGTGTTCATCTAGCTCAAAAAGTAGCGAAGAATTTAGAAAAGCTTGACGAATTGCTTGGTTTGAATTGGGAATTTCTTGATTTTTTTGACGTGCCAATTCTCTGATTTGATTTACTGTTTTTCTCAAATCCGATTTAGAAAATTCGATTAAAGGCCCATGAATGACGCGTGTTAATAGGTGCTCATCAAAATCTGTCGAATTATCTTTAGCATTTATTGCTAGTTCAATAAAATCTATTATTACCTTTACTGCGGAATCTTGAAAAATAGGATTTTCTATCTCATCTAAAGCTGCTGGGATTTGGGCACGAATTAATTCACGATGCAACTCTGTGAGCGACGTCAGATTGCGTCCAATTATTGCAATATCTGACCATGAATAATCTTGCTTACGTAACTCCCTGATGTGGGAAATTAGATGTGCATTTTGATGTGAATTAGTTTCAAAAGTTTGAATATGCAATAAAAATTCTTTATTTTTTCGGTAATTTGTGGTCAAATTATGAACTTTTGCCTTGAAAAAATCGTCTTTAAATCTCTCGATAGCTTTTACATCGGTACCTCTAAATTGAAAAATACCCGTTTCTATATCACCTGCAGCGACAATTCTGGTACCCAATTTTTGTAAAGCACGCAAGATTCGAACTTGTGAATAATCAATATCTTGATATTCATCCACTATTACTAATTCGGGTTTTGAAGTAATTTGTTTACTAGTAGTTGCCTGAGCTAAATAAAGCCCTGCACGATGCTGCACTTCAGCATAATCAATAATATTTTGTGCATCAAAAACATCTAAATAAATTTCAGCAAATTTACCCAGCTCAACCCAAAGTGGATTTTCATGCAACTGGCCAAGTTGAATTAGATCACCAGGATCCATTCCTAAAGATCTAATTCTGGCCAGCAAGTTTCTTACCTGTTGAGTTAGTCCATAGGTGCCGACAGCACTGCCAAGCTCTTGTGGCCAATTAATACTTTTATCATTAATTGAATTGATTAACAATTCATGCAGTCTTACTTCTTGCTCAGGTCCGGAGAGTAGTTTTAGGTTTTCAAAAATAGCTAATTCTGGATCTTGATTCACCGCTTGCTGCACGATTGAATAAGCAAAACTATGAAAGGTAGTTATTCTCATCAAAGAGGGTGCACTAGAAAAAGTAGTTAAACGCTTTCTTACTTCTTTGGCTTGATGGCGAGAAAAAGCAATAAAAAGAACCTTCTCTGGTGGTATTTGATCTTCTTGAATTGCTTTTAGGGCAATCTGCTCTAGTAAAAAAGTTTTGCCAGTGCCTGCGGCCCCGGTAATCAGTAATGCCGGGTCGGAATTCTTGAGGATTGCCTGGGTGGCGGAATCAAAACTAGGAGTAGGAATGGATTCAAGTTCAAAATCCAGTTCAATCTTCACTTCAGGCATACCCTCTACTTAATCACGAATCTCTGACAGAGCAATTGACTCATATATATACAGTCATGGAACGATTGAGTCATGCCAAATGCACTAAGTGAGCGGGTCCGGCGCCCGGTCGATTTGATTCGCTTAGCCATTGCTTCAAATGCCATTTGGATTCTGGTTTTAATCGGGGCCCTGGCAGTTAGAACTTCTGTTGGTCTAGAAGCAGATCTAACTACGGCAACTCGCCAACTGCCTGGCTTGGTTTTATTTCTGTTAAACCTGGTAGGCGCTAGCGCGATTCTAATTTTGCCTCTTGTTGCTGGAATCCGTTTAGTAATTACCGGGCAAAGTCGGCTATTTCTTGAAAGCTTATTAGCAGCAGGACTCGCAGTGCTGCTCACGATAGCTGCAGCCAGGCTATTAAACGAATTTGAAAGCCCACGAATTATTGTGACTTTTACTGGCTCTTTAATACCAACAAATGCAATTTTTCTTAATGCCTTATTAGCGAGCTTGGTTGCTTTCATAACTGTTAGTCGTGTTGTCGAACGGCCTTACTTTGGTTATTTTGCAATATTTTCTGTAATTGCCCTTACCACTACAGAATTAATTGCCGGTGGAACGACGATTATCGCTCAAGTGACAGCTCTTTTAATTGGCTGGAGTGTTGGATTATTAATTCGCTATCTAGTTGGTACACCAACCATCAGGCCCTCTTTAGAACAAATCAAATCCGCACTTATTTCTGGAAAATTAGAAGTCACCAAAATTGCTCAGATTTCTGAAGGCAGTGAAGGGCGCAAATTTGCTGCTTACACTAAAGATGGCAGAGACCTCTTGGTTTTAGTGCGAGATCGGGATCGTGATGGTGCTGGGGTAATTTTCTCATGGGCTAGATCTCTTTTTATAAATTCAAGTAAAGAATTTAATGGATTTAGCATCAGACGAAGAGTTGAGCAGGCATCTTTAATGTCTTTTGCTTTTGAAAGTGCAAAAATTAATACCCCAAAATTATTATTAGTTAGAGAAATTGAATTTAATTCTATTCTTTCTGCTTATGAACGAGTTTCTGGAATCGACCTCGCAGAATACCTTAAAACGTACGGTGAGGTTAAGGATTCAACTCTTGAAAATATTTTAAATATTGTTGATTCTATGCATAAAAACGATATCGTTCACAAAAATTTATCTGCCGGAAACATCTTATTGGCTGACACTGGGAAGATATATTTATTAAATCCATACCGAGGGAACATCGCCGCTAATCAATTAGAAAAACGGATTGATTTAGCAGAAATCTTAATTACGCTAGCGATTTTGACATCTCCAAAAAGAATCATTGCAATTGCTAAAAAAGTATTTGGAAATAAGAAAATTGCTAACAGCTTGCCAGCACTTCAAACGGTAGCGATGAGTAGAAGTACTCGCCGTGCCCTAAGAGCCAATAAAAATACTCTGAAAAATTTGCGTAAAGAACTAGGGCAAGTAGAGCCCAATATGAAGTACGAAGATATTCAATTTGGACGCATCAACTATCGAAACATTGTTTTAGCAGCCATAAGTATCGTGGCACTCTATCTACTAATCCCGCAATTTAGTCAAGCAAATTTCATTGGGGTGATTAGCCAAGCCAGCTGGTCTTGGATGTTAATCGCGCTAATGGCGAAGTTGTTGAGTTATCCGGTAGCCGCGGCTAACCTTTTGGTTTTTGTGAAGCAAAAAATATCTTTCTTACGCACTTCTATTGCTCAAGTTTCTGCATCTTTCGCAACGTTGGTTACTCCACCAACTTTAGGCATGGTAGCGATCAATGTCAGGTTTTTGCAACAAGCAGGAGTTAAGGCTGGACAAGCCGGAGCCACTGTGGGAGTTGTGCAAGTGGTGGCATTTTTAGTTCACATGCCTTTATTGTTGGTGATGGCGGTAATAGCTGGCTCCCAATCTGATTTATCTTTCAGACCAAATGAAACTCTTTTATTGATTTTAGTTATTAGTATTTTATTTTTAGTTTTCTTATTGTCTGTAAGCAGTGTGAGAAATTGGTTACTAGAGAGAATTAAACCTTTTCTTGAGCAAGTTACCCCAGCATTTAATCTTGTTATTCAAGAGCCGATTCGCTTAATGCTTGGAGCCTTTAGCGCTTTAATTCTAAATTTGGTTTATATCGTGGCGTTCTACGCATCGATCAAAGCTTTTGGTGGTGAAATCTCATTTGCTACTGCAGCTTTTGTATATTTAGCCGGCGCCACCATCGGGCAACTTGCTCCAGTTCCAGGCGGAATAGGAGCAGTTGAAGCAACTTTAATTGCTGCACTAACTGCAACCGGGTTGCCATCAACAATTGCACTTTCAAGTGTATTGCTCTATCGCATAGTTACATTTTGGTTACCAGTGCTACCAGGGTGGTTTGCTTTTGCCTATTTGCAAAAACATAAAGCTATCTAAAATGTACTGAGCGACTTAAGTTTTCTTTGTCGATTTGCTAAAAATAATGGAAACGTAAAAGCAATTGCTGTCAAAAAAGAACCTAAAATATATAGCCACCAGTATTTCATGTTTAATCTACGGCCCTCTATGAAGATAAATACGCTGGCGGCTGTTGCCACAACAAATAAATCAGTAGTAGCTGATAAAACTGCTGGTGTACTTGACCAATCTGAAAAAAAATCACTGCCTGCCAAAATTGCCTGGACATTGAGATACCACGTTCCAAGCAATCCGCCAATAGCTAAAAATAGGAAAGTTAGAGAAATTCCATCCCAGTTTTGCTTCATGCAATCAGACTACCTCAAGAAATTGCTCGAACCTATGCCTTTATGAGTTTTTTTAAGTTACTTTAACGGCAATTCGTCTTGAGTTTGTAATCTTGGTAAATTGGTCTAACCATGTTTAGACGGCCAAAAATTGAAATAAAAACTCCCGCGCAAATAAGTAAGATGCATGACGCTGGCCGGGTGGTAGCAAAAGCCCTTCAGGCAATAAAAAATGCAGCCCAACCTGGAGTAACAAGTGCCGAATTAGATGAAATCGCTAGAGAAATAATTCTTTCTAATAATGCAACCCCCTCTTTTTTGGGTTATCACGGATTTCCTGCCCATATTTGTGTTTCAATAAATGAAGAAGTTGTTCACGGGATTCCAAGTGGGGAAAGAAAGCTCAAATCAGGCGATCTAGTTAGCGTTGATTGTGGAGCAATTTTCGATGGCTGGCATGGTGATGCTGCAATTACCATCGAAGTTGGTGAAGTAGATCCTAAATTGAAGTCATTGAGTGAAATCACTCATCAAGCAATGCTGGCAGGAATCGAAGCTGCACAAGTTGGAAACCAAATCTCCGATATTTCACATGCAATTGAAAATGTAGCGAAGCTTTCTAATCTTGATATTGGAATAGTTCAAGAATATGTTGGACATGGGATCGGGTCAGAGATGCACATGGCGCCCAGTGTGCCAAATTATGGACCACCTGGCCAAGGTGTGAAGCTAGTCGAAGGCATGGCGATTGCGATTGAACCGATGTTCATTTTAGGTTCTAATAAAGTTCATGTGTTAGACGATGAATGGACCGTAGTTTCATCTGAAGGTGCAATTGCTAGCCATTGGGAAAACACTATTGTGATAACTAAAACAGGCCCTGAAATTACTACCCAGAACTAGTAAACTCAAGTCAATGTCGCGCCTTTTAAAAAACTCACGCAGCAAGTTTTCCAATGCCGCTTTGCCTAATGGCTTAGTTATTGCAACTGAATGGTCATGGCGCTTATTGGTGATTTCAGCAGCGCTTGCTTTATTAGCTTTTATTGTTGCTCAGTTAAGTTTTGTCGTTATTCCATTGTTGGTTGCGCTATTGTTGGCAGCAATAATCTCACCTTTGCACAATCTGCTTCTGCGTTTGAAACTACCTAGGCCTTTAGCTACTTTGCTTTCAATTTTTTCTCTGATTGGAATTGTGGTAGCAATTTTGTGGACGGTAATTTCAGCTATCTCTCACAACTGGGAATCCCTGCAAGAGCGAAGTATTGCAGTTTATGAAGATTTTGAAGCATTTCTACTTCAATCTCCATTAGGAGTTTCTGAAGCGCAAATTCAAATCTGGTTAGAACAAATCGCAAATAACGTTGATACCTCAAGTTTACTTAGTGGCGCACTTTCGATTGGAAGTTCTTTAGGCTCACTTATTGTCGGTTTGATCTTGGCGCTTTTTGCTTTAATATTTTTTATAAACGACGGGTCAAGAATCTGGGATTTCTTGCTGCGCTTGGTTCCTAAAAATGCAAAAGTTGCAATTGATGGTGCCGGTAATGCTGGTTGGGGCACTTTTACCACTTTTGTAAAAGCTCAAATAATTGTGGCATTAATTGATGCAGTTGGTATCGGGCTTGGTGCTTGGATCTTAGGGCTTCCACTTGCGCTACCTATTGCCTTAATTGTTTTCTTAGGCAGCTTTATTCCAATCGTTGGTGCATTCGTCACCGGAGCGCTAGCAATATTCGTCGCCTTGGTTTATCAAGGATTTACCTCAGCAATAATAATGTTGGTGATCGTAATTGTGGTGCAGCAAGTTGAGGGTCAAATTCTCCAACCGTTCATAATTGGAAGATCTGTGAGAATTCATCCACTTGCAGTAGTACTTGCTGTAACTATCGGAGCATTTTTAGCTGGAATTCCTGGAGCGCTATTTGCGGTTCCGCTATTAGCCTTAACAAATGTTTTCGTCCGTTATATTGCAAGCGGTGTTTGGAAAACTAATTTAACTACCTGACTGACCCATTAATTCATCAAGCTTAGAAATTACTGTTTGTGCAGAAGGATTGGTCATCGCAGTTCCATCAGAAAATACCAAAGTAGGAACTGTTTGGTTTCCTTCATTTACCTTTTCAACAATTTGAGCGGCCTCTGGGTCTTCCTCAATATTGATTTCTAAATACTCAACATCCGCTGAAGCTAACTGTTTTTTCAATCTTTGACAATACCCACACCAAGGGGTGGTATACATAGTTAAAAGTTCTTTTGACATAAGAGAATTCTAGTCTTGGCCTAAACGTCCCACCAGATGGTGGCTAATTTACGTAATTCTGGCTTTTGATTTTTTGTAAATTCAAGAATTTCTGGATCTCGGCTTGCAGGAAGGCAGAGTCTAATCCGATTAAATTCCACCATCTTTTCAATAGCTATTTCTTTAAATGCCGGAGCGTCAAAGAACTCAATTTTTGCTGCAAAGCCTAGATCTTTAATAATTTCAAGTGCATCGTTGGCGGTCGGCTTAGTTGGTCGATCTAACTTCCAAAAGTGTTTCCAATAAGGGTTCATCGAAGTTAAAGGGTGAAGAACTGGCAGCTCAATCACAACTCGGCTTGTCGCATGATCGCTAAGAGTATTAATAAATTCTTCTATCCTAGAAACGTTATATAGAACATGATGCACCAGGACGACTTCAGCTTTAGGTACTTTACTCGCAACATCAGGCCAGTCACCAAAGAAAGTTTGTACCTCAATATTTTTAGAATTTGCAAATTCTTGATACTTTTGAAGCATTATGGCCTGATGATCTACACCGATAGCCTTCTTAAGATGCGGCAATAACTCAAAAGTAGCTTTACCTCCACCACAACCAATATCTAAGACGCTCTTTTCTTCCCTTAAGCCAGCAATTGCTGCGCTAGTAGAAGGGGTAATTGGTAAATTTTGATCTTCATCAAGCTCAAAAAGTTCAACAGGATGTATCCATGGTGAAGTGGGAGCCCCAGCCAAAATTTCTTTAGGGATTGCCCAGCTGGCGAGGTTCGATCGCCAATTGTCAGCCTTCAAGAGCAGTAATGATTCGGCGAGTTACGGTGTTTATTTCACCTAAGCCATCTACTTGAATAACTAGATTTTTGGCTTTGTAATTTTCAATAATTGGTGCAGTTTCAGCTAAATAGACTTCTAGCCGCTTGGTAATTACTTCTTTTGTGTCATCTGCGCGATTTTGCTCTTGGGCCCGATTTAATAGCCGCTGAACTAATGTGTTTATGTCAGCTACTAATTCAATTACTCGATCGATTTTTTGATCTTTATCTGCTAGCACTTGATCTAGAAAATTAACTTGATCCAAAGTTCTTGGGTAGCCATCAAGCAAAAAACCACCTACCGCATCGGGCCAAGTCAAGCGATCGGCAACGATTCGATTAGTAACATCATCTGGAACATATTCACCGCGGTCCATAAAAGCTTTAGCTTCAAGCCCAATGGCGGTTTCTTTTTTTAAGTTTTCTCTGAAAATATCGCCAGTAGAAATATGAGGGATCGAAAACTTTTCTGCGATAAATTTTGCTTGCGTGCCTTTGCCTGCCCCAGGTGGGCCCATTATTAATAATCTCATAATTACTTACTGATTGGGGTTGGTCTTTAAGAATCCTTCATAACTGCGCTGTTGTAATTGGCTTTCAATTTGCTTAACAGTATCTAGGCCTACACCGACCATAATTAACAAACTTGTTCCACCAAACAAAAAGCGATCACCTACACCTAAAAAGGCAAAGGCTATAAATGGCAACACTGCAACTACCGTTAAATAGCTAGAGCCCGCCGCCATTAATCTGCTTAATACGTAACGTAAATACTCAACAGTTGGTCGACCTGCGCGAATACCGGGAATAAATCCGCCGTATTTTTTCATATTTTCGGCTACTTCTTCTGCATTGAAAGTTATCGATGCATAAAAGTATGCAAAAAAGACGATGAATACTGCATAGGTAATGATGTAAACCGGTTCAGTTCCATTTGCAAAATTTGCTGAGATCCATTGCGCCACTGCATTTTGGCTTTGGCTTAATTGCACTAGTAGTGAAGGAAGATAAAGAATTGATGAAGCAAAAATTACCGGGATAATTCCAGCCATATTTACTTTAAGTGGAATATAAGTAGAAGAACCACCAAACATTTGGCGACCAACCATGCGCTTGGCATATTGCACAGGAATTCGCCTTTGTGCCTGTTCGACATAAACCACACCCATGATGATCAAGATTCCAATTACCACCACAGATAAGAAGGTAAATAGCCCATTTACTGTCAAGATGGCGGCAAATTGGGTTGGGATCGAAGAAATAATTGAAGCGAAAATTAGCAGCGACATTCCATTTCCAACACCGCGCTCAGTAATTAATTCACCTAACCACATAATCAAGGCAGTCGCTGCCGTCATAGTAATGATCATGGTTATTAGAACAGTGATTGATTGATTTGGAATCAATTGATTTGGGCATCCGCGAAGTAGCTGACCAGGAGTTCTTGCTAAAGCAATAATGCTGGTTGCTTGTAAAACTCCTAATCCAATTGTGGTGTAGCGGGTGTACTGAGTGATCTTTGCTTGCCCAGATTGTCCTTCTTTTTTCAACATTTCTAGCCTTGGAATCACCACAGTTAAAAGTTGCATGATGATGCTGGCGGTGATGTAAGGCATGATTCCCAGAGCAAAAACACTCAATTGCAAAAGTGCGCCACCTGAGAAGAGGTTAATTACTCCATAAATAGAGTCACCTTCAACAAGTGCAACACATTCTTGAATTGCGGTGTAATCAACGCCGGGCGTTGGAATCTGTGTGCCGAGGCGATAGAGCGCTAAAAGCCCTAGTGTGAAAAGTAACTTGCGTCGTAAATCAGGCGTGCGAAAGCCGTCTGTTAACCACGCAAAGTTAAGTTTCATCTTTCTTAAAAGACCTTAACCGAACCACCGGCCGCAGTGATCTTGCTAGTTGCTGATTCTGAGAATTTATGAGCCGTGACATCAACTTTTACGCTGATTTCTCCAAATCCCAAAACCTTTACTGGTTGACCTTTTCTCACTAAACCAGCCTTGATCAAATCTTGAATCGCAATTGCGCCGCCGCTTGGGAACAATTTTTGAATATCAGAAACATTTACCACCTGAAATTCAATCTTGTTTGGGCTCTTGAAGCCTTTAAGTTTTGGAAGACGCATGTGTAATGGCATCTGTCCACCTTCAAAGGAAGCTGGAATGTTTCTGCGTGCTCCAGAACCTTTAGTTCCGCGTCCAGCAGTTTTACCTTTGCTTGCTTCACCACGGCCCTTACGGGTTTTTGCAGTTTTGCTTCCAGGGGCGGGTCGTAAATGATGTGCTTTTACTGGCATTTACTTAACCTCCTCAATCTTTACCAAGTGAAAAACCTGATTAACCATTCCACGAAATTCTGGAGTGTCAGGCTTAACGACACTGTCGCCAATTTTTCTCAAACCCAATGAACGCAAATTCTGACGTTGGCGTTCTGAGCCACCAATTTCAGATTTGACTTGAGTTACTTTCAAATTCGCCATTATTGAGCACCTGCCGGTTTCTTATCTGCAGCATCTGCCAACAAAAGAGCCTTTGGAGCCACTTCTTCTAGTGGCAATCCACGACGAGCCGCAACTGCTTCTGGGCGTTCCAACATTCTTAACGCCGCAATGGTTGCGTGAACAATATTTAGTGAATTTTGTGAGCCCAAGCTTTTGGTTAACACATCATGAATACCAGCAGCTTCAAGCACGGCACGAACGGCACCGCCAGCAATTACACCAGTACCAGCAGAAGCAGGGCGCAAAAGCACAACCCCAGCCGCATCTTCACCAGTAACTGGGTGCGGAATTGTGCCACCAATTCTTGGTACTTTAAAGAATTTCTTTTTAGCTTCTTCGACCGCTTTGCTGATTGCTTGCGGGACTTCTTTAGCTTTTCCATAACCAACACCAACTTGACCGTTGCCATCTCCAACAACAACCAATGCGGTGAAAGAGAAACGACGACCACCCTTAACCACTTTTGCAACGCGGTTTACGGTGACAACTCTTTCAATAAAGTTTGACTTTTCTCTTGGCTCTCTGCCTTCACGGCTTTCGCGACGGTCGCGTTTTGAAGAGCGTTCTTCTGAATCGATTCTTTGTGCCATTAGAAGTTCAACCCTCCCTCACGTGCACCATCAGCTAATGCCGCAACACGTCCGTGATACTTGCGTCCAGCGCGATCAAAAATCACTTGGTCAATCCCCTTTGCCTTAGCTCTTTCCGCCAAGCGCTTTCCAGCATCTTTAGCTTGAGAAGTTTTATCTCCATTTGCGGCTTCTTTCTCCATGGTAGAGGCGTATGCCAAAGTGATACCTGCATTGTCATCTACCAATTGCGCGGTTAAATTACGCAAACTGCGAGTAATGACCAAACGAGGGCGATCTGCTGAGCCAAAAATGTTTTTTCTAACTCTGATATGACGACGACGTCGCATCGCTTCTTTTTTGCTGAGATTTTTTGCTGGTTTTGTAAAGTTACCCACGATTATTTACCAGCCTTTCCAGCTTTACGAATAATTCTTTCGCCCTCAATGCGCACACCTTTACCTTTATAAGGATCTTGCTTGCGAATCTTGGTTACATTGGAGGTAACTTCACCAACTAGTTGCTTGTCGATTCCTTCGACATGAAACCTGGTTGGGGTTTCTACCTTGAAGGTGATTCCTTCAGGGGCTTTGTACAAAACTGGGTGGCTGTAGCCGAGTGAAAATTCGAGGTCTTTACCTTTAAGGGCAACACGGTAACCAGTACCAGTGATGTTTAAAGTTTTTGAAAAACCTTCGCTTACGCCGATCACCATGTTGTTGACCAAAGAACGTGAAAGACCATGAAGAGCTTTGCTATCTCTGGCATCATCTGGGCGCTTTAATTCAACAGAGCCATCTTCTTTTTTGGCAATGGTAATTTTTTCTGGCAAATTAATAGAGAGCTGACCTTTTGGTCCTTTTACGCTCACTTGTGATCCAGAAATATTAATTTCGACTCCACTTGGCAGAGTAATTGGTTTTTTACCAACGCGTGACATCTGGGCTCACCTACCAAACGTAGGCGAGAACTTCTCCGCCTACACCCTTTTTAGAAGCTTGCTTATCTGTTAGCAAACCTGATGAAGTTGAAATAATGGCGATGCCTAAACCGCCTAAAACTTTAGGTAGATTTTCACTCTTAGCGTAGACGCGCAAACCTGGCTTTGAGACTCTTCTCAAACCAGCAATTGCTCGTTCGCGATTTGGCCCGTACTTCAAATCTAAAACTAAACTTTGGCCTACCTTGGCTGGTTCTGATTTGTAACCAGAGATATAGCCTTCGCTCTTTAGAATTTCTGCAATGCTTGCCTTCATTTTTGAATAAGGCATGCTTACAGTCTCGTGATGCGCAGTGTTGGCATTACGAAGTCTTGCCAACATATCCGCTATCGGATCTGTCATTGTCATGGCCGCTCGGCCTTTCTCGCAATGGTTTCCAAATTTCTTGGACCTTTTGCGCTAGTTATTACCAACTTGATTTGGTGATACCGGGTAGTTCACCTTTGTGTGCCATATTGCGAAAGCAAATCCGACACAGATTAAATTTGCGATAGACCGCACGTGCTCGACCGCATGAACCGCAGCGAGTGTAAGCACGTGAGGAAAACTTTGGAGTGCGTTGCTGTCTAATTTTTTGTGATGTCTTTGCCATTTGGCTTATGCCTCCTTGAACGGAAAGCCGAAAGCACTAAGCAGTGCTTTGCCTTCAGCGTTGTTTTTGGCGGTAGTTACGAAAGTGATGTCCATGCCACGAGGGCGATCGATGGAATCTTGTGGAACTTCAAGAAAGACTGATTGCTCAGTTAATCCGAAGGTGTAGTTTCCGTGACCATCAAATTGCTTTGGGGATAATCCACGAAAATCTCTGATGCGTGGGATTGCCACCGAAAGCAAGCGATCAAAAAATTCCCACATTCTGTCTCCACGCAAAGTTACGTGAGCACCAATTGGCTGACCTTCGCGCAACTTGAAGTTAGCAATTGACTTAGTAGCTTTGTTGATCGAAGGCTTTTGGCCAGAAATCAAAGTTAGATCTCTAATCGCTCCTTCAAGTAACTTAGAATCTTTAGCTGCTTCGCCAACACCCATGTTGATTACGATCTTGGTAAAGCGCGGTACTTGATTTACATTCTTAAGATTTAACTCTTTTACCAAATGAGGAACAACTTCGTTTTGATATTTTTCCTTTAATCTTGGCTTAGTTGCAGTTGCAGTACTCATTTACAGTTCCTCTCCAGTGCGACGAGAAATTCTTACTGAGCGAGTTGCTGGGTAAGTGGTTCCATCGCTGCGACGCTTGTCAACTTTTTCTCGCTTGTAACCAACGCGAGTGGCGCGATTATCTGCATCTACCACTGGCATCACGTTGCTGGAATCAATCGGAGCTTCAACCGTAAGGATTCCGCCAGCTTTTGCCCCGCGCTCTGCTTGAGTTACTTTGGTGTGTTTTTTGACGCGATTGACGCCTTCAACAACTACCTTGCCTTTAGCAGGATCAACCTTCAAAACTTTTCCAGTTACACCTTTATCCTTGCCAGAAATTACCTGCACTAGGTCACCCTTTTTAATATGTAGCGACGCCATTACAAAACCTCCGGAGCTAAAGAAATAATTTTCATAAATTTCTTATCACGCAATTCGCGACCAACTGGCCCGAAAATACGTGTACCTCGGGGCTCACCGTCAGCCTTCAAAATCACTGCTGCGTTTTCATCAAAGCGAATGTAAGAACCATCTGGGCGTCTTAAGTGTTTAGTGGTGCGAACTACTACTGCTTTAACCACTTCACCTTTTTTAACACCACCACCTGGGATGGCATCTTTGACGCTAGCCACGATCACATCGCCAATTCCGGCGTATCTTCTTTGTGAGCCGCCTAAAACACGAATGCAAAGTAATTCTTTTGCACCGCTGTTATCGGCAACCCGCAAACGGGACTCTTGTTGAATCATTTCTTACTTCGCCTTCTCAATGATGTTGACTAAACGCCAACGCTTGGTAGCAGATTGCGGGCGTGTTTCGGCAATCTCTACGCGATCGCCAATGCCTGCTTCGTTGTTTTCGTCATGAGCTTTTAGTTTGGAACGGCTAGAAACAACCTTTCCATACAAAGAGTGCTTGGTGCGATCTTCAATCTGTACCACGATGGTTTTATCCATCTTGTTACTAATTACCACGCCTTCACGAACCTTGCGGTAGTTACGAGTTACTTCGCTCATGCCACACCCTCTTCAACTGGAGTAATTCCAAGTTCTCTTTCTCGCAATACCGTGTAGATACGAGCAATCTCACCGCGAACTGCTTTTAAGCGGCCATGAGATTCAAGTTGGCCGGTTGCGGCTTGAAATCTCAAATTGAATAACTCTTCTTTGGCTTCACTCAATTTGGTATTCAATTCTTCGCTTGAATAGCCTCTAAATTCAGATGCTTTTTTAGTTGCCATATTCCTAACCCTCCGTAACTTCACGACGGATGATGCGACACTTCATTGGTAATTTGTGCATAGCACGAGTCAAAGCAGTGATCGCGACTTTTTCATCTGGAAAGGTAATTTCAAACATCACGCGCCCAGGCTTAACGTTTGCTACCCAAAATTCTGGAGAACCTTTACCGGAACCCATACGAGTTTCAGCTGGTTTTTTGGTTAAGGGGCGGTCTGGGTAAATATTGATCCAAACCTTTCCACCACGCTTTAAGTGACGAGTCATTGCAATACGAGCTGCTTCAATTTGACGGTTGGTCACATAAGCAGCAGTGATTGCCTGCAGGCCGAAATCACCATAAGTTACGCGGGTTCCACCTTTAGCTTTACCAGCACGCGATGGGTGATGTTGCTTGCGATGAGCAACTCTTTTTGGAATTAACATTTATTCGCTCACCTCTTCAGCGGGGGTTTCGGTGGTAAGTACTACTTCTTCAGTTGCTTCTTCGGCACTTACTTCACTACCTGCTTCTTCACCTTCAGCTTTTCTTGGCTTACGAGCTGGTTTAGATTTGATAGCGGATTGCGCAGCTGCGCGTTCTGCTGCTGCTTTTGCTTCTTTTTCAGCTTGGGTTACTGGGGCATCGCCCTTGAAAATCCAAACCTTTACGCCGATACGACCAAAAGTGGTATGAGATTCGTAGAAACCAAAATCAATGTTGGCTCGCAAAGTATGCAAAGGAACGCGACCTTCGCGATAGAACTCAGTACGGCTCATTTCAGCGCCACCTAAACGACCAGAAACTTGCACTCTGATTCCTTTGGCACCATTTTTTAGCGCTGATTGCATTCCTTTGCGCATTGCGCGACGGAATGAAACACGGCTTGCCAATTGTTCAGCAATACCTTGAGCTACCAATTGAGCATCAACTTCAGGGTTCTTTACTTCAAGAATGTTTAACTGAACTTGCTTACCAGTTAATTTTTCAAGATCAATTCTGATGCGATCTGCTTCTTGTCCGCGACGGCCGATCACGATACCTGGGCGGGCAGTGTGAATATCAACTCTCACTCTTTCACGAGTGCGTTCAATATCAACGCGGCTAATTCCTGCTCTTTGCATGCCTTTGGTTAGCAAACGACGAATTGCAATGTCTTCTTCTACATAATCTTTGTAACGCTCACCTTTTTTAGTGGAATCTGCAAACCACTTGCTGGTGTATTCCGAGGTATAGCCCAAGCGGAAGCCATGGGGATTAACTTTTTGACCCATTATTTACCTTCTGCTTTCTTTTTAGGAGCTGCCTTTTTTGCAGGAGCTTTCTTGGCTGGAGCTTTCTTTGCTACAGCTTTTTTAGCTGGAGCTTTTTTAGCTGGAGCTTTTTCTGTTTTTTCTTCCGTTGCTACTTCTGCTTTTGGTGCAGCAACTGGCTTAGCTTTTGGAGCTTCTTCGACTTTTGGCTTTTGGCTGCGACGACCAGGCTTGCGACGCGGGGCGGAGCCTTGTTCTTCCAAAATTAAAGTGATGTGGCTAGTGCGCTTGTCAATTCGATAGGCACGACCTTGCGCACGAGGACGGATGCGCTTCATGGTGGGGCCTTCGTCAACAAAAGCTTCCGCGATAAACATATTTGAAGGATCTAAATTCAAATTATTTGACGCGTTACTCATGGCACTCTTTAGCAATTTGCCAACCGGTTCGCTCGCGCCTTGTTCGGCGTAACGCAAAACCGCTTGCGCTTCAAGTGCTGACATACCGCGAATCATGTTGACCACACGGCGTGCCTTCATGGGCGTAACTCGCACATAACGTGCTTGTGCCCTGGCTTCCATTTTGTCCTCGTTCCTTTTCTTTCTTACTTCTTTACGGCTTTTTGATCTGACTTAACGTGACCTTTGAAGGTACGAGTTGGTGCAAATTCGCCCAACTTGTGCCCAATCATGTTTTCAGTGATGAAAACTGGAATGTGCTTGCGGCCATCATGAACTGCGATGGTGTGACCGATCATGTCTGGAGTAATCATGGAGCGGCGTGACCAAGTTTTGATGACATTCTTTTGATTCTTTTCATTTTGTTCATTCACTTTCTTTTCTAAGTGATGATCAATGAAAGGACCTTTCTTTAAGCTGCGTGGCATAAGTAGTGGCTCCTATCGATTCTTATTCTTGGGTCGACGACGCACAATGAACTTTGAGCTAGCTTTATTGGGATTACGAGTGCGACCTTCTGGTTTACCGCTTGGGTTAACCGGGTGACGTCCACCTGAAGTTCTACCTTCGCCACCACCATGGGGGTGATCGACTGGGTTCATAACCACACCGCGAACCGTGGGGCGCTTACCCTTCCAGCGCATCCGGCCTGCTTTACCCCAGTTGATATTGGATTGTTCAGCGTTTCCAACTTCACCAACAGTGGCGCGAGCTCTTACATCGATATTACGAATTTCACCTGAAGGTAAACGTAATTGCGCAAACGGACCATCTTTAGCAACTAGTTGAATCGAAGATCCAGCAGAGCGAGCAATCTTGGCTCCCCCACCTGGTTTGATTTCAACAGCATGCACCACAGTACCGACTGGAATATTTCTTAAAGGCAAGTTGTTTCCAGGCTTAATGTCTGCACTTGGGCCAGTTTCAACTCGATCGCCTTGTTTCAATCTGGCTGGAGCCAAGATGTAACGCTTTTCGCCGTCAGCAAAATGTAAAAGTGCAATACGTGAAGTTCTGTTTGGATCGTATTCAATGTGCGCAACAGTTGCAGGTACACCATCTTTGTCGGCACGCTTGAAATCGATAATTCGATAAGCACGCTTGTGTCCGCCACCTTGATGACGAGTTGTGATGCGACCTTGGTTATTGCGGCCACCTTTATTTTTTACCGGAACCAATAGTGACTTTTCAGGAGTGGTGCGAGTAATTTCTGCAAAGTCCGCAACGCTTGAGCCACGACGACCTGGAGTTGTTGGTTTAAATTTACGAATTCCCATCAATACTCCTTAGGCACTTGGCGCATTGAAGATGTCGATCCGGTCGCCTTGCGCCAGGCTCACGATCGCTCGCTTGGTGTCTGGACGTGATCCAGCTCCATAACGAGTGCGGTATTTTTTACCAATTCGATTTGAAGTATTGACGTTTAGAACTTTAACTTTAAAAAGTTCTTCAACCGCCAATTTAATTTCTGTCTTGTTGGCATCTTTGCGTACTAAAAAGGTGTACTTGTTTTCATCTAACAAGCCATAACTCTTTTCAGAAACTACTGGTGCGACCAAAATGTCGCGGGCGTGCAATTCGCTCATTGGACGGCCACCTCTTTATTGTTGTGCTTTAAGAAAAGTTGGTATGCCTCTTCAGAAAAGACCACATCATCAGCCACAATTACGTCATAAGTGTTAACTTGATCGTAAGCAATGGTGTGAACACCAGGAACATTTCTTAATGAAAACCAACCTGCTGGGTCTTGGCGAGTAAGAATTACCAAAACTTTCTTGCCAGTTACCACATTTGCCAAAGCTGCTAAGGCAGCTTTAGTTGATGGTTTTTCGCCTTCTACCAGTTTGGTTAGCACATGAATTCTGCCCTCTTTGGCTCTATCGCTAAGTGCAGAACGCAATGCAGCAGCTTTCATCTTTTTAGGAGTGCGCTCGTCATAATCGCGAGTGCGTGGGCCATGTGAAACACCGCCACCGGCATAGTGCGGAGCGCGAATCGAACCTTGACGGGCACGACCAGTACCTTTTTGCTTGTAAGGCTTTTTACCGCCACCAGAAACTTCAGCTCGAGTTTTGGTGTGAGCGTTTCCACTGCGAGCAGCAGCAAGTTGCGCAGTCACTACTTGGTGCATTAGTGGAATGTTCACTTGCACTTCAAAAATTTCACTTGGCAAATCCACGCTCTTTGTGGCCTTACCGTTGGTGTCTTTAATTTCTACCGATGCCATTTAAGCACTCACCGCCGTCTTAGCTGCTGAGCGAACCAAAACCAAGGAACCCTGTGGGCCTGGTACTGATCCTTTGATTAACAACAAACCGTTTTCAGCATCAACACTTTGAACTTTCAAATTTTGAGTAGTAATGCGATCTGAACCCATACGGCCAGCCATACGCAAACCTTTGAAAACTCTTCCTGGGGTAGCACAAGCTCCGATTGAGCCAGGGCTGCGATGCTTACGCTTTACACCGTGTGAAGCGCGAAGACCATGAAAACCGTGACGCTTCATTACACCAGCAAAACCTTTTCCTTTGCTGGTTCCAGATACATCAACAATTTCACCTGGTTGAAAAGTTTCGGCTGTTAGTTCTTGGCCCAGTGTGTATTCGCCAGCATTGCTAGTACGAAGTTCTGCAATATAGCGACGTGGAGTTACTGAAGCTTTTGCAAAGTGACCGGCATCTGGCTTATTTACCTTACGTGGATCAATTGCACCAAAGCCAAGTTGAATTGCGCTGTAACCATCTTTTTCGGCAGTGCGAACTTGGGTAACTACACAAGGGCCAGCCTTGATCACCGTCACCGGGACGATTTTGTTGTTTTCATCCCAAACTTGAGTCATTCTCAGCTTTTCGCCGAGAATTCCTTTAACGACTTTTTCCATTTTTCTTAATCCCTCGCCTACAACTTGATCTCAATGTCAACGCCGGCAGGCAAATCAAGCCTCATCAAGCTGTCAACAGTTTTTGGAGTTGGGTCGAGAATGTCAATTAAGCGCTTGTGG
>VFQT010002246.1_pt1 | contig 20327 bp, 18 predicted proteins | sample 3512381 | NCBI WGS metagenome assembly VFQT01 (sample SAMN10412376, study PRJNA504923) | tailings metagenome | isolation source: Relicate 2 Philex TSF3 active mining site | place: Philippines: Tuba, Benguet | collected 2017-08-29
CATGCTGGCCCGCATACGGTGGGTAGCCCCGGGCCCTGGTCGGAGTGCCGAGGTAGGCGGCGAACTGCGGCTGGAGGTCGTCCAGCATCAGGTAGACCCGCAGTTCGGGCGAAGCTGGTGCAGGGAGCCCCGCCACGGCGACTAGGCCGAGACGGAGAAGTGCTTGGAGAGCTCGCCGTGCGGCCGCGGGATGACGTGCACGCTGACGAGTTCGCCCACGCTGCTCGCCGCCTCCGAGCCGGCCTCGGTCGCAGCCTTGACGGCGCCTACGTCGCCGACGATCGTGACGGCGACCAGGCCGTCCCCCACCTGCTCACGGCCGACGATCACCACGTTGGCCGCCTTGACCATCGCATCTGCGGCGGCCAGGGCAGCGACATAGCCCTTCGTCTCGATCATTCCGATCGCGCTGTTGGACATTCGATCTTCCTTTCCTCGCGCTCCGCCGCTCGGCGGAGTCGGTGACTGGTAAGTCTTGGTGCGTGACTAGGCCTGCTCGTCGATGGAGCCGATGATCAGGGCGTCGATCGGCGGACTGTCGCCGCTGAACCAGGAGGCCGCAACCGAGCCGGTCGCCACCAGCACGGCCTCGCCCACCCCTGATCCCAGGACGTCGAAGGCGATCAAGCGAGCACCGCCGGGCTCGACCTCGACCTCGAGGAAGGCGCCGTTGGGAATCGAGGACACCTTCTTGGTCGACCACACGTTCCCGACCACTCGCGCACGAAGCATGGCTCCTCCTAGCCTTCCTTGACGATCTGCACGCCCATGGCTCGGGCGCGTTCCTTGGCCAGCGGAGTGACGACCACCCGCCGCGTGATGTGGATGACCGCACCTTGCTGGCCGGCAGCCCGCACCTGCCGCTCGGTCAGCGCGCCCCGCTCCACGCGATGCACGCCGCCGGCTGCCGATGCCGTGGCCTGAGTCGCGGATTGGGCCGCCGGCTGCACGCCGAGCACGAAGCGGACCTTCCCGGATTGCAGCGCTGCCCGGCGGGCCGGGTGCCCGCCGTCGGCCAGCACCCGACGGATGGCCGCGTCGAGGTCGGCCTGGGAGCGGATCGCCACGACCTCGGCACCATCGGGCGCACGGCTGCCCGCGCCGCGATCGGCACCGGCGACGGCCTCGCGCACCTGGGAGGCAACGACGTCCTGGAGCACTTCGCGAATGACCTCGCGGATCAGGTCGGACGGGATCTGCTGGCCCATGGCTACCCGACCCTGCGCAGGGCGTCCTCGGCCGCATCGGCGGCAGCGCGCACCTCGGATTCGGTTCCGCTCAGATACACCCGACCCGTGGCCCCCACCATCCGGTAGTCGACCACCTTGATGCGAGCCGACTTCTCCGCCTCATTGGTGGCCAGGATGGCGTAGCTGGCGGGCTGCATCTCCAGCACGAACAGCGACTCTCCCGGCAGGGCCATCGACCCGATCTTGTTGCGGTTGATCAGGAAGGCGTGCTGCCGGTCGATCCTGGGCACGATGCGGGAGGCCAGGATGGACGGCTTCATCGCCGATTGCTCGCTGGCATCGAGCTGCTCCAGGACGGCCGCGGCGGCACTGCGCACGCTGCTCGGGGCCCCGTGCAACTCCAGGTAGCCGAACTGCCGTTCGACGAACAGGATGCCGGCTGCCACGTGCGCGTACTTGAGGGCAACGTCGGTCAATGGCTCGATATCCAGCCCTGGGGCCACCTCGATGATCTGGGCAGCGTCATCGGCACGGGGCAGGGCCCCCCTGATCCAGGTGCCCAGGTAGCACATGGTCTGGGGCTGGAGCCGGTCCAGGAAGATGAAGGAGCGAAGTTCAGCCACGGTCAACCCTTGATGATCTGTCGGAGTTCTTCGATGACCATCCGCCGGATCTCGTCGCGGAGCTCGTCGGCCCCGTCGACGGAGCGGCTGCCGGCGTTCGTGCGCGGCACGATCGGCACGGCATCCACGCTATCCACGGCATTGGATGCGAGTGGGTAGGCCGGAACCGGCGGCAGCGGGGGTCGCCACGGGTCCCGGCCTACGAAGTCGGCCATCGGTACCCGGGCATCGGCGTTGTACGCGATCCGGGTGCGATTGACCAGGTGCACCGGCTGCAGGTTCTCCCCGACCGAGGAGCGGCCGAAGAACCCGGTGCCGATGGTCATGGTCGGCGCCAGGTTGGTCTCGATGCCGGCGCTGCCAAGGCTGTTGCCGACATTGACGGCCACCCGAAGGACCGGGACCGCCGCGGCGAACTCCATGATGGTCTGCGGGTCCTCGCTGTGAATCGCGGCGCTGTGGCCGGAGCCGGTGATTCGCAGCACTGCCATCGCCGTTCGGATGCCACGGCGGGCTGTGGGCACGCTCACCCACCCCAGGACCGGGCAGAGCTTCTCGTGAGCCAGCATTTGCTCGGGCACCACGAGGTCGAATGCAGCGACGAGCACCAGGGTGCCCTTGGGCACCTTGACGCCAGCTGCGGCCGCGATCTCGGTCGCCGACTTGCCCACCCAGGCGGTGTTGAAGCGGTCGTGGTCGAAGATGAGGTCGCGCACCTTGTCGACCTGCTCGGTATCGAGGAAGTAGGCGCCCTGCTTGGTCATGGCCTTGGCCAGGCGATCGGCCACCGCCTCCTCGACGATGAGCACGCTCTCATTGGTGCACAGGATCGAGTTGTCGAAGGACTTGCTGGCCACGATCCGGGCAGCCGCAGCCGGGATGTCGGCGGTCGCGTCGACGAGGACCGGGACGTTGCCGGGGCCGACGCCAATGGCTGGGTTGCCCGAGCGGTAGGCCGAGCGCACCATCGGCGTCCCACCGGTCGCGAGGATGACGTCCACCCGCTCGTCGGTCATCAGGGCATTGATCAGCGGGATCGACGGCTCCTGCAGCACCTGGATGCACCCATCCGGCGCACCGGCGGCAATGGCCGCGTCCCGCATGGCGATCGCGGCGTCGGCGCTGCAGCGCTTGGCGAATGGATGCGGGGAGACGATGATCGCGTTGCGGGTGAGCAGGCACAGCATGATCTTGAACATCACGGTGGCGACCGGGTTCGTGCTCGGGGTGAGCGCGAAGACGACTCCGGCCGGCCGAGGGATCTCGACGATCTTCTCCTGCTCGAGCACTACGGGCGTGACCCAGTCCCCGTGCTGATAGGTGTTCCAGATGCCGATCGAGCAGGCGACGTTCTTGAGGTACTTGTGGTCGGGGACCCCGAATCCGGTCTCGGCAACCGCGGCATCGGCCAGGGCCCGGGCCTGCGCCTCACCGGCCTCGGCGGCCGCCTTGGCGATCCGGCGCACCGAGGCGATGTCGTAGGTTGCGAATGCACGTGCGGCCCACTCAGCGCGTTCCACCATGGCGCGTCCGAGGGGAACCCCGGCTGGCTCGAGGGGGATGTCGACGAAGGCGCTCATCCGCGCAGCCCCCTGACCTCGCGGTAGGCCTTGCCGATGGCGACCTCCGTGCGCTCGAGCAACTCCTCGGCGACCTGGGGCTTGAGCAGGATGCCGGGCTTGAACTGCAGGACCCGGGGGTCCAAGGTCGAGAAGATCGCCCATACCCCGTTCTCGTACAAGTTCTTCATCACGTACTTGGCACCCTGCGGGTCGTCGAACTCCAGGCCCATCACCACGCCGTTCTGGCGAATGCCGACGAACCAGTCCGGATAGATCGACTGGATCTCGCGCAGGCCGCGACCGATGAAGTCCGAGATGTAGTGGACCATGGACCTGGTCTCGTCCCGGGAGCAGATCTCCAGCGCCTTGATCGCCGCGATGCAGCCCAGCTCGGCGCCGCCGAAGGTCGAGATGTGCCCGAAGCCGTCCTCGGTGAGCCAGCCCGCGCACCGCTCGCTCACCAGCACGCAGGCGATCGGATAGATCCCACCCGAGATGCCCTTGCCGGTGACCAGGATGTCGGGGGCGATCCCCTCCTTGGTGATCCCCCACAGCTCCCCGGTGCGCATCAGCCCGGTCTGCACCTCGTCCGCGATGTAGAGCGCGTCGTACTGCTCGCAGAGCCGCTTCACGGCCGGTAGGTATCCCGGCTCCGGGAGCGGGAAGCCATAGGTCGCCGGGATGGTCTCCATGATGACCGCGGCGATGTCCCGGCCCTTGAGGGCCTCCTCCATGGCGTCAAGGTCATTGAACGGGACGTGCGGGAACTCGTCGGGGTTGTCGGACAGGAAGAGCTTGGAGAAGCGGTCGTCCCCGGTGCCGACGGCAAGGCCGGTATGACCGTGGTACGCCTTGACGATGGAGAGGATCTTGCGCTTGCCGGTCGCATGCCGCGCCGTCTTCAGCGCGATGTCGATGGCCTCGCCCCCTCCCGAGCCGTAGATCACCTTGGTCAGCCCCTCCGGGGCCGAGGTGACCAGCGCCTCGGCCAGGGCCGTGCGCGCCAGCGAGGGAAAGTGATGGTTGCCGATGTCGAAGTGCTGCATCGCTACCGTGACCGCCTGGACGACCTCGGGATTGCGATGCCCCAGGTTGTAGGTGCCGCCATTGAGATGCGCGTCGATCAGGCGCTTGCCCGACATGTCGTAGATGAAGTAGTCCTCGCGCCGGTCGATGACCAGCGGAACCCCGGAGTCGATCCAGAACTGGGTCTTGCCCGGATTCCAGTACTCCTTGGCCTTGTCGAGGACCTCGGCCTTGGACGCGAAGGAGAAGACGCCGTAGTCATATCGCGGTGGACCCTCGACGCCTACGCCATCCCCCTCGGGCATACCGGGAGCATACCGATTCAACGGACCAAATCAAGCCGTTTGAGTGTCCTTCGATCTCCTGCGCCCCATTGACTTCGCAATTTCCGAATGAAATGACCGGTTTGAGGTAATTGATCTGATCCTATCGGTTTGCATCCTGCGGTGAAATCGATGTCACGCAGACCAAGATTTGCCCGAAATGCTTGAACCGGTCCATCTGGACCGACATACTCCCCCGCAAGCCACTCGGGAAAGTGGCCTAGGTCACGTTGACCCGCACGACCGTTTCCGACAACGCGCGCCCCGGGCGCGAGGATGGATGGCAGATGAGCGTCGAGAGTCCGAGTGGGCCGAACGCCCTTCCCGGAGACCACCAGATCAGTGCGAAGGAGCAGGCCAAGTTGAAGGCCGGGGCCGTCGGCCTGGTCGGCGTGCTCTTCATGGCCGTCGCGAATGCGGCGCCCATCACCGCGATGAGCTTCAACGTGCCGATCGCGGTCGGCTACGGCAACGGCATCGCTGCCTCTGCCGGCTTCCTGTTCGCGACGATCGTCCTGACGATCTTCGCCATCGGCTTCGTGGCGATGGCGAAGTACGTCACGACCGCCGGAGCCTTCTACGGCTTCATCTCCCACGGCCTGGGCCAGGTCGCCGGGATGGCAAGCGGACTGCTCGCCGCCGTCGCCTACATCATCTTCGAGGCCTCGCTGATCGGCGGCTTCGCCTACTTCGCCGCCGAGTACGTGCTCAAGCCGGCAGGCCTGAACATCCCGTGGATCGTGGTCGCCATCATCGGCATCGTGATCATCTGGCTGCTGGCCTACTTCAAGATCACCATCGCCGCCGGTGTCCTGGGCATCACCCTGGTCTGCGAGATCATCCTGCTGCTGGCCCTGGGCATTTCGGTGCTCTTCAAGGTCGGTCCCGACGGCTTCATGTTCGCCGACATCGTCCCGCCGTGGCAGGCGTTCAACGGCCTCCCCGAGGGGGCCTACGGCACCGGGGTTGCCGCGGGCGTCGCTGCCATCGGCATCTTCTTCGCCTTCTGGTCCTGGGTGGGCTTCGAGACCACCGCGGTCTACGGCGAGGAGTCCAAGAATCCGAAGCGGAACGTCCCGCTGGCCACCATGATCGCGGTCATCGGCCTGGGCCTGTTCTACACCTTCATGTCCTGGATGGTGGTGGTCGGCAACGGGCCGGCGAAGGCGATCGAGGTCTCCGCTGGCGCCTCGCCGGTCGACCTGTGGCTGAACCTGGTCGACTCCAACCTCGGCGCTCCGATCGTGATCGTGTACGAGGTGCTGCTGGTGGTCGGGTCCTTCGCCTGCGCAATGGCCTTCCACAATGCGGCCTCCCGCTACATCTACGCACTGGGCCGCGAGAGCGCAGCAGGCTGGATCCGCAACACCCTGGGGTCGATCAACGTCAAGCACGGCTCGCCGGCCTACGCCTCGACCCTGCAGAGCGTGATCACCCTGGTGCTGTGCGTGCTGTTCCTGCTGTTCACCGTGGTCCTGGTCGACGGCGAGTCCGTTCCGGAGCTGGTCCCGTACGTGAACGTCTACGGCCTGCTGGCACTGATCGGCACGGCGATGATCCTCATCGTCCAGACGATCACCTCCATCGCGGTGATCTCGTACTTCTGGGTGAAGAAGACGCATAAGGGCAATCCCCTGTGGACGTTAGTGGCTCCCATCATCGGCGCCGCAGGCATGCTCTACGCCCTGTGGCTGCTGTGGGACAACCGCAACTTCGCTGCCGGCCTGGCCGCGGACAGCCTGGTGTTCCAGTTCATGCCGTACTACGTGATCGGCATCCTGGTCATCGGCATCGTCTACGCCCTCTACGTGCGCATGGCGAAGCCGAACCTGTACAAGGAGATCGGGCGCACCACCTTGGAGGAGGCGCGCGAGCGCGTCTAGCCACATGCAGTGAAGGGGTGCCGCCCAGCAGGGCGCGCACCCCTTCACTGCATTCTGGGCCCGCGAGCAAGTCTGATCGGCTTGACTAGGGAATGCGCATCGGATGCAGATGTCGGATGGAGGAGAACATGGACCAACCGCCGGTGACCGTGGACTGGGCGCCGGATCCGGATGCCGACCCGCGGACCTTCGCCTACACCTTCGGCGGGGTAGCGCCGGTGGCATCAGTGCGCCCCGGCACCGTGGTGCGCACCTGGACCATGGACTGCTTCGGGGGCCGCGTCCGGTCGACGAGCGACCTGGCCAGCGAGGTCTGCGATCCACGCCTGCTGAACCCGCAGTCCGGGCCCTTCTTCGTCGAAGGCGCCAGGCCCGGCGACACCCTGGCCGTGCACTTCATCTCCATCGAGCCACGCAGCACCGTTCCCTTCTTCGGGTCCCTGACGGCGACACCAACGACCGCGATGCTGCACCCCGCCCTCTCGAGCGCACCTGGATCTACCAGATCGACCGAGCCGAGTCAGTCGTGCGATACGTCGCGGCCGACACGCCCTTCACCGCGGCGCTGCCACTGGATCCGATGCACGGGACGGTCGGCGTCGCCCCCGCCCTGGGCGAGGTGCGCTCATCCCTGGCCCCCGGGGATTGGGGCGGGAACATGGATACCCCCGAGATGCGCGCCGGCGTCACTTGCTACCTCGGGGTCAACGTCGAAGGTGCCCTGTTCAGCCTTGGCGACGGCCATGCCCGCCAGGGTGAGGGCGAGACCTGCGGGGTGGCGGTGGAATGCGCGATGGACACCGCCTTGATCCTGGACACGATCCCCGGCTACCCGACCGCCTGGCCACGCCTGGAGAGCGACGACTTCCTGATGACGACCGGCTCGGCCCGGCCACTGGAGGACGCCTTCCGCATCGCCCACCAGCAGATGGTCCGGTGGGTGGCCGAGCTCACCCAGATGAGCGTCCTGGACGCTTATCAATACGTCTCCCAGGCAGCCTTGACCCCCATCGCCAACGTCGTCGACACGAACTACACCGTGGTCTGCAAGGTCGCAAAGTCCCTGCTGCCTGGGGTGATCGCAATGGGCGGGATGCACCAGCGGATGCGCAAGGCGGCCAGCGCATGGCGCGGGTAGCCCGCTTCGAGGTGGACCTGGACCTGGCCCAGCGGATGGCGGCCGCTGCCCGGGAATCGGCCCAGGCCGAGCAGGCCCTGGTCTCGGTGGCGGTAGTGGACGGTGGCGGGAACTTGGTCTGCTTCCAGCGGATGGATGGCGCGGAGATCGCCGGGCCCGTCCTGGCCCGCGACAAGGCGTTCACGGCCGTCGCCCATCGGATCGGCACCCACGAGCTCACCGACCTGGTCGCCCCCGGTGCAGACCTGGCCGGGATGTATGCCCAGGACCATGGCCGGTACGTGGCCTTCGCCGGCGGTCTGCCGCTGTGGGACGGGGATCGGGTGATGGGCGGGGTCGGCGTCAGCGGGGGCACCGGCGCCCAGGACCTGCGAGCCGCCGAGGCGGCCGCGGCACTGTTCGAGCAGGCACGAGATGCCGGTGACCAGGTGCCGGCATGACGGACCGGTCGATCGGGCGATTTCGCTACATGGACGCCCAGCGCGTCAACCTTGATGGCTTCGCCGTCGAGAGCCCGGAACTGGGCCTGGTTGCCTTCAACTCCCCGGCCGACCCACCGGCCTCCCTGCTGGTCCAGGCAGGTCGGGTCGTGGAGATGGACGGCAAGGCCCGGGGGGACTTCGACCTGCTCGATGCCTTCATCGCCGATCACGGCCTGGACCTGCAGGTCGCAGCCGAGGCGATGGCCCTGGACGAGGTGGAATACGCCCGCATGGTGGTCGACCCGGCCACCAGCCGCGATGAGGTCGTCCGCCTAGCCAGCGGGATGACCCCTGCGAAGCTCGCCCGCTGCCTGGCGCACCTGCGCCCGGCTGAGCTCACCTTGGCCCTGACCAAGTGCCGGGCGCGCCGCACCCCGAGCAACCAGGCCCATGTCACCAACCGCTCCGACGACCCGCTGCTGCTGGCGGCCGATGCTGCGACCGCAGCGGCATTCGGCTTCCGGGAGATCGAGACCACCGTGCCGGTGCTCGGGGATGCGCCGTCCAATGCCATCGCGGTGAGCGTGGGCGCGGCCGTCGGCTCGCCCGGGATCCTCGTCCAATGCTCGGTCGAGGAGGCCCTGGAGCTGCAACTGGGGATGCGCGGGCTGGTTTCCTACGCCGAGACAGTCTCCCTGTATGGAACCGAGCAGATCTTCATCGATGGGGACGACACCCCGTGGTCGAAGGCCTTCCTGACCAGCGCCTACGCCAGCCGGGGGATCAAGATGCGGGTGACCTCCGGCGGCGGCGCGGAGGCGCTCATGGGCAGCGCCGAGGGCAAGTCGATCTTCTACCTCGAGGCCCGCTGCGTCGCCCTGGCCCGTGCGATCGGCGCCCAGGGCGTGCAGAACGGCGGGATCGACTCCGCATCCGTGGCCAGCGCGGTGCCCGGTGGCGTGCGGAGCCTGATGGCCGAGAACCTCATGGTCATGCTGCGCAACCTGGAATCGTGCACCGGCAATGACGCGCTGATGAGCGAGTCCGACGTTCGGCGTACCTCGCGGACCCATCCGATCTTCATCGGGGGGACGGACTTCATCTGCAGCGGCTTCGGATCGATCCAGCGCTACGACAACATGTTCGGACCCAGCCAGTGGAATGCCGAGGACATCGACGACTACCTGGCCATGCAGCGGGACTGGGGGGTGGACGGCGGGCTGCGCACCGCCAGCGAGCCCGAGGTGGCCCGGCTGCGGGAGCGGGCGGTAGCCGCCGTGCGGGCCGTCTACGACGCCCTGGGGCTGGCCGACTTCGACGACGCGTGGGCCCACCAGGCGATCGATGCAGCCGGATCGAAGGACGTGCCCGCCGCCGACTTGATGGTCCCCCTGAGCGCCTCGCGCATCATCATGGATGCGCAGATCACCATGCTGGACGTCATCGCCGCACTGGACGATGCCGGCTTCGAGCTCGAGGCCCAGCGACTGCTCGACATGCTCCGGGTGCGGGTCGCCGGCGACTACCTGCAGACCGCTGCCATCTACACCGAGCAGATGCAGGTGCTCTCCCTGGTGACCGATCCCAATGACTATGCCGGCCCGGGTACCGGCTACCAGCCCACGCCCGGGCGCCAGGCCCAGATCGACGCCATCCGCCAGCAGCGCTCGGTGGACGACCTGCGCCGGGAGCAGCAGGAGTACGTGGGCGACGAGCTGATCGTGATCGGGCCGGCCACGGCGCAGGCCGATCCGCGCGACGTGGTGATCGGGGTATCCCCCGCCACTGGCATCGCCATCGGTCGCACCCTGTGCGGGCTGAGCACCGTGGCGGCGATCGACGAGCTGCTCGCCGGCTTGGAGGAGGAGGGCTGCGTCGGCCGCATCGTCCGGGTCAACGACACCATCGACCTCGGGCTGATCGGCCTGACCGCAGCCCGGATGGCCGGGTCCGGGATCGGCATCGGCCTGCAGGCCAAGGGCACGGCGCTCATCCATCGCCGGGACCTCACCCCCCTGGCCAACCTCGAGCTCTACAGCGTCGCCCCGACCCTGGACCGGGCGGCCTATCGGCAACTGGGAATCAATGCCGGCCGGCATGCCAAGGGAGCCACTCCCGAGCCGCAGCGCAATCCCTACTCAGACGAGGCGATCGAGGCGCGCTACCACACCACGGTGGTCTCCCTCGTGGCGATCGAGCGGCAGTACTGCCGACCGGGTGCGCCCGCGGAGGCGATGCAATTGCGAGGCTCACGATGACCCGGGCGCGATCCGGCAAGGAAGCGGAGGCAATGCAATTGCGAGGCTCGCGATGACCCGGGCGCGATCCGGCAAGGAAGCCGCCGAGGTCACCCTGGATGCAGTGCGCACCGGCGAGGCAGGCATCGATGACGTGCGCATCCATCCCGACACCCTGCTGCACCAGGCCGATGTCGCCGAGCAGCACGCGAACCCGCAGCTCGCGGAGAACTTCCGCCGGGCCGCCGAGCTGGCATTGCTGCCCGACGAGCAAGTGATGGGGATCTACGAGGCCCTGCGGCCCGGAAGATCCAGCTACGCCGACCTGATGCGGATCGCCGAGGAGCTCGACCGGGCCGGCGCGGTCCGCAACGCCGCTCTCGTCCGCGAGGCAGCCGACGCCTACCGGGGAAGAGGCCTGTTGACGTGAGCTTGCTGACGTGAGTCTGGTGGCGGGCGTGGACATCGGCAACGCCACCACGGAGATCGTCATCGTCGACACTGCGACCCTGCGGCCCATCGCATGGGACCGGTGCCGCACCCGGGGACTGAAGGGCTCGGCCGAGGCATCGCGTGGAGCCGGTCGGCTACTGAGCCGGATGCAGGGTCGGCTGCCCGGAGTCGTGGCCTGCGCCATCCTCACCCACCAGACCCCGGTGCTCACCCGGCGCCTGGACCTGCCGACTGCCCCGGTCGACACCGGTCGACTGCGCTCCATTGCCACGCCCAGTGCCACCCCGGGCGGGGCTGGCTTCGCCGTCGGCCGACCGCTCGACGTGGACCTCAGCCCGCAGCAGGCCTCGAGCCTTGCCGCTACGGACCCGGTCATCGCGATTAGCCGCGACCCCCTGGGTTATCGGCACACCGTCGCCGCCGTGGATCGCTGGCTGGCTGCTGGGGTCGACGTGCGCGGGGTGCTGCTGGCTGGGGACGAGGCGAGCCTGGTCGACCGCCGGCTTCAGCGGGGCCTACCGATCGTGGACGGAGCCGATGCCCAGGCAGCACTGGCTGCCGAGCGGATCGCCATCGAGGTCGCCGAGCCTGGCCGGACCTGTCGGCAGGCCAGCGACCCGCTGCGGCTGGCCGCTAGCTTGGACCTGGGGCCGGACGAGCATGCCCACGCCAGTGCGATGGCCGCATCCGTCACGGGCCTGCGCAGCGCAGCCATCGCGCGCATGGCCGATGGCGCGGTCGAGCAGCAACTCCCGCCAGCGGCAGCCGGCATCATGCTGGCAGACGGCAGGAGCTACGGCCTGCCCCGGGCAGCCTCGGTCATCGAGTCCGGCGAGTCGAGGCTGGTCGGCTATCTGGACGACCTGGGCACCAGGACCGCGGTCAGCGACCTGTGGCTGGTCGATCCGTCGGCCCTGGCTGCGATCCCCGGCTTGCGCCAGCCCGCCTGGCTGCAGCATCGGGTCGCGCTGAGCACCCTGGACCAGCGCGCTGCCGTGGACGATCACCTCGACGGGATGCGCAGTGCGTGGACCGGCGAGGTTCGCCTGGTCGGCTCCGAGGACCGGGCCGCCCTGCGCGGGGCCCTGAGCACCCCCGGGGTCAGCCCCGATGCCCTCGTCGTCGACCTCGGCGGCGGGACGATCGACCTGGTGCATGCGAGCGGTCCGGGATGGACAGGCGCCGGGAGCGGGGACCTCATGACGATGGCCACCGCCATCGCCACGGACTCCTCGCGCGCAGCAGCGGAGTGGATCAAGCGCGGACCAGCCTGGCGGATCGAGGCCCCGCACCTGGCCATCGACGAGTCCGGGGACCGGCGGTTCCTGGACGCGCCGGCCGCCCAGGGGTCGGTCGGCTGGCTGGTCACCGGCGGACCCAGTGGCGAGCTCCCCTTCGGTCGGCACCTCACCGGGGGTGAGTGGCGTGCCATCAGGCTGGCGCTGAAGGAGCAGGTCTTCGGCCGCAATACCCGTCGGGGGCTGCGGGCCCTGGCGGACTGCGACTCGATCGGCGGCCCGCTGTCCCTGAGCGCAGGATCGATGGACGTCGTCCTGGTCGGCGGGCCGGCCGGCGACGAGGAGATCGTCGAGGCCATGCAGGCCGGCCTGCGCGACCTGCCGGCCACTGCGAGCATTGGCAGGGCCGATGTCGCCGGAGTCCTGGGCCATCGTTGGGCGGTCGCCTACGGCCTGGTGCTGCTGGCCTTCGGGGATGCTCCCGGCCCCGGACCGCTAGCCTGACGCGATGCCGAACCCCCGCCGCTGGGCCATTCTGGCCGTCCTGTCCGGATCGCTGCTGCTGATCTCGCTGGACAACACCATCCTCAACGTCGCCCTGCCGCGCCTGCAGGAGGACCTCGGCGCCACCACCGGTCAGTTGCAGTGGGTGATCGACGCCTACTCGGTCCTGTTCGCCGGGACCCTGCTGCTGGCGGGCACCCTCGGGGACCGCTTCGGCCGGCGCCGGGTGCTGCTGGTCGGCCTGGGCATCTTCATGGCCGGGTCCATCGGCGCGGTCTTCGCCTCCGGGGCCGAGGTGCTGACCGCCTGCCGGGCCGTCATGGGGATCGGCGGGGCCTGCATCATGCCCTCGACCCTGAGCATCCTGGTCCAGGTCTTCCCCGATCGCAAGGAGCGGGCCCAGGCCATCGGCATCTGGGCCGCCGTCGCCGGTGTCGGCATCGCCGTCGGCCCGATCCTGGGTGGCCTGCTGCTGGAGCACTTCAGCTGGCACTCGGTCTTCCTGGTCAACCCGCCCATCGCGGTGGCCGCCATCATCGCGGTGCTGGCCCTGGTACCGGAGTCGAGGGACCCGTCCCGACCTGCCCTGGACCCGATCGGGGCCGTGCTGTCGACCCTGGGCCTGATCGCCCTGGTCACCACGGTGATCGAGCTGCCCGATGCGGGCTTGGACGCCTACACCATCGGCATCGCAACAGCTGCCGTCGTCCTGCTGGGGACCTTCATCTGGTGGGAACGGCGGGTCAGCCGCCCCATGCTGCCCATGGAGTACTTCGGCAACCGACTGTTCAGCACCGCGATCATCGTGGTGGCGATGGTCTACTTCGCCCTGATGGGGGCGATGTTCTTCCTGCCGCAGTTCCTGCAACTGGTCCAGGGCATGACGCCGCTGCAGTCCGGGCTGTCGATGATCCCCGCGGCCGCCGGGCTGCTCATCGCCTCGATGTTCAGCCCGCGACTGGCCGAGCGCTTCGGCACCCGGCGGATCGTGGTGATCGGCCTGCTCATCGTGGTCGTCGGCCTGGTCGCCTTCAGCACCTTCGTGACCACCACCCCGTACTGGTTCATCGCGATCGCCCTTGCGTTCATGGCCGGCGGCCTGGGCATGACCCTGCCGCAGGCAACCAACGGGGTGCTGGCCTCGGTGCCGTCCGAGCGGGCCGGCATGGGCTCGGCGGTGAACGACGCGATAGCCGAGTTGGGGGGCTCCTTCGGGGTGGCCATCCTCGGCACTGTCATGTCCATCACCTACCGCAGCAACATCGAGGCGGCCATCGTGGCCGCCGGTGACGCAGTCAACCGACTCCCGGGCGAGACGATCGATGCGGCCCGCGAGTCCCTGGCAGCGGCATCGATCGCCGCTGGCGGCGTCCCCTCGGACTTGGCCGAGGCCTATGCCTCGGTCGTCGGCAAGGCGTTCGTCTCCGGCATGGGGTGGGCCCTGTTCATCGGAGCGGGGATCGTCCTGCTCGGCGCACTCATCGCCTGGCGCCGCTTCCCAGCCCGGGTGGACCAGATCAGCGAGTAGGAAACGCCCTGCGAGCGGTGCGGGCCGGGGAGTCCTGAGACGGCACCACCGGGTCGCCCTGCCTAGGCTTGCAAGGTGAACCGGATGCATGCCACCCGTCGCGCCTTCCTCGCGGGCCTGGCTGCCACCGGCGCAGCCGCGGCCACCGGCACCATCGCGGCCCCGGCGGCAGCAGCCAGCCCCCGAGTCGTGCGCAGGCCGATCATTCCCAGCGACCGGCAGGGCTTCAACCGAAGGTGGTTCGCCCCCAACCTGGAGGCGGTCTACATCCCCTCGACCTTGGCCGAGGTTGCCCCCTGCGTCGAGGCCGCCATTGGGGAGTTCGGCCGCGATGTCAAGGTGGTCTCCGGCCGGCATTGCTACGAGGACTTCGTCTACAACGCCCAGACGCGGGCCATCATCGACATGTCGGCACTCAACCATGTGGGCTATGACGCCGAACTCGGCGCATACGTCATCGAGGCCGGGGCGGACAACTGGTCGGCCTATCGGACCCTGCTCAATGCCTTCGGGCGGACCTTGCCCGACGGCTCGTGCGCCAGCGTGGGGGCCGGCGGACACATCAGCGGCGGTGGCTACGGCTTGCTTTCCCGTGAGCACGGCCTGTCCATCGACTGGGTCACCGGGGTAGACGTCGTGACCTGGGACGCGGACACGGGCCGTGCCAGGCTGCGATATGTCTCCAAGGCCAGCGCCGACCCGGCTGAGCGCGACCTGTTCTGGGCCCTGCGCGGGGCCGGCGGCGGCAACTTCGGCGTCATCGCTCGCTTCGCGTTCGCCGAGCCGCCCCTGGCTCCCGGCTACGCATCCCTGTGGACGGTGGGCTGGAACTGGTCGGACCTGACACCCCGGGGCTTTGCAGTGCTGCTGGCCGAGTACGCCGACTGGGTCGAGCAGATGCCCAGGAGACAGTTCAGCCTGCTCAAGCTCAATCACGTGGCAGCCGACCAAGTGTCGATGATCGTGCAGTTCGCTTCCGAGCCCGGCCAGGAGCTCAACGACCACCTGCGCATCGCCGGGGCGGCCATCACCGCCGCCCAGCGACGCTTCAGCGCCATCGCTCCCTTCGTCCCGAAGGTGAAGCCCGGCCTGGCGGCGCTGCGGCCGGGGGCCGTGCGCGTGGGGAACCAGGCCGTGCAGCACCTCACCTTCCTGGAAGCCGTGCAGACCCTCAGCGGCAGCGGGCCGAACCAGTTCGGCACCTACAAGTCCGCATACCTGCGTGCGGCGATGCCCGATGAGCAGGTCGAGGCGATCTACGACTGGCTGCACCGGACACCACAGGGCGTGCCGCGGGCACAGATGAGCCAGTCGCTCGTCCAGGTGGACAGCTACGGCGGCGCCGTGAACGACGTCCCCTCCGATGCCACCGCCGTCCCGCAGCGGTCGTCCATCCTGAAGCTGCAGTACCAGTCCTACTGGAACAACGCCGCCGAGGTGGGGCAGGCCGGGCAGGGCCGCTTCGGGCGGCAGCAGGCCGCTCACCTGGACTGGATACGCGGCATCTACCGGGACGCCTATGCGGCCAGCGGGGGGACGCCTGACCCGGCCCGCGATCCGCGCGGGGTGGTCGACGGCTGCTACGCCAACTACCCGGACAGCGACCTGGGCACCCATGCCGACGGCCGCGTCGACCAGGCCCTGTGGCTGTACTACCTGGGCAACTTCCGGCGCAATGAGCGAAACCTGGTCGCCGTCAAGCAGCGCTGGGATCCGTCCAACGTCTTCCACAACGCCCAGTCCATCCCGGTGCGCTAGCACCGGGTACCAGGATCGACTTGCCGGGTTTGGATGACCCGCTGCGTAGAGGTAGGGCAGGGTTAGCAATGGCAGCGCAGGCTGCCCGAACGCGAATGGAGCATCGATGGAGCGCAGGCCGCTGGACCTGGACACGGTCAGTGCCGGGGTGGCATCCGGGGAGATCGACACCGTGGCGGTCGCCTTCACCGACATGCAGGGCCGCCTGCAGGGCAAGCGCATCCATGCCCAGTACTTCATGGACGAGGTCCTCGGCCACGGGACCGAGGGCTGCAACTACATGTTCGCCGTCGACATCGACATGAACACCGTCAGCGGCTACCAGATGAGCTCCTGGGACACCGGATACGGGGACATGGTCCTGCAGCCGGACCTGGGCACCTTGCATCGGGTGCCCTGGCAGCCGGGCACCGTCGGCGTCCTATGCGATGCCCTGAACGAGGACGGCTCCCCCGTCGCCGCATCCCCCCGCCAGATCCTGCGTCGCCAGCTCGACCGGCTGCAGGCGGCCGGGATGCAGGCCCTATGCGGGACCGAGCTGGAGTTCATCGTCTTCCACGATTCCTATGAGAAGGCGTGGCTGTCCGGCTATCGCGACCTGAGCCCGGTGAACCTCTACAACGTCGACTACTCGATGATCGGCACCGCCCGCATCGAGCCCCTGCTGCGCCGGATCCGCAATGAGATGTACGCGGCCGGGATGACGGTGGAGAGCGCCAAGGGAGAGTGCAACCTCGGCCAGCATGAGATCGCCTTCCGCTATCGGGACGCCCTGGGCACCTGCGACCATCACGTCATCTACAAGTCCGGGGCCAAGGAGATCGCCGCCCAGGACGGGGTCTCGCTCACCTTCATGGCCAAGTACAACGAGCGCGAGGGCAACTCCTGCCATGTGCACCTGTCCTTCCGAGGGACGGACGGGTCCCTGGTCATGGCCGATGATGCGGATCCCGATGGCCTGTCCGCACTGGGCAAGTCCTTCATCGCCGGTCAGATCGCGCACAGTGCCGAGCTGACCCTGCTCTTCGCCCCCAACATCAACTCCTACAAGCGATTCGTGCCAGGTTCCTTCGCGCCCACTGCGCTGTGCTGGGGCCGGGACAACCGGACCATTGCCTACCGGCTGGTGGGGCATGGCCCATCGCTGCGCCTGGAGAACCGCATCCCAGGTGGGGACGTCAACCCGTACCTGGCCGTCGCCGGCATCGTCGCCGCGGGCCTGGACGGCATCAACGCCGGCCTGCAGGCCGAGCCCGGTTTCGTCGGCAACGGCTATGCATCCGACTCCGCACGCGTGCCCGCCACGATGACCGAGGCCCTGCACCTGTGGGAGTCCTCCGAGTGGATTCGCCAGACCTTCGGAGCCGACGTCCAGGCCCACTACGCCAACATGGCTCGCATCGAGCTGGCGGCATTCGGTCGAGCAGTGACGGACTGGGAGCGGTACCGCTCATTCGAGCGGATGTGACAACGACCCACGGCCTTGGAGCCAGGGGTTCGACGATACGCGGGTGCGGCTCGCGGTTCGACCTGTCGAGTTAGCTGCCGAGGGCCGCCTGCAGGATGCCGGTGACAGCACCGTCCGCCGCTCGGGTAAAGCAGGCCACGCAGCGCTCATACCGGATCCTGCAATGAATCCATCTGGCGAACTGCAAGTGATTCATATGGCGTTCTGCAACTCACGCGCCCTTACCAACGTCTGTAGACGCTCGCCCGATGCTCGATCACATGGACAACGACGAGTTGCGCATCTTCATCGATCTCGTATATCAAGCGGTAGTCACCCCTGCGGGCAACATGCAGTCCTCCCAACTCGAAGCGAAGGGGCTTGCCGACACGCCTGGGATTCGCGATGAGCGGGCCATAGGCGAACTCGATCGCAGCAGTCGCGACCTTCTCCGGAAGCAGCGACAGGGACTTGGATCCGGACGCCGTCCATGCAACCCGCCACGCCGTCATTGGCCGCGTTGCACCAGGCGGGCAGCCTCCTCCTTGCTCAGCGGCACGGCCTCAGCGCGCTCGGCCCGCGAGGCACGCACCTGTGCGAGCAACTCGGGATCGGACAGCACCCGGAGCGTCTCCTCCAGGGACTCCAAGTCATCGGCACTGATGACGACCGCCGCAGGGCGGCCGTGCTTGGTGATCGTCACCCGGGCGTGCTGCGTCTCCACCTGTTCGACGACCTCAGACAGCCGGTTCTTCACCTCCGCCAGCGGGAGCTGCTCAGCAAGGCTCATGGCTTCAAGTATGGCTACTTGGACTGAATCGTCAAGGCCGCGACGAGACGAACGAAAACTGCCCGCGGAATGGTTCCCGTGCCTCAGATAGGAAATGCCCGTGTAATCCGGCACCGTGGGGGGCGTGGCTGAGGAGTTGTCGATGCGCGGCGTCGGCGGCGGTCAGCCGGATTGAACCTGAGCTGCCCCTGCGGAAGGGATGAATCCCCCAACGGCGGGCATAACCATCACCGGGGTCATCAAGGACGCCAGCCCAGATTCCTGGGCATCAGGCGAGTGATCGGCACTCGCCTGATGGGCACCCGTGAGAGCCAAGCTAGGGAATCCGAACTGGTCACGGGAAGGGTCTCTCCCCCGACCGCAACGGCGAAGGTCCTCGCACGCGAACGATTTGCCTGATCGCCGCGGCAGATCACGACCTCACGACCTACGAGGCTACCGAGATCATCGACCGGCAGGTCGAGGACATCCATCCGCGCAGGCGTAGCCCCTACCGTGAGCGAGCCTCATCCGGAAGGCGAGATTAGCCTCAGCGGCGGAAGGCGATGGTGACGGTGACGGTGGTTCGAGGGAAGCCCTTGCGGATGATGACGGCCTGCGCGGCCACGGGACCCTTCGGCTTGCCCTTCTTGGTGACGAGGACCTGGGCATAGGTGCCCTTCACGCGCAGGGCACGCAGGTAGAAGCGCACGGAGGTTGCCCGCTGCCTGGCCAGGGTGCGGTTGGCGGCGCGGGTGGCCCGGTCGGTGGCGGCGCCGATGATGGTGATACGGACGCCGCTGGCGGACTTGGGGATGCGGGAGGCGACCAGGCGCAGGTAGCACTCGCAGGAACGGGTGAGGATGGCCGAGCCGGGGGCGAAGACGCAGCCGCGGGGCCTTGACCTACCCCTGCCCGGGGGCTGAGTCTGTCTCGGATGGCTGCATGGACGCACCGGAAACACAGCCCTCCGCGGAACGTTGCGAGGCCCCCGCGACGCACAGGCGTACCAAGGCACGCACGACACCCGCCCATTGCGAAGCGGCCAGGCCTCGCCGAATGCCGGTCCGCTCGTGGCCAGGTTCGCGTGGATGTAGGTTCAAGCCGAGGTACTGGCCTTGGCAACAAGGTCGGGCGGGTAGGTTCGCGTCCCCACGCACTCAGGAGCAGCATGCACCAGGTCATCAACCCTGCCAACGAGCAGGTCGTCGCCACCGTCGGTTCCACCTCCGTCGAAGAGACGGACGAGGCGATCGCACGGGCCAAGGCCGCCCTTGCGTCCTGGCGGGCCGTCGCACCCGGTGAGCGAGCCGATCTGATGCGTCGATTCGCCAGCATCGTCCGCGACCACAATGCAGAGCTGGCCGACCTCGAGGTCGCCAATGCCGGGCACACCATCGGCAACGCCCGATGGGAGGCCAACAACGTCGCGAACGTCCTGAACTACTACGCCGGCGCCCCCGAGCGGCTCTTCGGCCGGCAGATCCCGGTTCCCGGCGGTATCGACGTCACCTTCAAGGAGCCGGTCGGCGTCGTCGGGATCATCGTGCCGTGGAACTTCCCGATGCCGATCGCGGGCTGGGGCTTCGCGCCGGCCCTGGCTGCCGGTTGCACCGTGGTCATGAAGCCGGCCGAGCTGACCCCGCTGACCGCGATCCGGCTCGCCGAGCTGGCCCTCGAGGCCGGGATCCCCGAGCACGTGTTCACCGTGCTCCCGGGCAAGGGCTCCGTGGTCGGCCAGCGCCTGGTCGACCATCCTGACGTGCGCAAGATCGTCTTCACCGGATCCACCTCCATCGGCGAGAAGGTGATGGCCGACTGCGCCCGGAACATCAAGGCGGTCACCCTCGAACTCGGCGGCAAGAGCGCGAACATCGTCTTCGCCGACAGCGACCTGGAGCGGGCCGCGGCGACAGCCCCCTACGGCGTATTCGACAACGCCGGGCAGGACTGCTGCGCCCGGTCGCGCATCCTCGTCCAGCAATCGGTCTACGACCGCTTCATGGAGTTGCTGGAACCGGCGGTCAAGGCAGTGCGGGTCGGCGACCCGTCAGCGGAGGACTCCGAGATGGGCCCGCTGATCTCCGCTGGCCAGTTGCAGACGGTGCGCTCCTTCGTACCCGATGGCGCACCCATTGCCTTCCAGGGCTCCTGCCCGGAGGGGCCCGGCTACTGGTACCCGCCCACCGTCCTGGCCGCGACCGAGTCCGACCGCGCCTACCGCGA
>VFQT010002248.1_pt1 | contig 20324 bp, 22 predicted proteins | sample 3512381 | NCBI WGS metagenome assembly VFQT01 (sample SAMN10412376, study PRJNA504923) | tailings metagenome | isolation source: Relicate 2 Philex TSF3 active mining site | place: Philippines: Tuba, Benguet | collected 2017-08-29
TGCGGCGCAGTTCGTCCACATCGAGCCCGAGCAGCTTCAAGCGCTCGTACAGCGGCAGGCGCTCTTCCGCGGGGTGATGCGACAGTTCCTCGAGATCTGTAGCCGACAGTCCCAGGTCGTGCGCGACGCGCGCGAACTCCTCGGGCGACAGCGCGTCGACCTCTCCGCGGCCGGGCCCCTGATGGAACCAGCGATCCGCCCACGACATCAAACGCGCGACAGCACTCGTTTTTCCCTCGACAGCGCCAGCTTGCATAATGATGGTCTCCTTCATTCGCTGGTCCTCACGATGCGCGCATCTGCGCGCGCCGCTTTGACCTTCATCAAGGAGAGCCCTGCGCTTCAGGGAATGTAGCCCTTCTCCAGCGACATGGATTGACGCTCGCGCTGCTTGCCGGCCTTCGTCGCGACCGCGACGCTCCAACTCATGTCGGTGCCACGCGCCTCACTCGTCGAGGTTCGGATCTCGGCGGTGAGCGTCTCCCCCATCGTCACGGCAAGGGGTCTGAGGACGGGAAAATACAGCTGCTCCCAGTGCGTGGCGGCCTCTCGCGGATCGGTCGCAAGGATAAGCCCCGGCAGCAGGTGGGCCGTCCACCACACGGCAAGTCCGTAGACGGTCGCGGACGAGGTCATCGGCCAGCGGGCTTGGCCCTTGCGTGTGCTGCGGGTGACCGTGGAGAGATCGACGTCGTCCCAGCAGGCCGCGCTGGCCCCGCTGTCGAGCAATTCATCGGGCGCAATCTGGCGGACATAAACGTTGTTGAGGCTCATGTCGCGCGCGGGAGCGAAATCGAGCCCGTGGCCGATCCGGTCCCAGGCCGTCAGTTCCTCGTGCAGACGGCCGGAAACGACGGGCGCCACATGCTGGCGCACGTGGCCGGGAATGAGGATCCCGCCCTTCTTGAGATGACGCGAACGGGCGTCGATCATGGTCTCGATCAAGTTCTCCTCGAACGCCATGTTGCCCAGCGTCTCGGAAACGACGATATCGCCGCGCGGTGGATCGAGCATGTCCGTCGACCGTCCCGGGATGAGTTCGACGTTGCGCAGGCGGTTAAGTCGCTTGAGGCGCTCGGCAACGGAGCCGATCTCACCCATTTCGTAGGCATAGACCTTGCGCGCGCCGAGTTTGGCGGCAAGAAACGCGAGAAGCCCGGTGCCTGTTCCGATATCGACGACCACGCTTTCGCCCGGCCGGATCGTGCGCGCGAGGGCATCCTGGAAGGACGCGACACGCACCCGGTCGGCGATCAAGGTGCGGTGGTATTCGATGCGCATTTGAGACGGGCCTCCGGGCGGGAATGCCGCTCTCTAGGCCAAGTGTGCGCCGCATCGCAAGTACGGCGCGACGGGACTTGCAGCGCCGGCTCCGATGCCCGACGATCCCGGTTGCCAGCAGAGCCGGCCCCAAGGAGTGCGCCCGATGATCAAGAGCCTGTCCATCCTGACCCGCAAGCCGGACCTGACCCACGAGGCCTTTCGCAAGGTCTGGCTCGCCGAACATGCGCCGATGGTGCGCAACGTGCCGGAGGTCAAGCGCTACGTGCTGTCCTTCGTGCTCTCGAGCCCGGACAGGGCCTTCGTTCCCATTCATGACGTTTCGATCGATGCGGTCGCAGAGCTCTGGTACGACAGCCGCGAGGACATGGAGCGCGCAGCAGCCCGGCCCGAGATGATCGCCGTGCTGCAGAACGGCGCGAAGTATCTGGGCGGCATCAAGACCATCATCACCGAGGAGGTGGATATCATCGCGTGAGCGCCGCCGCCCGTCGCCTGCGCATGGTCGAAGCGCTGATCGGAACCCTCTACCGGCGCGTTGGCGTCGCGACACCGGCCCAACTCGCACACCTTCGCACGACGGCGCCTGGGCAGGTGGTGCTTATCGACGTGCGCGCCGCCGCCGAGTACGCGGTCAGCCATATCGCGAACGCACGGCGGGTCGATCCGGCGCTGCCGACAACGGCAATGTTGGCAGCGGCCGGGGACATCCGGGGGCGCACCGTCGTGTGCTATTGCGCCGTCGGCCTGCGCAGCGCCAGGTTCGTCGCTCGCCATGCACATGTGCTCGGGCAGGCGGGCGCCAAGGCCGTGCATCATCTATCCGGCGGTGTCTTTCGCTGGCACAACGAGTTCCGGCCGCTGGTCGACGCCTACGGGCCGACGGACCGCCTGCATCCCGTGTCGACGCCGTGGCATCGCCTGATCGCGCGCCGGCACCTCGTCGCGACCACGCCACGAGCCCATCGCCCCGATGCCTCCGTATATCAGCCACCGCTTCGAACTGGCGATTTGACCCGCTCCCCACCGAGCGATTAAATCGCGCCGACACTCGGCCGCGCGCCTCTTGGCTGGGCGATGCGGCCCTCCACCCAACGACTTGCCCTTAGGAGACGAACACGATGCCTGGTCCGCTGTCGCATATACGGGTGCTCGACATGACGCGCGTGCTGGCCGGCCCCTGGTGCGGACAGAACCTCGCTGATCTCGGTGCCGAGGTGATCAAGGTCGAGCGTCCCAAGAAGGGCGACGACAGCCGCGCCTATGGCCCGCCCTGGCTGAAGGATGAGAGCGGCAAGGAGACGCGCGAGGCGGCCTATTTCATGGCGGCCAACCGCGGCAAGCGCTCGATCACCATCGATATCGCGAAGCCAGAGGGTCAGGCGATCATCCGCGAGCTGGCAGCGAAGTCCGACGTTCTCCTCGAGAACTACAAGACGGGCGACCTGCCTCGCTATGGCCTGGGCTACGAGGATCTGAAGAAGATCAATCCGCGCCTCATCTACTGCTCGATCACCGGCTTCGGCCAGACCGGCCCCTACCGCGAGCGCCCCGGCTTCGATTTCATGGTGCAGGGCATGGGCGGCTTCATGAGCGTCACAGGCGAGCGTGACGACCGTCCCGGTGGCGGCCCGCAGCGCGCGGGCGTGCCCATCGTCGACATCATGACCGGCATGTACGCGACCATCGCGGTCTGCGCGGCGATCGCCAACCGTGAGCGCACCGGCGAAGGCCAGGCCATCGACATGGCGCTCCTCGACACGCAGGTCGCGATCCTCGCCAACCAGGGCATGAACTTCCTGGCGACCGGAGAACCTCCCGGACGGCTCGGCAACACGCACCCCAACATCGTGCCTTACCAGTCCTTCAAGACGAAGGACGGCGACATCATCCTGGCGTGTGGCAACGACAATCTCTTCAACAAGTTCTGCGAGGTCGCCGACGCCACGCACCTGCCGAAGGATCCGCGCTTCGCCACCAACGGCAAGCGCGTGGAGAACCGCGCCGCGATGGACGAGGTGCTGATGCCGATCTTCGCCAAGCGCACCACGGCGGAGTGGGTGAAGGCGTTGGAGGCGGGCGGCGTTCCGTGCGGCCCGATCAACAACCTCAAGGAAGTCTTCGAGGACGCGCAGGTCAAAGCGCGCGGCATGCGCATCGAGTTGCCGCACGCCGCGGCCGGCAAGGTGCCGGTGATCCGCAGTCCGATGCGGTTCTCCGGCACGCCGATCGAACATCGCATGGGACCGCCGGTACTGGGCCAGCACACCGACGAGGTTTTGGCCGAGACACTCGGCAAGAGTGCCGACGAGATCGCGAAGCTCAAGAATACCGGGATCGTGTAGTTCGCGATCGGGACCGCCACACTGCGCCATCGTGCCGGATCGAAGGTCCAGCGCGATGGCGTTAACCGACAACTGATTGTTTCCCGTCGTCGCAGTCGCCCTTCTTCGGCCAAGGGCTTTTGTCTTCTTGTATATTTGGACTAGAATTCCGGCTTCGCTGGGGAAGGCGGCCCGCCCGCCTGCGCTCCCATTTCCGATGTCGTCATGCTCCGAGGTTCCGCCGGCATGAGTGCTCACGATTTTTCAGAGCCCGACCGTGGCCGAAACGGAGCGATGCCCATCGACCCAAAGATGGACCAGATCCGAGAACTCCTGTTCGGCGAGTTCAAGCGGGATAGCGACGCCCGCATCGCCTTGATCGATGCCCGCGTGCGCGAGCTAGAACTGGGCCTCAACCGCAAGCTGGACAACATCCAGTCCCAATTGACAGCCATCGCATCCGACCTTAAGAGCGATCGCCGCGCTTCGTTCAAGGAGCTGTCCGAGAGCGTTTCGGAACTGGCCGAGCGGATCCGGAGGATCTCGGGCGAGTGACCGTAGACCACCGGAAAACCGTCAACGCATGGAGCAGCGGCCTGCCGCCCTGCATGGCGAGATGACACAGACAAACGTCACGCGGCTCAAGGAGCTCCTGTTCGACGAGGAGAGCCGCACCCTCACGACACTCGACGAGCGCTTGCGGTCGGCGCATGAGCGGGTCACGAAGAGCGAGCGCGCCATCGACGCCCTCGTCGACGAGGTCTGTCGCCTCGATCAACGCATGCACACGAGCGACGGCACCCTCCGGTCGCGTCTCACCGAACTCGCCCAGCGTGTCGACTCCGAGCCGGTGTTCGAAAGCCGCGTCGGTGCGGTGCTCCACCGCTCCCTGGCCAGTGCCGAGAAAGAGCGCCACCGCGAACTGAGCGATGCGATGGCGCCCATGGTCCAGAGGATCTTCCGCGCGGAATTGCGCGCCAAGACGATCCAGGACGAACTGACAACGGCGATCTATCCAAAGCTCGGCGAGATGGTCCGCCGCTATGTGTCGAGCGCGATGCGCGACATGATGGAAGCCATCAACCGGCGCCTGGAATCGGGACTGACACACAACGCGTTCGTCCTGAAACTGCGCAGCATCGCGACCGGCCGGTCGATGGCCGAACTCGCGCTTTCGGCGACCCCGACCTTCACCGTCGAAGAGTTGTATCTCGTTCGCGAGGGCTCCGGGGAGTTGATCCATCACTGGGAGCGTGACGCTGCCGGAGATGGGGCGTCTGGAGGCATCGGCGACAATCGCGACACCCTCGTCAGCGGGTTCCTCACGGCGATCACGGCCTTTGCGAAGGAGGCCTTCGCAGGGGACGACGCGGCCCTGCGGGCGCTCGATCTCGATCAGCATCGCATCTACCTGCGGGCCTCTCCAGGCCATCTGCTCGCGGCCAAGTGCTCGGGCCGGGCCCACGCCGGCGTCGAGACTATCCTCGACCAGAGCATGCTCGACCTGCTCGCTGCGCATCAGCGCATCGAGACCGATCATCCGGGCGACCGGGGGCCTGAGGCGCGGGCGGCGGCGGAGCACGAACTCGGCCTTCTCCTCGGCGATTTCGCCCAACGTCTGGAAGGCGACATCCGCGCCGCCGAGGCCGCGGTCCGCGCGCGCGGCGACCGCTTCCGCGCACTGAAGGTGGCACTCGCGGTGATCGGGCTACCGCTCGTCGGCTTCGCGGGCTGGCACGGCTACCAGTCTTTTCTGACGCGCCGGGCCCAGGCATCCGTTGACGCGGTCATCGCCAGCGCCCCGGCCCTGCGCGGTTATCCGGTGCATGCCGTGGCCGGGGATGGCGGCCTGCGCATCCGCATCAGCGGGCTGACACCGACGGCGGACGCCCGATCGGATCTTCTATCCGCGATTACCCGCGCAGTCCCCAAGGCGGCTGTCGAGAATTCCGTGGCCGTCCTGCCGAGCGCCGACGTGACGCACGCACTGATGGCCTCGGAAGCGGAACAAGCCCGCGCCCGGGTGCGGGAACGACTCCGGCTCCTGGCCGGCCACCTCGACGCCATTCGCTCCGCAATCCCGGACGGTGGGGAGCGTAAGCTCCTGGACAATGCGCTCGCCGACGTCGATGCCGCCGCCAGGGCGATCATCGCGACGGCGGATGCAAAGACGGAGACAGTGGGTGCGCAGTTGTCATCGACGGCTGCGGATCTCGGCAAAATCGCCGGCCGTCTCTCGGGAGCGCTGGCCTCGCGTTCCCCCCGGTCCGCCCCCGGAGCGCCCTTGGCGCGAGGCCGCTCGCCGCTCGCGGCCAGTGAGGAGATCGCTGCAATCTCCGAACGCATCCATATCCTGGCCGCCACCCTGGTCGCCCAGGAGACCGCCGCACGCCAGCGCGTCGAACTCGTCGCAGCACTGGAGGAACAGGCGCGCCGGCGCATCGCCCAGCTGACGCAGGAGAATGCGGCCCTGGCCCGCAGCGTCGATGAGCTGTCCCAGCGGCTGGCGGCCATTCGCATCCCACAGGTGACGCCACGCCAGGCCCTCGAGCGCTTCACCCGGGAACATGCGATCTTCTTCTCCGACAACAGCGCCTATCGCGACGCGGCCGTTGCCCGGTCCACGCTCGATACCCTGGCAGCACTCGTCAAGCAAAGCACCGAACTCGTCCGCGTCGTCGGTTATACGGACGAGATCGGGGGCACGGCCACGCAGCGCAACATGCAGATCTCGATGCAGCGTTCCGAGAAGGTCGTGGCAGAGCTGGTCGCGCGTGGCGTGCCACGCCAGCGACTGGTCGCGGTGGGGCGGGCCAATGTCGCGGATCTGGCCCCCGTTTCGGGCAGTTCCACGCCCAACCGCCGGGTCGAGTTCGAAGTGGGCTTCGTCGGCGAGGGAGCCATGGCCCCATGATCTCGAAGAAGCTCCTGCTCCTGGGTGACATCGGCGTAGGCAAGACGTCGCTCGTCCGGCGCTTCGTTCTCGACGAGTTCGCGTTCGACTACCGGCCAACCATGGGCGTCGACATCTATCGCTATCGTCTCGGCGACCTTGGGCCCGCCCACGACCAAGCCTTGGAACTCGTGATCTGGGACATCGACGGCAACTACGGGCTCGGCGTCCTCGATCACGTCTACAGCAGGGGCTGTGCCGGCGCCCTCATCGTCTGCGACCTGTCGCGCCCGGCTACCCTCGCGCACATGTTGCTGCTGGGCGAGGCCATGCGCGACAAGATGGCCGGCCGCATATTCTCCTATGTGTTGAACAAGTCGGATCTGTGCCGGCCCCAGGACGTGCCCTTGCCGGCGCAGGTGCGATCGGCCGATCCGCCCTCGGTCGTCACCAGTGCGCTCAGCGGCGAGAACGTGACGCTCGCTTTCCGGGGGGTGGCCGAGGCCATCCTCCGCCGCGCCGTGTGACGAAGGTCTGCGACGATGCCGGACGGACTGGACATGCTGCAGGCGACCTTCGATTTCCTGGCGGAGGCGGGCCATTGCGGCATCGTCTGGGTGCGGCCCGACCTCGTCGCCGTCAGCCGCTACGGCGTTCTGGCCGAGGTCGTACCGCTCGAGGCGCGCATCACCGACAGCGTGCCGGCTCTGATGGGTCTCGAAGACGACATCACGGCCCTGCAGCACGACGAAACGGCGCGGATCTCGCTCCCGAACCTCAATCTCGATGCCGGCCGGTTCAACTCCCGGCGCGTCAACCTCGCGCTCTACTGGCGGCCAGCGCTCGCGCACTATTTCCTCATCTTCTCGGAGGCGGCTTCGCATCACGAATTCGAGGTGGCCCTCACCGCCCAAATCCGGGCCCGCAGCATCGCGGAAGCCGAGATCGCGGCCAAGTCACGCGAGATCGCCAAAGCGAACGAGGAACTCACGCGTGCCAATGCGGATCTCGACGCATTCGCGTCCATCGTCTCGCACGATCTGCGCTCGCCCTTGCGGCGGCTCACCTATTTCGCCGGAGAGGCTCAGACCGCCATCGCCCAGGGCGAAACGGGCGAAGCCCTGGACAACTTGTCCGGCGTGCGCAGCCAGGCCCGCCGCATGGCCACGATGCTGACGGGGCTTCTCGAATACGCGCGCTGCGGACGTAAGCCCGACGCGGCCGGGTTCGTCGAAACACGCGACCTGATCGAGGAAATCGCAGCGTCGGCCAATCGCGGCGAGCTGATCGAGATCCGGATCGGGGGCGACTGGCCGCGGATCCTGACGCCCGCGCAGTCTCTGGACATCGTGCTGCGCAATCTGATCGAGAATGCGATCAAGCATCACGATCGCGCCTACGGCGCGATCTACGTGACCGGCCACGATGAGGCGGAGATTTGGCGCGTCACGGTGGCCGACGATGGGCCTGGCATCGCCGAAGCCTGGCAGGCCGCGATCTTCGAGCCCTTCCGGCGCATCTCGGGTGGCGAAGCGGCGACCGACGGCGCGGGCATCGGACTGGCGCTCGTCAAGCGGACGCTGGAGACGATCGGCGGCCGCGTCACAGTGCACTCCGAACCGGCGGTTGCGCGGGGCACGACATTCTGCGTTGAATGGCCGAAAATACTTACGCAATAACGCAGGTGGGGCGCAGGAGCATGCGAAAATGACCGATCCGACGGGCGGGGACTATCTGGCGAAACGCAGCGATGCCGCCAAGTCTCGCAAGGATCTCCCGCAAATCCAAGATTTCTTGATCGTCGAGGACGAGACGTTCGATGCAGATCGCCTCTGTGCGACCCTTCACATCATGTTCGGCTATCAGATCAAAATCCGACGCGCCAGCACACTGGGCGCAGCACTCGATTCGGTGATCGAGCGGGCACCTCAGCTCGTTTTTCTCGACGACTACCTGAAGCCCAGCGACAACGCGACGCACACGATCCCGTTTCTGCGCCGTTGCGGCTACGAGGGTCCCATCATCGTCGTCAGCGGGGCAGTCGACCGGCAGCGCCGCATCACTCTGATGCGGGCGGGGGCCAACGACGTCATCCACAAGGACGACGTCGACAGCGTGCGCATCGCCGAAGCTCTCAACCGCGCTCTGCTTTCGACAACCGCGGGTACGGCGACGTAACGCCGTCCCGGCGGAGGCGGCAACGCCCCCCCCCCCCGCTGCGCCCTCACAGATTGAGGAGGATCACGACCCCCGCCACGATCATCAGTATCCCCACCCCCTCGCGCGCGGCGAAACTCTGATTGAACAGGCTGCGTGATACGAGACCCGCGAAGAAGATCTCCACCAAGGCCAGCGTGCGTACCTTCGCCGCCGATTCCAGCGCGAAGGCCAGGAACCACATCTGTGACGCGAACGCGCCCATGAACCCGGCAAACAGCGACGGGCGCCAAGCGGCGATGATGGCGTTGAGCGTCTTGCGATCCCTGAGCACCAGATAGACGGTCAGCACCAGCACCTGCATCACGAGGCCCGTGACGAGCGTGCTCGTGGCGTTGACGACGAAATTGGGCGACTCCAGCGCCCGGATACCACCACGATAGCCGACCGCGGACGCGCCGAACATGGCGCCAGCCAGGATGCCCAGAAGGATCGGCTGGATCCCCAGATCGTCGGTCACGCCGCTCTTTGGCCAGGACATGAGCATGACGCCGAGTGTGGCGAGAATGATGGCACCGGCCATCCAGACCGTGAGGTGATCTCCGAGAAATACGAGACCGAAAATCGCGACGTGGACCGGCTCGATCTTGTTGAGCGCGGTGACCAGCACGAAGGACTTGCTCCGCATCGCGGCCAGAAGCAGGGCGGTCGCTGCGATCTGGGTCGACGCGCCGGCGAAAGTCCAGGCCAACATGTGGGGTGTCAGCGACGGGAAGCGCTCACCCGTCACAAGCAGGATGCCCGCGAGGAAGACCAGCGCGAACGGCAGGCCGAAGAGGAAACGCACGTGCGTGGCTCCGATCGTGCCGATCGTCGCCGTCAATTCCTTCTGCATCGCATTGCGCAGCGTCTGTCCGCCCGCCGCGAGAACGGTGAAAACCGCCCAAAGCCATCCGCCCACGCGTCCCCCCCGGTGCCGCAAATCATTCAACGGGGCTGAACTCTAGCGCATGCGTCGCGGACGCAACACGGATCTTTGCCGTCCGCCTGCCGCGTCCCCGCGATGCGGATCGCGCCGGTGATCAGCCTTCGAGCCTCCACAAACCCATCGTGTCCCGGCAGGCGATGCCTTCCGAGGAGCGCGAGTAGCCGGACGCGGAGAGGACGACCACGATATGGCGGCAGATATCGCCGTTCCCGCCCCTGAAGGAGTTCGTCGGCTGAACGACGCCGGAAATGCGGCCATTGCGGCCATGCCATACATAGCTCGAGCCATCGTCGACCTCTGTCAGAGCCAGCTGGATGGCCTCCAGCGTCGCCAACTCCTCGTCATGTCCGAGGCGGCGATCGACGCCGGCGAGTTTCGGGCGCTGCGTGCGGCCGCTGCCGCGCGGTGCGCCGTTGTCGGGGCAGGAGCAACGGGGACTGCTCGCACCGGACTCTTGCGCACTGGCGAGTTCGGGCGCAATGAGGACGATGGCGGCGCAAAAGACCGCACTGGCGAACCCGCAAAACAGGGTGGCCAGGGATTCACTGGTACGCATGGGGCACTCGACGCTGACGATGTACGATCACGGGCACGCGTGGCATCCCGAACGCGGAACGCCACGCGCCGAGAATGCCCGGGCATGGTTAAGCGAGAGTTGCCGTGCGTTTGGAAATTGGAAGGCCGCGCCCGACGGCACGGCTTGAAGGAACGAGCCCGATGAGCAACCCACAGTCCGCCCCCACCGATTTCACGGACGCTTCCGAGCCTTTTGCGCTGTTCGACGCCTGGTTTGCGGAGGCGAGCGCCAGCGAACCCAACGACCCCAACGCCATGGCACTCGCGACGGTGGACCAGGACGGACTGCCCAACGTGCGCATGGTGCTGTTGAAAGGCGTGGACGACGTGGCGTTCGGCCCGGACCGCGGTTTCGTCTTCTATACGAACTGGGAGAGCACCAAGGGCCGCGAACTTCTTGCAAACCCGAAGGCGGCGCTCTGCTTTCATTGGAAATCTCTACGCCGACAGGTGCGCGTGCGCGGGGCGATCGCTGGCGTTCCGGATACAGAGGCCGATGCCTACTTCGCCTCGCGAGCGCGCGGCTCGCGCATCGGCGCGTGGGCCTCTCAGCAGTCGCGCCCCCTGGAGAGCCGTTTCGCGCTTGAAAAGGCCGTCGCGACCGTGACGGCGCGCTATCCGATCGGCGAGATTCCCCGGCCGCCGCATTGGTCGGGCTTCCGCCTCACCCCGCTCGAGATCGAGCTTTGGCACGACCGTCCGTTCCGGCTCCACGACCGCGTCGTATTCCGGCGCGCGCACGCGGGTGAGGGGTGGCAGAGGACGCGGCTCTATCCGTGAGCCCCACGGAAACCGTGCGGGATGCCCTGCCGTGGCACGGGCATCCCGACGCCAGACAACCTCAACCTTTGCTGGAGCCAGCGCCCGAACCCTTGCTGGGGGCAACCGCCGTTTTCGCGAACATGTCCTCGGTGATGCCGGCATACCAGCCGACGGACTCCGTGTAGTTCTGGCGCCGCTGGCCTTCGGGCTCGCCCGGCTGGGAGACGAAGCCGCCGACGGCTGCGAGCTTACCGTCCTTGGGCGTATAGTTGGCGCCGACTTTCACGCAGTCGTCGGGCGCCATAAGCGACCAGCAGGTATTGCGATAGCGCGCCGGGAACTTTTCCTTCTTCGCGAGGTCCGCGAGAAGATCGGCGGCGACGGCTTTACCCTGGCTGTTGGCGGAGAAGGCCGACTTGGGCATTTCCGAAGCGATCGTGCTGTCGCCAACGACGTAGACGTCCTTGGCCGCTTGCGCCGTGAAATTCTCGGGGTTGATCGGCACCCAGTCGCCCTTCGTCAGCCCCGCCGCGATGGCGATCTCGCCGGCCTTCTGGTCGGGAATGATGTTGGCTGCGTCGAACTTGAAGGACTGGCCCGCCTTGGTCTTGACCTGACGGCCCTTCGCGTCGAGTTCGGTCACGGCGAAGTCGTCGAAGTCCGTCGTCAAGTTCAGCTCGATGATGTCCTTGTAATACTTTGCGAAGGCCTCGACGAAGACGGGCTGCTTGGAGAACGCCTTCTTGGGATCGAGGATCACGAGTTTAGACTTCGGCTTCTTCATCTTGAGGTAGTGCGCGATCATGCAGGCCCGCTCATAGGGGCCCGGCGGACAGCGGAACGGGTTGCCGGGCATCACCATCAGGAACGTACCGCCGTCCGGCATGCGCTCCATAACGGCGTGAAGCTGGCGCTTCCCGTTCGCGTCCGTGTCGTACGCGTGCGGGAATTCCTGGGCCGCGTCCTTCGTGTAGCCGGCGATGGCATCGTACTTGACCTGCATGCCCGGCGACAGCACCAGCCGGTCGTAGGGCAGCGAGCTGCCCGAGCGTAGCGTCACGGTGCGCTTGCTGGTGTCCACGCCCGTCACGTAGTCGTGGACGACCTTGATGCCGAGCCTGCTCAGTCCCGTGTAGTCGTGTGACAAGCTCTCGAGCGTGCGGAAACCGCCGAGATAGAGATTGGAGAAGAACGAGGACGAATAGATCGGGTTTGCCTCGATCAACGTGATGTCGAGTTCGGGATCTCCGGGCTTGCGGTCCTTGAGCAGATAATGGGCGACCGTCGCTCCCCCCGCGCCACCGCCCACGATGACGATGCGCGGTGCAGTCTGTGCGATCGCGAACCTAGCGGACGCCCCCAGCGTCAGCGACGCGGCGCCCGCTCCTCCGACCAAGCGTCCAAGCTCACGCCTCGAAATACCCGCCATTCTGAAGTCTCCCTTGGATGACTGTGCGGTCCTCACCAGCGACGGCCCTCTCTTTTAGCTCATTCCCCAGCCGCGGCCGCCCCTTCGGACTGGTTCTTATCTCTACGCCGATACGGTCCGCCAAGCTCTTCCCGATGTCCACTGGGCTGGCGTTCGACCCTACCATCAGCACACATTAAAATATTCATATGAAATCGACCAGAGAACCGTTGTGCGAAATCCACCAGCCGCTTGGAACTGACGGGCGCGACACTATTTTAGGGTGCAATGGGGGCCATGCGAGGCTAAGAGAGAGTCAGTCGATCGCTCGCGTTCGTTTGGCCCGCGAGTGGGGAGGTGACATGACCGGAGGGCATGCTCGGATCAGCTTACGGCGCCGGGACGTCGTAGTCGGCGCAAGTGCTGGCGCGGCGATGCTCGCCTTGATGCGGTCCCTTCCCGTTCTCGCCCAGGATGCGCCCAAAACGGCATCGATGCTCAAAGAATTCGACGAGGCCTTCAAGCAGATCGTCGGCGAAGGCAAGCCGGTCACCGGCAAGCTGAAGCTGGAAATTCCAGAAATCGCGGAGAACGGCAATACGGTGCCCTATCTGCTCGCCGTCGACAGTCCCATGACCGACGGCGAACACATCAAGGCCATGCACGTCCTCTCCACGACCAATCCGCAACCGGGCGTGGCCTCGTTCACGCTGACACCGCTGATGGGAAAGGCGTCGATCGCCAGCCGCATGCGGCTGGCCAGGACGCAGGACGTCGTCGCACTGGCGGAAATGAGCGACGGGCAGTTTCTGGTCGCACGCCGGACCGTGAAGGTGACGATCGGCGGCTGCGGCGGCTGATGGAACGAGGAGGGCGTCGTACGACATGGCAACCAAGCCCCGCATCAAGCTTCCCGCAAGCGCGAAAGTCGGTGACGTCATCGAGATCAAGACGCTCGTCAGTCACGTCATGGAAACGGGCCAGCGGCGCGATCAAGACGGCAAGGTGATCCCGCGCATGATCATCCATACCTTTACGGCCAAGTTCGAGGGCAAGTTGCTGCTGGAAGCGAAGCTTTGGCCGGGCACTTCGGCCAATCCATATTTCCAGTTCCACATGCGCGTTCCAGGTCCCGGATCGTTCGAGTTCACTTGGCTCGACGATGTGGGAACCGCGATCGAAGAGAAGGTCAAGTTGAACGTGGTGTGAGGCGGCAGGGCCGCACACCTTGACGCCAGACGACACACGGAGCGACGGAGGAAAACGTGTCAGACGAGCCGGTATGCGCACAAAAGAGCCCTTACCAAGTGACCTTGGAGGCTGGCCGGGCCTACTTCTGGTGCACCTGCGGCCGTTCGGCCAAGCAGCCCTTCTGTGACGGGGCCCACAAGGGCACGAGCTTCGCTCCCAAGCGCTTCGTCGCGGAGAACTCGGGTACGGTGAACCTCTGTGGCTGCAAGTCGACCGACGATCAGCCCTTCTGCGACGGCACGCACAACATGCTGTGACGACGACGTGGGACTGGTGCGGCCCCGGTCGTGCCGGTCACCACGTAGCGCGTCGAACGTGCACCACGCGCAGGCCTCTGCTAGGTTTGCGCAAATCAGCGGCATGAGAATCGGGCGCTCGCCCCGACCGGCCGCGGGAGGGGAGCACGCGGCATGGAATATTTTCTCCAGCAGCTCGTGAACGGGATCACGCTGGGCTCGATCTACGGTCTCATCGCCATCGGTTACACGATGGTGTACGGCATCATCGGCATGGTGAACTTCGCCCACGGCGACGTCTTCATGATGTCGAGCTTCATGGCGCTGATCTTCTACCTCATCCTCGCGCAGCTTCTCGGCATCAGCTCGCTGGCGCTCGCGCTGCTCATCGTGCTCATTCTGGGCATGGTGATGACGTCGCTCTGGAATTGGATGATCGAAAGGCTGGCTTACCGCCCTTTGCGCGGTTCGTTCCGACTCGCCCCGCTGATCTCGGCGATCGGCATGTCGATCTTCCTCGTCAACCTGACCCAGGTGGTGCAGGGCCCCAACAACAAGTCGATCCCGCCGCTCATCACGGGGATCATGCACATCGGCGACGTCGTCATCGCGATGAAGCAGATCCTCATCGTCGGCGTGACGGCCGCGCTACTCGCCGTCTTCTGGTATCTTGTCCAGCACACGCCCCTCGGCCGCGCCCAGCGCGCCTGCGAGCAGGACCGGCGCATGGCCGCCCTGCTTGGCATCGATGTCAACCGAACGATCTCGATCACGTTCGTCATGGGGGCGTCCCTGGCGGCCGTGGCGGGTCTCCTCTACGTCATCCAATACGGTAGCGTGAACTTCGCCGATGGCTTCGTGCCGGGCGTGAAAGCCTTCACCGCAGCCGTTCTGGGAGGCATCGGCTCTCTGCCGGGCGCCGTTCTGGGCGGGCTGATGATCGGCCTCATCGAGGCGCTGTGGTCGGGCTACGTCTCGAGCGATTACAAGGACGTCGCCTCGTTCTCCATTCTGGCGATCACGCTGATCTTCATGCCGTCGGGATTGTTGGGCCGGCCCGAGGTGGAGAAGGTCTGACGCCATGATCGACAACTCTGGATCGGAACAAGCATCCACACCATCCTTGAAAAGTGCGGTGCATGCCGGCGGCGTCGCGCTTCTGGTCGGTTTCGGCCTCTGCTTTCCGCTGGTGCTGATGCGGCTGGGTGTCGACATCTCGAACCGCCTCATCGTAGAGCCGCGCTTCCTCCTCGTGTCCGGTCTCTTGCTGGTCGCCTACGCGATCGGTGTCCGACGGGGCTTGCTAGGTTTCAAGACGCATTGGCCCGGTGAGGTCGTCTATGCCATCGCCTCGGCCGGCATCATTTACGGCCTGTTCCAGGCGGTCCTAGCCTACAAGGCGACGCGATCCGATGCGACGGCCGGACCCGGCACCGATCTCGCCATCGCTGCCGGCGTGCTGGTGTCCGGTTGTGTGGCCCTCACCGCGCTCGCATACGTGCTTCATCTGGCGCGAGGCGCCCTCGCCGCGCCTCGGTTCGGTGCCGGGCTGAAGCCCGCCACGATGCGCCAGCTCGAACGGCCCGCCTCGATTGGCGGCCTGGGCCTCCTCTTCATCTTTCCCATTCTCACACTGTCGATCGTGGGACCGGCCGGGGCCATCAAATGGGTGGACAATTTCGGCGTCCAGATCCTCATCTACATCATGCTGGGCTGGGGCCTGAACATCGTGGTCGGCCTCGCGGGGCTCCTGGACCTGGGCTATGTCGCATTCTACGCCGTCGGCGCCTACGCCTACGCCATCATCGCCACGAAAGTGATCCCCGCGACCTATCCGGAGCTGGGTGTTTTCGCTTTCTGGATCTGCCTGCCGATCGCCGGCATCCTCGCCGCGTTCTGGGGCATGATCCTGGGTTTCCCGGTTCTGCGGCTGAAGGGGGACTATCTCGCCATCGTGACACTGGCGTTCGGCGAGATCATCCGCCTCGTGCTCGTCAACTGGGTCGAATTCACGAACGGCGACAGCGGCATCCTCACGCCACGTATCACGTTCTTCGGCATCCCGTTCTCCAGCGCGACGGACGAACGGACGTTCGGTGACATATTCGGCTTGTCGGGTTCACCCACGATCTACCGTTCGATCTTCCTCTATTACGTCATTCTCGTTCTGGCGCTGATCACTGCTCTCGTGACGGCACGGCTCAGGCGGTTGCCCATCGGGCGGGCGTGGGAGGCGTTGCGTGAGGACGAGATCGCCTGTCGCTCGCTCGGCATCAACACGACCAACACGAAGCTTACCGCCTTCGCGATCGGCGCCGGCTTCGGCGGGCTGGCGGGCGCGTTCTTCGCGGCGCGCCAGGGCTTCGTCAATCCCAAGTCGTTCGAGTTCATCGAGTCCGCCACCATCCTCGCGTTCGTCGTGCTCGGCGGCATGGGCTCACTCGTGGGCGTGGCGCTCGCGGCCATCGTGATGATCGGCGGCACTGAGCTCCTGCGCGAACTCGACTGGATGAAGCAGATTTTCGGACCCTCGTTCGATCCCACGCAATACCGCATGCTCATCTTCGGCGGCGCCATGGTGCTCATGATGATCTGGAAGCCGCGCGGACTGATCTCGACCCGCGAGCCGACCGTCTTCTTGAAGGCGCGCAAGTCCATATCGGGCTCTTTGGTCAAGGAGGGGCACGGCTGATGGCACACGGTCAACGATCGCCTCTCCTCAGCGTAGAGCACCTGACCATGCGCTTCGGCGGTCTCGTCGCGGTGAACGATCTCTCCTTCACCGCCTACCGCGGAGACATCACGGCGCTGATCGGTCCCAACGGGGCCGGCAAGACGACCGTGTTCAACTGCATCACCGGTTTCTACAAGCCCACGGTCGGGCGCATGGCGCTTCTCAAGGGCAATGCGGGCGCGGCCGATATCGAGGCCGCGACGACCTCGAGCGGGCGTTGGAGTACGCACGCCGACTCCGCCAACGATGGCGTTTTCCTGTTGGAACGGATGCCGGACTACGAGATCGCCGCCAAGGCGCGCGTCGCGCGCACGTTCCAGAACATCCGCCTCTTCGGGGGTATGACGGTGCTGGAGAACCTGCTCGTCGCCCAGCACAACAGCCTGATGACGGCTTCGGGATGGACCGTGCGCGGCCTCCTCGGCGCATCGAGCTACCGGGCGGCCGAGAAAGCGGCGATCGAGAAAGCCGAGCATTGGCTCGAGCGCATCGGCCTCGCCGACCGTGCAGACGATGCCGCGGGCGAGCTTCCCTACGGCGCCCAGCGCCGGCTCGAAATCGCACGCGCCATGTGCACGGAACCGGTCCTTCTGTGCCTCGACGAGCCGGCCGCAGGGCTCAATCCCCGCGAGTCCAGCGAACTCAACGCGCTGCTCAAATCCATCCAGGGGGGCCACGAAATGTCGATCCTGCTCATCGAGCACGACATGTCTGTGGTCATGGAGATCTCCGATCATGTCGTGGTGCTCGAATACGGCACCAAGATTTCCGACGGCACGCCCGAACACGTGCGCAACGACCCGGCCGTGATCGCCGCCTATCTCGGCGTCGAAGACGAAGAGGTGGAAGCGGCCGAAGCGGAAGGGGGTGCGCGATGAGCGAGGCACTTCTCACAATTCGGGGCGTCGAGACGTTCTACGGCAACATCCAGGCCCTGCGCGGCGTCGATCTCGATATCGCGCGAGGCGAGATTGTGACCCTGATCGGCGCCAACGGCGCGGGCAAGTCCACGCTGATGATGACCATTTGCGGGAGCCCTCAGGCGCGCCATGGCAGCATCGTCTACGACGGCCGCGACATCACGCGCATGCAGACGCACGAGATCGCGCGCCTGCGCATCGCCCAGTCACCGGAGGGGCGGCGCATCTTTCCGCGCATGACGGTCTTCGAGAACCTCCAGATCGGGGCCGAGATCGACAATCTCTCCCACTTCGACGAGGACCTCGAGCGGGTGACGACATTGTTTCCGCGCCTCAAGGAGCGTCTGAACCAGCGGGGTGGTACGCTATCGGGGGGCGAGCAGCAGATGCTCGCCATCGCGCGCGCATTGATGAGCCGGCCGAAACTACTGCTGCTCGACGAACCCTCGCTCGGCCTCGCCCCGCTCATCGTCAAGCAGATCTTCGAAGCGATTCGGGAACTCAACCGGAACGACGGCATGACCGTGTTCCTGGTCGAGCAGAATGCGTTCCATGCGCTCAGGCTTGCTCATCGCGGCTATGTCATGGTCAACGGCAAGATCACCATGACCGATACCGGCGCCGCGCTCCTGGCCCGGCCGGAAATTCGCGCCGCCTACCTGGAGGGCGGGCGGCATTGACGTCTTGCCGCGCGCACGCCACGCCATCGCGCCCTTGCCCCCACGCGGCCGGAATACCTATCTGAAACCGCAGATGACGTTTCAGAGAGGGAGTTCCGCCATGGGAGAGGTCGACCGCTGGCAGAGTGCCGTGGCTCCGAGCCTCGTCGAGATCGAGCAGCTTGCAGCCGCGGCATGGCAGCGTCTGCCCGCCGAGTTCCGGCAACTGTGTCGCGACGTCGTCATCCGCATCGAGGACTTCGCGACGGAAGAGGTGCTCGACGGGCTCGGCATCGAAGACCCATTCGACCTCATGGGGCTCTATCAAGGCGTGAGCCTCGATCGACGAAGCGTGATGGACCCGATGCGGGAACCAGATATGGTATTTCTATACCGCCGACCGATCCTCGATTTCTGGGCTGAAGGAGACGAGACGCTCGGCCATCTTGTCACCCATGTCCTGATCCATGAGATCGGTCATCACTTCGGCCTGTCGGACGACGACATGGCTGCCATCGAAGCCGAAAGCACTTGACGCCGACTGTGCGGGGAACCAGTGTACGAAAAGCGTGATCGCTGAATGCTGCGTTGCAGTATCTTCAAGTGTGGTGACGGCCCGCGCATGACGCCGTTGCCGGTGCGTGCGGGAACATCGTCCGGTGCGCGAGCTTGCCAGTGCGACGGCTGGCATGAGTTGCAACAGCAGTTCGGGTTTGCCACAGTGGGACGATGGCAGGCATCGGACACGGTAATGCGGGGCTAAGATCTTGAAAGGTGAGATAAAGCGCCACGTTTCGAGGCTCTTCGTGACGTTGGCGGCAGGGGGCTTTCTGATGGCCGCAAGCCGATCGGCTGAGGCTGGCCCGACGCCTGAAGAGTACATCGCACACGTCGGCGGCGATGCGCACATCGTATCGCCCGGTGGCCTCAAGCTCGATGGCCACACCATGATGTGCGGCCAGCGTCCAACCGTGCTCGACGCACAACTCGACGACTACGGCGCGGCCTATCCCGGCTTTTTGATCCTCAACCCGCGTCTCATGTCACGGGTGCCGACCGTCGTGAAGAAATGGATCTACTCGCACGAGTGCGGACACCAGTTTCGCGGGCCCGACGAGGAGACCGCCGATTGCTTCGCGGTCCAGCGCGGACGGCGCCAAGGCTGGCTGAACCCGGAAGGCCTGGAGGAGATCTGCAAGTTCATCGCACCTGCCAAGGGCGACAGCATGCACTTCTCGGGCTCCCATCGCTGCGAGGCCATGCGCAAGTGCTATGCGGATCCCGGAATCCGCTGAGCGGCGACATCAACCTGTCGGGTGGATGCGATTGTCCACCCCGGCATTCCGAGCCTCGGAGCATTACGGCCCCGAGGCTTTTTTTCCGTCAGGACCTGACGTCACTCCGCCGCCCGGGCCGGGGCCGGCGGCTTCCAAGTCAACCGCGGCTCGCGCGCGGCCTTCGTCTCATCGAGACGGCGGCGCGGACTGAGCCGGGGCGCCTGCTTGAACCGGCTCTTGTCGTTCGATTTCGACGTCGCGTCCTTGGCCAGATCCTCGAGCGTGGCGATGAACAGATCGAGCGACGGCTTGGACTCCGATTCCGTGGGCTCGATGAGCATGGCGCCATGCACGACCAGCGGGAAGTACATGGTCATGGGATGATAGCCCTCGTCGATCATCGCTTTGGCGAAATCGAGCGTGGTGACACCTGTATCCTTCAGCCAATGATCGTCGAACAGCACCTCGTGCATGCAGGGCTGATCGCCGAACGGCTGGCTCATGACGTGGCGAAGGCCCGCCCGGACGTAGTTGGCAGCGAGCACCGCATCCTCCGAGGCCTGCCGCATCCCGTCTGCACCGTGGCTCAGCATATAGGCGAGCGCGCGAACAAACATGCCCATCTGGCCGTGGAAGGCCGTCAGCCGTCCGAAAGGACGCGCTTCTGAGCCGGCGACATCGGCCGACGTCTCGATCAACTTATAGGCACCGTTCTCGCGCACTGCGTAAGGCAGAGGCGCGAATGGCGCCAGAGCTTGCGACAGTACGACCGGCCCTGAACCCGGACCGCCACCGCCATGAGGCGTCGAAAACGTCTTGTGGAGGTTGATGTGCATGGCGTCGACGCCGAGGTCACCG
>VFQT010002249.1_pt1 | contig 20322 bp, 19 predicted proteins | sample 3512381 | NCBI WGS metagenome assembly VFQT01 (sample SAMN10412376, study PRJNA504923) | tailings metagenome | isolation source: Relicate 2 Philex TSF3 active mining site | place: Philippines: Tuba, Benguet | collected 2017-08-29
TCGGGACGTATCGTCGCCATCATGGAAAAAAATCTCGATTTCCCTTTAAGCTTGGAAGAACTTGCAACCGAACTTGAAATGCCTTCGCGTACACTAACTTATACTTGTCGTCAGATTTTTGGTGAATCGCCGATGCGGCTCTATTTGCGAATTCGGCTTCAAGCCGCGCGCAATTTCTTATTTTACGAGGAATTTTCGATCAAAAATATTTCTGACGCCTGCGGCTTTTCTTATCCCGCGATCTTTTCCCGAAATTTCAAAGCTCAATTTGGTCAATCACCTCGTGAATTTCGAGCAAAATTACGTAACGATCAAAGTATGGCAACAAGACCAGAAATTCGACGATTGATCCGAAATTCGAAGTGATAAACATTTCAATCCGATCGAAGAAGTTTTAATTTTTGACTAGCAAACTTAAAATAAAATTTGATATTTTTTTACTTAAAGGGTTTGGTTACATAGGTTGGCTTCGGACTATACAGCGTCTTTTGGGTCAACTGTCTTAGCCCCCTAAAGTTGAGCCACTATGGTGGTGACAATAGTAGAGGCTGGAGATGGCTCGGAAGCAATATTCGGATGAGGATTGCCTTAAGATATTGCTGCAGGTGGAACTGGATTTAGCGGCCGATGCTGATGTTGCCAACGAATAGCCTTTAGATTTGTAGACACTAGTTTTCTTGAATCGGATTGCCCCAAAACCTCCGCATAAATTGCCTTAGTATTGGGATCGGCCTTCCCGTCTGCTTCTGCGTTCAATGCGCGCATGAAGCACGCATCAAACCGAAACAGATCTCCGTGTGATACACGCCCGGCCGCAGAATATGCCGCCACAGGCTCGGTACCCTCATGGGCGCAATTCACATCAGGCTCCAGCCGTACAGTGTTTGGCAAACCGGCCGATGGGACAGCTTCCGATCGATCGGGCGATGAGCTTATGGCCTCAGGCGAGGCGCTACTTAGCGTCGACAATGTAGCGGCGCAGCTCGGCGTTTCGACAAAAACAATTCGTCGGATCCTCGCCCGTCGGGAACTCCCATTTTTGCGGATTGGACGCCTCATTCGCATTCGTCAAGGTGACCTACATTTCTATTTAAGTAAGTGTCATATACTACTGTTTTTATTATGTTTTATTTTATATCGTTATTACTTGTTATGCTAGTTCGCGTTGTTTTTAACCTTGAAGTAATAACGATTTTAGGCTATTGTCCACTTAAGTCATAACGAGGCCACAAATGACCCCCTCAAAGCCTTCACGAGCTACTCTGGCAACCCTTTTGGACCAAGTTGACGCTACAAATTGGCCGGTTCGGGTCAAAACAGAAGTCAAATCGGCTATTCGTTCGGGTTCCAAGGCGTTGGGGGACGATCCTGCAGCCATAGAGCTTGATGTGCCCTCCCTGAGGCGTCGCCTTGAGGCGATTACGCCCGAGTCTCTCGGGATCTCTCGTGGCCGCTGGAACAACATCAAGAGCTTGATCGCAAAGGCTCTCAGTCTCGCAATCCAAATCTTTCCGTCTCGATCGAAGGAGCCATTACATCCGGAATGGGCTAAAGTCCTTGCGCCTCTTCCCGCCAACCGCCGTTGGATTTTAACGCCGCTAGCAAGGTTATTGGGATCAAGGGGGGTGTTACCTTCAGATGTAACTACAGCCGAACTAGAGGCGTATCATCAAGTTCTGATCTCGGATCGATTGCGGTCGGATCCTCACGGAACGTGGAGCATGATCACATGGTCCTGGAACGCCTGCGTCCGCGAGTTTAAAGCGTGGCCCCAAGTCAAGATCGAACGCGTTTCCCGGCGAGAGACTTATATTCTCGACTGGTCGGACTTTAATCTTGGCTATCGGTCTGATTGTGACGCCTATCTCGATCGTCTTGCAAATGTCGATTTGTCAGCCGACGTGGGTCCCCTTAGGCCGGCTCGTCCCGCAACCATCGAGACGCGGCGCTATCAGCTCCGTGTCATGGCCTCAGCGCTGGCTCACTCAGGAACGGATCCAAAATCGATTAAGTCGATTGCCGATCTTGTGACCCCTGAAGCGCACGAGAAAATCCTGCGTTTCTTCCTTGATCGGCATGGCGGCAAGACATCCCCCCAAGTCGCTCAACTTGCGGGATTTTTGCGCGATCTTGCCAAACACTGGGTCAAGGTAGAAGGCTCCTCTCTCGAAAAGATCCGCCGTGTAGCATCTAAATTGGCCATTCCTCGGAAAGGCATGACCAAGAAAAACCGCGAACGCCTATCAGCGTTCGACGATCCGGAAATTGTTACTCGTTTTCTCGGTCTTCCGGAACAGATCCGTCGTGATGTCGAAAAAAGCAAGGCGAGTGATATATCCCGCGCGGTTCTTGCAAGCATTGCCGCGGCGATCGCTCTTGAGCAAATGGCGCCCATTCGTCGTAAAAATCTCGCTGCACTCTCGATTACAAAAAATCTCATTCAGCGCGGCAACAAGCTCTATCTTGTTTACACCGAAGACGAGACCAAAAACGAAATCGATATCGAGTTCGAACTGCCAGAAGAGACTGTGGACATACTTGCCTGGTATGTTCGCGAGTGGCGATCAATTCTAATATCAGAGCCTAATGATACTCTTTTTCCCGGTGAAAATGGTAACGCCAAAAATCCGAACACGCTCAGCGTTCAGATCAAGAATGTGATCAAGCGTTATCTTGGTATTGAGTTTAACATGCATTTGTTCAGGCATGCTGGCGGCAAGATTTTCCTTGATGCAAAGCCCGGTCAGTATGAGGTCGTTCGCCGTGTCCTAGGGCACAAGTCTCTCGCAACAACGACCTCGATTTACACCGGCGCAGAAATGCGTTCAGCCGGACAGCTCTTTGCGCAAGTCATCAATGAACGCCGACTAGAAATCGAAACTGAACTCAAAACAAAACGCGGCAAGAAAACCGCGAACTCGATCAAAACCGTCAAACAAACACGGCCACGTCAGAATTCATCTGATGCTTCGATTCATTGGGCTAAAAAGCTCGGAGAAAAATCATGAGTGGCGGACCTTATGGACGGGGCAAGGCGCCCGAGCGCGAATGCTTGAAACGCGAGTTCTGGCCACCTGAAGATCGCAACCGTTGGGAGCTTGCGCTCGAACCCGGAGATTATTTCGATGACACAAAAGGTGCGCGTACGAAACATTCACAGAAGTCGAATATTAAGGCCGAGAAAGGCTATGGGCGCTTTCTGACATATAACCAGCATTATGATCAGAGTGCGCTAGCGCTTGCTCCAGAAGATCGCATTACCCCAGAGCGGGTAAAAGCCTATGTTGGGCATCTTCAAGATATTGGAAATTCGACAGCCACAATTCTGGCAAGACTTCAAGAGCTTCTCGAAGTCGCCAAGGTTATGGATCCAATCAAAGATTGGACATTTATCAATGATCGATCTTCGCGTGTCCGCGCTCAACATAAGCCCGTTAGAAGCAAAAAAGACATAAAGCTCTCCGACGAGCTCCTCGCATTGGGATTAGCGCTCATTAATAAGACAAGAGAATTTGAGGGACTTGAAGCAGCGATCATTTTCCGTGACGGATTGATCATTGCCTTCCTTGCGCTCGTTCCCGTGCGTAGACGTAACCTCGCCGATCTGATCCTGAATGAAAATCTTGTTCCTTTGGATCGTGGTTGGCTTGTGATCTACGACGAGACTGAGACCAAAACACATGAGCCACATGAAGCGCTCCTACCCTACATTCTCAATGAACCTTTGCAAGCCTATCTCTCTGTCCATCGGACTTATCTCCTCAGTCGCCAAGGTCGCTGGACGAGCGACCCAAAAGACGCTCTTTGGATTTCAAAAGATGGCTCAGCCATGACTGAAATGGCAATCTATGATCGCGTTCGTGGGCGAACAAAGGCTGCTTTTGGAAAGTCCATGAGTCTGCACAATTTTCGGCATGCGGCGGCAACGACTATGGCAATCGCCGACCCAAAACATGTGCGGATCGCGGCACCTCTTTTAGGGCATAGAACCTTCTCAACGACAGAAAAGTATTATCAACAAGCCCAAATGCGTGAGGCCCATACCGAATATGTTGAAACCATCTCCAAAAGGAGGACTGGATCATGACCACGAAGAAAAAATCAGTCAATAAAAATACTGTTCCGAAATCACAACTTGAATTGAAATTATCTTTTCCTCTTGAGAAAGATTGGAATACACTGATCAAGCGCTTCAAGTTGAGTGATGTTCAGGCTAATAACCTAACAATTATTTTGCAACAGATCATCAATGACTTTGATCATTTTCGAAATACTATGGCAAAAGTGCCGGAGCGCTCTCAGCTAGTTACGCGCCTTAAACGTATTGAAAGAATCTTAGGTACGCTATCTCTAGAATTGAAACGTACCGAACAAGAACTATCACATCTACTTCCACATGACATAGGTAGCTTTATCGGAAAATCTATGACCTTTACCGCACTTGGTGATGCTCTTGGTAAAGATCAATTTCCAATGTCGGTTGATCTAGAAATCGAACGCATGATTGCGGCAATTAAAAAAGTTGGACAAAAAACAATTGATAAATTTGGCGAACCGAGACGCGAAGCACTAGGCATTGCTAATAGCCATATTCTTGTTCCGTACCTTGTTGAGGGTATACATAAGCCGATGAGACTTTGGGTAGAGCTTGATCGTAAAAATAAAGGCGGTCGCACTCCAAATTTACTACGTCGCTATCTTGCCTATTGGCTTATCTATGACGCTGAAAATATTTTTGGAAGAAAACCGACTGTTTCTCAACTTGGAAAATTTGTTGAATTTGCTGAAGCTATTTTTTCGGCATGCCGTCTTCCTACCTTAGGTCTTGATAAGATCCTCCCGGGTATTGTGAAGCAAGTTCGCGAAGATAAAAAATTGTATGGCGATCAAATTAGAACTCAGGAATTCAAGCTGCATATTTTTGTTGAGGAACCTAAATGAATTTTGTGGAGCTTTCCGGATCGGCTTTGACCATTGAGGTCTCCACCATGACGGCATGGTTGAACTACGTCATGGACCAAACCCTATCGCGAGAAAGCGCCAACGCCGCAAGGCGGGCGAGCGCTTGCCTCCGCTCGGTCTTAAGCCCCTTCCTCCAGAAAAGCGCCTTCTCAAGCCCCGACCCCGGAAAATGGTCAAGGAATGGGCACCTGAAATCGTTTCTGACCTTCCGCCGACTATTCCGATCACCGACGCCGAGCTTGATGCCATACTGCAATTGCTTGGAGACGACCTTCAAAGCATCATTGGCTGATAAGGCTCGACCGATTCGTCTTAGCGACACTGCTTCTCGGACGCAGACTGCGTTTGTTTTATATGATCCAACCGGAGGCCTCGCATGAGCGGGTTCCAGAAGACCAAAAATTCTGAGGCATTATTACCAGTTAAGCGCGTCGCATTGTATTTGCGCGTAAGCACCGGACGCCAAGCTGCAGGCGACGTCTCAATCCCTTCACAGCGTGATCTCACGACGCGATATTGTCAGTCACAAGGTTGGGAGGTCGTAACCGAGTTTGTCGAGCCTGGCGCGTCAGCCACTGACGACAAGCGTCCCGTATTCCAATCTATGCTTGAACAAGCCAAAAGCGCGGATAGAAATTTCGACGTCATTTGTGTTCATGCCTTCTCGCGCTTTTATCGTAACGGCGCAGAGATGGAATTGACCATCCGAAAATTACGCAAACATGGCGTTGAAGTCGTCTCGGTAACTCAGCCGACAGGCACCGATCCCTCGCAGGAATTGATGCGCCAGATTATTGGCATCTTTGATGAGTATACCTCAAAAGAAAACGGTAAGAATGTTACCCGCGCGATGCGCGAGTCCGCCAAGCAAGGATTTTGGAACGGCGCACGCCCTCCCCTCGGCTATCGGGTTATTGAAGCCGAACGACGCGGATCAAAGATCAAGAAGAAACTCGATATTGATCCCGTAGAAGCAGAACTCGTAAGTCTGATTTTTAAACTCTACACTGAAGGTGATGGCACGACGCCACCCCTTGGAATTAAAGAAACAACGAAGTGGCTTAATGCAAAAGGATATAGAACCCGGCTCGGTGCCCCGTTCGGTGTTGGAACCGTCCATAAAATTCTGACGCATGAATATTATGCGAGCGGCAAATGGCCCTATGGGGTCAGAAATGCAAAAACGGGAGCGACGAATGATCCCGCAATGGTGGTAGAAGTGGATATACCACCAATCCTCACTCAAGACGCCATAGACCATGCGAAAGCGCGGCTGACCCAAAACAATCCGCATGTCACGCCTCCGCGCGTTGTCAACGGGCCTACGCTCCTCACAGGATTGGCTGTATGTGCCTCATGTGGCTCAGGCCTAACAAAATCAGGCACGCGAAGACGAGGAAAGATCTATAGTTACTATAGCTGCGCAGGCTCAAAGAACCGCGGCTCTATGATTTGCAACGGCCTGCATATTCCGGAAAAGCGCCTCGACACTCTCATAATTGAGAACATCAAAGACAAGCTGCTTCAACCTGAGCGGATCACAGAAATCCTTTCTCATTTGATCCAACGAAAAAATACTCAAGATCAGTCAGTGACTAATCGCCGGTTTACACTTGAAAAAGAACTCGCCGAAAAGGGCGAAAAACTGAAACGCCTTTACAGAGCCATCGAAGATGGCGTCATAGAACTCGATCATGATATAGGTGAGCGGATCAAAACGCTGAAGAACGAACGCGACCTTATCCAAGTCACCTTGGAACGGCTTTCCGGTTCAAATAGCGCGCCCTCAGCGCTTACACCCGAACGGATTGAGACCTTCACCCGGCTAATCTCGGACAAGCTTGAAAATGGCGACGTCCAAGCGCGGAAAGCCTATCTAAAATCAATAATCTTGGCGATCGAGGTCGACAACGAGCAGATCAGGATCATTGGCGAGAAATCGTCGCTCGCCGCCGCAGTCGCTGGTAAGGCGACCGACCACAAAAAAGTTCGTGGTTTTGTACGCAAATGGTGCGGCCAAGAGGACTCGAACCTCCACGGGTCTCCCCACTAGCACCTCAAGCTAGCGCGTCTACCAATTCCGCCATGGCCGCGTAGACTAGACCGGCTCAAGGGCCGGACGAGGCGGTTGTCTAACAGATGGATCGGAGTGGGACAAGCGCGGGGAGGCAAAAAATCCACCGCCGCTTTTGGAGGGGCCTTATGCCCCTTTGAGACGGTTGGTGACCGTAATCGCCACAGTGTCGCCCTTGACGACGACAGCGCCGCGGGCGATCAGACGCCCATTGGCGCGAATATCAACAAGATCATCTTGCACGGGATCCAGAATGATGGCGGCGCCCCGTTTTAACCGGATGAACTCACCGATGCGGATTTGCCTTGTCCCAAGGACGACATCGACATCCACTTGCATCGCGTCGATGGGAAGTCCCATGGCCCGCCTCCTCGTTTCTAATTATGGATCATCGGAAATCATGGTTAAAAAATCATGAAGACGCGCGACGAAACAGCCCCCCTTCATTTTTTTCGTGAAGATCATCAGCCTGTAGAATGGCGGGTGAGCCAAGGGCTTGTCGATTATGAAGACGCGCTCGCTCATATGGAGCGCCGCGCCGAAGAGATTGCAGCCGGTCACGCCGCGGAAGAGATCTGGCTCATCGAACATCCACCGCTCTACACGGCAGGAACATCATCAAATTCGCGCGATCTCGTTTCAAAAGATTTCCCTGTCTATGAAACGGGGCGCGGCGGGCAATATACTTATCACGGGCCCGGGCAGCGTGTGGCCTATGCGATGCTCGATTTGACAAAGCGGCGTCAGGATCTCCGCGCCTATGTCGCATCGCTTGAAGCTTGGATCATTGAGACGCTCAGCGAGTTTTCAATTACAGGCGAACGGCGCGAAGACCGCGTCGGTGTGTGGGTCAAACGCCCCGATAAGGGCATAGGCCATGAAGACAAAATCGCCGCGATCGGCATTCGCGTGCGGAAATGGGTGAGTTTTCATGGCATCAGCCTGAATGTTGAGCCGGAGCTCAAGCATTTTTCAGGCATCATCCCCTGCGGCATTTCGGAAACGCGTTATGGCGTCACAAGTCTTGTTGATCTTGGCCTACCCGTCACCATGGATGATGCCGATCATGCTTTACGAAAAAGCTTTGAAAAAATATTTGGGCCGACGATTACGATTTGAATGTCGACGAAGGCGCTTTGAATAGCGCAGTGCCCGGTTTACGCCGCGCCACCATGCCGGTTTCAATCTCTTCACAATAAGCACCCGATAGCAAAGCGGTACGTGCCGCCTCAACAAGCTTTGCACGGTCTTGCTGAGAGGCCGTTTGCGTGATCTCCGGCAATAGATGCATCACCGCGCGTTTTGAGCCGCCCTGCCCGATGATTGGCTGAATGATCTTTGAGGCACCGGAAAAACGGCGATCTAACAGTGGCATCGCGGCCATAGGCACATCATAAAGCGTACCTTCGACCTGCCACAAAGGATCACGCCGGATCGTTACACGTGCGCCGCTCATTACGATCAACCGATGACGCGGCAAGCGCCCATGACCCAAGCTCCTAACCTGCGGCGACAAAGCCGACATGCGCGCAGGATCCATCAATTCATCAAAGGCAAAATAAAGCGGCACAATCTATTTCCGTTACGTCAACTAATTTGCATTATGGGAGTGATCCCTTTTAAAATTTAGATCCGCATGATCCATGACCGAAATTGATCTCGACACCACAGCCAGGCTCGCCGATTTAATCCGGACCGGTAACTCGGCCAAAGCCATTCCTGACATCGAAAAGCAAATCTCCCTCTCCCCGCGCGAAGATCGCCTCTGGGCTCTTTTAGGCCAAGCGCATTTCCATGTGAACCGGTTTGCTGAGGCTGTAACGGCTCTGCGCGAGGCTTTGCGCTTAAAACCCGATCATGCTGCCCATTGTGGCGATCTCGGCATTGCCCTAAGGGCGGATGGTCGCGTCACCGAAGCCGAAGCGCTTTTGCGCGAAGCAATCCGCCGCGATGGTGCCAATCCCCTCTCCCGCTTTGCGCTTGGCAATCTCTTCGTGTCGCAAAGACGCCATGAGGAAGCGATCGCTGTCTTTGGCAGCATCTTGGCGCAAAATCCCGGCTTCTTTCCGGCAATCGAAAATCTTGCTTCGCTTTTTTCCGATCTCGGACGTCTTCAGGATGCACTCAAACTCATCGAGACGGCGCTTCAAAGAGCGCCTCAAGATCATCGACTCTATTCCATGCTTGCGATCATTCTTGATAAAGGCGGAAATCAAAATGCCGCTCTCGACGTGACGCTCAAAGCGATTGCGCTTGATCCTCCAAAAACACTCGATATGCGGCTCGCCTCTTTCATGTCTTTAACGGGGCGCACCGGACGCCTCGATCTTCGTGACAAAGTAATGGAGTTGTTGCGTCCCGCCATCAACGAGACGTTATCTGATGATCAACCAGAATCTTGGAGAAAATTTGATCGCAACGCCTTACGTCGCTTTATTTTTCTGTTTCCCTATTATGGCATTCCTGATCGCGCTTTGATGAAAGTTCATTCAACCGTCGGCAATGCGATTGCAGCAAGCTTTCCTGCAGAAAATCTACCACCAAGATCCAAAAAAGAAAAAATCAGGATTGGTTATCTCTCGTATAATTTTGGCAATCATCCGATTGGCCATTTACTCTCATGTTTTTTCGAAGCGCATGGCCATCAGGATCACGAGGTCTTTCTTTATGCCACACATATCTTCGCACAAGATGCGAGCGGTTATGGCGAAAGATTAAAACAAGCCGCTGATCATTTTATCGATTGTCGCGGATGGACCGATCAATTTTTTGCAAACAGAATTCGAGCCGATGAAATCGATATTCTCATTGATCTTGATGGCTATATGCATGGCGGGCGTCCTGAAATGCTCGCCACGCGCGTGGCGCCTGTTCAAATTCACTGGTTGCAATCTTTGGCGGGATGTCCTGCGCCCTATATTGATTACACTATTGTTGATCGCATTCTTGTACCCGATGAGGAGCGTGATCAGGGGAATGGTCCATTGATCCGATTGGCAGATGCGTTTCAATGTGGCGAACTTTTTGATCTTCCCCCCTCACCCCCTTCACGCGCAAGTCATGATTTACCAGACGATGCCTTTGTTTTTTGCGCCTTCGGCAATTGGCTCAAAATTGACGAGCATGTTTTTAATGATTGGATGACAATTCTAAAGGCGGTTCCAAAAAGCGTTCTCTGGTTGACCTCCGGGCCGTTGCCCACTTCGCTCTCAACACTGCAACGCTATGCGGAAGCGCAAGGCGTTGAGGGGTCGCGCTTGATCGTGGCGCCGCGTACCGATGATAAAATTTCCCATATTGATCGGCATCGCTGCGCTGATCTTTATATCGATACTTATACGTTCAGCGCGGCAACAAGCGCGACAGATGCACTCTCGGCGGGATTGCCTGTACTCACAAAGCGCGGATCAACCGCGCAATCACGCCTTGCCGAGAGTCTCATCCGCGCGACGGGCGTCCCTCAACTTATTGTTGAGGATCGGCAAGCCTATATCGAAACGGCGATCACACTTGCAAAAAATCCGGATCAATTAAAAAATCACCAGAAGGCGTTGCGAGATGCATTACCCAACGCGCCACTCTTTGATGCGCATCGTATGGTGCACCAATTTGACATGATCTATGACCACATAATCACACGCTATCGCGCAGGTCTTAAGCCTGAACATTTCGATGTCGTGCTTTGAAATGATTTCGAAGACTCACGCGAATTCAAGAATGACGGCATCAACGGCCAAGCTATCGCCTTCCTTCGCGTGAATTTTGGAAATCTTACCGTCGCGCTCGGCGCGCAACACATTTTCCATTTTCATCGCCTCGACAATGGCCAAAATCTCACCAGCCTTCACCTCTTGCGTTTCTTTAACCGCAATTGATCTCACAAGACCCGGCATCGGACAAAGAAGTGATTTGCCTGTGTCGGCTTCAACACGCGGCGGCATTAACGCATAAAGCTCGGCCTCGCGCTCGGTGAACACGCGAAGCGTGGCCGCGACGCCAGCATGGGCGACATGGATTCCGTTGAGCACAGACCGGATCTGCGCAGCGACCGGTTTATGATTGATTGTTCCAAAAAGGACTGGTTGCCCCGGCTTCCATTCGGATTCAACCACGAGAATTTTCCCATTATGCGGAAGAAAAAATTCGAAAGCATGGTTATGATCAGCAATCTCAATGATCAAACGATGCGCGCCCGTCTCAACAACACGTCGACGATCAAAGCGCACGGGCACAGCCGCGCGCATCTGTCCTGAAATCTTACGCTTACGTTCATTCAGACGATGATCAGCAAAGGCTGCAATGGCTGCCAGGTGATCAAGCAATTCGCCTTCCGGCTCGATTGGATGAAACCCTTCCGGAAATTCTTCGGCAATAAATCCGGTTGAAAGACGTCCCTCTTTCCAACGCGGATGCGCCATCAAAGCGGAAAGAAACGGAATATTGTGGCGGATGCCTTCAATTGCAAAAGCATCAAGCGCATCAGCCTGTGCCGCAATCGCTTCCGCACGCGTCGGCGCATGACTCACAAGTTTCGCAATCATCGGATCATAGAAGATCGAAATCTCGCCGCCTTCGTAAACGCCGGTATCATTTCTGATGGTGACGCCCTTTTCACTCTGTTCAATCGGCGGACGATAAGTGACAAGCCGCCCTGTTGACGGCAAGAAATTTCGCGTTGGGTCTTCAGCATAGACGCGACTCTCCACCGCCCAACCGTTAAGCTTCACATCGCCTTGTGAGAGAGTAAGTTTTTCACCCGCTGCGACAAGGATCATCTGTTCGACAAGATCAATGCCCGTAATAAGCTCAGTCACCGGATGCTCGACTTGGAGCCTCGTGTTCATTTCAAGAAAGAAGAAGCTTTTGTCTTGGCCAGCAACAAATTCAACAGTACCTGCTGAATCATATCCCACCGCTTTCGCAAGCGCGACAGCCTGCTCGCCCATTTTTTTGCGGGTCGCTTCATCAAGTAACGGCGATGGCGCTTCTTCAATCACTTTTTGATTGCGGCGTTGAATGGAACATTCGCGCTCGCCAAGATAGATCACATTTCCATGCTTGTCGCCGAGCACTTGAATTTCGATATGGCGCGGATTGACGATGAATTTTTCGACAAACACACGATCATCACCGAAGGACGATGCCGCTTCCGATTTCGCACGCGCGAACCCCTCCGCCACTTCACCGGATGAATAAGCGATGCGCATACCTTTACCACCGCCACCGGCTGAGGCTTTGATCATCACCGGATAACCAATCTCATCGGCAATCTTCACCGCATGATCCGGATTTTCGATGACGCCCAGAAATCCCGGCACAGTTGAAACTTTTGCGGCATTCGCAAACTTCTTCGATTCAATCTTATCGCCCATCGCTTCAATCGCTTTGGGATTGGGGCCGATAAAGACGATGCCTTCCGCCTTCAACGCTTCGGCAAAGGCCGCGCGTTCCGAGAGAAATCCATAACCGGGATGCACCGCTTCAGCGCCTGTCGCTTTGCAAGCGGCGATGATTTTTTCGATCACGAGATAGGATTGGGCGGCGGGCGCGGGACCGATATGGATGGCCTCATCGGCCATCTCGACATGCAGCGCGTCTTTATCGGCATCGGAGTAAACGGCGACCGTTTTGATCCCCATGCGGCGCGCGGTCTTCATCACGCGGCAAGCAATTTCACCGCGATTGGCAATCAGAATCTTCTTGAACATACCCTGCCCCGAACGGCCCCTTTATGTCATTCCGGTGACTGTTCTAGGGGGAAATCTGGTAGGGGTAAACTCAACCCAAAGACGGATGGACCGCGAGCCCGCCCTGTGACCCGAGGGAAGGCATGATGGAAAGCATCGCCGCCACTTCCCTTTGCCGCTGACGCCGTGCGCGGGCACCTGAGAGCCCATCAAGCCGCTTTTTTAGATTTGGGGGCGGATCGACACATTCCTCGCTCAAAATCGTGAGCAGAGCCCGTGTCGAAGGTGTGGCGCCCGTGCTGTCGAGCCCCAGGCGGAACGCGAGCCATTCGAGATCACGCTCGGAAATCTGCCCTGTCGGACGCCGCTCCCAAATAAAATAGCTTGCCATCTGCTCGACAAAGAAAGAAAGCCACAAAGGGCTCATCTCGCGGACGTGGCGTTCAAGCCGCACCAAATCTCCCGCCTCAATGGCGCTAAGTCCCCCGCCCGCAGCCAATAAATCGCGCAAGCGCTCGACATCGGCGTCTTCCACCTTCTGTCGTTCAATCAAGAGAGAAATAGTCGATCGAATTCGGCTTTTTGTCATCGGCAATAACTCGGCATAATCCGCAGGGTACGGATCCAGCAAGAGCCTTGCAAAGCGAGACAAGAAAAAGGTTAATTGGACCCAGACTTTCAGAAGTTTGGTTAAAGCTCTCTTTCCAAAATGCCCAAAATGCGTGTTGTCTTCTTCAGCTTTTGATGAAATCTATCTTCGATGACCGTCTCCGTCATTATTCCCGCTTGCGATGCTGAATCCACTTTGCCGCGCGCGCTTAAAAGCCTCTTTCGACAAACGGAACCCGATTGGCAGGCAATCATCGTGTCTGATGATCAGCGCGATTACTCCACGTTTCTTCGAAGCCAAGGCATCAATGATCAGCGTTTGGCTTTTGCCTCAACGGGACTTTATCGCTCCGGCTGCCATCATGCGCGCAATGTGGGCTTTGAATTTGTAACAGGCGATTATGTAACCCAGCTTGATGCCGATGATGAATTTACCGCTGATCGGCTGGCAATATTAGTGCCGCTTGCCGAACATTATGGCGCCGCAGCCGATAATCTCTTGATGATTGATGAGACAACAGAAGAAAAAATTGCCACGGTTATGGGCGAGATGAAAGAAGTTCGTCATCTTGATCTTCACCTTTTTATGACTCTCAACGCGCCGCTTGTTCCCTTGATCCGCCGTGATCACGTATTACCGCGCGTAAACGGCGTGGAATTTTCTGAAGACGTGATTGCCAATATTCAATTGATCGACCGCATCGGTACTTTGCCCGTGACCGCTTCATCAAGCTATATCTACCGCATCAACACCCAGTCCATGGCGAATAAAGAAGGCGCAGCGGAGAAATTTGAGCGCGGCTATTCCGAATATATCGAGCGCTTGGATAAGGGTGACGGCTTCGGATTAAAAACTGACAATCGTGTAATTGCACGTGAAGGGCTTATCGCCAAACGCAAGCTTAATCGAGATTATGCTGAAGCCATCGAAAGAGAACCTTCGCTCACTTTCTCAGAATTTGCACAGAGGCAATTCAATTAAGCTCACAACGGAATATTGTCGTGTTTCTTCCATGGCCGTTCGGTTTTTTTGGTGGCGAGCATCGAGAGGCCGTGGGCGACGCGACGACGCGTTGAATGCGGCATAATCACTTCGTCAATATAACCGCGCTCGGCCGCGACGAAGGGAGACAGAAAACGCTCTTCATAATCCTTGGTGCTTTTTGCAATCTTTTCCGGATCATTCATATCAGCGCGAAAAATGATTTCGACTGCGCCTTTGGCACCCATCACCGCGATTTGTGCGGTGGGCCACGCATAATTCACATCACCGCCCAAATGTTTTGATGCCATCACATCATAAGCACCACCGAAGGCTTTGCGCGTGATCACAGTCACCAGCGGTACACTCGCTTCGCCATAAGCAAACAAAAGCTTCGCCCCATGTTTGATCAAGCCGCCATATTCTTGCGCGGTGCCGGGAAGAAAGCCGGGGACATCAACGAAAGTGACAATCGGAATTTCAAACGCATCACAGAAACGGACAAAGCGCGCCGCTTTGCGTGACGCATCAGAGTCAAGAACGCCTGCAAGCACCATCGGTTGATTAGCAACAATGCCGACCGTGCGTCCTTCCATACGGCCAAAACCGGTTATGATGTTTTTGGCGAAGCTTTCTTGGATTTCAAAAAAATCGCCTTCATCAACGGTCTTTGAAATCAGCTCTTTCATATCATAGGGCTTGTTGGGATTTTCCGGCACAAGCGTATCAAGTGAAAGATCGACTCGGTCGGCTGTATCAAAGCTTGGCCACTGCGGCGCACCGTCTTTGTTATTCGCAGGCAAGAAATCAATCAGGCGGCGCACTTGCAAAAGCGCTTCGACATCATTGTCCCATGCGCCATCCGCGACTGATGATTTCATTGTGTGAATTTTTGCGCCGCCCAATTCTTCAGCGGTCACGGTTTCGTTCGTCACGGTCTTCACAACATCAGGACCCGTGACAAACATATAAGACCGATCACGCACCATGAAAATGAAATCGGTCATTGCGGGTGAATAAACATCACCACCCGCGCATGGTCCCAAGATCACAGAGATTTGCGGAATGACCCCCGACGCAATCACATTGCGACGAAACACTTCACCATAACCACCCAGCGCGGCAACGCCTTCTTGAATACGCGCACCACCCGCATCAAACAAACCAATTATCGGTGCGCGCATTTTCAAAGCAAGATCTTGGATCTTGTTGATCTTCTGCGCATGAGTTTCGGAAAGAGAACCACCAAACACGGTGAAATCTTTTGCGAACAGAAAGACCGTACGGCCATTCACGGTACCCCAACCGGTGACAACACCATCACCCGGAATCTTGGTCTTCTCCATGCCGAAATCTGTCGAGCGATGTTCGACAAACATATCGAATTCTTCGAAGGAACCTTTATCGAGCAGCAACTCAATCCGCTCGCGGGCCGTGAGCTTGCCCCGCGCATGTTGCGCATCGATCCGTTTTTGCCCGCCGCCAAGACGAGCCTCCGCGCGCCGTTGATCAAGCTTTTCAAGAATATCCTTCATGCGCCCCTGCCCTCGCCTTTCGGTCCCTTAATAACAAAACCGGCGGCCCCGTGTTAGCACGGACCCGCCGGAAGCGTGAGTGCGACGAAAGGCGGGATCAACCGCCCTCAGGCTTAGACGTGGAGGGTCACTTCCACATTGTTCCGTGTGGCGTTCGAATAGGGGCACACAATATGGGCCTCATCCACGAGCTTTTTTGCCGTCGCATGGTCGAGGCCGGGCAGCGAAATATGGAGATCGACCTTAATCGCGAAACCAGTCGGGATCCCGCCAATGCCGACATCTGCCGAAACCTTGGCGTCATCAGAGATTTTGACGCCCGCTTTACCGGCAACAAACTTCACAGCGCCCAGAAAACAAGCCGAATAGCCGGCTGCAAAGAGCTGCTCGGGATTGGTCGCGGCACCACCGCCGCCGCCCATTTCCTTCGGCACGCTGAGCTTAAGATCGATGACATTATCGGAGGACACCGCGCGGCCATCGCGGCCGCCGGTTGCGGAGGCGTGCGCCGTATAAACGACATTGGGCTTATCCATGGGGGAAATTCTCCATAAAACGAATGACAATGTGAAAAAGCATGTTTGAAAATTATTTTCAAGAATTATTGCGGGATTATCCCTGCTTCAAAAGCCCGCAAGGATTGTGGCGGCAGCGCGGAATTCGATCTCGCGATGTTTGCGCCGTTCGAGCGCTTCAGCGTCCCGACCCCAAATTTCCATCTGCACATCTTCATCGACATGGGCTGCGTTCCAGATCGCCGTCGGCCCGAATGCACCCTCAGCAAGTGAAAGAGCCAGAAGCACGGAGCCCGTCATCGTTGTGACAACATGCAAAGCAGATAGACGCACAGGATGCGTGATCGCGTGAAGATGCGTTTTTACCGAAGATAATGTCTCTTCTGGTTGCGCGACATGCACAACGCCGCCTGCAAGCGTGAAGCGCCAGCCATGCGTGTCTTTCGCCCATGCAAGCACCGGGTCCCAATGGAGCGATTGGCGCTCAATAAGGCGCTGCGGGTCTTCTGCGCGATAACATACGAGATCAGATCCTGCATAGCGCGCGCAATCCTCAGCGACGTCGCTTTGTCTTTTCACCACAGCATCAAGCGCAGAATTGACGATGCGCGTGATCGGCATTGTGGCGGGATCAATATATTCTCCAACCTCGCGCCATTCCTCAGCCGCAATTTCTGCAAGCGCGCGTGTGGGTAAAATCAGTGGCGCTCGTGCCGGTGTGCGTGTGGGGCGGCCATCGAGATGGATCGCGAAACCATTCTCTTCAGCAACACATGTCACATCTTTCCAGAATCTTTTCGGCAATGATTTTTTCAAATCGCGCCGTGCCATTGCGATGGGATCGATGACGGGCTTAAACTCGGATTCGGACGACATGGAACGCGTTACTCTTTATTCTTCCGGCGCATCGACAATCGGATCATAACGCTTGGCATCAAGACCCAAAAGATTGAAGCTTTGCAGCATATGGGGTGGCAAAGGCGCGGTCACATCAACAGGCTTGCCCGTGCGGGGATGAGGAATCACAATGCGCCGTGCCATCAAATGCAACCGATTTTGCATGCCGCCCGGCACTTCCCAATTTTCAATATCGAAATATTTCGGGTCACCCAAAATCGGATGACCCATATGCGCTGCATGCGCGCGCAATTGATGTGTACGTCCTGTGACCGGCTTCATTGAAAGCCAAGCAAGTTTCTGTGCAACCGTTTCAACAACAGCGTAATAAGTCACCGCATGACTTGCACCATCATCACCATGTTTTGCGACTTGCATTTTTTGATCGCCCTCATCATCTTCGCCTTTGGCAAGATAAGTCGAGATGCGGCCTTGTTTGACGCGCGGCACACCCGCGACAAGCGACCAATAGATTTTACGCGTGTCACGCGAGCGAAAACTTTTCGCAAGTGCTGATGCCGCAAATCGCGTCTTCGCGACGACAAGACATCCGGATGTGTCTTTATCAAGACGATGAACAAGGCGCGGCTTTTGCCCTTGCGCGTCACGCAAGGCTTCAAGCATGCCATCAAGATGGCGCACTGTGCCGGAGCCACCCTGAACAGCCAAGCCGAAAGGCTTGTTGAGCACCATCATATCATCATCTTCAAAAAGGATCATCGCACGAATGGCTGCTGCATCAGCTGCTTCCGCTTTTTCCGAACGCTTCGGGGCTTCACCCTCTACCGTCTCAATTTTCAACGGCGGAATGCGCACGGCTTGACCGACTTCCAACCGATCCTTTGTTTCAACGCGCTTGCCATTCACGCGCAATTCGCCTTTGCGCGTGATGCGCTGAATATGACTGAAAGACAGACCTGGAAAACGATGTTCAAGAAAACGATCAACCCGCATCCCATCTTCATCTCGAGTCACCGTCACGGTAATCACCGATACAGGCAGAGATGCGGCCTTACGCACAGGCTTTGAGTGAGGCGGTGCCTGCACGCGGCCTTCGGCAATCGCGCGGGCTTTTTCTTTGGCTTGCTTGTCGCGTCTCACGAAAACACCCTCACAGCCCAGAGACCCAAGGCCAATCCTAAAATCGACAACACGACCGAGCCCACGACATAAAACAAAGCCATCATCATCTCGCCACGCTCATAAAGAAGCATCGCATCTAGCGAAAAGGCCGAGAATGTTGTGTAGCCGCCAAGAATGCCCGTCGTCACAAATAACCGCGCGCTTTGTGACCACTCCTCACCCGCTTTGAAGGTGAAATAACCCGCAGCGAGTCCCATAATCACAGAGCCGGAAATATTGATCGCCATAATGCCGAGCGGAAATTCGATATCGACAAGCCGCCCCATCGCCTGATTGACGAGATAGCGCAACGCAGCGCCAAGGCCGCCACCTATGAATACAATGAGAAGAGGGTTCATAATCATAGGGCGCCTTCTAACAGAAAAAACCTAAAGGAGCGATTACAATATTGCCGTGCTCGGTTCATCAGCCCCGTGGCGTTCGACATAATCACGTGGACCGTTAATCGCCCCGCTCTTTCCTGAGCTTCGCCCAATAATCGAGCCGCTTTTTGATTTCGCGCTCGAAACCGCGCTCTACCGGTTCGTAGAATATTTTACGACCAAGTTTATCCGGAAAATAATTCTGGCCAGAGAAGGCATCGGGTTCATCATGATCATAACGATAGCCTTCGCCATAGCCTTCCGACGCCATCAATTTTGTCGGCGCGTTCAAAATGGTTTTAGGAGGCATCAAAGAGCCGGCGTCTTTTGCGGTGCGCAGCGCGCTCTTGTAAGCCACATAAAGCGCATTCGATTTCGGTGCGGTGGCGAGATAGACGACCGCTTGCGCGAGCGCGAGTTCCCCTTCGGGCGAACCTAAAAAATCAAACGCGTCTTTGGCGGCATTCGCAATCACCAAAGCTTGCGGGTCGGCAAGACCAATATCTTCCACCGCCATGCGCACAAGACGACGCGCGAGAAACAAAGGGGTTTCTCCTGCATCAAGCATACGCGCAAAATAATAAAGCGCGGCATCAGGATCTGATCCGCGCACGCTTTTATGCAGCGCACTGATCAGATTATAGTGACCATCTTCACTCTTGTCGTAAATCGGTGCGCGACGCTGCACGATTTCAGCAAGCGTTGCTGCGCCAAAAATTTCATTGGGCTTTGCCGAGCGCCAAATTTCCTCAGCCAATGTAAGCGAAGCGCGACCATCACCATCAGCCATCGCAAGCAGAGCGGCACGCGCATCCTCATCAAGCGGCAAAGGCTTGCCTTCAATTTCTTCCGCGCGGCGAAGCAAGCGATCAATCGCAGCTTCATCCAAGGATTTGAAAGTGAGAACACGCGCACGCGACAAAAGCGCGGCGTTCAATTCAAATGAAGGGTTCTCAGTTGTGGCCCCAATCAAAGTGATCGTGCCGTCTTCCATCACCGGCAAAAACGCATCTTGCTGCGCGCGATTGAAGCGATGAATCTCGTCAACAAAAAGAAGCGTACCCTGCCCCGCTGCACGACGTCCGCGCGCCGCTTCAAATACCTTTTTTAATTCGGCAACGCCTGAAAAAATTGCCGAAATAGGTTCGAAATGAAGCGTTGTTTCATGCGCAAGCAAACGGGCCGTTGTTGTTTTTCCGGTACCGGGTGGCCCCCAGAAAATCAACGAGCCGAGCGAACCGGACGCGATCAATCTTGTAAGAATGCCATCCGGGCCTGTGAGATGGTCTTGCCCGGCAACCTCATCAAGCCGTTGCGGTCGAAGCCGATCCGCAAGCGGCCGCGGCGCCGCTTTTTCAAGTCCTGCTGCCGCGAAAAGATTATCCATCAAGATTATCCTTAGCGTGATCAGCCGCCAACTTTACTCTTTAACAATTCACCTTTGCGGCGAATAACAAGAGTCCAATAATAAGCGCGTTCCTGTTGTAACGCCACGACATCGCGTGTTGATTTCACGTCATTCTTATCGATGGAAACGAGATAATCGCCTTTCTGCA
>VFQT010002250.1_pt1 | contig 20304 bp, 14 predicted proteins | sample 3512381 | NCBI WGS metagenome assembly VFQT01 (sample SAMN10412376, study PRJNA504923) | tailings metagenome | isolation source: Relicate 2 Philex TSF3 active mining site | place: Philippines: Tuba, Benguet | collected 2017-08-29
CGCTGCTTTCAATCCACGGCGACCTGCCTGCCTCTGGCACCTCGTCAGGTCGCTGGTCGCGGCAGGCCGCGAAGTGCCGCTCGGCAAGCGGCACCTACTGCTAACCCGCTTTCAGTGTCAGTGCCGACACTGCTCCGGAAATCCAGCTGCGGACTTCGGCGAGATCCGGTGGGGCGCTGTCGCGGAGGATGCGGCGGCCTTCGGAGGATTCGACAATCGTGTCCAGAGAGTACAGTAACTGCTCGGCATCGGCTCGTGCGAGGTCATCGCGGTTGCGAATTTCCGCAGCAACCAGAAGCTGAGCATCGTGGCCTCGAAGTCCGGGCACAGTCAGCATCAGTCGGGACTGATCCTGCCAGTCTCGCAAAACGTCTTTGGAAAACTGACGGCTGTTGAACCTCGCTGCAAGCTCATTTACGTCGGAGTTCATGAACTCACTGATTCTGCGAATGCCAATCTCCTGAAATCGACTGGCGGTTTTGGGGCCGATCGAAGGAGCATCAACAATGTCTGCGTCCATCGTCAGATAGTATTTCAAGCCTCGCTGCTTTGCTGCTTCCGGCAAACTGACGACAGGCTTCACAGGTTGCGGCTGAGCGACCGCTGGTGCTGGTAGAGATGCCGATGCAGTCGGTGTTCTTGGCTCTTGCGGAGCAATCGCACGACTCACTTCCGCAATCTTCGGAACTGCTATAACGGGCAATACGGCTGTTGGCGGAGTGACTGGCTGTGTGTCCGCAACAACTGGCCTTGATACCGGGACAACTGGTTTCACTGACTGAGTTACAGCAGGCTTCGGAGGTTCGGGCTTTCGCCCAGGAAGGGAAATTAAGCGACTGCCGATGCCTTGGTCTTTGCCCTGCTCGTCACTTCCTGCTGGCAACGATGCGGTCGGCGGCATCACGTACTTTTGTCCTGCCGGCTTTGGCTTCTGAGCATCCAGCACGCTGAGTGGTACCTTCAGAACTTCCGCCGCATGAAACTGTCGAACCAGTTTTTCGCTTTCTGGCAGAGACTCAATCGCCTTCCCCGTCGTCTGTACTTCTTTCCAGATGGCTTCGACCGCGGTCTTGTCACGCGCGTCAGCGAGCTTGTTCACGAGTTTGCGAATCGGCACATTGATCGTCGAAAGTACATTCTGCAGTGTCAGAGGCACATCGGGAACGATGGAGGCCGATTCCACGAACGCTCGATCCAGGATTGCCGCAAATCCGACGGTCGCATGAGCAAGGCAGTCCGCAACCGACTGTTGTGCCACAAGGTCCATCCCGGCCTGCGGGTTCTTTACACCAACGCTGAGATTATAGTGATCGATCAGCAGTTCGTAGTACGCGTGCGACTTCTGAGCTCCGGACCGTACCATGTCTCCCAGCCAGTCACTGGAAGACGGTGCCGCCATCGAAGGATACATGCGGTTCGTCACCATCATGTTCTTCAGGCTGTCGTAGCTTTGAGTCACGCTCCATTCACAGGCTCGATGCACCGCTCCTTCCGCTTCCGACTGTCCGGTGTGAAAGGGCATCAAGGGATCGCTGTAATAGTGACTGAGAACTCCGGCCGCGTAAGCAGCTTCCTTCCAGTCCTGCGCCCGCAGCAGATCGATCAGCGTCCCGTACCAGTTCTGAGCGGCATTGACTGCTCCGCCCCAGAAGTTCTCGCTCACATGCAGCACATGATTTCGGAAGTCCTTGAAATCATCATCCGGCGCTTTGGCGCCGTCCAGATACGCGGTGTGCTGACTGAGAATCAGCGTTCGCCATCGGTCAGCCTGACCATTCTGCAGATGTGTCAGCGCATCCAGAGCCAGCTTGTGATGCGTGCTCCGGGCGTGAGCGGCAAAGATCACGTTAAGAATCTGAGTCTGAGACATCCGTGTCGAGCATCCATTCTGCGACAAAGAACCGGCGACCGTACTCCCGGTCAGAGGCACAGCATAGCGAATGGCCACCGGACAGACCTAGATCACGTTTCGGGGCCACAACACTCAAAATTCCCTGCGAATTTCAGCAAAGTAGGTCTCGCCTGCCGGGCGAGACTTTCGCCGCAAGGCGAACCCTGTTCTCGCACACTCGTGATACCAAGGCCACTCGTCTCATACGCACAGACGTCGCGCTGCTTTCAATCCACGTGGACCTGCGATCCAATGGATCCCCGTTTGGGCGCTGGTCGCGGCGGGGCCGCGAAGTGCCGCTCGGCAAGCGGCACCTACTGATTAATCAAACTCTCGAACGACGCCTGTTGTTTCCCGCAGAAACGTGTCGCTCGTATGAGTACCGTTGCGAGGTATGGTGAGCATCTCCGGAAAGCGATCCAGGGTGACTCGCTGCTGGATCGTGATATCGTCTCCGGCCAGAGCACAGCCCTGAAGCCTCACGTCGCCTCGGAATGTCAGATCGTTCGATGCATACACCAGCCCTCGAATCCATGAGCGATAAGAATCATTCAGGTTGGATTCCTGAACACCGTTCTCATCCGGCGTTCCCGTTGGATTGAAGTTGACCCCAAGTTCTCGTTCCGTCAAAGCCACGCGACTGCTCGAAAGGATGACATTGCCATCGACGATCAATGATGGCAATCCGGGCTTGGCGGGGCGCCACTGCACCGGGCCGGTTCCCACCGTGACCGTTCCCGCATTTTTGACGACCAGCGTACCGACGATCATGCAGTCGGAAATTGTCAGATCCGCCCCGCTCATATCAATCACGTAGATCCCCTGGCTGTTTGCTGTGACTCCGAACGGATTGGTTGAGGGTGACACGACTGTTCGATAGATGACTTTGCCTGATGGCGATGAAGTGACTTTGACGCTCACATTGTCGACCAGAAACGGCTGAGTCCCCGCCGACCCGGAACCGCTGGTTCGAATCTTCAGGACTGCTGAGGTCAGGCGACCTGTCCAGGACGGCGTCACCGTTGCGGCGATCGTCTGATAGTTCCAGTAGTACCAGCCTGGAGCAACTGACGACGATGTCCAGGTTGTTGTCGAAGTCCCGTTTGTCGTCGTCAGGATCAGCGAAAACTCAAACGGCGTCGAGTACCATTCCGGAAGCACGGCTGCAGACAATCGAACGCTGAGTCCATTGCGGAGGATTCCGGTGACATCGAAGCAGAGTCCACATGCGGAACTGGACCGATTTGAGACCTCCGCACAGGAGGAATCACTGACGCCGCCACTGGAATACGTGTCGAGCGTTGCGGACGGCTGCACAGACCAACCGACATCACCGCGACCAAAATCCCCGTTCAGAACGGTCTCTGTATTCGCAGCCGATGCGGTTGGGACTTGCGATGCCGTTACGATTGTTCCCAGTGCTGCGATGTCGGCAAAGTCTGTGAACTGGGGCACGGCATCAACGGAACTGCTCGTGACCTGCCGGTGCTGAATCCCGGATGCCGAGAATGGCTGTCCAGACAGCACATCCGCCCGAACCGAATTTGTGCCACTCACGGAGACCTGATCCCGACAACCGATCCAGCCGTTGCCCTCCACCACGGCGCTTTCAATCGCCAGATCATCCTGCGCGCACGCAAGAAACAAACAGGGCTGTCGAACGGACGTTTCAGCAAGGTATGTTGCCGCAGATTTCTGAATGGCATCTCCAAGCGAGGCGCTGGATCGCAGAAACACAGGGTCCCTGGCATCGTCGGAAAAGCTGCTGTCTGTTGGATCGCTCGCGGTGACGTTCCATCGAGTCCCGTCGAGCTGCATGTTGCTTTGCCAGGTTCCCGGAGCCTTCGACGAACGCCACGTCGTCTGCCCGGAAATCTGGTGGGTCGCCACAGAAATCCCGGATCGTGCGGACCAGCGTGACCGGACAGAATCAATCTGCTGAGTCCCCTGGTCAAGATGAATTGACTGAACGACGAGAGCACCAAGGCTGATGGTGCAGATGATCGTTCCTGTGATCAGGACGAGCAGCAACAGAGCGCCTCGTCGGGACTGATTGCCTTCCTGCACACGACGACGAAGATGTTTCGATACGCGATTAATCATTCGGCACACTCCGTTGCTCAAGTCTTGAGGCGCGCAGGCCAGACTCGGCACGACTGAGCAGCGTCGAACTACGAGCCAGCTCTCCGGAGCTGTCGGAGACAATCACCGTAATCAGCCTGAGCCCTGAATCCGCATTGTCGGCCACGGACGTAACAAGATCGGACGCCGAGACATTGTTGATGGTAACCGTTCGAGTGATTCCGGATGTCCCGGTCAGAGCCGTTCCGTCACGTTTCGATGGCGCTTCCGTCCATCCATCAAAGTCGTCCATATCATCCAGCTGATTGCGCCGAACGATCGCTGTTGTTTCACCGGTCTCACGGCCGATCACTGGAGGCGACTGGCCCTCTTCGCACCACGACATCGTGCTGAGTTCCGCCAGTAGCTGTTCGGCAAGAAGTACCGCCTGGACTCGAGACTTTGCAAAGGCGTGTGTCTGAAGCGACGACCCCATCGATTGAAGCGCTGCGCACACCAGGATGCCAACGAAGAACGTCGCCAGAGCTGTTTCCACGAGAGTGATGCCTCGCGGAACACGCTGTGAAGGAGTCTTCGCGGCAAAACAACTGGGTTCACCTTTGTAGTGGAACTCGCCAGAGTTCCTGTCATCAACGAAGGCTTTGGGATCTCTGGCGAGATCCACTACAGGTCTTTTCAAAGCCTGTTGGCGAGAACGTGCTGGCGTCATGGCGAACCCTCCAGTGAAACGTCGCCGGAAGTCCACATGCTGACCTCACACGCATCAAATTCACACGAGCTTTCTCCTGCCTGAATCTGCACGGTTGCTGTCACCGACGGCGATGACACAAGACCGATTCGCTGAGCTCCCATCCAGACACCGTTCACCCAAAGGTGCAGCGTCTGTGTGCCCGGATTCATGAGGCAGTGAATCTCCTGAAGGCCGGAAGCGAGTGATCGGTACTGAGCGACTTTCGCATAGACGCCAGTGCCTGCTTCTTCATAGACGGTCATCGTCTGGCTTCCATCAGACTGAAGCTCCATGGTCAGCAACGACGAGACACTCGACGAACCGCTGGCGGCAGGGATCGCCATTCGAACCTGTATGCCGCCACTCGAAGATGAGGTGTCGCGACAGACGATGCGAGTCAGAACAGTACTGCCGGCAGAAAGTGATCCATTCAACTGAAGCGACTTGTTCAAAGCAGTCCACAAACCGGATGCCACCGTTGAAGAAGATGTTGAGCTTGTCGATGACAGTGTCCAGTCCGCACTGCCATCGCTGTTGCTGTCATCAGAAAGCGACCAGTCGGAGAAGTTCGTCAGCGCTTTGCGGGTCGTATCGAACGGCCGGTTCAGGAACTCCGCTCCGGCATGCAATGGTGCCGCGGCCGAAGCACTTGTCGCAAGGCGAATGTTGGCAAGTGTCAGACGACGAACACTCACGGATTCGTCGCTGTGCGTTTTCGCCCGCTTCATCCCGTAGACGCGGTAGAGAAGGCCGCGATTGAAGGAAGGCCTCAGCCACTCAGTCGCGGATTCGTCGGTCATTAGAATCCCACTGGCTCCGGATGCTGACGATTCAACAACCATCAGTCGGTTGGAGTCGGCGAGGTAGGTCAGCGTCAAAGTGACAGGTTGCGTTGCATCAATCCATGGACAATCGCTCACGGAGACGCTGTACCATCCTCCCGTCGAAGATGCCGCGTTGGTATCAAGGGTTGCGCGGAAAAGATGGTCGTGTGACGGCAGTCCATCGTCCCCGGCGAGATCCAGATCAAGCCGGTAGCTTGCAGTCCCTGTTGATTCACGTTTTGCGTAGTACTCGACTCGTGAGATTCTCCATTCATCACTCCCGGACAACGCCGCCGTGCCGGTAAATGACGACGGGTGAATCAACTGGCCATACGCGTCGGAATAACCAACCGTGTGCCAGGTCATGCCGCTTGTTGATGTGTGGCTCTGAAGCAGAACTTCACTTCCAGCCGCCGTTGAGGTCAGGACAGCGCGCGAATCACCGTCGTTCTGGAACTCCAGAGCGAAGTCGACGACATCACCGCAGAACGAAACGGCATTCCCGCCATTCACAGCCCGTGTCAGCGAAGCACCTGAGACTCCCGACCAGTTGTACTCGACAACATCACGACCGCCATTTTGGTCGGAGTCTGTCGTCAGCAGCTTCACAGACGTTGCGCTGCGAGAAAGAACATGCGAACAGAAGCGAAGATCGTCCTCCAGAAGACGAATGGCTCGCGCTGCATCCAGAGTCAACGCTGTCCCGGCATCCGGTCGCACACTGCGAGTCACCATCATCAACGCGGACCCGAGACCAACCAGCAGGATGCCGGCAACGGTGACGCTTACAAGGAGCTCGGCCAGCGTAAATCCGGCTCGGCCGGGTCGTTCCGTATCGTTTGCAGATGGCAGTCTCATCGTGTCACCTGCTCGACCGAGACAACGCCGGATGCGGCATCGACCACAACACGACTCTCAGCTCGCCCCGAGAGGATTCCGATGCGAAGCGTTGAATTCCAGACGCCAGCGCCATTCACTGTTAACGAAGCGGTTTTGACAGCATCCTTGTCCGTTCCTGAAAGCAAACTGGACAGCTGACAATTCCACGGAGCACCGGAAAGGGTTACGGATCGCACGATCTCTTTTCGCCCGTCGCGCACCATGGAAACCTGCCATGTGTGAGTCGACTGAGCAAACTCGATGGTAACCGTTGAACTCCGTGTCAGCGCAAGTTGCTGTGCACCTTTGAGTTCGGCCTGAAGAAGGGATGCAGCGGCATCTACGGAACGAGTGTCCAGCGATGTCGAAATTTTGGGGGCCGCCAGAGCTGTGAGGATTCCAATCACCAGCACGACCATGACCAGTTCAATCATCGTCACTCCGCGCCGAAATACTGTCCGCGCGTGAGAGTCCCTCGGCAAAGACCGCCGACGCAAGACGGATGGCGATGTGAGGGAATTGAGAATCATGTGAAAAACTATGTCGCATTCTCGCCTCAGGTCGAGACATGCCTATGATTCGCCCAACTCACTTCCGGCTTCCCGGTCGTTAACACCCCTTCGCTCTGCGCAACTGCTACGGCCCTCATGTCCGGAAGCTCTTCGAATCTGTCCGCTTCATCGACGCCAGCCCCTCCAACGGCTGAGGCTTCTATCGAGAGCCTGCCGCCGGTCCTCGACGCGAACACGGAAGCGAAGATTGCCTTTCGATCCTTGATGCTTGGGTTGTTTGCTGCAGCGACGTATTCCGTTGCCAACATGGCCCTGCGAGGACTCGCAAAGTCCGACGGAGGTCCTGGCTGGGACATGTGGGTTGCGGGCACGAAGGCACTACCCACGTTCCTGATTGCCGTGACTCTTCTGTCGATTCGGCGCGTGCGAGGACTAACGTCATTCGCAGCATGGGAGTTTGTCTGGCCCATCGCGGTCGCGGCATTGTTCAATCAGCTCGGGGGAAACTTTGCATTTCAGATGTCGCTTCGTGCGATCGGACTCGCGATCTCCGTTCCAATCTGCTTTGCATCCATTATCTGCAGCGGAGCCATTGTCGGGCGCACGGTGCTTGGTGATCAGGTCAGCATTCGCACGGGAATTGCGATGGCCCTGATGGTGGCGTCGATCGTCTTCCTTTCCACGGCGGCTCAGTCACGCTCTGCACCGGCTCCTGTGAACACCGCTCAGTCGGAAGATGTGGAAGCGAATGACGACAAAGTGCTTGAGAAGACGATGACTGAGTCAATAACGAAGACGAAGACGCAAGGCCTTAGCGTCACAGCGGGTGTTGGACTGTCGATTCTTTCCGGGCTTTGTTACGGCGTGACAGGCGTCTTTATTCGCAAGGCGGTTCGGTCTCAGATGCCTGTCGCAGCGACGCTGTTCCTGTTCAGTGCGGCGGGATTCTTAGTGTTGTGTCCGATCAGCCTGACCATGCTGCCGCTGGAAGAGATTGCTCGAACCCGGCCTTCGGAATGGCTGACAATGGCCACGGCTGGAACATTCAACGCGCTGGGTTTCTTCGCGATTACTCATGCCATGCGTCATCTGACCATCAGTCGTGCCAACGTCATCAACGCCTCGCAGAACGCGATGTGTGCGATCGGAGCGGTGGCTGTGTTCAACGAAACTCTGTCCGGCATGGGCATCCTCGGAATCGCGCTGACGATCACCGGGTTGCTGGTCCTGGACCGCAAGTAGCGTTTTTCGTCGCAGTCGTTTTCAGCCGAGCGCACACGCTCTGTCAGCAAGTCGCCGCGGAGCCTCCGCCTGTCAGCCGCCAACCTTCAATTCCACTCGTTCCGTCAACGGTGGCAGCGACACATGACCTGGTCGGTACAGCACGTTGTAGGCAGAAAACGGAACGACGTGTTTCGACGGCAGAACGAAGTGCACACATTCCTTCATCAGTTGTCGCACGTCAAAGTTGTACGCATCCATGAATGTCGTCGTCGTGATTCGGAACATGTCTTTCGGATGGAGCTGTTCCGTGAGTGCTCGAGTAAAGAACTGCATGGCGTCCTGCATGACTTCGGGCGGCACGCTTTCACCAGGCGATGGTACCGCTTCGGAGTTTGTTCCTGACAATCCGGGAACATTCAGAAGTCTCAGCGGTGAACTGGCCTGCCCTGCTCTGAACGCCGGAGTCATCCCCAGGCTCACATCGCCGCAACCGCAGTCGCCACCACCGCAGGCCTGTCGAGACAGATATTCGCCGATCAGTTCTCTGGCACGTTCGCGGTTGAACGTGATACGTCCCGACAGAAGGTCGAGGTGCTTTTCCAGTTCCACAAATCGAGCCAGCGGAGTGATTCGGTTTCCGGACCGATACGCATAGGAAAGCGTGTGGCCATTCGGGTGAGCACACGGAAGAGGAGCGAAGTCCGATTCGGCCCAGCCATTCGCCTGAGCAGCCACGGCCTTGATGACGTCCGGAAACGTGATGCGCTGTTCCAGAGTTTCCGGAAGAATGTACCGCCCGCTGTAGGTCGCGGGCTGGAAGCTGACGCCTGTGATCCACGGACGCTGCACTCCGAACTCGACGATCTTCCCGATCTCATCGTCATTGATGCCGGGCTGAAGAGTACACACCAGAATTGTATTGAGCCCGACTTCGCCCAGTCGTTCAATCGCCTTCAGCTTCGTTTCAACCAGCGATGCACCTCGAAGAATTTCCGTACCCGAATCGCGGAACGAATCGAACTGAAGGTAGATCTCCGTTCGCTTGCGACGCTCGGCCACCGCTTCCAGAAACTCACGGTCTCGGGCCAGACGAATGCCGTTGGTATTGATCATCACAATGTCAATTGGCTGATCACACGCGTAGCGATGAATGTCCAGGAACTGCGGATGAATGGTGGGTTCACCGCCCGACAGCTGCAGAATCTCCGGCCGCCCTTCAATCTCGACGAGCCGATCAATGGCCGTGACACAGTCTTTATAGCTCAGGTGACTTCCACCCGGCCCACTGACCGCGAAGCACATCGGGCATTCCAGATTGCAGGCCGAATTGATCTCCAGCAACCCGATGCACGTATGCTGTTCATGCTCGGTGCACAGCCCGCAATCGAATGGACAGCCACGGTCCGGGGAGACACCAAAAGTCTCCGGCACTTTTCCGGGAAGACTGTAATCCGTCCGATCAAACCAGCGTACATCGCTGCAGACAAAGTCTTCTCGCACGCCATGAATCGCACACGTCTTTCGAAAGTAAACTCGCCCCTCCCGCGAAATCACCTTCGCCGGCACCAGCGCCAGACAATCCGGACAAAGACTCTGAGTCATCCCGAGAAACGTGTAGTCGCGATAAGCCGCCATGTGTTGCCTCCGCCTGAATTCGTAAGTAGAGCACTTCTCCCGTGACCGACCGTCACGCTTTGAACGATCAGGATCGAATTTCATCGTCCAAGAGCAATCGCCGCATTTCTGCTCCAACTGGTGCTCGTGGAATCTACCGAGTCAGACGAACATCAACAATCGGGCAGCATAGGGCGAATGTCCATCGTCGCCGACTGGCATCGTGACTTCTGCCCGGCATCCGGACTTCTGCTTCGAAACTGGGATGGGGGGAACTGCAAATCATTCGAAAAAATGCAGGACTCGGTGTTTATCGCGGGCGACGAGGCGGCCGTCGGCAACGAAGAACAACTCCTTCAATCCAGTCACTCCGATGTCGAATTCCAGTACTTCACGTCCGAGTTCGATGTCCCAAAGCTTGATGGTGGAGTTGTCACAAGTCGCAAGTGTTTTTCCGTGCGGTCTGATTGCGGCAGCTCGGATTGGTAACGTATGACCAGTCAGCAGGAACGTCTGTCGCCAGTTTTCCGTGTTCCAGATGCGGACAGTGCGATCGTGACTGGTGGTGATGCACGTCGAACCGTCCGACGAAAACAAGATTCTGGCAATGGTCGAGGAATGTCCCTTCAACACTGCGACCTGCTGCTCATCCTCAACCCTGATGATCAGCACATCATCATTGGACGACAAACCAACGGCGACATATTTGCCGTCCTGAGTGACAGTTGCTGTGTCAACATTGCTTCTTTGAAAGATCAAACCACGGTTCCGAAGTCGGACGACGTTCAGAATTTTTTCGGAATCGATTATTGCACAGACAGCGTCTTCTCCACCGATGCTGAGTTCATGAAGTGAAGCCTCGCCGGCAGTCGGAAGTTCGAATGCAGGTTCCGGAATCTCCCGACTCATGCGATCCTCAGCCGCGAAAACCCAGATCAGCTTTCCGGAAGCAGTGCCCGCAATCAGGCGTTCGCTTACTTCATGAAAAGCAACACACACCAGATTTTCGTCCGCTGGCAGGGACTTGGTGGCCTGAGTGTGCAGGTCGATGACGTCAACGCCACGAGTTGTCGTGCGGAAAATCTGACTTCCATCGGCGTTGAGGCAAGTGTGACCGCCAACGGCAGCATCAATAGTTTCGGGGTGGGCGATGCTGTGAATTGGAGATTCCTGCGGCGCCCATTGAAGGATCCGGCCGTGACGATCGGCCGAGATCCATTGCCCTTTCTGGTTCAAAGAGCTGTGCCACAGAATTGCCGACACGGGAGACTCGTGCCCAGCCCACCTCCGGATCGGTTCCCAAACCGTTGGTATTTCTGATGGTCCGGACTCTGGCGAATCAGGAAATGCAAAAAGTGTCAGAACTCCATCGCGGTCACCGACAAGCAGTTCTCCCTTATCATTGGGAGCCAGCGCATGAACTCTCGCCTGAGACGTAAATGCCGACAGCCGTTCGCCACTGACGCGATCGAATAAGTGAATCTTCAAGTCTCCGGCAAAGCACACAAGAAAGCGACTGTCGTGACTGAGATCAGCGACCGTGACGGCGAGATCACTGACTTTGACCGATCGTTCCAGGATCAGGTCAGGCAATGAATAAACTCCCACGCGGCCGTCTCCTCCACTTGTTGTCAGGTAGCGCTTGTCGGGAGACACGGCCACAGCTTCTGTCAACTGGTGCGGTGCTTCAATTTCGCGAACGAGCCTCCCTGAAGTGGCGTCCCTGATCTGCATCACGGAACGATTCCCACACACAATCACCTGGTGCGATTCGGGAAGAAACTGAATTCCCCGAGGCTCGATGCTCCGCAAGTCGCAGATCGTTCGGACCGTCGGCTCGGCGCGAGTGATCAAGCTCAACGTATGTAGGCAACCATCGTCATCCAGGACACACAACAGCGAACCATCATCAGAAATTGTTCCGCAACTCAGTTCGTCGCCGGAGAGCTGTGAAATCAGGGACAATGAACCTCCGCTGTCTGGAAGGCTTTCAACGTTCCCGGCACTGCCCGCCACAAGTATGCGTTGATTCTGTCGATCGTGCCCGAGCCACCACGGCACCTGGGCGGCCAGCGCCAGTTCGTTGTATTCGGCTGAAGCGCGGATCAGCAGACTTCGCATGGCAAAGGACGTGGATTCTCTTGCGGGCATCTGAGGCATTTGCTGTCGCCAGTCCTTCAGCAGCCTCATCGCGCCGCGCGAATCACCCTGATGCCACATACGACCAGCCATGCTGAGATCGGAAATCAGAAGCAACTCCTGTGACCTGCGTTTTGACTCTGCGGCAATGCGACCATTTTCGTCAGCAAGGATGATCGCCTTATCGAGGTCGTCGACCTGCTTCTTCAGTTCATTATTCGCAACCTTCAACTGGCTTTGCAGTCTTTTCAGAGAAAGGGTGTACTGCAACACGATCCACGATGACGCAATCAGGAATATTCCTGAGATGACAAACGCGACCATTGCAACAGGATGCCTCTGCAGCCATTTCCGACACCTCAGGATCATCGGCGCATTTCTTGCCAGAACGATTTCGCCGTTGAGATACCGCTTCAGGTCATCCCGAAGGTCAGCTGCTGAGGAGTATCGATCGTCCTCACGCTTCTCCAGGCACTTCAGGCAGATATTGTTCAGATCCAGGGGGATGGAAGGGTCGATTGAAACAGGAGGTACAGGATCCGAGTCGACGATTCGCCGCAGCATCTCGGCAGTTGAAGACGAAGCAAAAGGAGCCTGACCGGTCAGCAAAGCATACAGCAGTGCTCCCAGGGCATAGATGTCGGATTTTGCAGTCGCGTTCTTCGATGACCCCCGGATGACTTCCGGTGCCATGTACCGCGGAGTGCCCAGCAGATGGGTGGAATGGGAATCGGATTGACCTGCGAGACTCAGCTTTGCCAGTCCAAAGTCCGTCAGCCTCGGGACATAAGGAAAGTCCTCGCACGTGGACTGAGCATCCGGAAACAGCAGGACGTTACCCGGCTTGATATCACGGTGGATAATACCCTGTGAGTGGCTGCACTGAACACCATCAGCCAGCTGTGCGATGATCGCCGCCGCTGTCCTTGGAGGACACGGGTTTTCCCTTTCTGCCATCCATTGTTCCAGATCCGGCCCGTCACAAAGCGCACTGACGATGTAGGGCAGATCGCCTTCGACGCCCGTGTCGTAAACCGGTGCGATGTTGGGGTGATCCAGTCGGCCTGCGGCTCGAGCCTCGTTCATGAATCTCTGACGGAGGGAGGCATCGACCAGGCACAGTGGCCTGGGAATCTTGATTGCGACTTTTCTTTGCACACTGTGGTCGATGGCCGCGTAGACAACCGAAAAGCCGCCGGAGCCCAGTACTCTTTCGATCTCGAACCGACCAATGCGAGTCGGCCGCCAGGTCGACTGGAGGTCCGGACGCCTCGGGATTTCAGCCTCAAGGCGGGTGAGTACAGATTCGGCAGCACGGACGGCAGGATGATCTTCGCCAGAGCCTGGCAGGCCAGTTCGAGCGGATAAGTCATTATCTCGAAGAGCCTGATCCAGTCGCAGAAGTTTCTCCAGGACCTCATTGTCCAGCGGTTCTTCTTCCATTGATTCCGTATCCTGTGATTGCTCTTCCCGGCGATTCACCGGGGAATCACCGTTCGGTCAAATGGGTTTTTCAGATGTTTCGCCCTGCAGCCTTGCGGTCAGGACCAGAATGGCTCGCCCCCACAGCATGCGCGCCGCGTCCGGTGTTCGGTCAGTCCGCTCGCCAATCTCTGCAAACGTCAAATCCATCTGCTGGCGCATCAGGATGATGTCTCGATAGTGCTGAGGTAACGTTTCAATGACTTTCCATAACTGTTCGCGAGCCTCCTTCTGTGTGAAAAGTCGGCTGGCGGTGTCGGAGTTGCCACGGATCTCCGAAAACTCGACTGAAACCTCGCGTTCGACCGACCGCCGCTGCCGCTGATGGTGTTTCACGGCATCCAGAATCTGATTTTGAAGCACCTGTCGGAGCCATGCTTCCAGATCTCCCCGAGAGTTCCCGCGAAACGAGTCCAGATCGCGGCAAGCCTCCATGAGTGTTTCCTGAACGATATCCGACTCATCAAGACGCACCCGCATTGTTTCCGAAAGTGCTGACGAAGCCAGTTCCCTTAGCCACGGCCGATAACACTCCGCCAGCTTCCCCGGATCGGCCAGTAATTGCGACAATGGGTCGCTGTTGCGGGGATCCGTCGTATGTTGCGGCGACGCTGCCAAAGCCGCTGACTCATCTTCTATTGGCGACATACACCCATGCTTCCGAAGCTGGCATTTCAGGATTTCTTTGTTGGCGGAGAGTGTGTGCACCCGGCAAACCATGAGTCAAGCAATTCCAATGCTGTCCTTTGTCCATCGCTTCAAGCCGAAGTGACTGACCGTCCGGATCTGACGAATTTCAGCGTTTGAGAGCCCAAAGCCTAAATCGCCGGAAGTAGGGTAAACCCGCCACTTAAAAAAGGTGATGAGAATTATCGTTCGCCTTTGGCTACGCCGTCGCTCCGACTCTTGAGGGGGGAATGTTGAGCGTCATCACGTTGCCGCATTCCGCTGGAAATGAAGTCGTGTATTGAATCAGACGAGAGGGGTTCGGACGATGAATTTGGGGCTGCGGTTACTGCTCGTATGTGCTGGTTTTTTTTGTTTGGAACATGTCTCGCGTGCGGCGATTATTGTTTCGTATCAGGGTTCGACTATCGCGGCGGGAGGCACCGGATTCGTTGATGTGATGGTGTCGAGCGATGCTCTGCCCGGCAGTCCCGACCTGCTTGATTCATTCTCGGGGCACTTTCAAATCGCTCCAGTGGGAGGAGCTCTGCCTGCCGGGTTGCAGTTTGCCGGAACACAGAATGACCTGCAGCTGGGTCAGGCAAATTACGTATTCTTTGGTAACAGCCTGACTCCTCCGCCACTCGGTGTTGTGAGCACTGCAGTCAACACCAATGACACGTATATCGGTGGAGATGCGACGTTAAACGGCCTTGGAGTCCTTCTGGACAACACATCCCCTGCGGCTCTCCTGTATCGCTTTGAGATGTCAGCACTCACGGCCAGCATCGGCGATCAGTACACACTGACTCTGATCAATGACGGCAGCACTTCATTTCTGGACACTGGCTTTTCGCCGTTGAACATGGCTGGTTCATCGTTCAACGCCTTCACGATCACTGCTGTCCCGGAGCCGGCCACCGGCGGAATTCTGGTTTGTGGAGCCATTGCCGGCCTCTGGATGAAACGCCGACGGACGAAACTGGCTGCTACGCACAGTTAGTCTTGTTTCATGTACGTCTTCACCAAATCTTGCCCTGCCTTCTGAACTGGCGACGAACACCAGGTGATTGGCCCGCGTTGGGCATTTCTATCTGCGCTCACAGCACAGCACAGTGTGTAAGAAAACACTAGTAAACTCAGATTCATCACGAGGAAATCCCATATGCATAGGTCATTCCTGCGTTCACTCCTTCGATCTCGATCGAACATTACACGTAGAGGGCGAAGCTCTGAGTCACGTATGATTGAGTGCCTGGAAGACCGCAGTCTACTTGCGGCCACTTTTTCAGTCTCTACTCTTTCTCTGCAGACAACAGCAAATCTCGGTGTTCTTGCTGCCGACCTAAACGGCGACACAAATATCGACATTGCGGCATCAAACAACAGCGGCTTTGACAATGTGTTGCTTGGCAACGGAAACGCAACGTTCGGATCGCTGTTGACACACTCCGCAGGGGTTTCAACTCCCGACCTGCACTCCATTGCTTCCGGCAATATTCTCGGCTCGTCGCTTCCTGAGCTTGTTGTCGGCAGTTTTGGGAGCGGTGGCGTGAGAGTGATGGTCAATAACGGTGGCGGCAGTTTTTCTCCGGGGCCATTCTTTAGCGCAGGAGGGGCAGTTGTCGGCGTCGCCGTTGGAGACCTGAATGGTGATGGAATCAATGACATTGTCGCTTCTCGATTTCAACTCAGTTCAGTGGCTATCTTCTATTCTAATGGCTCCGGGGGAATCATTACATCGGCGGCACTTTCAACAGGGTCTGCACCAATAGAAGTGCTGATTGCTGATGTTGATAACAATGGAACCAAAGATATCGTCAGTGTGAACAGAGATAGCAATTCCGTCACTGTTCTGAGGAATCTGGGAGGGGGCTCAAGTCCAACTTTCTCCAGAGCTGACTATTCGACCAACGGCTCTGGTCCATTTGGCCTAACCTCTGGGGACTATAATCGTGACGGACTGCTCGATTTGGCAGTTACGAACGCTAATTCACAAACTGTCACGGTACTTCGAAATACCGGTGGCGGATTCGTGACGCAACAGACTATTGGTGGTCTCAGTAACTCCCTTTTCTCGATTGCCACACTCGACTTTGACCGGGATGGATTTCAGGATCTGGCTGCGGCTTCGTCCGCTGGCATAGTACATATTCTGCGAAACAGCGGCGCTGCTTCCTTTGCAATTGACAGTACCGTTAGCATTCCCGGAGCGTACGACATTGCGGCGGCCGATTTTGACAAGGATGGGCGAACAGATCTGGTCACTTCGTCTGCTTCATCTTCTCTGGCGGCTGTCCTGCGTGGGACAACGAATTCTGCACCAAACAGTCTTTCGATTTCAAATTCCACGGTGGCCGAGAATTCAGCTGGTGGAACTGTCGTTGGCACTCTGTCATCAACCGATCCGAACACACTGGATGTCGCGACATACAGTATCCTTGGTGGCACTGACCCACGCTTTGAGATTTCCGGCACAACCCTGCGAGTCAAGGCTGGAGCCATACTGGATTTCGAATCAACCACGAGCCATGCCGTTACGGTGGTGGCGACCGACCCCTATGGCGCGACATCTTCAAGCACCCTGACGATAACAGTTTCGAATGTTAACGAAGTCCCGACCGACATCAATCTTTCGAACAGCAGCGTCGCGGAGAACTCGGCGACCGGAACGTCCGTTGGGAACTTCTCGACGATGGATCCTGATGCAGGCAACACGTTCACCTATGCTCTGGTGACGGGAACGGGCGACATAGATAACTCCAGCTTCACCATCGTCGGCAACACGCTCAAGACGAATGCGGTCTTCGATTTCGAAACAAAGAACAGCTACACCGTTCGGGTTCGATCGACCGATCAGGGGGGACTGTCTTTTGAGAAAGCGTTCACGATCATTATCACAAACGTTAACGAAGCCCCGACCGACATTGCTCTCGACAACGGCAGCATCGCGGAGAACGCCGGGGTGAATGCACCGGTTGGCAATCTGACGGGGTTCGATCCGGATCCTTTGGATGATCTCGTCTTCAGCCTGCCGGCAGGATTGTCCAACAACAGCCTGTTCAACATCAATGGATCGTTGCTGCAGGCCAACGCATCATTCGACTTCGAATCAGGCAGCAGCTATACGGTCATTATACGGGCGACGGATTCTGGAAATCTGACGTTCGATAAACAATTCACAATTACCGTAACGAACGTCAACGAAGTCCCAACCGACATCAGTCTTTCCAGCAGCAGCGTCGCAGAGAACTCTGCGAGCGGAACGTCGGTTGGGAATTTCTCGACAACGGATCCTGACGCAGGCAACACGTTCACGTATGCTCTGGTGACAGGAACGGGCGACACAGACAACGCCAGCTTCACGATCACGGGCAACACGATCAAGACGAATGCGGTCTTCGATTTCGAAACGAAGAACAGCTACACCGTTCGAGTTCGATCGACCGACCAGGGTGGCCTGTCCTTTGAGAAGGCCTTCACGATCAGCGTGACAGATGTTAACGAAGTCCCGACCGACATCAGTCTTTCCAGCAGCAGCGTTGCAGAGAACTCTGCGAGCGGAACGTCGGTTGGGAATTTCTCGACAACGGACGCTGACGCAGGCAACACGTTCACGTATGCTCTGGTGACGGGAACTGGCGACACAGATAACGCCAGCTTCACGATCGCGGGCAACACGCTCAAGACGAATGCGGTCTTCGATTTCGAAACGAAGAGCAGCTACTCCGTTCGGGTTCAATCGACCGATCAGGGTGGTTTGTCCTTTGAGAAGGCCTTCACGATCAGCGTGACGAATGTCACAGAATTGAGTGGCATTGATGTTCAACTGGGACAGACGCAGCGTTCGTACGTTCGTTATCTGGATACAGTGTTTGACCGTGCGGATGATCTGATGACGATGATCAACGGCGGCCGATTCCAGTTGACTCGGATGGATCTGAACGGGCTGAATCCGGTCAATGTGCCGATGACCTCTGGAATGATGGGAGTCGTCGGAAACAGTGTTCGCATGGACTTTGGTACTCAGGGTGTGGGCGGCAATCGCAATTCCACGGTCGGCGATGGTTATTACCGACTGGGAATCGATATGGACGGCAATGGTTCCTACGAATCCACTCGATCGTTCTATCGTCTCCTGGGAGATGTCAACGGGGACCGCAAAGTGGATGCTACGGACAGCAGTCTCGTGACATCCGCGTTTGGAACATCAAACGCAGAACGTGACGTCAACGGGGACGGTACTGTGAACTCAAACGACAGAACCCTGGTGCTGCGTTCGGTGGGTCGCAAACTGAAGGACGACCTGTTTGCTGATGACTGATCAGGAGAAGTCATGACAGACCCCCTGCCATTCCAAGCCGTCGGCATCAGGAAGGAACGAGATGCCGACGAGGAGCCAACGGTTCTCAGTCCGGCCCGGCGCTTTGCTTCAGCGCAGGAACTGGAACTGCGGAGATATCTGAATGGTGAACCCATTCATGCTCGTCCTGCCGGACGAATTGAGCGGTGTTGACGCTGGTGCCGTCGGCGTCCTTATGTGGCCACGTCGCAGGACGTATATGCAAAAATTCGGGGCGTGCGAGAACTCAGGTCGTTCCGTGAACCAGGATGGACCTGGGCCGCCAGCCGCTTGTTCAACGATGCGAAGGCGCTGGATGCTAACGGGAAAGTTGAACTGGAATTGGGTTCACTCGAGGCTGAGCTGCTCCTCACATCAGATGTGCATCTGCTACCTCAGGGTGTCACTGACGGTCAATCTCAGGAAGACACCGCAAAGGTAGAGCAGGAGCCTGTTGGTCCTCCTGATCGCTCTCGATGAAGCTGGTGAACAGTTGGGGGCGAAAATGATCGACGTCACCGGGAAAGAAGAAGCCGCGTTGGCAGCAGCGACCTTTGTGAAGTCTCATGCCCCGCCACAACAGGATGCGAAAAAGTTGTTCGACGCCGCACTCGCTGAAGCAAAGAAGTCGAACCGGCGAGTCTGGGTGACAGTATCGCAAACTCGCTGTGCCCCGTGTATCAGCTGGTCACGATGGCTGGATTCACAGAAACAGCTGCTTGAGAAGGACTACGTCATCTTCAAGTTTGATGATGTCCACGACTTGAACGGAATCGAACTGGCCAGTTCCCTGGGACTAAAAGCGTATGGTGTACCCTGTCATACAATTCTGGACGCTGATGGCCAGACACTCATCAACAGCATCGCTCCTTTCGGCAACATCGGATCACCGAGTGGCCAGGGAGGTTCGAAGCACCTCCGAAAGATGCTCAACACCAGCCGCCAGCGTTTGTCCGATGAAGAGGTCAACTCCATCGTGCTTACCGTGCCAGCCGAATAGCTGTTGACGAACCTTCTAAGGATTTTCGCCAGAAAGGTTTTTGAGCACAGACAGAAAACGATCGTTCTCTTTGAGCGGCTGGAAGTCGACTTCCAGAGACAGCACTGTGGGATCTCGCATTCCGTCTTTGAGTGCCTGTTCAATCGAATCCATCGCTTTGGCGAGAGTTGCCGGGCGGGCAGGTTCGTCCTGATGGCGACTGACCTGACAGAGAGCCCTTGCAATATCAATCGAGAGTTCCGGGTACTTTGGCGCTGATAACAGCAACTGATCCACCAGTTTCAGCGTCGCTTCGGAATTTCCGGTCCGTGCGGAACACAGCATCAGGCTGGTTTGGTTACTCACGTCGGGCGAAGTTCTTACCAGCTCCTCCCGTCTTAATCGTGCCTTTTCTGCGAGTCGCAACGCAGACTCACTGTCGCCCAAACGGTCCTTTGCCTGAGAAAGTGCATACAGGCTGTTTGCCGCGGATTTCCGAAACACGGCCGACTGAGGATCGGCGTCGAAGTTCTTTTCTGCAAAGGACACTGCCTCTTCCAGCGGAGCGACTGCTGGTTCGAACCGCCCCAGTCGAAGCAATGATTGCCCATAGGCCCGAAGATACTGAGCGACATTATCGATCATCAGTCGATCGTCCGGAGTCTCAGCGAGCGCGCCTCTGTTTCGGGTGATGACTGCTTCCATTTCGGTCAGTCCTTCATCCACCTGTCCATCACGGATCTTCAGCCCGGCAAGTCCGGACCGTGCAAGATCCTGATCCTGAAGGAAAGCCCTGCGAATGACCGGCTGCAGAGCCGGCTGGATCTTCCTGAACCATTCCGCCCCGGCATCAATTTCCTGCAGTACTGCGCTGGAAATTTGCTCTAGAGGTCCTTTCAAAACTGCCTTAAGCATATTTTCAGGCAGGCCAGATGTACAA
>VFQT010002251.1_pt1 | contig 20304 bp, 12 predicted proteins | sample 3512381 | NCBI WGS metagenome assembly VFQT01 (sample SAMN10412376, study PRJNA504923) | tailings metagenome | isolation source: Relicate 2 Philex TSF3 active mining site | place: Philippines: Tuba, Benguet | collected 2017-08-29
TGACATATTCCATCGAAAATGCCTGCTCATGTCTATGAGCATCAAGTGCGGCTGGAAGCCCATCGAATATCGTCGCTGGATCCTCACGCTCGTGCTCGTGCCAGAAGGCTTTGAAAAAGACATAATCGCCGGAAAATACGATGAACCAGCTATCACCCTCGCCATTTCGCATCGAGGCCATTCGTTCGTGACGAGTCTCGTCCCATGCCGCGTTGAACGAGAAATATCGAAACTCCCAGTCTTCCGAAAGAATCGCGTCCAAAATGGCGAGTCCTCTGCAGGTCCGTTCGAGATTCTCTGGCGTTGGCATCTGCATGGGGGTTCATCCTTTGTCAATTTACGGAATTTTCGCCATCTTTTGGGGCGGGTCTCAGCGTGTCGAGGGGAGGGAGTCGATACAATTCGGGGAATATCTTGAGTACGCCAAAGACGACGACCACCGAGCCGATGCCACCGACGATGACCGCGCCCGTCGCGCCGATGAGGGCCGCGACCGCACCGCTTTCGAAGGCGCCGAGCTGGTTGCTGAAGCCGATGAAGATGTGATTGACGGAAGCGACTCTGCCTCTCAGCGGATCGGGCGTAATCATTTGTTCTAGCGTCGCGCGGATGAGCACGCTCACTTCGTCGAAAAGCCCAGTCAGGAAGAGACAGAACATCGACAGGGCGAAATTCTCGGACAGGCCAAACCCAAAGGTTGCGAGCCCGAAGCCGACAACCGCGATGGCGAGGGCGCGGCCAGGTCGTTGCCATGGAGGCAAGCGGGTAAGCAGCAGCGCCATCAGAGCGGCGCCCATCCCCGGGGCGGCGCGGAGCCAGCCGAGACCCGTCGGGCCGACATGCAGGATGTCGCGCGCAAATACGGGGAGGAGGGCGACGGCCCCGCCGAGGAGAACCGCGAACAGGTCGAGCGTGATGGCCGCGAGAAAGACTCGGTTGTGGCGGATGAAGGTCAAGCCTGCGAGCAGGTCGCGCATCTGCCGTTTTCCCTTCGCGCTCGCCTCTGGTCGAACGAGGGGGACAAACAATACGAGCAGGACGCAAAAGAGCAGGTGGCCAGCCCCGGCCACCCCGTAGGCAAGCACGGGGCCACCCTCCGCAATGAGGAGCCCGCCGATCGCCGGCCCGCCGACGGTCGCGAGCTGGAAACTCGACGAAAACCAGGCGTTTGCGCGGGCGAATTCGGCGGGCGGTAGAAGCTGCGGCATCATCGTCCCGACCGAGGGCGCCGAGAAGGCCCGCGCCGCGCCGATCAACGCGAGCAGAGCAAACAGCGCCTCGTTCGGGCCATCGCTCGCTGATACCAGCGCGAGTCCCATCGCAGCGAACACCAGGACGATGTGGGATGCGATGGCGATGTGTCGACGGGGTAGGCGATCGGCGAGGTTGCCCGCTGGCAGAATCAGGACGAGGACGGGCAGGAGTTCGATGAGTCCCACGAGACCGAGGAACCAGGGGTCGTTCGTCCGCTCGTAGAGCTGCCAGCCCACCGTCGTCGACACGACCTGTGAGCCGAGGACCGCAAGAAATCGCCCCGCCATGAAGGCGCGAACAAAACCTCGTACGAGCGGGCTTGATGACGACACATGACGGTCTTACACCCTCGCCGCCCCGAATGCGCCCCGAAATCGCCGAGACCCGTTCGAAGAGAACTTTGCCGACCACATGGTGACTCTGATACCTTCACGAAAGCTCATATGACGATTCCGACGCCCCTTCAGCTCTCCGAAACGGCCGAACCCCCGGGTACTGTCCCGCCGTTCCCGACTCCCGGGTTGTCCACGGGGGTCTCCCATCTCGAGTCGGATGACTTGCAGATGAACCTGCTCGAGCCCGCGACCGACCCGACCGTCCCCGTGACTTTTCTACCTTCGGACCACGACCTCCACCCAGAGACGCCCGAGCCCGAACGGCCTACCCTCATCCACCTTCCCATCGAGTCCGAGCCATCGCCCCAGCTCGAGCTCGGCTTCCATCTGAACCACCTCAACGTGGAGCTCTCGGTCCTCGCCTTCCACGAGCGCGTCCTCGCCCAGGCGACCCGCACCGATGTGCCGCTCCTCGAGCGCCTCCGCTTCCTTTCGATTTCGAGCACCAACCTCGACGAGTTCTTCGAAGTCCGTGTCTCCTCAATCAAGCAGCAGGCGACTTACGGCGTTGGCTATCCCGGGCCCGATGGCCGCACCCCGAGGGACGTGCTCACCGAGATTTCCAGACGCGCCCATGCGCTCATCGACGAGCAATATCGCCTCCTCAATTCGGTGCTACTGCCCGAACTCGCGGCATCTGGAATCCGCATTCTCGAGCCCGACGCCTGGACAGACCAGGTCCGTCGCTGGGCTCGCACCTATTTCGAATATTCCATCCTGCCCCTTCTTTCTGCCACCGCCCTCGACCCAGCCCACCCCTTCCCGAATATCGTCAACAAGCGCCTCAATTATATCGTCGAGCTCTCAGGGGACGACGCCTTCGGTCGCGACGCCGATATCGCCATCGTCCCCATCCCCAATCCCCGCGCGCTAACACGCGTCGTCCATCTCCCTCCCGAACTCTCTGGAGGCCCCTGGGATTATGTCCTGCTCGCCTCGGTCATCGAGTCGAATATCGATCTCCTTTTTCCCGGAATGACCATTCGCGGCGCCTATCAATTTCGCCTCACGCGCAACTCCGATCTCTGGGTCGACGAGGAAGAGGTCGACGACCTCCTGCACGCCATCGCGGGCGAACTCCCGCGCCGCAATTTCGGTGACGCCGTCCGTCTCGAGGTCGACCGCTGGTGCCCAGAGGCCCTCGCGAATTTCCTCCTCAACGAATTCGAACTCACCTCCGAGGACCTTTACCGCACAGACGGACACGTCAATCTCCATCGCGTTTCGGCCCTCGCTGGCGAAGTCGGGCTCCCCAACCTGAAATTTCCCCCGTTTCTCGCCGCCACCCCCTCACGACTGCAGGTCGAGACCGACATCTTCGCCGCTATCCGAGCGGGCGACATCCTCCTCCACCACCCCTACCAGTCCTTCCAACCCGTCCTCGAACTCCTCCGCCGCAGCGCTCGCGACCCCGATGTCCTCTCCATCAAGATGACCCTCTATCGGACGGGAGCGGGCTCACCGGTCGCGGACGCGCTCATCGACGCCGCTCAGCGCGGCAAAGACGTCACAGTCGTCGTTGAGCTCCGCGCCCGCTTCGACGAGGAGGCGAATATCGATCTCGCCCAACGTCTGCAAGCAGTCGGCGCGACCGTCGCCTATGGCGTCGTCGGTCGCAAAACCCATGCGAAGATGCTCGTCGTCACACGCCGCGAGGGCACACGCCTTCGTTCCTACGCGCATCTCGGCACGGGAAATTACCACTCTCAGACCGCTAATTTCTATACCGATATCGGCCTGCTCACCGCCGACGAAGCGCTTACCTCCGACGTCCACGACCTCTTCCGCCAGCTCACCGGACTCGGCCGATTGCCTCCTCCGAGAAAACTAATCTCCGCCCCGTTCATGCTCGCGGAACATATCGCGGCCCATATCGACGCGGAAATTGCCGCGGCCCGAGAGGGCCGTGAGGCCTGGATCCGCGCCCGCATGAACTCGCTCGGCGACCCTACCCTCATCGAACATCTATACCGAGCTTCGCAAGCGGGCGTGCAAATCGACCTCGTCGTCCGTGGTATCTGCGCCCTGCGGCCCGGCGTCCCGAACCTGTCCGAGCGCATCCGCGTCCGCTCCGTCGTGGGCCGCTTCCTCGAGCACTCACGCGTCTTCTCGTTCTGCGCAAACGGCGCCCATCGTCTCTACATCGCTTCCGCCGACTGGCTCGCGAGAAACCTGCGTCGCCGCGTCGAGACCTGTGTCCCGATCGACGATCCCCAACTCAAGCGTCGCATCGCTGAGGAGACCCTCGACATCTACCTCGCCGACAACGTCGACGCCTGGGACCTCCTCTCAGACGGGACCTACCGACGGGTCGTGTCTCTGGCTGGAGACGCCCACCTTCAAGCCCAGTCGACCCTCGTATCGCGATATTGCGACCGGCGTTGATCACGAACGAAATCCGAAAGGACGGAGCCTGGACGTTTGGGGGACGCGCTGCGCTTCCCCACCGTGCCATCCAGATATCCGCCAAAATGTGCCTGCTCCTATTTCTCTCAAATTGAGTACTCCTGCTCTTGTATCCCTCTTGACAACCAGTTCAACCTGCTCCTTGGAGCGGCCGTCGCCCGACTCCTGGGAGGGGTGTTCATGAGGCTCCTTGTTCTGCTGCCCTGGCTGTTGGCTCTAGCGCTCTGCGCGTGCCTGAAGGCGAGCCCGCCATCGGGTTCGAGGGTCGGGATCGCCATTGCCCCGCTCGAACTGCCTGGACTCTCGAACGTCTGTTACGATCTTCGGGTCACGAACGCCCCAGACGGAGCGGGCACCGTCGTCTGGTCGAAGGGGGACAGCGCCGTGGACGGCGTGACCGACCCGGACAGCGTCTGTTCTAGCCGCTTTGGCAATAGTGGCGGTGGGGCGATCACCTTCGTCGGAGCGTGCGACGCGACTCCAGTGAATGCGGGTGACGTGGGCCGGACCAATAGCGTCACCATTTGGGTGGACAGCCTCTTTGCGTTGGGCGGCGCGCAAATTCTCGAAAATGGTGGCGACGGGTGGAGAGATCCCTGCCCTGGTGGGTGCACCCTCAATACGTCATGCCAGGAGAACACCGACGCCAAGGTCGAGTTCAATTTGACCATCCTGCGTCAGGCAAACCAGGGATTTTTCGATATTGGTGTCAATTTCGACGATATCTTCTGCTCTGCGAAGGTCGATTGTCGCGGCCCAGACGGTGGACCGCTCAAACTTCTCTTCAACACGAGCGGTGTACGCGACACGACCATCGTCTCGGCGCTCGCCTGTACGACGGGGCCAGGCGAAGGCACGCGCACCTTTCTCTATCGCAACCCCCTCGTCATTTCCTGCAGCGCCGGATCGACGACCCTGTCAGCTTCGACCCAGAAGGGAAACGCCTACGCCACCTCTAGCCCGGACCCATTTCCCCTCGACCCGGTCTGGCAGTATGCCGTGTATCTCGGGTCCGAATCGCTCACCTGTGGGGTAGAGCCATGCAATAAGCTCTACTGGAACATCGCATTTGGGCTAGATGCGACGTTTGACAACTGCACGCTCAAGACCCGCATGACCGCCGCCCGCGAAGGGGTCATGAACGTTCTGAGCACCCCTTCGTCGACGACCTACCCCTACATCGACGTCGAGCTGGCTCTCACCGACACCGAGGGCCTCGTCTGCGATCGTCATGCGGTCAATGACCCGAATGACCCGAAGAAAGCAGTCATCACGCGATACACCTCGTTTACGAGCCCCGTCTCCTTCAGCAGAGCATATGCCTCTGGTCTTGTCGACGAGTGTGTACTCGGTACCGACAATTGCCATGCGAATGCCACTTGCACCGACCTCGTCGTCGGATTTTCCTGCGCCTGCAATTCGGGCTACAGCGGGACCGGCGATTCGTGCACGGAAATCAACGAATGTGCGACGAATAACGGCGGCTGTAGCGCCAATGCCACCTGTACGAATACTCCAGGGAGTTTCAGTTGCGCCTGTAATTCGGGCTACACGGGTAACGGCGTGACGTGCACCGACATCAACGAATGTGCGACGGCTAATGGTGGCTGTAGCGTCAATGCGACGTGCGCAAATACTCTCGGAGGTCATACGTGTGTATGCAACGAAGGCTACGTCGGAGACGGTGTCACTTGCATACAGCCGACTCTTTCCAGCATCTCGCCGACCATCTCGCGCGTTGGCGACACCCTGACACTCTGGGGCAATTTCGTCTCCCCACTCATCGTCAATTTCCCAGGAGGGGGCTCAGTGGCCGCGACGGTTCTGGGAACAGGACGCGCGACGGTGGTTGTGCCGTCTGGGGCGACGAGTGGCTCCCTCTCAATCACTGCGGGTGGCACGACGACCCCAGGTGTGCCTTTCCAGATGAGAGGGTATACGTTGGGATTGTCAGCCGGAATGCCGATGCTGAACGACGACCAGAGCGCTTACGCCCGTCAGGCTGCGACACTCGTGACCGCACGCAAGGGACATGCGAGCGTCGTTATCGGGCCGTACGTCTATGTCGTAGGAGGCGAGGGGACAAGTCCACTCGCCACCATCGAGCGCGCGATAATCAACGCAGATGGCACGCTTTCGGCGTTCGCGACGGTGCCCAACGTCACGCTCGTGGTCGCCCGTGCATGGCATGCCTGCGTCGTGAATGGCAGTTACCTTTACGTCTTGGGCGGTAAGGGGACGACGGCCCTCGCTTCTGTCGAGCGAGCAGCGATCCAAGCAAACGGCTCGCTCGGTGCGTTCGAGACCGTGTCTGGGAGCACGCTTGTGACCGCACGACATGGCCTCACGTCACACGTGATCGGTTCGTATCTCTACGTCGTGGGTGGCGAGAGTGACGCGAGCGTCCTCAATACGCTCGAGCGCGCGCCACTCGGAGCGGATGGTTCGATGGGGGCGTTTTCAGCCGTCTCGGGTGTCAACCTCGCGACGGCGCGTCGGGGTCATACCAGCGAGGTGGTGGGAGCATTCCTGTACGTGATGGGAGGGCACAATGGCCTGACCCTTCAAAACACCGTCGAGCGCGCCGAGCTCACGACTAGCGGAGGCGTGGGCCCTTTTGCCACCATGAACGGGGTGACGCTCACGGCCCGGGAAAAGGCAACCTCTGTCCTCCTCGGCGACAGCCTCTATGTCCTCGGGGGCGAAGACACCAGCGGCAAGTCGAGTGCTGTCCTCAAGGCCACCTGGAGTTCCGGCGGAGGGCTTTCGAGTTTCACACCGATCTCATCCTACAACCTGGTGGTGGCGCGTTCTGGCGCGAGTGGCCTTGTCGTCGGCCATCACCTGCTCCTCATCGGAGGAGGGGGGAGCTCCGGGGCCCTCGCGACCATCGAGCGCTTGTCCATCAACGCGAGTGGTAACCTGGGCGCCTTCGCGACTTATAGCCGTTCCCTGGATGTCGGGCGCGCTGGCTTTGCCCTGGCCGTCATCGGCAAGTATCTTTACGTCTTCGGTGGGCGCACCACGGGGGGCATGTGGGATCTCTGGCCCTCGGGGGTCTCGCGGGCCACGGTCGCGGCCGATGGCACACTTGGCGACTTCGCGAACGTGCCAGGCTTGAGCGTCGGCCGTTACAGGCCGAATGCTGTCATCATCGGCAATAAACTCTATCTCGTGGGCGGGAGCATCAACAGCTACATGGATGTCTCCACGTCGACCCTCGTTTCGACGATCGACTCCGAGGGCAACCTCTCTGCCCTCACGGATGCGGGTGTCAACGTCACAGGGGGCTCGTACGGCATCAGTTCCGTCGTCGTGGGCAATCGGCTGCACTCCGTGGTGGGCCGTCGCGGCGCCTACAATTACAACGAACGTCATACTTGGCGCATCACCGATGAGGGAACGCTGGCAGACGGAGTCGTCTACACCTATGGTTTCGGCGACACATCAGGCAGTCTCTATTGGTGGGGGAGGTCCATGTTCAGCTCGGTCCTCATCGGGCAGGGTTTCTACACCTTTGGCGGCAACAACTCGGGCAATAATGGAGCGGGTAATGGTTACTACTCCCACAGCGAGTCCTCACGCCTCGTCTTGAACGCAGACGGCACCTTCAATTCCGTGCAGAACACCGCGGCGGCATGCTCGCTCATCTTGCCGTCCTGGGGGCACACGTCTCTGACCCTCGGGGATTACGTCTACACGGCCGGGGGTATCTTCCGGGCAGCCAACAATATGGGTCAACCCTTTATTGCACTGCCCTACGTGCAGCGTGCCCCCATCAGTTCAGCGGACGGTACGCTTGCGACCTTTGCAGACACGGGCGTCAGTCTCCCGGAGGCCCGATACGACCACGGTATGATCGTGCTAGGCAATGACGTCTACGTCCTAGGCGGTTGGGCCTCGTCGACCTCTGCGATCGCGCGCGCCCCCATGCAATAGTAGGCGCGCGTATGGATTCAGACATGATGGTGATTGGCGAGGGACAATTGGCAGACGTCGCACCAAACGAGCGCCTGAACCATTCACACCATCAGCAATAACCTCGTCTCGCGAAATTGCGACCACCATCATGCAGTTCGAAATTCAAGATGTTCGAAGAACGAGCATTCTTCTCGTGGCTCCTCGAGGGGCGAAATCTTGTCGCCCATTCACATAATCAGGGCGTGCCGCACTCGGTGTCGGAGCGGTCCATCTTGCGGGTGAGCACCGCCTGTGGCGCGCCTCCCTCACGCCAGTTCTCGAAGACATCGAACACCTTGTAGTTCTTGCCCTCGATGGTGATGGATGTCCCATAGACCTCGGCGTTCGCGTGCAGCGTGTCATGCTTCGAACAGGCTGGCGCGAAGACGCCTGGCGGGGTCGTGATCCGGTTCTTCTCTTCCGCAGTCTCCTTCAATTTCGGAAAGTCCGACAATTCTCGCTGCAGCACCTGCGCGAAGATCGCAAGGTCGAACGTGCCGAGCACCGGGTCTCCGACCCCGCTCTCGATGTAGTTTCTCGAGACGAGACTATCGATGAGCCCCATGCGGACGAAGAAGGGCGTCGTCACGTGATGACGGATGACGTGCATCGCGTCGAAGCACATATTCGAGGTGCCAGGCGCGTTCTGGGCATGCCATTCGAGGCAGCTCGCATCTGCCCGGGTACCGAGGTTGCGCTCCGGCCCCGCGGCGCTCACCGCGAGGAAGTCGCTGTAGGAGTCCCCGAGTCCGGCCTCGGCGAGCGCTGAATTCGAGAAGTCGAGCCGTGCGAGGTCAGGGCCAACGATAGCGTCCATCAGGCCGCGGACGATGAGAGGGCAATTTCCGTTTTGGCAGCTCGTGTTGTTTGCGACGAGGAGGTCGCTGACGCGGTCGAGATTGCCAATCACGCCAGCCCCACCCGCCGAGTCTCCAGACAGGATGACCTCGGTCGCATCGTCGAGGTCTGGCAATTCGGCGCCATCGCCAAAGGTAAAGCGAGCAGGCTCGCCCTTGGATTTGCGCAGGATATCCATGACCGAGTCGATGATGCGGCTCCCGAGGAAATGGACCGAGAATGACACCTCTTGGCCAGTCTTTGGGTGATCTGCGCTAAGCGGGACTGCGCGGCGGGTGCCCGTCCAGGTGTCCGAGCTGCAGTACACGACGCGGACGGTGTTGTAATCGCCGAGCGGGTTCGGTCGCTGCGAGTCCCCGCGGAGGGTGATGCCCGAGCCGTCGATGCCTGCACGATCATCGCCGTTCATGTTCGCCATACTGAAGTTTGTCGTCTCACCGGCGAATTCGCAGCCGCCCGTCACATTCGCGTCGGTGCTTCTGCACCAGCACCAGCGCGCGGCGCACGAGGGACCCGTGCCACAGCCACCACCGCCGTTGAGGATGATGAGCCACTTGTTGCGGTTGGCTTCACCCTTGTAGGGACGGAAGAAGAAGACGGCCGGGTCGCCATTGTTGCAGATGGCGTCGGGGAAGACGCTGTTGTCCACCTCGTAGCGCTGCAGGTCTTTCGAGCTGCCAGGGCCTGCGGGCTCCGCGCTGCCGCAGTCGAGCACCTCGGAGATATTGGGCGGCGCTGGTACGTGCGTTCCCGTATCGGTCGAGGTGTCACTCTCAGAAGTGCCGTCTTCACCTGTGTTGCCGTCCTCGCTCCCTGCATCCGGGCTCTCGGTATCCGAGCTTGTGTTGTTCTCTGTGTCTCGTCCGCGCTCGCGGTCACGGTCACAGGCTGCAAAGAGAGCGACGAGCGATATGAAGAGTGGGGTGAATTTGTGCATGCGGAAACTCCTGAGGCGCCTTCTTTTGAGGGAAGTCGGGACGATGCCATGGGAACTAACATGTGTCGAATTTGCGATGCGGCTATTCGGGGAGGGATGCGAGTCTGCGCACAAGTTCGGCACGGGTCCTTTCACTGCGCTGGATGGCAGGGAGGGCATCGACCTCCGCGATCGCTTGGGTCATGACCGCTCGAGCATTTCGCAGGTCGCCTCGCTTTTCGTGGATCTTCGAGAGCGTCGTGTAGATACGAGCGCGCCTTGGTCCGTAGGCGAGGGTCAGCGCCCTTTCGGCGTCCTGTCGCGCTTCTTCGAGGCGACCGAGCTCGAGGAGGACGAAGGCGCGACGGGCGAGGGGGTTGTAGTCATCTGGGAAGTCTTTGGCAGAACGACTGAGCATCGCGATGGCGTCCTCGCCGCGGCTCGCCCCGAGATAGGCGGTCATGAGATGGGAGTCGAAGACCGCGCGATATTCAGGCGTCGGTGCCCTCGCGACCGTCGCTTCGAGAAAAGCGATCCATGCGGCATTAGTCTCAGTTTTTTTCGAAGTGTCGCCGAGTGCCTCCCATGCCTCGACGAGCGATGCAAATAGTCCGCTGCGATCATCAGCGAGCAGACGCTCATCGTTCTTCATCTCATCGGCGTATGGGATGAGCTTCGCGAGTGCGGCAGGCCGCTCGTGTGCCTTCGGGTCGAGGGAGCCCGCGCAGTCGAGTCCGCCGATGACGAGGTCCGCGCGACCCGCGCCTTCCTTCGCTAGCGGCACCTCGCGCAGGGCGAGCTCGAGACCTGCCTCGAGCTGATTCGCCTTCATAAGGACGAAGAGCAGCGCGTTGGCCGTCCGCGACCGCCTTGACCAGTCCGGAGGCGCCATCGCCAGGGTGTCCTTCCACAGGAGGACAGCGTCATCGAAGCGCCCCTCGGCGGCAGCCGCCTCGGCCCTGAGCATCATCGCAGCCGGGCCCTCGGTGTCACCCTCCCGCAGTGCAGTCAACGCATCTTCGAGCAGTGCTCCAAGGTGCTCCGCGGTCAACGTTCCGACCCAGCGCAGAAGCGGCCGACCGTCCGGTCTCAGGACCCAGAGGGTAGGGTAGGCGGGCTGAGGGAACCGCTCGAGGAAAGGCGCTGCAGATTCGCGTTCCACATCAAGCGAGAGCCACACGAACTGCTCCGCATAGACCGCGAGCTTGGGGTCGTTCAGGACCTCGTTCTTCAGCGCGAGGCATGAATGACACCAGGGGGCCCACGTGTCGACGAAGAGCGGTCGACCTTTCGTCCGTGCCTCTCCGAATGCGCGCGCGTGGTCTTCCTCGATCCAGTTGGGCCCCGGCGCTTGCGACCCTTGGAGGTGGCCTAACGTCGTGCAGGCGCTACCGAGCAGGAGCAAGAAGATGGCGAGTATTACGGCGAGGAGCGACTTCATTCTCGCTCTATGGCTGCGTCAGAGCTCGGTTGCAAGGAGGTTCGATGCGAGTGTTCCGCAAGGCCTACGCGATTGCTCTCGCTGGCAAAATGCGGAGCCTTGACGTTGCGCGGTCGTCGACCTATGGTCCGCCACCCTTCCGAACTCCGAGGTCGAGCCGTGAAGCAGCGCCATTCCATCGTCACCCTCCTCTGGGCCCTCGTTCTCACCGCATGTGGTGGCAAGAAGCCCGCCGAGCCGACTCCTCATGCATCGTCAGACACAACTGCGGCACCCGCTGACAGCAAAGCTCCGGAGGCTCCCAAGCCCGATGCGCCGAAGTCTGGCACGCTCAAGATCGTTTCGAGCCTCCCGCGCACCGGCAGCGCGAACGCCCAGACGACCACCATCGTCAACGGCATCAAGATGGCCATCGATGAGGTGGGCGGTAAGGTCGGCGACTTCACCCTCACCTACGAGGACTGGGACGACGCCTCCGCGAAGAAGGGCGACTGGGACCCCGAGGTCGAGGCGAGCAACGCCGACAAGGCCGTCAACGACCCCGACGTGGTCGCCTACATCGGTACCTACAACTCCGGCGCCGCCATGATCTCCATGCCGATCCTCAACAAGGCCGGAATCCTCATGGTCTCGCCAGCCAACACCTACCCGGCGCTCACCAAGCCTGGCACGGGCGAAGCCCATGAGCCTGACGCCTATCGACCTTCGGGCAAGGTGAACTACTACCGCGTCGTCCCGGCCGACGACATGCAGGGTGCGGTCGGCGCCCGTTGGGCCCAGAAGATGGGCGCGAAATCGGTCTATATTCTCCACGACAACGGCCTTTACGGGAAGGGTGTCGCGGCTGTCTTCCAGCAGACCGCGGAGGACATCGGGCTGAAAATCGTTGCGTTCGAGGCGATCGACCCGAAGGCCCCCGAGTACAAGTCGCTGATGACCAAGATCAAAGACGCGAATCCCGACTTCGTCTACTACGGCGGCACGACCCAGACCAACGCGGGACAGCTCGTCAAAGACTTCGTCGCCGTAGGCGCGACTGGTAAGCTCATGGTTCCCGATGGCTGCTTCGAAGAGGCCTTCATCCAGGCCGCAGGGGCCGACAACTCGAACGAGCGCGTCTTCGTCACCTTCGGCGGTGTCCCTCCCGACAAGCTCACCGGCCAGGGGGCAGAGTTCGTCAAAGCCTATCGCGAAAAGTACAAAGCCGAGCCCGAGGCCTACGCGGTCTATGGCTACATGTCGACGAAGGTTGCCCTCGACGCCATCAAGGCGGCTCAAACGAAGGACCGCGCAGCCATCTCTGCGGCCGCCGCGAAGGTCTCCTACGAGGACAGCGCGCTCGGTAAATTCAGCTTCACCGAGCATGGCGATACCACCATGTCGACCATGTCTGGCAATATCGTCCGAAATGGCAAATTCGAATTCGTGACACTCCTCACGAACGAATGAAGCAGACCTGACGACGTCGACGCGAGCCTCCCTTGGAAGTCATCCTCCAACAAATCATTCTCGGACTCACCAACGGCATGGTGTTCGCGCTCATCGCGCTCGGCTACACCATGGTCTACGGTATCCTCGAGTTCGTGAATTTCGCGCACGGCGATTTGTTCATGCTAGCGGCCTTTTTCGCGCTCACTCTCGTCGGTGCGATGGGGCTCGAACACATGGGTGGCGTCGAGCTCGCAGGCGCGCTCTTCCTCGTCATTGTCGCTAGTGCCCTCTTTGCGGGCGGTCTCAATTATTCCGTCGACCGCGTCGTCTACAAGCCGCTCAGACACGCGCCCAAGCTCGCCCCGCTCGTCTCTGCCATCGGCGTCTCTTTCGTCTTCATGAATCTCGGCCTCTTCTGGGGCGGGCTCCCCCTCGACGTCCTCGGCGGTGGCGTCGCCGCGGCCGCACCGAAATCCTTTCCCGATCTTTTGCCGAATACGAACCTCCTCGGTGAGGACGCCTCCATCCGCCTCACCCCGAAAGACCTCCTCGTCATTCTCAGTTCACTCGTCGTCATGGGCGCCCTCTTCTGGTTCGTGACGAAGACGAAGCTCGGCAAGGCGATGCGCGCGACCGCCCAGAACCCGACCGCCGCCCGCCTCATGGGTATCGACGTCGACCGCGTCATCGGCGCGACCTTTCTCATCGGTGGGGCTCTCGCAGGTTTCGCCGCAGTCATTTATTCCCTCTACATCAACACCATCAATTTCCAGATGGGCTACCAGAACGGGCTCTATGCCTTCACCGCCGCGGTCCTCGGAGGCATCGGCAACATTCCCGGCGCGGTCCTCGGCGGGCTTGTCATTGGACTATTGCGCGCATTCTCCGATCAATTCATCGGTGCCCAGTGGCAGCCCGCGGTCCTCTTCGGGACCCTCATCCTCATCCTCGTGTTCCGTCCCTCCGGACTGCTCGGCTCGACCGCCAGGGAGAAGGTCTGATGGGCGCTGTCTCAACGAAACCCTGGTACCGCCGTTACCTCGCCCTCGAGGTCGCGCTCCTTCTGCTCGTCATCTACCCTTTCTTCCCGTTCCTCGACGAGCTCATCTCCTCGCTCACGGGTGAACAGCTCCGGCTCGATCGGCAGCTCGTCAATATCTTCATTTTTGCCATATTGGCCCTCGCCCTGAATCTCCAGGTCGGCTATGCGGGGCTTCTACAGCTCGGCATCGCCGCCTTCTTCGCCATCGGCGCATTCACGACGGGTGTACTTTCTGTCGAAAAATACCCGTTCCAATTCGGCTTCTGGGGCTCGCTCGTCATGGCCCCGATGGTCGCAGGCCTCGCAGGTCTGCTCCTCGGTGCACCGACCGTTCGCCTGAAGGGCGATTATCTCGCCATCGTGACGCTCGGCTTCGGTGAGGTCGTCCGCGTCGTGACCCTCAACCTCGACGCCATCACCGACGGGCCCCGCGGCCTCTCACCGATACCCTCCGCGTGGATCCCGAGCCCCATCGCGTCAGCCGTCGGCGATGTCGGAAATCAGTCCCATTTCGTCACGATGTATTTCGTCGCGCTCATCCTCCTCGTCACACTCGTCGGCGCCTTCGCCCTGCTCGAGCGTTCCCGCTCTGGTCGCGCCTTCGTCGCGCTCCGCGAGGACGAGCTCGCGAGTGCCTGTATGGGCATCAACCCCGCCCGGACGAAGCTCTACGCCTTCGCAGCAGGTGCCGCTATCGCCGGTCTCGCTGGCGCACTCTACGCGACGAACCTCAAGACCACCGCCGAGCCCAACACCTACGACTTCAATTATTCGATTATCGTCCTCTGCTGCATCATCATCGGCGGCCTCGGCAGCCTCCGCGGCGTGCTGCTCGGCGTCGGTGTTCTCATCACCTTCGACAGCGTCCTCTCCCCGCTGCTTACCAAGCTCATCCAGAAAGGCGTCGGCGACTCCGAGAGCGTCTTCCTCTCGCTCACCAACTGGAAGCTCATGATCTTCGGCCTCGCCCTCATCCTCACGATGCGCTTCAAGCCCGAGGGGCTCTGGCCCAACGCGCGTGTGAAACAGGAACTCCATGAGGAGAACCCATGAGCGGCAAGCCTCTCCTCGACGTCGACGACCTCACGCTCAAGTTCCGTGGGTTGACAGCTGTCAACAAGGTCGACCTCACCGTGAACGAGGGCGAAATCGTCGCGGTCATCGGTCCGAACGGCGCTGGCAAGACCTCGCTCTTCAACGCCATCACCGGCATCTACGAGCCCACCGAAGGGCGCGTCTCGCTTGACGGCAAAGACCTTCAACGCGAGCCCGAGCGCAAGAACTACCTCCGCTGGGGACTCGTCGGTCTTGGCGTCGGTCTCCTTCTCTCCTTCTGGGTGTCCGACCCGAACCAGATGTGGTCGGCCGTCATCAAGGGCAATTTCCGCGACACGAAGGCGGGCTTCGACATCGGACAGGCCGCGACCGACCTCGGCGCCTTTCTAAGCGGCGCCCCACGTATCGAATTTCGCAGCGGTCGTCATTATGTGACGACAAGCTCGGGCGAGTCCCCCTTCGGCTCGGCGAAAACCCGCGAAGAGGCCGAGCGCAAGCGCGAGGTCATCCCTTCGCTCGCGGCCCTCGACCCCAACACCGCAACTTTCGAAGAGCGCGGCGCGAAAATCGCGACCCTCGACACGGACGGCTCTCTCCTCGATGAAGCACCGACCCGCGAGGTCGCCAAGGACCGCATCCTTGCCGCCCAAAAGGTCGCCGCTGAGACGAGCGCAACCGTCTGGAAGCGCATTCTCACCCTCATCTTCGGAGGCATTATCGGATTCTTTGCCGCGATGGCGGTCTGGCGCCAGACCCGACGGACGCCGACCTCGGTGACCCTTCGCGGGATCGCGCGCACCTTTCAGAATATCCGCCTCTTTCACGACATGACCGCCCTCGAAAATGTCCTCGTCGGCATGGACCGCCACCTGGGGCATGGGCAGCGCTTTTTCTCACGCCAGCGTCTCTTCTCTGACCTCGGCCCTCTGCTGGGGCTTGGCCTCGTCTGGCTCCTCTTTTTCCTTAGCGTTCGCTTCGAGCTCTTCGGCGAGCTCGTCGATACCCTGCTGCTTGTCTCCCTCCTGCTCGGCACCCTCGCGTGGCTTGTCCTCGTCCTGCGTCGCGGCTTCTTTACGCCGTCCGCGGGCGCGGTCGAATCCCGGGGGAGTGACGAGGCCCGCGCCCTGCTGTCCTTCGTCGGCCTCGAAGGCCGCGCCGACCACCTCTCGAAAAACCTCCCTTACGGTGACCAGAGGCGCCTCGAGATCGCCCGCGCGCTCGCGACCCGCCCACGCCTCCTGCTCCTCGACGAGCCTGCCGCGGGCATGAACCCGTCCGAGACCGTCTCGCTCATGCAGCTCATCAAGGACATTCGCACCCGTGGTATCACCGTGCTGCTCATCGAGCACCACATGCGCGTCGTCATGGGCATCTCCGACCGCATCGCGGTCCTCGTCTACGGCACCAAAATTGCCGAGGGAACGCCCGAGGAGATTCGCAACAACCCCGACGTCATCGAGGCCTATCTCGGCAAGGAGGAGCTCGGATGAGCCTTCTCGAGCTCAGAGGTGTTCGCGCTGGATATGGCAATATCGAAGCGCTCCATGGCATCGACCTCGACGTCAACGAGGGCGAGATCGTCAGCCTCATCGGCGCCAATGGCGCGGGCAAGACGTCGACCCTCATGACGATTTGCGGCTGCGTGAAAATCCGCGCTGGCAATATCCGATTTGCCGGTCAGGACATCACCGGCATGCCGAGTGACCGCATCGTCCGCCTCGGGCTCGCCCAATCTCCCGAGGGTCGAAAGATTTTCCCGCGTCTCACCGTCCTCGAAAATCTCGAGATGGGCGCGTTTATCCGCAACGACAAGGACGGCATCAAGCGCGACATCGAGCGCGTCATGTCGCTCTTTCCAATCCTCGGACAACGCAGCGCGCAGGCGGGCGGAACCCTCTCTGGCGGCGAACAACAGATGCTCGCCGTCGGTCGCGCGATGATGTCACGCCCGAAGCTGCTGCTCCTCGACGAGCCGAGCCTCGGGCTCGCGCCGCTCATCGTCCTCGACCTCTTCAAGGTCATCAAGACGCTCAACGCCGAGGGCACGACGATTCTGCTTGTCGAGCAGAACGCCCGCATGGCGCTCAAACACAGCCATCGCGGCTATGTCCTCGAGACGGGCCGCATCACCATGACCGACAAGGCCGAGACCCTGCTCGATGACGCGCGCGTCAAGGCGGCCTATCTCGGTGATGGCCACTGAGCGTTTCCCCCTCCTCTTATAGGAGCACCACATGCACCTCCCCGTCCCGTCTGTCGCTGGCTGGATGCACCGCGCCTTCGTATTGCGCATGCAGGTCGAGAGTGCCATCGATCTCCTGTTGCACGCCAAATACCCGAGTGCCGACATCAGCGGCACCATCGTCCTCTACAACGAGGTCGACGCAGGCTTCGGGGATATCTCGTTCGCGAACAAATTGCTGAAACTCCTGCGCCGCGAATTTCCGGGATTCGAGATCATCCTCGCAAGTACCAACCTCCCGAAACACGACAAATTCGGCCGCCCAGAGGCCGTCACCGTCATGTCGGTCGAGGATTTTGCAGCCCTTCCGAACCATCGCCATCCGGACCTCGTCATCTCCGCACCTGGCAATTTCGACCATTGCCGCAGTGCCGACGAGGTTCGCACGGCCCTTGGGGTCGACCCCTCGACACCCTTCATCTACCTCGCTGAATATGGCTCCCTCCGATATCTGCGGAACGACGCCATGAAAGACCTCGTCAAACCCCTCGAACATTTCCTCGAGGTCTATCTCGACGAGCTCGCCGAAAAGACCGGATATCCCTCTGACGAGCTCGGTCACAAGGCCTCGACGGGCGACATCTTCCACATCCCCGAGGACGGGACTCCCAATCGCATCGGGCACATCCTCGATGGGCTCATCTCGCTTCGGCAGGACAATCCCCTGAGAGTCTGGTTGGCCGAACCCCTCATCGCCTTTCGCGCCTGTGGTATCGACATCGGCGAAATCGGGATTCACATCGACGAGGACCTCTACCGCGAGTCGCAGACGATGACCTCTCCGGAAATTCGTCGGGCAAAATTCGAGGAGCTCGAGCATACCCACCTGAAATCAGTCCTGTCCGAGACCTTCGGCACCTCCGCGCTCTATGCCGGATATGCCAATTCCGGATATGACACCTTCCTCGATTATGTGTCGATTCTCGAAAACTCCCACACCCGCGACATCGACTTCGTCATCCCGTCGGCTCGCACGCCTCAGATGTTGCATGACGCCTTCATGACCGAGGGCCTTCGAGGTCGTCTGCTCGGGCGCGGTATCAGTCGCGTCCTCTTCATCGGCTATGACGAGGCGGGCTACACCGTCACCGACCCAAGGCCGACGACCGTCGTCCATGACCTCGCCGACGCTGGCAAGACGCTTCGTGTCATCAGCTATTTCCCACTGCCCCATCGCGACATGAGGCGGCTCCTCCTGCTCTCCGAAGCGCCTACGGTCGTGAGCGGGGACCAGTCGTTCAGCGACGCAGTGTCGGCCGACAAGGCCATCCTGTATGTCGAGCCTGTCTATTGTCAGGCCTATCATGTAGACGCCGTCCTCGCGCTGACGGGACGCATCGCGCCCGAGATGCAGACGGTCCTGAGGTTTGGAGCGCGTTCCGTCTGGTCCGATGAGGGCTACGGCGAGATCGTGTCGCTCCTATCGAGCCCGGAGACCGGTGCCCGCGATGCTGATGCCGATCCTGATTTCTCGCCCCCCTGGAGTGGCGGACCCCAGCCGCCACATGCCGAGGTCGGTTCAGACGGCGGAGCACTCGCACCCTTTTTCCACTTCAACGCCATCCTGCGCGAGCAACACAATGCGAATGTGCCACTCGTCGCAGCGGTCAAGAGGAGCCTCCTCACTCACGGTCGTCCAGAGGTCTTGGCCGAGGTCCGCACCCTCATCGAGTCTGGCCTCATGAACTTCTCCGCAGCGCTCGGTTGGCCGCTCCCATTGTGAGCTTTTCGACCTCATCGAAGTGAAGTACCATTCGAACACTTATTTCATCCCACGGAGTTCGACATGCTGATTCGCGACGTGTTTGCCCTCTCGCTCACCTTTGCTCTCGCCAACTCAGGCACCGCCTTTGCCGGCAAACCAGAGGACCTACAGAAGGCCGTCGCCGATCTCTACAACCCGTATATCGACGTCGTCGACGGCACGACGGGTGGACTCACGAGCGAGCAGATCGCCGAGTTTCGCAAATTCAAGGACTGCCGCAAGAAAGTCGCCGCATATCAGAAGAAATTCGCACCCGATGATGTGCTCTCGCATTTTTCGTTCAACCTGCACCCCGAGTTCGTCAAGGCTTCCGATGGAAGGAACACCATCAAGGTCTCGCAGCTCGGTTGGTTCTGTGACCAGTACGACCGCACGCTCGCTCAGTCCGCGCTCGAACTCGAGGTCAATGCGACGGTGCAGCTCAGGCAGGTCATTGAATCCAAGGGTTTTCGGGACGACCAGATCCGCGCCCTGACCCAGGACGCTATCAAGTGGCTCGCGACTGGCAAGGCCTCCTGTGACCTTGCTTTTGCCGAGTCCCAGAAGGTCTTCGGACCCGACGACCCGATCCAGCTCGGTTCGAACCGGGTCCCATTCAAGGACCTCGTAAACCCCTGCGCCCTCTACGACGAGGCCCGCCCCATCTACGAAGCCGCCTGGGAGAAGAAGGCCGCCCCCCTCTACGAGCTCTATCGCGGTGCGGGCATCGGCGGAGACCGCCTCGAACTCTTCGTCTACTATGGTTCCCCCTCGGACGGTGGTTGGCTCGCCCGGGGTTGCCAGGATTACGTCACCGACGTCAGTGCGCTGAAAAGCGCCAAGGTCCTCTTCCACTGGGCCGAGGGGAGCGACTTCTACACCGTCCGCAAGTTCTCGTTCACAGGCGACAAGTACAAGATGACGGTCCAGACCTTTGCGACCGAGTCCCGCGCCTACGCGGGTTGCAGGTAACAGTCGGCTTTGCGTCATGCCGGGCCGAGTCGACCGCATTGCGTGAGGCCGGACCAGGGCGATCGCAACGTGTACACATCCCCGGTCGCCTCGGCGGTCGGGGCGCTCTCTCGCTGCCGGCAAAGCCGGCTTTAGGCGGAGCTATCTTCCCGACACGCGCTCGGCGCCCTCCCGCTTCGATGCTGCGGCTTTTCGATAAGCCGATTTCCCTGGGGATCGGACGGACTCGGACGACTCGGACAGGGAGCTGTTGACACGAGAGGTCGGGACCGGTGAAATGCTCTCGCGGCTGCCTGCCGCGAACCGTCAACTGCGCCTTGACTTCATCGGCGGTAGGAGAACCCAGGTGCGAAGAAACCATAACACCTCGAGAGTTCCAACATCCTCTCCTGCCAGTCTCTCGAGGCTTCTCGGGATGGGATGGGTGCTTGCCGTCCTCGGGCTCATCGGCACACCTGGTCAGTCAAGAGCTCAGGTGTCGTCGACCCTCGCATGCACGAATGCCGCTGGCACCCGCTTCGACTTGTCGGGTGGCAATATCGATAACCAGGGCATCTACACCTCTCCCAATGGTGTCCGGGTTCAAT
>VFQT010002252.1_pt1 | contig 20302 bp, 11 predicted proteins | sample 3512381 | NCBI WGS metagenome assembly VFQT01 (sample SAMN10412376, study PRJNA504923) | tailings metagenome | isolation source: Relicate 2 Philex TSF3 active mining site | place: Philippines: Tuba, Benguet | collected 2017-08-29
AGCCCCTCAATCTGCGGAAACTCAGACTGCAGTGCCAGCACTACCGAATCCACGATAGTGCCCTTCGCAATGGCGTTCAGAGTCAGTGGCTGCTCAGTGCGACGAATCAGTCGTCCCCAGCACCTGCTCGTGCGAAAACAAAAAGTCATCCGCTGCAGCAGGTTTGCCGCACAGCCAGGCTGCGACGAAGGCCGGCAACAGCCAGTATCTCAGCGTATTTCTGTGATCAGCAACGGCAGCAGAAAGCCATGTGCGAAACAGCATCACCATACCCCGGATCAGGATTTTCCAACTGGGATGGCTGCCGGAAGGCACAGGAAACAGGTCCATCCGTACAGTTTGAAACCATGCCAGTCGGCAATCGGCGCCGGGGATTGGGGTGGATTTCCGGGAATTGGGAGGCGGGTGTTGGCCAGAGATCAGGGCTGCCGCAAATCCACCAGGTGTTCCTGCTCCAGCACTTCAACCTGCTGGCTGATTTCAGTGTCGGCAATGCTGACCGTGACCTTCAGGCCGGTGGGGACTGCGGTCGTCAGGTGGTCATTGGAGTCAAATCGATCGTCTTTTGATTTTCCCCTGAACAGTTCGTTGCCGGTGGCATCCAGAATCCGGATATCCACGGCAGTCCGCGTTCCGGCGGGACCGATCACCCGGACTCGCAGAGCAGAGTGATTCGGCGGAATCGGTGATCTGAGTGCGGTGTAGCGATCAGTGACATTCACCGCGAAAACATCCGAGTTGTCTCGAGCCCAGACCATGGGGAAGGTCTGACCATTTTTGCGGAACGTCACTGCATAAATGGCATGTCTGCGTTCATCGCGGATGGCTTTTGATGCGCGATCAATGAACCATCCCTGATCCAGAGCATTTCCGGTGGGTTCGCAGGCTCCGGTGAAGTGCCAGCCATTATCCCAGATTTCCACCCAGGTGTGATTGCCGCTGTTGTCGGACCACAGTGGCGTGCCCACGATTCTGGCGGGGACTCCAACGGCTCGGCAGGCATCGACCAGCAGCACGGACAGTCCGGTGCAGGATGCGAGTCCGCTTTCCATGCTTTCGAGTGGGCTTTGATCGGCTTTTTTGCGCTGGGTTGAGTACCTGACATTGACCATCGGGAAGACCTGCTGGTTGAGCACGGCGGCGGCCTCAGACGGGGATTTCGCATCCTTCACAAGTGGCCGGAATTTTTCGAAGAATTCTTTTCGCCACGCGTCTCTGCGTTCGTTGATATTGGCATATGGCAGCAGTGAATCAAAGACAACGTCCTGCGGAATGCGGTCGGCCCAGGCGGATTCCCGCAGTGCCTGCCACGTCAGTCGGCTGTTTTCCAGCAGGAAGTCGGCCGAAAGTGACTGCAGATCGGACTCCGGCATATTTTCGATGAGGAACCTGATGCCGTCCTGCTGATCCTGCGGAGCTTCAGCGAGGGCTTTTTCCAGCTCTGTTCGGTTCTGCCCGGCATTCTTCAGGGCAGCCTGCAGCAGTGCGTCATCAGCGCGAACGCAGTTCAGAGTCAGCAGGACGAATGCAGGGATCAGCAGCAGTTTTTTCAACATGGTTGATGTTTCCGGATTCAGAGCGAAAGCGAGACGGCGACTTCAGCGCGGAGCCCGCCAGTTGGCACGATGTTCGGCAATCAGACGATCAGCAGCGGCCGGTCCCCACGTTCCGGCCGCATAAAGTTCCGGGGACGAAGAACTGGCTTCCCAGGCTCGCAGAACGGGAGTCACGAAACGCCAGGCGGCTTCGAGTTCATCATTTCGGGTGAACAGAGTTGAATCGCCGCGCATGACGTCCAGCAGCAGTCGTTCATAGGCTTCGGGCAGGACTGTATCAAAATGTTGTCCGTAATCGAAATCCATGGAGACCGGCTGGACGTGATAATTCATGCCGGGGCGTTTGGCCGAGAACTTCAGTGAGATGGCTTCCTGCGGCTGGATTCGCAGCACGAGCTGGTTGGGGCGAGTTTCCACGATATCGCAAAGATCCCCGTCACATTCCACAGTCGAGAACAGATTCAGCGGCGGGTTCTTGAACTGAATGGCAATCTCGGTGAGCTGGCGGGGCATGCGCTTGCCTGTTCTCAGAAAGAACGGCACTCCCGCCCAACGCCAATTGTCGATCAGTACCTTCATGGCGACGAAGGTTTCGCGGTTGGACGCCGGATTCACACGGTCCTCTTCGCGATACGCGAGTGCCGGCTGGCGTCCGACCAGTCCGGCTGCGTACTGGCCGCGGACTGCCCAGCTGCTGATGCCTCCGCTGCTGCCGGGTCTGAGTGCCTGCAGGACCTTCAGCTTTTCATCGCGGATTTCGCGAGCCTGAAACAGGCTGGGAGGATCCATGGCGATCAGGCACAGCAACTGCAGCACATGATTCTGCAGCACGTCCCGCAGGGCTCCTGACGTGTCATAATAGCCGCCGCGGGAACCTTCCATGCCCTGTGATTCCGCCACGGTGATCTGCACATGATCGACGTGACTGCGATTCAGCAGCGGTTCAAAGATGGCATTGCCAAAGCGAAACAGCAGGATGTTCTGTACGGTTTCCTTGCCAAGGTAATGGTCAATTCGATAGATCTGGTTTTCCAGCAGGTGCCGATCCAGTTCGGCAGCCAGCTGGATAGCCGAATCCAGATCCCGACCGAATGGTTTTTCCACAACGACGCGCAGTTTTCCGGACAGTTCCCGCGGCGGGATCAGCCCGGCGGCATTGAGTCCGTCCACAGCCGCGGCAAACAGGGCCGGTGCTGTGGCCAGGTAGACCACTCGCGTAGGGTCTGACCCGGCCCCGGCGACCTGTTCGATGGCCTGCAGACTGCCATGCAGCCGCAGGTAATCAGCCGGGCTGGAAATGTCCAGTTGCTGATAGAACAGGCGACCGGCGAATTTCTGCCAGGCGGCCGCATCGAATTTGTCACCCATGCGGTTCGCCACGATCTGCCGCATCTCCTCCTGAAACTCAGCGTGAGTTTTTTCGCGACGAGCGACCCCGATGATCGGACAGCCGTCCGGCAGGAAGTTCTGGCAGTACAGCCGAAACAGTGCAGGGATCAGTTTCCGTGACGTCAGGTCGCCTGAAGCACCAAAGATCAGGATCGAAAAGGAATTGCCGGGTTGCATACTGTTGTCCATCAGCTGTTGACAATTCGTCGCAGTCGTGCCACCGTGACTTCCTGCAGATCATTCAGAACGCGATCGTGAGCTCCCTCAAGCTGTTCCCAGCGACGTCCTCTGGAAACCACTCCAAGACACCGCGCACCGGCCGCAAGCGCTGCAGCCAGACCCACCGGGGCATCTTCCAGCACGACACACCGTTCCGGCGGCAGTCCCAGTCCGGCCGCAGCCTTCAGGAACACGTCCGGATGGGGTTTCCCCTGAATAACATCCGCACCGGTGATCCGCGTCCGAATCAGGTGGCCGGAATGCAGCTGTGCTGCCACCGCTGCGACATTCCCGGGAGGACCACTGGAACCGATAGCCATCGGAATCCCGGCATCTGCCAGCGAGCGGATCAGGTCATCGGCACCGGGCATGTGAGGGAAGTCCTGCGAGATCAGTTCCCGCCAGGCCTGTTCCTTCTCTTCATCGAATGCTGCGATCCCGGCGTCATCTGGCGGATTGATCCAGGTGTCTCGAATGACTTCGCGACTGGTGCGGCCGAACCCCGCCAAAAATTCGGCTTCCGTGCAGTCCCGGCCATGCCTGCGGCAGCATTCCTGCCACGTCTTCAGGTGCGATTCATAGGAATTGACGAGCACACCGTCCATATCGAAAATCACACCGAATTCAGCCACCATGCGATCGTATGTCCTCGAGCAGAAGTTGACACGTATTGAAAGTGCGTCCGTTGGTTTCAGATTCCGGTGTCAGTTGTCATGTCGCGGCTGCAGCGCTGCAATGTCCTGCACAGTGGCCATGCCGCGCGGCCAGCTGAGTACAAATCGCGTTCCCTGTCCGGGACCACCCTCCACTCGCACACGTCCGCCGTGTTCGCGCAGAATCTTGCGGCTGACCGGCAGGCCAATACCCGTGCCGCGGGAACCTTTGGAAGATTCAAACACATTGAAGATGGACTGCCGCTGATCCTCGGGGATCCCCGGCCCGTTGTCACTGACGGCGACAAGCATCATGTCGGCGACCCGATCATACCCGGTCTGCAGCACCACAGCCCCACGCTCAACACCCTCCACCGCTTCAATAGCGTTGCCCACGATATTCAGAATCGCTCGATGAATCCCCTCAGCATCGAAGCTGGCCGGTGGCAGTTCCTCAGCCGGACGATACTCAAACGTTACTCCGCTTTCCGCAGCTCGCGCCGCCGCCAGCTCAGCCACCTCCGCCGCCAGCTTGTTCAGATCCGTCAGCTTGAGCACAGGAACCCGATCACGGCTGAAGCTGAGCATGTCCATGACAAGGTCGTAGATTCGCGTCTGGTTGCGTTCCACAATACCCCAGCCCTGCCGAATCAGTTCCTCACGGCTCTGGTCCAGACCCATCCGGATCAGATGGCTGCCGCCGCGAACGCCCTGCAGGATATTCTTGATGTGATGACTGAGCACTGCAATGGTCTGGCCCATGGCAGCGAAGCGTTCGGCCTTGACCAGAGCGTCCTGAAACTGCCGCGATTCGATCGCCAGAGCCGTTTGTCTGGCGGCAGTCACCACCACCCGCAGATTTTCTTCAGTAAGACGACCAGTGGGAGCTCCGGATACTGCCTGTTCAAGTGTCGTTGTGGTGTCGAGATAGAACACTCCCAGCAGGTCTGCACGACCGCGCATCGGCGCACAGATGGCTTCACAGATGCCCTCAGAGACAATGCTCTGACCACCCGTAAATCGCTCATCCACGCTGGCGTCAGAGGTCAGCACCGCCGTGCCATGCCGCAGGACATAATCAGTGATTGAACGGGAGACAGGCATCTGCGAATGCAGTCCTGAACTGCCGTCACGCCGGGCAAAGGCCATGACTGTCAGGTCGGCACCCACGGGGTCGCGCAGCAGCACGCAGCCGCGATCGGCACCAATCGCAGAAATCGTCAGTTCAAGAATCCGCTGCAAATGGCTTTCCAGTGTCTGCACCGGAGTAACCAGTTCCTCAGCGACTTTGTAGAGCAGATCCAGGCCGGCCTGCGTGGCCTCCAGCGGCACCGGAGCAGTTTCGTCATAATTCAGAGTCTGCTGAATCGCCCCCGCTTTCAGCCCGCCGGCATCCTCAACAAACCGAATCTGCCCGGCATCAGGCATCGCCGGATGAGCGGAATCTGATAATTGAAATGTAAGCTGGCTGGTTCCCAGTGCCAGCGTGTCGCCGTCCTCGAGCACCCGTTCACGAACCGGATGCCCGTTCACCCGACAGCCATTCGCACTGCCCAGGTCACGCAGGACAAAGTGCAGTCCGTCAAAGCTGAGCCTGGCGTGATGCCGGGAAACTTCGGAGTCATCCAGTCGAATATTGCTGTCGACGCTGCGACCGATCACCGCATCGTGCGCAGAGGTCAGTTCAAATCGACTGCCGCGATTCGAACCTTTGGTGACCAGCAGCGTTGCACGTATCACGGGATGTTCCGGAAGAAACAGTGGGGAAACGAACGCTGCGGTGCAGGCTGGTTGCAGGAATGATGTCGAACGAGCATGCATTTCAATGAAAACAGCGCAAAGTCTCAAGGGCTCGAAGGCTCAACACGGCGTTTCCGGAGACTCGGGAGCCTTGCAGGCTGACTCGCTGTCCACGCATATCCCCCAGGGAAACTGTGCTTCAGCAGGTCTGTCGCATTCGTTACAACGCAGAGCCACTGCAAAACTCCGGAAACTCCTGCAGCATATGAAGCGAGAACATCATGGCTCAGATCCTGACAACTGCCATCCTGCTGGTGCTCAGCAATGTCTTCATGACCATGGCCTGGTACGGTCATCTGCAGGATCTGCGTCACAGGCCTTGGTTCGTGGCAGCCCTGATCAGCTGGGGGATTGCGTTTTTCGAATATCTGATTCAGGTGCCGGCAAACCGGCTGGGACATCAGGTGCTGAGCGTGGGTCAGCTGAAGATCATGCAGGAAGTGATCTCTCTGGCCGTGTTCGTGCCGTTTGCGTGGCTGTATCTGAAGGAAAAGCCCAGCTGGGACTATCTGTGGGCTGCCTGCTGTCTGCTGGGTGCGGCGTTTTTTGTGTTTCGCAGCCGGCTGAGCGGTCACTGAGCGACTGTGCTGGCCTGCGTCTGTACATCCCGGGTTTTGAAAACGAAGAAAGCCCGCAGCCGAAATTCGACTGCGGGCTTTCTTACGAGGTCGACGGGACTCGAACCCGCGGCCTCCAGCGTGACAGGCTGGCGCTCTAACCGACTGAGCTACGACCCCAATCCAGAAAGATCCTGAGATCCGTCTGCGGACAGACTACAGCCTGCAGCCGACGAATGCAAGAAACTCAGCCGATATTTCGACACCTGAGACGTCAGGCTGCAGGACAAGCCGACATTCCCGGCGGATTTGTGCCTTTTCGGACAGGGCTGTGGCCCCGGGCGTTCGCTGAATTTTCGGGCGGTAGCGATTAAATCGGCGAGTTTCCGTCGGGGAACGATGATTCCAGCCCCTGAGACTCCCAGGGGGCAGCTTTGAGAATCCCCGCAGCACGCGTCCGTGAAACCTGTCATTTTCTGCAGCTTTGTGCGCAGAATGGTGGTCGGAGGCGATCATCATGAGTACCCCAGGGCCTGTTGAACAGCCAAATTTCCCCCGGCAAACAAGACCTGCGGAACCGCAGTCCGCTGCGTTTCCGGGGCCCGGGTACCGTCAGACAGCAGAGCGTGCTGCCGGGACAAAGTTCTTCCTGGGAATGCTGTTTGCCGTGGCGTCCTTCTACGCGATGGTGCTGCTGTACCACGCTGCCAACCCGGCCGGTGCGACAGTCACGGAAGCCGGCTTCCTCGAAAATTGTCGTCAGATCTGTCTGCAGTACGGTTTGATATCGACCGGCAATCTGCGGAAGGATGCAGAGTCGTATATTCGCGTGGTGCAGAAGGAGCGATTGACGGAGTCGCTGGCTCAAATTCTGCAGACGGACACGGCACCGGTGACATCACAGCCGCATCCGCTGCTGCACCGGGCGGCCCCGCAGGTCGTGCTGCCCGATGATAAAAACCAGCTCGCCAGTCTGCAGCAGCTGGGACTGCGCAGGCCCATGGTGGTTGTCTTCTATCTGGGGTACGGCTGCAGCCACTGCGTTGCCCAGCTGGTGTCTCTGGAACGTGACCTGCATTACTTCCGTGAACTGGATGCGGACATAGTGGCTATCAGTGCCGATTCGCCGCAGCACACGGCCCAGCGTTTTCAGCAGTATGGCAGGTTTGCATTTTCTGTGCTTTCTGATGAGAATCGACTGGCGGCTGCGGAATGGGACGTGTTTCATCCGGCGACTGAGCAGTCAGAGGAGCTGATGGATCACGGCACCTTCATCGTGGACCGGAACGGTCAGGTCATCTGGGCATTCCGCGGCCGGGAACCATTTCTTGACAATCGCAGTCTGCTGCAGGTGATTGCGAAGTCACAGGGCCTGCTGCCGGAATCCGTCGCTCAGGCACAGTGACCAGCGGCAGCACTGCAGCATGCAGGAGCATTTCCAGTGGGCATCAGACTGAACTGCCGATGCGGCAGGTCGCTGCATCTTCGGGATGATCTGGCGGGTTTGGCAATCCGTTGTCCTCAGTGTCGGAAGATTCTTCAGGTTCCCGACGGCTGGTTGCAGGGTACCGAGGCTGACGAAGGAGTCGCAGCACCGGCAACTCAGGGTCGCAGCCGGCGGGCAGCATCCGGAACTGCTGGGTTCGCGTCGTCCCTCGGTCGCATTTTTGTGGCACTGGGCACCAGTTTGGTGTTTTTATTGGGGTACTTTTATGTCGCGGGTGTTGTAAGGAATCGCTCCGGGGGCGTTTCAGAGACTTCAGGAACCGACAGCTACCGCCCCCCGCCGGTTGAGTCAAAGTACGGGTTCAACAGCGAGACTGCCGGTTCAGTCCCCGCAGTTCCGACCGGATTACAACCGGGGAAGATCCCGGTACCTCGATTTTCAGAACTGGGCCGTCCGGTCATGCGTTTTCCCGGCGGGCAGTTAATGTACTCTGTGCAGGCACAGTCGGGTGGCTCAATTCCGGGTGGCGATATGCAGATGTTTGTGTATCTGCCCGCGGAATTGCCTGGGCCCGCGACATTACCATGCGTTTTGGTGGCACCTGCCGGGACGATCCTGCTGACCGGAAATGGTGTGACGGATGATTACCACAAAGAAGCCCTGCCGTATGTTGAGGCGGGGTGTGTGGTGGTGCGTTACTCACTGGACGGTTCGGTGGATGACATGGACAATCCGGCGCAGCTGGAGGCCGGGATTCAGGCTTTCATGAAGGCCGAGGGTGGCACTGTCAACGGGCGTAACGCTCTGGAATATGTACTGCAGAATCTGCCCCATGTGAATCCTCGCAAAATATTTGTGGCCGGACACAGCTCAGCCGGCACGGTGGCCCTCTGTATGGCCGCGGTGGAGCCTCGTCTGGCTGGTTGCATCGCCTATGCGGCCTGTGCTGATCCCGAAGCGAGGCTGCGGGACGGTCTGGTAAACAACGGTCCGGCCTACGCTCTTCTGATGCAGTTTCTGGCCGCGACGTCGCCCATGAAGCATGCGAGTGAAATCAAGTGTCCGGTCATGGTTTTCCATGCCCTGGATGACAGCAATGTGGCTTACAGCGAGGCACAGAACTATGTGGCGACATTGAAGTCCGCGGGAGTTGAGACGCACTTCGTGACGGCAGCCTCCGGTGACCACTACCAGCCCATGATTGATGAAGGCATCCCTGCCGGGATTCGCTGGCTGCAGCAGCAATGACCGTGGCGTGCGCAGCATTCACGCTGCTGGCGGACGGTGAAAACGCCGAAAGCTGAGCAGCACCATGCTGAACACAAAGGTCATGAAAACCACCAGCAGGCAAAAAAACGGCACCATCTGCAGAGGTTGTCGGCTGACATTGGCCCTGAATGTCAGATGAGACAGCACCAGCATCATTGTTGCCATGCCGACACTTATCCATGACAGCATACCCGACATCCAGGCCAGACTGTCATGGCGGCGATCGGGATGCAGCCAGTACTCCCGATATGGAATGTTGACCATTGTCACAGGCAGCACGGACGTCAATTTTCCCAGCAGCAGCACGATGAATGGAAAGACGATTTGGAAGCCGGCCTGCAGCAACACCGCCTGAGCGCGGGGCATCCAGTCATCGGCCTGTCCTGAAGGTCCGAAATGTGTGGCAACGGATTCCGGCAGCCTGCGCCAGTACCAGCTGTGCTGCAGAATTCCCACCGGAACCAGCAGCAGCAGAAATCGAAACGCCAGCCGTCCGGACTGTGCCATGGTCATGATGCAGCTTGTTCAATGCGAACATGCGGTGTCGTGTGAGTCTGACTATTGAACCCACTGTCGCGGCATTATCACCAGCTTGTGGGGCTGAATCAAGACTGGGTGATCGCTGATGTTCAGCGGATGTCCGGAAGCGGATTCTGAGTTTACCGGAATTCTTTGCAGATTAAGTGGTTTACATCAACACCCTCGCGCCGCCGCTCCGGTGATCTCGAACTTTCTGATTTCGGCAGCAGTGAATGTGCTGTTAGCAACAGACGGCAAACGACCGTTCCATTCGTCAAAAGGCGGCTTTTCGGAACTGAGAATCGCCAAAAAATGACAGAAATGTCAAGGGGGTCGGACAATAGGCTGTCCGGCCACCGTTGGTACCATGCGCGCGGATCCTCAGCGTAGAAGTACCTGCCAGTTGCATATTCCTTCCCGGTGGTGGACAGATTCTGTCCTGACTTCCGTGCAGGTATGTTCGGTTGTGGGTAGGATTTCTGCCGCCGGATCATGGGCGGTTGTGGCTGTTTCCGTAATGCAGCCCCAGCCTCCCCCCGAAACCCAACGATCAAAACAGCGAGCCTCCCATGGACGTTTTTGACCTGCGAAGACGCCTCGTCGACGACTATGAACGCTACATCCGCAGCTTCATTAAAATCGCTGACGCCAAAATCTCCGCACTCGTTGAAGACGCCCTCAAAACCGGCACATTCTGGCCACAGCCACTGCTGCAGTTAAATCCAACATTCCTGCCCGGCGGAACGATCGACTCATTGGTCGACCAGAACATGCTGCATGCGGAGTGTCGCCGCATTTTCCGGGCCGACAAATCAGAAACAGACCTGCTTGGCAAACCACTGACCCTGCACACGCACCAGACTGAAGCCATCCGCAAGGCAAAGGAAAACAAAAGCTACGTTCTGACCAGCGGCACCGGTTCGGGCAAAAGTCTCACCTACATCGTGCCCATCGTTGATCATGTCCTCCGCAATGGCACGGGCCGCGGAGTCCAGGCGATTGTCGTCTATCCCATGAATGCTTTGGCCAACAGCCAGGACGAAGAACTCGCCAAGTTTCTGAAACGGGGTTATCCGGAAAACCAGTCGCCCGTGCGCTATGCCCGCTACACGGGCCAGGAGAAAGGCGAAGAGCGCGAAGCGATCCGCAGCAACCCGCCCGATATCCTGCTCACCAACTACATGATGCTGGAACTGCTGCTGACTCGTACCGAAGACCGCGAACTGGTCCGCTCGGCCCAGAACCTGCGGTACCTTGTCTTTGACGAACTTCATACCTATCGCGGTCGCCAGGGAGCCGATGTGGCACTCCTGATTCGCCGTTGTCGCCTGGCATTCAACAGCCCCAACATGATCTGTATCGGAACCTCGGCTACGATGGCATCCGAAGGCACGTCGCTGGATCAGAAAAAGGCAGTGGCCGACGTCGCCACAACACTCTTCGGAACGACCATCGACAGCACTCAGGTGATCGGGGAATCACTGCAGCGTGCCACACCTGAACTGGACTTTACGCGTCCGGAAATTGTGGAACAGTTGCGGCACACCATCACCAACCAGGCAGCACCACCGGACGATTTCGAATCCTTTCGCAATCATCCTCTGGCCTCATGGATCGAAAGCACGTTCGGAGTCCGCACGGAAGCTGCTACGGGACGACTGATCCGCCAGACACCCCAGCGACTGGAAGGCGAAAAGAGTGCCGCCCTCGAATTGCAAAACCTCACGGGTCTCGATCAAACGCTGTGCGTTCCCGTGATTCGCAGTTTCCTGATGAAGGGCTCCAATCTTCGCCCTCACGAAGCCGCGCGTTTTCCAATCTTTGCATTCCGCCTGCACCAGTTCTTCAGCCGCGGTGACACCGTCTGGGGAACCATTGAATCCGAAAACGACCGGTTCATCAGCATCCACAAGCAGGTGTCCGTCCCGAAGCAGCCGGAAAAACTGCTGTTCCCCATCGTCTTCTGCCGGAACTGCGGCACGGCGTACTACCGAGTTTCGCGGCGCGACGAAAAACACGGGAATTGCCTGATTCCTCGGGAAAGCCGCCGCGATGCCGATTCACAATCCGCCATCGACGCCTACCTCTATGTGTCCTCCACGGATCCGTGGCCAGCCGGCGAATGTCCCGCCGTTGTTGAACGTGTTCCCAGCTCCATGAAAGAGATGACGGCCAGCGGGGTCGAACGAATTCGCCCTGACCAGCGTCGTGATCTGCCCCAACTGGTCCACGTGGCCACCGACGGCCGACTGGTGTCCGAAGGTGAAGGCCTCCCGGCTGCACTGATCGAAAAGAACTTTCATTTCTGCCTCAACCCACAGTGCGGTATCGCGTGGACTCGCCATCAGCGCTCTGATCACGGCAAGCTGGCCACACTGGGTGTCGACAGCCGCAGTACGGCCACCACGATTCTGGCGGTTCGAGCATTGATCGAACTGCAGTCAGACGAAAGCCTTCGCAAAGAGGCCCGTAAACTCCTTAGCTTTACCGACAATCGACAGGATGCCTCACTGCAGGCTGGCCACTTCAACGACTTCGCCCAGGTGGCCTTACTGCGATCCGCGCTGCACAAGGCGGCTTCTGCAAAGGGAGCGACCGGGCTGTCCCACGGCGACCTCTCACGCAGTGTCTTTGAAGCCCTCTCGCTGAAATTTGATGAGTATGCAGCCGATCCTGAAATTCGAGGCCCTGCTCGCAACGCCACGCACGACGCCCTGCGCCGCGTGATCGACTACTACCTGTATCGGGACCTGCAGCGGGGCTGGCGAGTCACCGCGCCGAATCTCGAAGACTGCGGCATGCTGTCGTTCGAATACGACGGATTGACGGGCGCCGACGGTTTACTGGAGGAGCAGGATCTCTGGACTGACGGCTTCTCGATCCGCACGGAACGCGAAGCGGAACAGCACCTCGATGTCCCTGCTCAACTGAAAGCATGTCCTGTGAAAGCCCGGGAAGAAATTCTTCGGACGCTCCTGGATGTTCTGCGGCGCGGGCTCGCCATCAAGGTTGACGCCCTCGACCCACAAAAACAACTCGATCTCGTTCAGCAGACAAACTCACGACTTCAGGAAGGCACTGTCTGGCACCTCGAAGATACTCGCGAACTGATCCAGTCGCAGATCGCTTATCCACGAGCCAAACAGCCGCGCGAACACTCCGGACTTTTTGTGTCCTCCTTCGGGAGTTTCGGGCGATACCTCAAGCGGACGGTGGCCAACTACCTGCCGATCAACTCAAAAATTCCGCGAGAAGACGTCGACAAATGCATCCAGTTTCTCTTTCTCGCCCTGCGTCGTTACGGCATCCTTGAACAGGTTCGCGGAGGCGAATTGCCGGGATATCAGATCAACCACGATGCGCTGCGCTGGATTGCAGGATCGGGTGAGATACGCCCCATCGACCGCACACGATTGCTTGATGCCGGTGAAATGCCGCCCGAAGTCAACAAATACTTCGTCGACTGTTACCGAAATTTCATCAACCTCCGCTGCCTGCTGGAAGCTCGCGAACACACTGCCCAGGTGGCCTCAGAAGACCGTGAAGAACGTGAAGATCGCTTCCGCAAGGCGGACCTGCCGCTGCTGTTCTGTTCTCCCACCATGGAGCTGGGTGTCGACATTTCGCAGTTGAATGTCGTCAATCTGCGCAACGTCCCGCCGACACCTGCAAATTACGCACAGCGCAGTGGTCGGGCAGGGCGCGGTGGCCAGCCGGCGCTGGTCTACACATACTGCGCCGGCCAAAGCCCTCATGACCAGTATTACTTCCATCAGCCGGGACACATGGTGGCCGGTTCCGTTGCAGCCCCACGCATCGACCTCCGCAATCGGGATCTTGTTCGTTCACACATCCATGCCATCTGGATGGAAGTCGCCAGGCCGGATCTGGGCAAGACGCTGATGTCTGTCCTGGAAATCCAGCGACAGGACAGCAAAATCAATCTGCCGGTACGCAGCAGCATTCGCGATTCTCTGGTCAGTCCCCGACACCGTGCTCTCGCTCTGCAAAAAGCCAATGCACTGACCGCCAGCATCGCGGATCACCTCGCGTCCGCCACCTGGTATCACCCGAACTGGACGTCCGAGGTGCTGGATCAGCTGGAACGGTCCTTCGATAATGCCTGTGAACGCTGGCGAGAACTGTACCGTGCAGCCGTCAGACAGCGGGAGCTGCACCACAAGATTATCGGGGATCACAGCCGCCCGGAACCGGAACGCCGACATTCAGACACCCTCCGTCGGCAGGCCGAACGCCAAATCAAACTGCTCACCGAAGCCGAAGGCATCTACGAAGGCGATTTCTATTCCTACCGCTACTTCGCAACCGAAGGATTCCTGCCTGGGTACAATTTTCCTCGCCTGCCGATTTCTGCTTTTGTCCCGGGACGCCGCAAAAGAAAAGGCCGCGACGAATACGTCTCCCGCCCCAGGTTCCTCGCCATCTCTGAATTCGGGCCCCGTGCACTCGTCTACCACGAAGGGGCGCGCTACCGCGTCTACAAGGTGGATCTCGACTTCGGCTCGGACGACATTGAAGACACCCACTCTCTTGCCACCAGTACACTCAAACGCTGCCCCAAATGTGGTCACGGCCACATTGAAACCGGGAAGAACATGCATGAAAACTGTCTGCAGTGCGGTACCTTTATCGATGGGCCCCACATCGTCGAGAACCTTGTGCAGCTGCAGAACTGCACCCTGAAGATGGCTCAGCGAATTACCTGTGACGAGGAAGAGCGTCAGCGATTCGGATATCGGCTGGTCACGTCCTACAGCTTCCCCCAGATTGGCGGTCGCGTCGATCGCCGGGACGCCGAGGTCACAGTGAACGGGGAACCGGCAATGCAGCTGTCCTACGGCGATGCCGTGAACCTCTACCGCATCAATCTGGGCTGGGCCACTCAGAAGCCAGGCGAAACGGCAGGGTACTGGCTGGATCTGGAACGCGGATACTGGGGCCGCAATCAGGCCGATGACCAGGATCAGGAAGATGCCGGAGCCGGACGGTCAGTGAAGGTCGTCCCCTACGTCAACGACACGAAAAACGCGCTCGTCATGCGTTTTGAACCGCTTCCCTCCGTCGCGGAGATGGCGGCACTGCAGGCGGCCCTCAAGGAAGCCATCCAGAAGCACTTCCAGCTGGAACCTCGGGAATTGACCGCCGAACCGCTCCCGTCGCCACAGGAACGGAATGCGCTGCTGTTCTACGAAGCCTCGGAAGGGGGCGCCGGCGTTCTGCGGCAACTGGTGGAAGATCCCTCTGTGATTCCCGCCCTGGCACGCCGAGCTCTGGAAATTTGTCACTTCCACCCGGACACCCTCGAAGACCTGAAAGCGGACTCCTGCGGCAAAGCCTGCTACGAATGTCTGCTCGACTACTTCAACCAACCCGACCATCCACTGCTCGATCGCTTCCGGATTCGGGACATTCTTGTGCGACTGGCCGCCGGGCAGTGCAAACCTGCCGGCGGTCCCGGCTCCCGAGCTGACCGAATGGCCGAACTGCGTCGCCGCTGTGACAGCGAACTGGAAAAACGCTGGCTGGACATGGTGGATCAACACATGCTCCGTCCACCCAGCGATGCGCAGCACCTGTTCGCCTACCAGAGCACCCGCGCCGACTTTTTCTATCGAGATACCAACGCAGCTATCTACATCGACGGTCCCGTGCATGATCAACCGGATCAAATCCGCGATGATGACATCATTGGAGAAAACCTGGTGGCCAGTGGATTCACCGTAATTCGTTTTCACCATTCAGCCAACTGGCTGGAAATCTTCCGTCAGCATCCGGACATCTTCGGGACGCCCACCCCCCTCGGGAGGGCGAGGCTCCCGCCGAGCCCTTAGCCCCCACACCTCGGGAGGGCGAGGCTCCCGCCGAGCCAAACAACACACCAGCGGCTCGGCAGGAGCCTCGCCCTCCCAGAAACTAATCCCACGAAAATGAATGTACCACCCCCTGATATGGCCAATCCTCTGAGCACTCAATCAACCCGGCACGCACCGGATTGTTGCGAACATACTCCCACTTCTCCTCATATTGATCCCGGCTGCGCATGCGAGTATCCCAGTGATTCTGCTGCCAGCGATGCAAAGGTTCCTGATGACACTTTGTAAACTGCGATTTCCAGTACCGACACCAGTGTTCGTAGTCTGGGGAGTCAGCAGTTGCAGCAGCAAACAGATGAATGTGATCCGGCATGACAACATATCGACCAACCAGCCACAGCGATGCCTGGGACCAGATCTTGCGCAGCAGCGCGTGCACAGCGGGGCTGGTCAGCCATGGCCGCCTGTGCTTCGTACAAACGGTGTCGAAGACAATTGTCGGCTGCGCATCGAAGTACATGACTCCGTGCGGCAACCTTTTCCGGTGCGGAAAGGAATAATCTGGTGACGTCATCTTCAAATACCTTGAGCGAATTAACACTCAACACACTACGGGTGATATTGACAAAGTGCATATCCTCAGGCAAGAAAAATCCAGACATGGTCCTCACATCTTCCGCAACTCCCACCCCTCGGGAGGGCGAGGCTCCCGCCGAGCCGCACAACCCAGCGCACCTCGGGAGGGCGAGGCTCCTGCCGAGCCACCAACCCGGTCCGAGCACTTTTTCGCTCCTCAACAAATCCGGAAACGCGGGCAACGTCGATGTTCTTGTGCGCACATCGGCTCGGCGGGAGCCTCGCCCTCCCAAGGCACATCGGCTCGGCGGGAGCCTCGCCCTCCCAGGGACGTCGGGACATGCCGGTTGCCAGGAAGGGCTTGCCGCACGTAGTCTTTACGTAACACACGGTTTTCCCGTCCACCGCTTCTCTGCGATCGCCCACACGCCATGACAACGCTCACGCTCTCCAAACCCGGCACACTCGTCCGCTCACGCGGACGCGAATGGATCGTTCTGCCGGATTCCACCGACGAACTGCTGATGGTCCGCCCAGTCGGTGGACTCGATGAAGAAATCACAGGCATCCTGCCGTCCATCGAACCTGTCGAATCCGCTACCTTTCCACTGCCCTCCGCTGAAGACATTGGCGATTTTCGCTCCGGACGACTGCTTCGCGAAGCCGCCCGGCTGTCAACCCGCGCAGCAGCCGGGCCCTTCCGCTGCTTCGCTCGCATCGCCGTCGAACCGCGACCTTACCAGCTGGTGCCACTGATGATGGCACTCAAGCTGGATCCCGTCCGTCTGCTGATCGCCGATGACGTCGGGATCGGCAAGACCGTCGAAGCGGCCCTCGTCGCCCGCGAATTGCTCGATCGCAACGAAATCCGCAGGCTCGCGGTCCTTTGCCCCCCGCATCTGGCAGAACAGTGGCAAAAAGAACTGCTCGAAAAATTTCATATCGACGCCGAACTGGTACTCAGCAGCACCATCCAGCGACTGGAACGCAATCTCCCCATCGGTGTTTCCGTCTTTGACCGGCACCCGTTCGTGGTCGTCTCCACCGACTTCGTAAAATCCGATCGCCGAGCAGCCGATTTTGAATTGAAATGCCCGGAATTTGTGATCGTCGACGAAGCACATGGTTGCACGCTGCTGGGTGGGGTGGGCCGAGGCCGCCAGCGACGGTTCGATCTGATTCGGAAAATTGCCGCCAAACCGAACCAGCACCTGGTACTGGTCACCGCCACGCCGCACAGCGGCAACGAAGGCGCCTTTCGGTCGCTCCTCGGGCTGCTGGATGAAGAATTCTTTGACCTGCCTGAGGATATCGACCGCACGGAACGCGAAGGTCTGCGGAGACGACTGGCTCGCCATCTGGTGCAGCGACGCCGAGCCGACATCCGCGACTATTTGTCCGACACGACCTTTCCCGATCGGCTCGACAAGGAACAGACATACTCCTTCAGTCCCCAGTACCGCGAGCTGTTCAACGACATTGTGCAGTTTGTCCGCGAATTTGTTTCAGACAGCAGTGACGACAAACGCAAGCGTCGAGTCCGCTACTGGTCAGCGCTGGCGCTGCTTCGCTGCTTTTCCTCCAGCCCGGAAGCCGCCGCCGCCACGCTCCGCAGCCGTGCCGCCGTGGATCAGGCGGATGAGGAGGAGGTCGAAGATGTCGGACGCCGCACGGTTCTGGACCAGGACGAAGCCGACGATGTGACCGCCATCGACCTGAGCCCGGGATCGGATACAGAGGACGAAGCTGCCGCGGCACGCCGTCGCATGCTGGCATTTGCCAAACGGGCGCTGGAGCTGTCCGGGGCCGCGGACGCCAAGTTGCAGGGGGCCATCAAAGAAGTGAAGGCACTGCTGAAGGCGGGCTTTCAACCCATCATTTTCTGTCGCTTTGTGGACACCGCCGACTACGTGGCACGCAACCTTCGGGAAGCTCTGCCGGACAAGGTGCAGGTCGAATCCATCACGGGGCTGCTGCCGCCGGCCGAACGCGAATCCCGCATCAAGGCTCTGGCCGAAAGCGGGGGCGACTACGTTCTGGTGTGTACCGACTGCCTGTCCGAAGGCGTCAATCTGCAGCAATCCTTCAACGCCATCCTGCACTATGACCTCTGCTGGAACCCCACCCGGCATGAACAGCGGGAAGGGCGAGTTGACCGGTATGGTCAGCAAAAGCGTGAGGTGCGCGTCATTACGTATTATGGACGCGACAATCCGATTGATGGTGTCATTCTGGACGTCCTGATCCGCAAACACAAAAGCATCAAAAGCGACCTCGGTGTCGCCGTGGCGGTGCCGGGTTCCAGCGAACAGATTGCTCAGACGCTGTTCGAAGGCGCCCTGTTCCGCGAAATGGCGCGCGGGAGCGAGAACCAGAAGGTGTTCGACTTCGGCGATCGGGAAGCTGAGCAGGTGGAAGCCTTTCACGCCGAATGGGACAACGCCCGCCAGCGGGAAAAAGCCAGCCGATCCCGCTTTGCCCAGCACTCATTGGATCGCGACACGGTGGCTGCGGAACTGCAGAGCGTTCGTGAGGCCATTGGTCGCAGCGATGACGTGCGGCGATTTGTCCTTTCCGTGCTGCAGGCGGCCAACGTGCCGCTGCAGGAGGACGATACGGCACTGACCGTCCATCTCAGCCACGAAACACCACGAGCTCTCCGGCAGGCGATTGGTCGCGACGAACCGTTCACCGGCCGCTTTGAACTGCCACTGCGAGACGATCAGATTTACCTGGGACGCACCAGTCCGATTGTCGAAGGACTGGCTGGCTGGACCATTGACCAGGCACTGGACGCAGCTGCTCGCGACGCCAGTCCGGTTGCGTCCCGGTGTGGCGTGGTCAGCACGTCTGCGGTTTCCGTTCGCACGATGCTGATCATCGCCCGGTTCCGATACCATCTGAAAATCTCTGGCACAGCTGCGGAAACGATTCTTTGCGAAGACGTCACGCCTCTGGCCGCCACGGGAACGTCCAGCAGTCTGTCATGGCTGTCTGCCGACGAAACGGAACGTCTGATATCAGCGTCACCGGAATCCAACCTGACCGCCACGGCCATCACGCAGCAGGTTGGTTTGCTGGTGAAAACATTCCCTGCGATTCAGCAATCCCTGTCAGAAATTGCCATCGAACGCTCCACCGCCCAGCTGCTCGCCCATGAACGAGTCCGCGAAGCCTCCCGGCACAAAGGCCGCGTCACCATCGAACCCGTCCTCCCCGTCGACATCCTCGGGGCCTACGTCCTGCTGCCAACAGCGCCCAATTAACCGTCGCCCCTCGCCCCTCGTTCCTCGTCCCTGACTTCCTCGTTCCTCGTCCCTAACTCCCTCGTTCCTCGTTCCTAACTCCCTCGTTCCTCGTTCCTCGTTCCTAACTCCCTAAAATGCCACGCAAAACCAACGACTTCCTCACCGTCCGTTCCGAAGGTGGTCTTCTGCCTCCCGACCTGCTGCGTCGCATCGTCGATGCTCACGGTAAAGTTCCCGGGACACGGCCGGAGGACTACAACCTGCTGCCCGGTGACCGGCTCAACGAAACCATCACTCATTCGTGGAACAAACTGCGTCGCCACTGGGCCGACTTTCGCAACGCCGCGCGCTCACTGCCGGAAGGCGAAGCCGGCACTGCGCTCACCAACGAAAAATGGAACCTGCCACTGCTGCGTGAGCTCGGGTTTGGCATCATTCCCACCTCACCCAGCCCCGTGATCGGCGAACGGACCTGGCCGATCAATCGGTTTTTCGGATCCACCGCCATTCACCTGATTGGCTGTGGTCTGAATCTGGACCGTCGTGCCACCGGTGCGCGCGGAGCTGGCAGCAATCCGCACGGGCTGGTGCAGGAATTCCTCAATCGCAGCAGTGACCACCTGTGGGCCATTCTTTCCAACGGACTGCGACTGCGCATTCTGCGGGACAATCAGGCCCTGTCCCGCCAGTCGTTCCTCGAATTTGATGTGGAAGCCATCTTCAGCGGCGAGGTCTACTCGGACTTTGTGCTGCTGTGGCTGATGGCGCACGCCACGAGGTTTACGGCTCGGGGGGGAGAAGCGAATGGCGAAGGGCGAATAGCGAATGGAAGTGCAGCTCAGGAGTGCTGGCTGGAACAATGGACGAAGGCGGCGGCCCAGGACGGCACCCGCGCCCTGGAAAAGCTGCAGTCCGGGGTCGAGAAGGCACTGCAGATCCTTGGTGAAGCCTTTGTCAGCCATCCGAAGAATTCGGCCCTGCGTGAAGCCCTGCGTTCCGGGGACCTGCCGTTATCGGAACTGCATGAGCAGCTGCTGCGAGTCGTCTACCGCCTGTTGTTCCTGTTCGTTGCCGAAGATCGCACACTGGACGGCGTCTCCCTCCTGCATCCGGTCCCCCCTCGGGAGGGCGAGGCTGGGATGGTGAAACGGTGTGAGAATGGGGAAATCGGGATATTTTCGCTCTGCCAGCCACTTGACATCTCTTCCGTGACGGGTCGTTGCCAGCACTGTTGG
>VFQT010002255.1_pt1 | contig 20277 bp, 12 predicted proteins | sample 3512381 | NCBI WGS metagenome assembly VFQT01 (sample SAMN10412376, study PRJNA504923) | tailings metagenome | isolation source: Relicate 2 Philex TSF3 active mining site | place: Philippines: Tuba, Benguet | collected 2017-08-29
AAGGTAGAATCACCTTTCCGTAATCACTTTGTTTGTAATCCCCACGCAGTAGGTCGGCAATCGACCAAATAAAATTTGCAGATTCTTTTACGTTTTTCATTGGTTCAATTGGAGATATAAATTGGTTTTTTCTTTTGTTGTAATTTGGGTTCTGTAGTCTTGCTCTTCAATATATGATTACTATAAAGGGAGTTTCAAATAATGAAAGCCGTTCCCAAAAATACAAGTGTAATTTAGTTCCTGAGCGGAAATAAATGATATTATTTTACAACAAAAAAAAACACCCCTCGCGGAGTGTTTCTCAAATCTTTTATTTCAACTTAAATCGTCATGATGTCCTTGTCCTTGGCGGCTAGGACTTCTTCTACCTTCTTGTTGTACTTGTCCGTTAAGTCTTGAACTTTGGCCTCTCCTGTCTTGGCCTCGTCCTCTGGTAATCCATCTTTTTGCGCTTGCTTGATAAAGTCAATTGCATCTTTGCGCGCCGTTCTGATGGATACCTTGGCATGCTCTCCTTCTCCATGCGCCCGCTTGGACAAATCCTTTCTGCGCTCTTCCGTCAACATGGGAACAGAGATGATGATCAAATCTCCATTGTTCTGCGGATTTAATCCCAAGTTGGCTTCCATAATGGCTCTGGCAATCGGTTCCAACATGTGCTTCTCCCAAGCCTGCACCGTAATGGTACGCGCGTCAGGAGTACTGACATTGGCAATGTTCTTCAATGGCGTGTATGATCCGTAATAATCCACCTTGACACTGTCCAACATGGCCGGACTGGCCTTGCCTGCACGTATCTTATTCAATTCAAATTCCAAATGGTCTATGGCCTTGTTCATGGCTGCTGTAGCCTCATCTAACGCCATGCTAATTTCGTCTGACATATCTTTTTTATTGTATTAAAAATCAACCAATGTTCCCACAGCTTCTCCGTGTACCAATCTTTTTAGATTGCCACTTTTGTTCATGTCAAAAACAATGATGGGCAATTTGTTCTCATTGCAAAGCGTAAAGGCGGTCATGTCCATGACGTTCAATCCCTTCTCGTATACTTCACTAAAGGAAACTTTGTCGTACTTGGTAGCTGTCGGATCTTTCTCAGGATCCGCTGTATAAATGCCGTCTACACGTGTTCCTTTTAAAATGACATCTGCCTCTACTTCAATGGCACGCAAAGATGCTGCTGTATCCGTTGTGAAAAATGGATTACCCGTTCCGGCACCAAATATCACTACGCGTCCCACTTCTAAATGTTTTACGGCTTTCCTTCTGATAAAAGGTTCTGCTATTTGCTTCATTTCAATGGCCGATTGCAAACGGGTGGGAACTTCTAAACTCTCCAACGCACTCTGCAAGGCCATGCTGTTGATCATGGTGGCCAACATGCCCATGTAATCTCCCTGCGTGCGCTCCATTCCTCCTTGCTCTGCTTGAACACCTCTGAAAATATTTCCTCCGCCAATCACGATGGCAATCTCTACTCCCTCGTTAAAAATCTCTTTGATTTCGCGGGCATATTGCATCAGACGTTCATTGTCAATTCCAAATTGCTTATCACCCATTAACGACTCTCCGCTGAGCTTGAGTAAAATTCGAGAATACTTCATGGTACAAATATAACAATCAATTTCCTGCCTCTCGGCAGAATTGACAATATTGCGATTCCTCTTGGTGTCTGAACTCCTCTCGATCTTCAATGCTTTGTAAAAGCTCCAGCAATCCTGTTTCAAAGGTGGACATAAATTCAGGATTGAAGATGCTGTTTCTGTCTTCGATAAAAACCGGTTGAGCATCTGGCTTGGCCAAAGGAAAGAGCCCCACCTCCATTTGATGATAACCCCAATCCTCTGTTCGATGAGCTAAGTAACCATACATCAGGATTTGAAGGAGTTTGGATTTTTTTCCGTTAAAGAGGTTTCGGATGTCGGGGTCAGGAAGGGTTAAATCTTTTTTCTCTGCCTTTCCTGTTTTGTAGTCCAAAATAACAATGGTGTTTCCGTTTTTATGGATTCGGTCAACCTTGCCCTGCAACATCACAGAATGACCATTGGGTAGATTGAGTCCCAGCTTGAATTCCTTTTCAGTGGCAATGATGTAGGGCGCTTTCCCGCTTTTAATCAATGCTTCGTCATAGGTCAAAACCCGTTCAATCATTTTTTTGGCCGCCTCAAAAGCCAAGAGGTTATAACCTTCTATGGTTCCATTGGGGTTTTGTTGCAGAAAGACATTTTGCAATGCCGTTTCCAATTCTTCTCTCCACAATTGGATATCATCCAAGGTCAAGGTTTGATTTATTTTTTCCTTGTGCCAATTCTCTAAAACGGTGTGGACATTAGAACCTATGGTAGCCGCATCCATCTGCTCTTCCATTTCATTGATTTCCCCCAATCCTAGTACATAACGGTAGTAGAACTCTAATGGACATTGCAGGTATTTGTTGATGGCGGATGGACTGATGCCTTGTTCGAATTTGTTGCGCAATTGTTGCGCTGAAAGCGCATCAGCTTTCACGATTTCTTCAAAACTCAATCCAGGTGATGCGGGTAGGGATAGTTGTTTTTTATGCCAATGAATGTTTTTGTTGTAATCTCTCCATTCCCATTCCAATTGTTGGAGATATCTGGTTTTTTCGACTGATCTGAAATCAGATGTTGTAGATGGGTAAAAGAAGGATATTTTTTTTGAACGGTGTAGCAATCGGTAAAAGTTGTAAGCATAGCTCGATTCCCGATCCCCTGGCATGGGCAACCCAAAGGCCTTGCGCAACTCAAAGGGAATCAGAGTTTGCATATTGCTTTGTCCAGGCATTGAATCTTCAGTTGCATTGACAAAAATGACATGATCAAAGTCCAAAGCCCGTGTTTCAATCATACCTAAAATTTGTAAGCCATGCAGAGGTTCACCTTCCAAGGTGATGTTGTCTTTTGAGATGACTTGCTGAATCAAGACATCCAGTGATTCTGGATCTTGAAGAAAGGTGTTTTGTTGAATGTAATTTTTGACGACTTCCATTTTTTCGTCCCATTGCCATGCACATTCTTTGGACAACGGATCCAATTCTTCTTGCTCCAAGATCCATTGATTCAATACCGATAAATTGTCCAATATTTGCTGAAAATTGGCCTCAGCAATATCCAACAAGCCCAGATGTGGGGCTATGGATTTCCATCTGTTGTGCTCATCATTTAGCCAATTTTGAATTTGGTTCATGCTGAAGTAGGGCGATTTTCTTTTGATGAGTTCATCAATAAAGGCTTGTCTCCAGGGTTCAGTGAAGGGTCGGATGATGGGCTGTTCAATCCATCTTATCAAATCCTTGTGATAAATTCTTTTTTGACTTTGTGTTTTAATACAAAAAGATAGATAGGAGGTAAAGAGTTGGTAAACTCCGGTGTTTTTGATATTCCATCCTAATGCAACGTTGATGTTTACATCCTCTTTAATATGGGTAATCAAAGGCTGAAGCATTTGAACATCGGTCATGACGAGTGCCGTTTTTTCACGTTCTTCAATGGATAAAGAACTCACCATTTCGCCGATGATGGCTGCACTTCCCAATGCTGTATTGGTTTTGTATTTAAAGACGTTTCTTTCCTCTTGACTCAGGCAATCTTCCATGGTCAAAGTTTGACCCGCCCTTATTTTTTCTCTGAAAAAATATCCAGCCTCGTGACTTGGGTTTTGAACGTAGTATGGATCAATGTCCCAAAGAATGATAGTGTCTGGATGAAGTTTTTTAAAGCGGTCAATAATCTTCTGTTCAGCCGGAGTGAAGTTAGAGAGTCCAATGAAATAGGTGCTTTTTGCTTCTGAAATCAAGTTGCCTTCCAAGGCAAGTTTTTTGGTCAGCTGAGCATAGCTGTACTTTTGGTCTGCTTGGCTGTTCTCAGAAAACTGATGATAAATACGAATGAGGTCTTCCCAGAACACCAAGAATTTTTTCTGATCATCCGATAAAGGATCTTGGTGCAAGCTCCAGGCATCAATGTCTTTGATGTCTCGTATGTTTTTGTATAAATCAGAAGCAACAATCAAGTGCTGATCGACATCATTGAAGTCATTGAGCAATTGACTAGACCATTTGATAAAACTGCTGAATTTTTCAGGTTGATCAACCACGCTGATGTAGGATTTGTACAATTGAATGGTGGCCTCAAAACCTTGGATGCTGCGCATACCGGAAATCATCTGTAACCATTCAGGCAGAATAAGAACCTTAGGGGCAATGAGGGGTTCATTGGCGATTTGAAAAAGATATTTTTTAAGAAATAATCCAGCACGTTTTCCAGGAAGGACGAGGTGAATATTGCTCAAATCCTTTCCATGTTTTTGATAGATATCTGAAGCAATTTTGTATAAAAAAGGTTGCATGTCAAGCAAGTTATTCCGAATTGATTCATCTTTGTTCAATGGTTGATAAATTTCCTGTGTTCTTGAAAACTGAAAATGGAAGTAATTTCTACTGGATAGCTGATGCTGTGCGGGTTACGGAGTATCAGCGTATAGGGAGTAAATGGTTGAAGCAGGAGTGGTCGGCGAGCACTTTACCCGAGCGTTGGTATGTGAATGATTTGTTGGAGAACGTTCACAACAATGTGTTGCGTATAACTGAGGATGAGTTTTGGTTAACAGTTCCTCAAAACTTGTAATTTTCCATCATGAATTGGTATTCAGCAGTTTCATTAAAAGCCTACAACACTTTTGCCATGGATGTCAAGGGGAAGTGGTTTGTGACGGTCTCGAACCTTGACGAACTAAGAACGGTAATTGCGGATGAGCGATGGAAAAATGAGAAACGTTTGGTACTGGGTGGAGGGAGCAATGTCCTGTTCACGCAAGATTTTGATGGTGTTGTATTGTTGAATCGGTTCATGGGGATATCGCATACATTGGTCGATGATGAAACGGTATTGGTATCGGCGGCATCTGGTGAGGTTTGGCATTCCTTTGTTTTGCATTGCATTGAAAATGGCTGGAATGGTATTGAAAACCTCAGTTTAATTCCAGGTTGTGTAGGGGCAAGTCCTATCCAAAACATTGGTGCCTATGGGGTAGAGATCAAGGATGTATTTCACACATTGGAAGCCGTTCATACTGCGTCAGGAGAGCTGAGAACATTTGACCGAGAGGAGTGTGCATTCGGATACCGTGAGAGTATTTTTAAGCAAAAGGAAAAAGGGAATTGGATCATTACGAAGGTCGTTTTTAAGTTGTCATTAAAGCCAAACCTAAAAACCACCTACGGTGATATTCAGAAGGAGTTAGAGGCAATGAATGTAAAGGATTTGACTATTAAGTATGTTAGTCAAGCCATCTGTAATATCCGTTCTTCAAAATTGCCCAACCCAGCTTTATTGGGCAATGCGGGTAGTTTTTTTAAGAATCCTGTTGTTTCAAGTATACATTATCGTCATCTACAGATTCAATACCCCAATATTCCCGCATACCCCATTGATGAGGAGAATGTTAAGGTTCCGGCAGGGTGGTTGATTGAGCAGCGGGGTTGGAAAGGCAAGCGGGCAGGAGCCTGTGGAGTCAATGAAAAGCAAGCATTGGTTTTGGTCAATTATGGCGGAGCTAAAGGAAAAGAAGTGCTGGACCTAAGTCAAAGCATCATTGATGATATCCAAGAAAATTTCGGAATTACTTTAGAAAGAGAAGTAAATATTCTTTGATTAAAAAGCTGCACAAGGAATGATTTTCCTTTTGGTCTTGATCTTCACTGCCATGTTGTAGGCCAGCGTCAATTCATGTGCACCAGCAGTATTCCCAACTCCTAATCGAGAGGTGGTTACGTCATAGCTATATCCAATATTGAATGGCCCTGAAGTGAATCCAAACAAAAAAGCAATGGCGTCTCTGTTGGGCAAATCATATCCATTGGATTTGACGGGTAAGCCCCTGTACCAAACGCCAAAGAACAAAGGTTTGATTTCGTATGAAAATCCCAAATCCAACTGGTCAAATTTCCCTTGAGACATGTAATTGGCCGCTACAAACAAATGGTGATCCAATCGCTTGAGGGAGTAGCCTTTAATTCGGAATCTTTTTCCTGCATGAACAGCATAACGTGTGGGGATCAATGAGCTATTGGTTTCAAAAATTGCTTCATTGGGTGTATTCAAATGCATGGCCGATAATCCTACCCACAAATCAGGACCATAAACCAACAGACCTGCTCCAGCATCAAAATATTGTTTGGATTGAGCAGGATAAGTTTCTAGTGTCGTTGGTGCATTGTTCCTAATCAGTTGATCGTAAAAAGTGAGGTTATTGAAATTCAAAGAGCGTGAACCCATTGTGAATTGTAAGGCAGGTCGCATGTACCAATTCCTTTTGATGCGTGTTTCGTAGGCGTATTGAATTCCGAATTGTGTTCTTGATAAATTTCCAGCGCCGGCATCTTCACGTTGTAATACAATACCAACACCACTTTTGATATTATTGATGTATGAATCATAACTGGCCACATAACTGCGGTATCCCTTTGGAATACCTAGCCATTGGTTTCGGTATTGCATGGCAAATCGAGATTGTAGGTTGGCACCAGCAAATGCAGGATTCATGGCAGTAGGTACTGCGTAGAATTGCGTGAATTGCTGGTCTTGGGCCAAACCGATAAGGCCCACTGAAATCAGCAAGAACGAAAGAATTATTTTATTCATCTTGTTCATTTTCTAACCAATGTTATTTGCCCTACCAACTGATAAGCTTGACCATTGTGGTACACCCCTTCAGCCTTCCAAATATACATATCTTGTGGGCATATTTCTCCTTTATAATATCCATCCCATCCTTTTTGAACATCATTGGAATGAAAAATTATCTCACCCCATTTGTTGTAAACGGAAAGTGCATAGGTTTCGATGCCCTCATACTTCGGGAAGAATATATCATTTTCGTAGCTCAAAATTTCATATCTGCCATCAGTAGGTCCATTGACATTGGGAGTAAAGGCGGTAGGGAATTCAAGCTTACCACCCCCAATGGCGTTTACCGCTGCGTATTGGGTTAGTGTGTCAGGACAATTGTATGCATTGTTGACCACAAGTGTCACGTCGTATAATCCCACTTCTGTGTAGGTAAAGGACGGAGCAAAGTCTACAATTGTATCACCGGTTCCGAAATACCACATGTAGGTATTGGCGTCTTCACTCAAATTGACAGTGTAGACGGGTTGTTGGGGAATGGTAACTTCAGGTGGGGTAACCGTGAAGGATGCCAATGCTCTGGGATGAACCACAACGGCCCCCACATGAATGGTAGTATCAAATTGCCCATCGTATCCTATGACAATCAATCGAACATCAAAGGTTCCTGGGTATTCATAAATGTGGATAGGACTGCTATTGATAGAGGCGCTGCCATCCCCAAAATCCCACAACCAACCTTGAGCATAGTGAGAGGTATCTTGGAAATCGACCAATAGAGGTGCACAACCAATGCTATCCCCGATGAATCCAGCCAATGGTGCAGGTGCATCAACGATGATGGTTTGAAAGGCCGTATCGCTGCATTGTCCATTAGATGCGTAGAGCAATACATTATAACTTCCCCATGTATTGTAGGCGTGTTCTCCAACAATGGGATCATTGATTAGGGTGCCATCTCCAAGATCCCAGATGTAATTGGTGGTCAGTCCACTATTGCTATTATTCTCAAAATTGACAGGGTTAGGCCAAACAACAGGGTTGGGCGTAGCCGAAAAATCAGCCTGGGGCACAGGGTAAATATGAACCAATTGTGTTTGTACTTGAGAACAACCAAAGGCGTTGTAGGAAGTTAATGTTACGGTGTATGTCGTGTCTAAGTTGTTATCTAAGTCAAATACATGATTGGGATTGATGTCGTTTGATGTTGCGCCATCCCCAAAATCCCAGAAATATTGATTGGCTCCCACCGATTGATTGAGCAATTGACTATTGAATGGGGCGCAGCCCTCGTTATCCATGGTAAACGATGCAGTGAGACCGGCTGGAATGACAACAGGCTCGTTGTAAGTATCATAACAACCAGCATTGGTCATTGCAGTGAGCACCACTTGATTGGTTACTGCTATGGATGAGAGATTGAAAAAGTTATGTTGATGAATGGGTAGGGCATTGGTACTGGATTCACCCGTTCCATAATTCCACGAATAATTATCAGCCCCTACCGATTGGTTGTTGAAAGTAAGTGTTACAGGATAGCAACCTGAAGTGTCCGTGATGGTGTAGTAAGCCACGGGCGTTCGCAATACATTGATGGTATTGTAGCTGGTATCCGTGCAACCGAAGTTGCTCGATGCAATGAGACGAACGGAGTAAGTGGTGTCATTGAAAACTGGATTGGCATAAAGATGCGTTGGGTTGTTGACGTTAGATGTCGCTCCGTCACCAAATGTCCATTGATACTGTTGTCCCGCTACCGAATTGTTTTGAAAGCCAATGGATATCGGGGCGCAACTGTTCAAAGGCAAGGGTATTTGAAAGTCAGCCGTCACTGAGGGGTGTAACGTGAAGCTCTGATTAAAAGTGGCTTGACAATCATTAAGTGATTGTGCTGTCAATTGTATGTTGTATAATTTGACAATGTCATCAGGATCAGAAAAAACATGTGTGATGCTATCCTCCATACTGTTGATGATATTTCCATCCCCAAAATTCCACTGGTAATTGAGTGCGTCTGTACCTTGATTGACAAAAGTTACAGTAGCAGGTTCGCATGCAGCTTGTATGTCCATGGAGAATTGAGCGGTGGGACCTTGGGCCACTTCAATGATGCTGGTGACAGTATCTGTACAGCCAAATGAAGAGGTGCCAATAAAGGTGACATTGTAGGGTGTCGGGTTGGTGCCGTTGTACAAGAATGTGTGGGTTGGAGTGGGTTGATTGCTCATGTTTCCATCTCCAAAATTCCAAGAAAATCCGGTTGCCCCCAGAATGTAAGGCATGGTAACTTGTAATGGACTGCAATTGGATAGGGTACTCAGATCCAAGTCATAGGTCGGACTAGGAAAAACAACAATGGTTCGTTCTGTTGTATCATGACACAACCCGCTTGAATAGGCGATGAGTTGCACACTGAAGTATCCAACGTTTAGACCATCGTGATAAAAAGTATGGTTGGGTTCAAAATCTGTGGATGAATTGCCATCCCCAAATGCCCATGCATAAGAGATGGCATTGCTAGATTGATTCTCGAAGGATGCTGTTTGTGGGCTGCATCCTGGTACGTAGTTGGGAGCGGAAAACACAGCCAAAGCTCCGGTTTGAACCGTTAGTGTAATGGATGTTGAAGAGGTGCAACCGTTCTCATTGATGGCCTGCAATTGTGCCGTATAGTTTTGATTACTGGCACCTGTGGCGTAGTAGACATGTTGGGTATTGTCCAGTGTGTCCGTTTCACCATCACCAAAATTCCATAGATAATCTACAGCACCTGATGAATTGTTTTCAAATACAACTTGTAAGGGATTACAACCGGTAGTAGTATTGGTGGTGAAATTGGACGTGGGCAATGGATGAATTGTTACCGTTTGCTCAATCGTATCGCGGCACGTGCCGGTGTACGCAATGAGTTCAACGCTGAAGTCACCTGCAGCGTTGAAGGTGAAATTGGCATTGGATCCGCTGGCTTGGGGTCCATTGTTAAAGGTCCATTGGAAGTTGGTTGGACTGCCGGAGCTAGTGCTATTGAAGGTGGCAGGTTGACCAATACACGCGTTGGTGAAATCAAAAGTGGCCTCTGGTGTAGCAATGACATGTATGGTTTTTTCAGCAATGGCAGAGCAACCATTGTTGGCCGTAACGGATAAAGTAACGTTATAAACCCCTGTTGTATCATAGGACACCGAGGGAGGATTTTGACCTGTGAAAGTGATCCCATTATCGAAGTCCCAAACAAACTGTGTTGGATTTCCAATATTGCTTTGAGTGAATTGTACAACTGCAGAATCACAGGAAGTGCTGATGTCACTGGTGATATCGGCAGATGGTGCGGGTAAAACAACCAATGTATGCGCAATGGTGTCACTGCAGCTGTTGGCCGATATGGAGTTGAAAACCCTGCAATACACGGTTTTGGTTCCGGGTGATGAGAAGGTGAAATTGACATTGCCAGCCCCAAGATTGGCCCAGCTTCCATTGATATTCCAACTGTATTGATTTCCACCAGTAGATTGTTGGATGAAGGTAACATTTTGTCCAACGCATACGGTGTCTTGTGAAATACTGAAGGCCGCAACAGGCGGCGCAACAATGGAGACGGTCATTGTATCCGTTGATATTCCGCAGAAATTGCTGTCCAAAAGCGCAATGGTATATTCACCAATTCCTGGAAATGCAGCAGTTCTTGGTGTGTTGGGAGGAAAGGGATACCAAGGAGTTTCTGTATTGGACCCTACTTCTGCTGGCAATCCAAATGTCCATTTTAACTGACGCTGAAAAATATTCCCTTGGTTAAAACAGTTCTTGGTGCCGTTATTGGTGAAAGTGAAAACAGTATCAGGATAGCACAATACGGTATGATCTGCGGAGATGTTGGGAATATCCTTGTCCCATAAATGGATGGGATTGAAGGTAGCCACTGAGGCACTGCCTTGTATGATATTACAGTAATTCTCTGCAGTTAATGTGACTTGTGTTTCGCATGTTACTGTATTGGGAAGATAATTGTGGTTGATGGTTTGACCTAGGTTCGTGTAATTGTAACTGGCATCTGTCGATCCATCTCCAAAGTCCCAGGTAAATGTGGTGGTTTCCGATACATTGGTGGAGCTATTGGTAAAGTTCATGGTGGCGGGGACACATGCTTGAGTCGTTGATCCGAAAGGTATCTGTATTGAAGCAGCTGTAGCCTGTTCCATCACTACGACACCAGTAACAACACAACTCCCGGTGGTTTGAGAAATGGTAACGACAAAGGTGTCGACTGCAGCCGAATATATATGCGTGATGATTTCATTGGCTTCCCAATTGCTGTCTGTCGTATTGGAAGTTCCGTCGCCCCATGTGATAGAAACAGCCCCCCAATTTTCACTGCTTTGTAAATTAAAATTGAAATTTCCGCCTGAACAGGAATACCAATAGGGGTGCGATGAGGGGTCTCCCTCATGATCCAATACGGTTAGACAATTTTGGGCTTGTAATACCCATTGTCCTGCCACCATGAGAACTGCGATGAGTAACCCTTTTTTTACCATATCCATAGTACGAAGTAAATCGAAAAAGGTTTGGATTAATAGGCAAGAATAAAAGGTTTTAAGCCTTTAAGTGTTGAATGTATTGTTTTGCTGAATGTTCTGAACCATTTTGGCAACTACAGGACAAACCAATGTGTTTCGATAGGTAAGGTCTAATATCTGCGCCATGTTTTTTCGGTCAGTGTGCGGATATTCTCGGCAAGCTTTTGGTCGATGCTCGTAAATGCTGCACTTATTGTCTTCCCCCAAAAAAAAGCAGGGTGATTGATTCAACACCCAGTCACCATCTTCATCGATGTGGAGATGTTTTTCAGTGAACATCGAGGGTTTGATTCTGAGGTGCTGTGCGATGCGATTGATGTCAACATCTCTAAAAATAGGAGAGGTCGTTTTACAACAATTGGCACATTCCAAGCAATCTACTTTTTCAAAAAGATGATCATGCTGCTCATGAAACATTTGATCCAACTTTTTATTGTTTTTCTGGTTGGTGAGCCATTTCTTATTTGATTTTTTCTCCGTCTTGGCCCGATCCAACCATTTCTTTAATTCCTCATTCATGTGGGTCTCTGAAGTTGGGGTTATTCATGAATGCTGTATCACTCAGACATCTGAGGAAAGCTATCAAATCATTTTTAGAAGTTTCGGATAATTGTAAACCTCCCGAGGTAAATTTCATAAATGAATCAATGGTAGTGGAGGGATGCCCTCCTGTATTGTAATGTTCAATAACCTCAATCAAAGTATTGAATCGTCCATCATGCATGTATGGAGCGGAAAATTCTACGTTGCGCAAAGTAGGTGTTTTGAATTTTCCGCTGTCAAGGGGATTTAGGGTAACATTAAATCGACCAGGGTCATTTTGGAAATGACTGTCCAATCCATTATTGTGAAAAAGTCCATCTGTCATTTGCATATCGCCAAACCCGTGACAATGAAAGCAATCAGCACCAAAGGATCCTCCTGCTACTTGTTCTGGACTCCCCCCCTCAGTGGTAAATAAAACAAATCCCCTGTACTCCTCTTGCGTAAACGTGTATTGGCCTATGCGCTGTTTGTCAAATTTAGATCCGGCACTCACCATGGTTCTGATGAAAGAAGCAATGGCCTTAGCTGCTCTTTCTTTGGTGATGTGTGGCGAACCAAATGCTGCGCTAAAAAGTGGTGGATAGAGGGTGTCATTGTTCAATTTTTCTACCACGTCACTCCATTGTTCGTGCATCTCTATTGGATTCTCGACAGGTTCAAGAATTTGATCTTCAAGGGTTGATTTCCTGCCATCCCAAAAGAAATGCCTGGCCCATCCTAGATTGATTAACGCCATGGACTGACGGTTGCCAAGAGTTCCCCCTACGCCTGCTGAATAACGATTGGGATCAGAAAAACTATTTTGTGGTAAATGACAACTTCCGCATGAAATGGAATTGTCCAAACTTAATTTTTTCTCCCAGAATAAATACTTTCCCAATAGAACACCCTCCTCTGTTAGGGGATTGTTTGAAGGTATGTCCATGGGCGGAAAAAAGGGAGGGATGTTTAAATTATAGGGAGATGTGTTAGAAAAGTCATCGACGATGTTGGTGTTATCATCTTCTAGCTTTTCTTCCAACACATCGTATTTACATGCCAAAAGCATGAAGCCTAACATAAAGAACAATATGATATTCCGTTTTTTCATTTTTCTTCATCCAAAGGTAAAAACCTTTCATATTGAACAGCGTTCCAATCTGTTAAACTCTCGAGGAATTGAATCAAGTCACTTTTCTCTTGTTTCGTGAGATAGAGTGGTTGAATGCGGGGATCTTGATTTTCAGGGTGAGTATGTCCTCCTTGATTGTAAAATTCAATGACTTCTTCCAAAGTAGCCATGGATCCATCGTGCATGTAGGGAGGTGTTAAAGCGATGTTTCTCATGGTTGGAGTTTTGAATTTACCGCGGTCTTGAATGTTATAAGATTCTCTTTCTTTTCCCAAATCATTGTTGTTTTTTAGACCAATGTTGTGAAATTGAAAATCGGTGAAAAGTGGAGGTTGGTGGCACTCACTGCAATGCAGTTTTTTGGATTGAAAGAGCTGCCAGCCGCGGTATGCAGCGCTGTCCCATGGTTGATCTTTGAAGTAATGCGCGTGATCAAATGGAGTGTCTGCACTGATGAAACTTCTTTCAAAACAGGCCAGTGCGCGGGTGATGACATAGTAGTCCAATGGACGGCCATAAGCGCGCTTGCTGAGATCTTGCAATTGAAGGTCATTGAGAAGCAAGGGCGAAATTCCTATGGCATTTCCATGCATCTCTATTGTATCCAAAAGCGGAGCAAGAGCCTGCAATTCCAATGTTTTTACACCGCCCTCACTGAGATAATATGGTGCAAAGGCCAAATTGAAAAGAGTGGGTGAATTGCGTTGAGTTTGGTGTTGATGAAATCCATTTGAATGCCTCTGTCCGTCTGTGAAGGCCATACTTAAGTTATGGCAACTACCACATGAAAGTTTTCCATCCTTGGACAATCTTGTATCATAGAACAATTTCCTACCCAATAAAATTCTGCATTCCGAAGGAAGATTATCCTCAGGCAGTTTGACTTTTGGAAAAAAGGAAGGAAAGCGATAATTGAAATTTTCTTGATGACAAGACGGTTGAACGGGTTCCTGACAACCCATCAAAGTAAAAAAAGAAAAAATGACCCAATACTTTATGGTTTCCATTCAAAGGAGTTGGCATAAAGATTCATTGCTCTGATGGCCAATGGCAAATTTCCGGTTGTGTGCGTCAAGTAATCGGTATTCAAATGCAGGGTATCCGCATCACTCCAAAAGCATTTTTGGGCGTCCAAAGTAAATTTCCAGATTTGTGTTTGACCTTGGCTAACATTAACATCAGGGATGTCAAAAATTAATTCTCTGTACAAGGTGTCATCCCCGCAATGATAGGCAATGGGATCGATCAATGGCGCAGAGGTAGACCCCGACAAGTCAGTCTTTCCATTCAACTGATAAAAAATATACCCAGTATTCCAGGTCCAAAACATCCCCGCTGCTCCCCCAACGCTCAAAGGACTGCTGTTGGGATAGGTTGTGGGGTCGGAGTTGGTATTGATGGCGGCTGGGATTCCCAATCCAAAGCCAATGCGTTTTACTTTCCTCGGTTCTCCTTCAATGGTCATTTGTGGATCATTGAACCAGTTGAGCAAGGCAATGTCCTGAATGACAAAGGCTGAGTCGTTATCGTCATACAAAGTAATGTTGGAAACATATCCCCTAAAATCTTCAAATAGTAATCGGTAACCATCCACGTGATTATACGTTTGTCCTTGAATCAAATCGTTGTTTCCAAATACAACATCCCATTGGAATACATATTGGGTAGGTGTTTCTGGCTCGGGCGGATCTACAACCACTTCTTTGCATTTGTTGCATTGTGCAAAAAGCAAAAACAAGCAAGAGAGCCAAGTCCAACGTTTGCATTTATTCATATCCTCAAAAATATATCAACAGTTAATAATTTTAGTGAAACAAACTTGTTAAACTCCGCTATTTTAGATGATATGAATCACCAAGGTCCTGTTTTTTGGGTTTGTCGCAGTTCGGCAGGGAGCGGTAAAACCTATAGTTTGGTCAAACAATTTCTTACTCTTTGCCTGAGAGAGAAGGCAGCAGATGCCTACGTCCATATTTTGGCCATCACTTTTACCAACAATGCTGCTGCTGAAATGAAGAGTCGGATTTTGGCCAGGCTGCATGACTTTTCCCAGGGAACCCAATTGTCAAAGGACAGTGCTGGTGGCCAGTTGTTTTGGTTGTTACAAGCGGAATTGAATATTGATCCATTGGATTTGGAGATGAGGGCAAAGGCAACACTGTCCCACATTCTTCATCATTACCATCGATTCTCTGTTTCCACCATTGATTCATTCATACATCGAATTGTTCGCGCGTTTTCACGCGATTTGAGTCAGCATCCAGATTTTAATATCGAAATGGATACGGATAGGGTGTTGGAAGAGGTGGTGGATCGCTGTTTGGATCAGGCAGGTAAGGTGGATGCGGTGACGAAGTATTTAAAGAAGTTGGTTCAAATTCAAATGGAGGATGGGAAGTCTTGGAATCCAAAATCAGTGATGTTGGAGTACGCCAAGACCATAACGACTGAATGGGGGATGGCCGCGCTAGAAACCCAGAAAGAAGCAGGGTTGACCTTGTCTGATTTTGAGAGAATTTTTCAAAATCTATTTGTAATAAAAGACCATTTGATGCAGACGCCGCAGAATATGGCTTCTGAAATTCATAACCTATTGTGGAGTTGTTCACAGGATAAGAATGATCATGCCCGCAAGGGGTATTTCCTGGATGTATTTGCCAAATTAAAAGAGTCCCCTACATTATTTTACGACGGCAATCCTTTTGTCAAGCCTCAATTGTCCAGTTGGTGGACACAAGGAGAGGAGGCCAGTTGGTTTAGAACCAAAGAGGGTAATGTGCAAGTAAAGCCTTTGTTTGAGGCCAATGCAACAGAAGTGGCCAATAAGGTGATTGAATTATGGGAGTGGTTCCATGGATCAGAAATCAAGCAAGTTTATTTGGTTGACGCCATTATAAAGAATTTTTATGCCATGGGTTTGGTGCATTATCTGCACGGACTTTCAGAGGGCATCAAGGAAGAGCGAAATTTTTTAATGATTCAAGATTTTCATCAGATGATTTCAAAAGTAATGGTCAATAATCCAACTCCTTTCGTTTATGAAAAGGTGGGAGAACGATATGATCATTTGCTTTTTGATGAGTTTCAGGATACTTCAAAATTGCAATGGCGCAATTTTCTTCCCTTGGTCCACCAGGGGATGTCAAAGGGGGGAGAGGTTTTTGTTGTGGGTGATGGCAAACAGTCCATTTATCGGTGGCGTAATGGAGATGTGCATCAATTTGTCAACCTTCCGGAAATTCCCAAGGATGATGGTTTGGATGGTTTAGAGACTCTATTGGCTGATGGTTACAAAAGTATGGAGCTCAATACCAATAGACGTTCTCACAAAAATGTTGTAGTATTTAACAATGCATATTTTGACGCCATTCGCGAAAAAATGACGGATGTAAACAAGAAAGTTTATGTCAATCAGGCTCAATTGCCGCATCATCCAGATGATGGATTTGTACGTTACAAATTGTTTCAAAATAAAGGTACCGCTAGAGAGGATATGATGGCTGACTTGGTAGAGTCTATTCAAGCAGCACATGCGGATGGTTTTGCTTATTCTGATATGGCCATCCTAACGCGGAAGGGAAGAAAGGAAGCCGCCCCGATTGCTGCGGCTCTGAAGGAGCATGGTATTCCCATGAATACCCATGATAGTTTTTTACTTTCATTATCAGCAAAAGTTAGAACGGTCATGTCTTATTTGTCTTTCTTGGCCAAGCCCAAGGAAGTGTATTTCAGATTTGATTTGCTTCGTTCACTTTCTGAATTAGAGGAATTGTCTTTTGATTTGACAGCCGCCATTGATGCATGTATGATTATGCAGGGGAAAGAAGGGAAGGAAAGGCGTGTTCTGGGAGGTGTAGAGGGGTATTTAATACAATGGAATCCCAGATTGAAATCAAGATGGGAAACGGGTTTATCCGCTTATGATTTGGCCAAGTCTTTTATTGACGATCTTCAATTGGGAATGGATGAATACTTGGAGTTCTTGTTGGATCAGTTGTCTCAGAAGTCAACACAATGGGGCTATTATCCGGCAGAAGTTATTTCCTGGTGGACCAAGGCCAAAGAGAAGCTCTGTATTCAAAGCAATGTTAGTGACGATGCAATAAAGATCATGACCATTCACCGTTCCAAAGGCTTAGAATTTCCAGTTGTTTTTTATCCCCGTTTTCAATCCAAAAATCCATCTCAAAATATTTGGGTTCCCATTGATGTTCCTGGTATTCCATTGAAGGATGTTTACCTCAGATTTAGTGCTGCTGAACCCAAGTATTATCAGCCTCAAGCTTTTGTAGAAGAATACAACAATCAATTATTGGATCAATTTAATTTGATGTATGTAGCGCAAACGCGCGCAGAGGAAAGATTGTACATTTTTCAAGAAGAAATTATTGCTGAAAAGGGATCCGAAGATGAGGTAGCCATTACGGATACATTATTCACGCAAACCTTTAAAGATGTTTTTGAAGCCCTTGGAGCTAGCCATTCTGAACAGTCATGGTGTCTTGGTAATCCATCAAAAAAGAAGGGAGAATCAAAGGCCTCATCTGTTGAGATAAGGGAAATGAAATCGCAAGCGAATTCAAAAAAGGTGAATATCCGATTTTCTGCTACCAAGAGGAATGAAGCATATGATCATTGGTTGGCCCGAAAACGGGGTGAGCGTACACATGCCTTTTTGCAGCTGATGCTGGTGCATCAGGATTTACAAAAGGCATTGGAAATTTTCAATCAATTGGAACCAAAGGCTGAATTGGAAGAGGTAAATCATTGGATTGGGTTGTCCAATAATACAGATTGGATGAATTTGGTATTATCCACGCAAGAAAATCCTTGGCGAATAGAAGAATCATTATTGCTACATGGAGGAAAAGAGTTAAGGCCAGATGCTTATCGAATCAAGGAGAATTATATTGAATTGATTGACTTCAAAACCGGCAAAGAAAAGGCTGAACATTTGAGCCAAATTGATGATTATTCCAAGGTTTTATTCGATATTTGGGGGATGCCTGTTAAGGGCATGCTTTTTTACACCGAAAACCAAAAATGGATACATTCAACCTATCAAGGCCAGCTTTTTTAAATTGTTGGATAGCAACAATCATTGTTTGTTTTATAGGACAATTCAAACCATTGGCACAGTCACATGATGATTTGGTAGCCATGGGAAAAGTTCCGGCCAAGAGTGCCAGGTCAAATCCTTTAGCGGATCAGTTGAAAGCCGCGGCTTGCGCACCTTCAACGGCATTACGAGATTTGGATTGGAACAATGTGAGCGCATTAATCGAGACGGGTGGTTCATTGTGGCAAGACCGGGCCAATGGTCGATCCCATTATTTTGTTCCCAAGGAAGGCAATGTATCTGTGTTATTCGCTGGCTCGCTTTGGATGGGGGGTATATCTCCAGACCAACAGTTGAAAATGGCCGCCATTCTGTATCGGTATGATGGAAATGATTATTGGCCAGGTCCATTGACCAATGATGGCAGTGCATCTACCAATGATGCCGTTTGTCAGCAATGGGATCGCTTTACCATATCCTATCGTCAAGATGCCCAACGTCAGAGACAGTATTTTGAATGTGTCAATGATCCAGACTGTGATGTGGACGCCACCATGGGTGGTCCTTATTCTATCCCCAGCTATTTTTATGATTATCCGGCTATGGGCAATACGGCACAGGGTCAAGACATGTACATTGCTCCATTTTATGATTTTGACCAAGATGGATTGTACGACCCACAAAGTGGTGATTATCCTTGGTTTGATTTTACTCGGGAAATCAATTGCGCAACACGTAAACGTGAAGATATAGTCCCTTTGTATGGCGATGTAAATTATTACTGGGTGTTCAATGACAAAGGAAATGCACATACTGAGTCACAAGGCCAACCCATTGGAATGGAAATTCGGGCTCAGGCTTTTGCATTTAACACCAATGACGAAATCAACAACATGACGTTTTACAATTATGTGTTGATCAATCAAGGAACCCAAACGCTAAAGGAAACTTATTTTGGAACGTGGATCGATTGTGATGTGGGTGGCCATACGGATGATTATGTGGGTTGTGATGTGCAACGTGGTTTGGGCTATGGGTACAATGGTCCTGCGGTTGATAATCCCACCGGACTTTCTCCTGGATATGGCGCCAATCCTCCAGCAGTAGGGGTTGATTTTTTTGAAGGTCCGTACCAGGATGAAGACTCCATTGACAACCCATTGACCACCGATATTTTGGAAGCCATTGATTTAAAAGGAATCCCATACAAAGGAATCGGTATCGGTTATGGCGATGGAGTTGTCGATAATGAGCGATTTGGAATGCGCAAGTTCCTCTACCATGGCAATGGTTCGGGGCCAGCAGGTTATCCAACAATAGCCATTCACTATTACAATTACATGCGTGGATTTTGGAAAAACGGTCAACGCATGGCCTATGGTGGCAATGCACTAACGGAAGCCTCGGGTGCTGATTTATCCATCGGTGCAGATTTTATGTTTCCTGGTGACACTGATCCATACAACTTTGGAACTTTAGGAACTGGGACTTCTCCATGGACAGAGGTGAGCAGCGGGAACCCTGCAGGTGATCGTCGATTTATGCAAAGTGCGGGACCTTTTACTTTAGAGCCGGGCGATTACAACAACATCACAGTAGGTGTAGTGTACGCGCGTTCTTTGAGTGGAACCCCTTTTGAATCGGTGAATTTGGTTCGCTCAGCCGATGACAAAGCCCAGGCTTTATTTGACAATTGTTTTGAGTTGGTTTCTGGTCCAGATGCGCCAGATGTTGCTGTGCGCGAATTGGACCGTGAGATTATTTTAATGCTGAGCAATGACAACGTGATCAGTTCAAATTATCAGGAGCAATATGCATTGGTGGACCCTACCATCCCTGAATTTGATAGTGATTTAAATCCATTGTCTCCTGATCAAAGACGATACAACTTTGAAGGTTACATGGTGTATCAATTGGCCAACAATAAAGTAACCAGTGCAGATTTGTATGACATTACAAAAGCTCGGTTGGTGGCGCAATGTGATGTGCAAAATGGTGTAGGTACCATTGTCAATTTTGAGCGAGATCCCGAAACTGGAGAAATTACTCCGTTGTTGATGGTTCAAGGAAGCGATGAGGGTATCCGCCGTTCTTTTCAAATCAAAACAGATGCCTTTGCTCAAGGAGATAACCGACTGATCAACCACAAGACTTATTATTTCATGGCTGTTGCCTATGGATACAACAACTATGAAGATTATAATGTAGGATTGGCTATTGGACAAGATCAACCCTTCTTGGCCTCAAGAAAAGCTGTGTTTGGTGCAATACCCGTGATTTCAGCCATCCCCCACAGTCAAACCCCAGCCAATGGCGGTTCCATTTTGAACGCGCAGT
>VFQT010002259.1_pt1 | contig 20262 bp, 12 predicted proteins | sample 3512381 | NCBI WGS metagenome assembly VFQT01 (sample SAMN10412376, study PRJNA504923) | tailings metagenome | isolation source: Relicate 2 Philex TSF3 active mining site | place: Philippines: Tuba, Benguet | collected 2017-08-29
ATCTGGTTTGGCGTTTCAAACCACTGAATTTTTTGACTTTCTTGTTTCCAAAATCCGATGGGGTCTTGTATGCTGTGTTGATGAAATGCTGCTTGATTCATTGGTGTATTGAATAGGTGTTTGAATTTACCTAAACATCAAATGCCAACCAATAAAGCTATATCAAATTAGCATAATTTAAGCCAATAGCTCCTGGACTTTCTGAAGCAAGTGCTTGGAAGAGAAGGGTTTGGTAAAGTAGGCGCTTGCTCCCAGCTCAAGGCCTTTCTGAATATCGGCCTCTTTGGATTTGGCACTTAAAAATACAATTTGAATGTGCTGAAGAGCGGCCTCAGATTTTACGTGTTTGCAAATAGCGTAACCATCTACATCTGGCATCATGATGTCGAGTAGAATCAGTTGAGGGAGTTCAGTTTGAATGCTGTCGAGCGCTTCTTGTCCATTTCTTGCCACGAATACTTGAAAGCCATTTTTGCGCATCAGGTAATCCAAGGAAAGTAAAATGTTGGGGTCGTCGTCTACGATAAGAATTTTTTGAGCGCTCATGTTGTTTACTTGATGAGTTCAAAATTAGGAATTAAACACGCAATACGCGTACCCAAACCCTCTTTACTTTTCAATTGAATTTCGCCGGAATGCAAATCGATGATTTTTTTGGAAATGGCCAAGCCAAGACCGCTACCTTGTGGTTTTTTAAGTGTTTGGTTTTTGGCCTGAAAAAATTTATCGAAAAGAAAGGCTTGCTCATCTTGCGGAATACCTTTGCCGTTGTCTTCTACAATCAGTTCAATTCCAAGTTCGTTGGGCAGTGCAGATATACAAATTTCACCATTTTCAGGAGTGAATTTGAGCGCATTAGACACCAAGTTGGTCAGCACTTGCTCTAGTAAATCGCGGTCGGCGTACAAAAGTAAATCACCTTGACCAGATTTAGTGTGTAAGTGAATGTTTTTAAGTGCGGCCATGGTTTCAAAACGGTGTTTGGTGTGCTCAAGTAATTCGGCCGCTCCAAATGAACTGAGATTGAGTTTTTGATTGCCGTTTTCATAACGTTCCAATAGCAACACTTGGGTAATGAGGTGGCTCATGCGTTCAATTTCTGAAACGATGCGGTCTAGGAAATCTTGTCGGATTTCCTCTGGCATTTCTGGGTCCATTTGAACGAGCTCTGACATCGTTCGAATAGAGGTAAGCGGTGTACGCAACTCATGGGTGACCGTATACAAGAATTCGTCTTTGAGGTTATCCATTTGTTTGAGTTGCGAATTGGCCCTTGTTAGCGCCTCGGTGGCTTTTTGCAATTCGATGGATTTTCTACGGAGTTCTTTGTTGAGTTCTCGGGTTTGTTGTGATTCTTCTAAGATTTTAAGAACCTCATCGATGGAGATTTCTTCGTCTTTTGTGATGCTACTCACCATAATGCGCGCAGAGCCCGCGCCAATAACACCAGAAAGGAGTCTTTCCGAAAAATCAATGAGGCGCGGATCGGCCAAGGCTCCTTTTTCATTGAATTCAATTTGGTTGCGTTTGGCATATCCCTTCAGAAGATTGTTAGCGCGTTTCTTACCGAGGAAATTAGAAAGTAATAATTTGAGATCTGGAATAGACGCCGATCTTTTCCAGACACTTTCTTGATCGAGTGCGTGTTTGTGTATATTGACAAAGATTTCGGCTTGCAAGCGTTCTTGTTGATTTTGTTTGGAATAAATGGAGCCTGCAAAGACACCAAAAACATTGATCAATAAACTCCAAAAAATGGAATGAGAGAGCGGCGCAAATCCTTTCAAACCGAAAAGTGCGTGTGGGTTGAGCGCTTGTATGCCGCCGGGCCCATTGATGAGAATATCGTGGTCAAAAAAACCGGCGTCCACAAAAGACGGAAACACAAGGGTGTAAAACCAGCAACCGAAACCTAAAATGAGCCCAAGTAAAGCACCGTTTTTGGTGGCGTGTTTCCAGTACAATCCGATGAGCATAGCCGGCGCAAACTGAGAAACGGCCGCAAATGAAATGAGTCCAATATTGACCAATGAAAAGTACTGTGCAATATTTTTTTCGTAGAGGTAGGCAAAGATCAAAATAAAGAGAATACCGCTTCGGCGAATCCATTTGATTTGTTGACTAAAACTTTCATCTATTGCATGCTTGAAGCGAGGAATACCAACAATAATGGGCATCACTAGGTTGTTGCTGATCATCGTTGAAATGGCTATCGTTTCTACGATGATCATGCCTGTGGCGGCTGAAAAACCACCAATAAACGTGAATAAACCGAGTAGGTTGGCGCCAGACGAGAGCGGCAAGGACAGCACGAATGTATCGGGGTTGACACTTTGGCCGTCAAAATAAATGCGGCCAGCGAAGGCAATCGGCAGGATAAATAAATTAATGAGCAACAAATAGAGTGGAAGTAACCACATGGTTTTATTTAAATGGGCTTCATTTTGATTCTCAATGACAGCTACCTGAAACTGACGCGGCAAAAAGAAGAAAGCGAGCAACGACGCGATGATCAGAAAAAACCAATTCATGTAATCTTCAGGTGCCATCACGAAAAGCGCTTGAAGGTCAGGGTTGTTATTTGCCTTTGCGAAGATGTCTGCGACGTTATCAAACAAAAAATAGCAAACATAAATGCCAACACTCGTAAGGGCGAGTAATTTGATGATAGATTCAAAGGCCAGCGCGCCAAGAAGACCTCGGTGTTGTGCAGATGCGTCTGCGCTGCGTGTGCCAAAAAGACTAATAAATAAGCCAAGCGCAGCTGTGAAGTAAAATCCGCTGTCGTTATAAAATTCTTTGGCTTGGCTTGGGCTTTGGTCAACGAGCAAATTGAAACTCGAAGAAATTGCTTTGATCTGTAGCGATATATATGGTATCACACCAATAATGACCAATAAGGTGACAATCATACCGATGGTGATATTTTTACCATAACGCGCCGAAATGAAGTCGGCAATGCTGTTGATGCGTTGAAATTTTGAGATGCGAATGATCTTCCCGAGAACCGGAACCATGAAAAACGCGCCAATGGTTGGCCCAATATAAATTGCTAAAAATTCAAGTCCGTCATCGGCTGCTTTTCCTACGCTCCCATAAAAAGTCCAGGCCGAGCAATAAATGGCCATTGTCAGAGCGTAGACGTAGGGAGAATCGATGAGTTTTTGTAATGCGGGTTTTTTGGAATTCTCAAAAACCAACGCCAAGCCAAAAAGCAACAGCAAATAAAGAATGGCAAGACAAATAACAATCCATTGACTCATGGTATCGGTTTTTTGATCAGGATAAGGATGACGATAAATACCAGCCAAATGAGAAAGACACTGCTAAACAATTTGGGGATGCCAAAAATGCTCAGTGCTAATTCATTGAAAATCCCAAGTATAGGAAAGTTAAAAAACAAAAGGCATAGGATACCCAATAGGCTGTACTTGAGTAAATGTTCATTTTTATTCATTGACCTAAATATAGCGAATTTGGAGGGATAAAAAAATGCCCCTATCTAATGACAGGGGCATAAAATGGCAACTTCTGTGCTTAAATCTCGGAAGAATCAGTGGGTAAACGGTCGTATTCTCCTTTGAAAGAATAATAACCAAAAATGATCATTCCGATACTAACGGGTATGAATATCAATAAGATAATTCCCCATTGTAGCGCTGTGTTGGTTCTGGCTACGCCTTCTGCAGCCAAGTTGATTTTCTCGCCTGCTTGTTGGAACATGATTAGGACGGCTAATGGTGCTAAAATCATCCAGATAAGGCCTAAGATTTTTTTAAATGCATTCATGATTTTTATCTTTTTGTGTGATTAATCTGCAATATTGTTATCGATTTTGTTGGATAGGTAGAACGTACCTATGATCAAACATAAGGCTGCTACGCCGATTGGATACCATAGACCCGACAACGGTGTCGATCCAGGGAAACTGGCAATAAGTGTTGCAATAAATGGTACAAGTCCACCAAATACACCGTTTCCGATATGATAAGGCAAAGACATTGAAGTATAGCGAATTTTTGTAGGGAATAATTCAACCAAGAAGGCCGCAATTGGTCCATACACCATTGTCACCAATAAAATTTGATAAAAAACGAGCCCAACAAAGATCCAGAATGTGTTTTTAGCAAGTTTTTTATCTTGTTGAATTGTTGCTGTTTCAGGGGCTTTTGAGCTATCCTCGAATTTTTTAGTGGTTGTTACTTCATTGTAACTTGCGCCATTTGCCAAGGTCTTAGCAACCGTAACCGTTATCAGGCTGTCTTTGGTGTCTTTGACCAATTCACTTTTTGTAACTGGTGCTACACTCGACAACACGGTCGTTTTGGTGTAATCGGTGTTGTCCAAGAAATATTGGTAAATCGGTCGGTAACTAATGATGCCCAAAAACATACCTGCTAACATGATCCATTTACGTCCTACTTTATCAGACCAAGATCCAAAAACGATAAAGAAAGGAGTCGCAAATGCGATGGCAATGATAAGGATATACCTTGATTCATTAAAGTCTAATTTACAGGCGTTTTCCAAAAATGATTGCGCATAAAACTGCCCCGTATACCAAATAACACCCTGCCCCATAGTTGCACCAAATAAGGCCAAAAGAACCATTTTAAAATTGGCGCGATTGCGAAAGCTTTCTTTAAGTGGGTTTGTCGATATTTTTCCTTCGCTTTTTAACTTGGTAAATTGTGGCGATTCATGCATTGAAACCCGAATATAGATCGATACAATTACCAAAACGATGGAAATTAAGAAGGGAATTCTCCAACCCCAATCTGCAAACGCCTCAGCACCTAAACTCGATTTGGTCAATACAATGACACCAAGAGACAAGAAAAGTCCGAGGGTTGCTGTGGTTTGAATCCAGCTGGTGTAAAATCCGCGTTTGTTGGCAGGCGCATGTTCAGCAACGTACGTTGCTGCACCGCCGTATTCTCCACCCAATGCCAAACCTTGGACTAAGCGTAAAATCAGCACCAAAATTGGAGCGGCATAACCAATGGAAGCGTAACTTGGAATGAGGCCAATTAAGAAGGTGGATCCACCCATTAAAACGAGCGTGAGCAAGAACGTGTATTTGCGACCGATTAAGTCACCTAAGCGACCAAAAACAAGTGCGCCAAAAGGGCGAACGATAAACCCGGCGGCAAAAATAGCCAGGGTATTGATCAACGCAGAGGCACCTGCGTCAGACGGAAACAATTGTTTTCCGATGATAGTGGCCAAACTTCCAAAAATGTAGAAGTCGTACCATTCGATGAGTGTGCCTAACGAGGAGGCGCCAATCACCTTAGTGATGCTGTTTTGTTTTGTTGTACTCATGATTATACAAATAAACTTGAAATTGAATGGTCAATTCATTTTTTCGGTCTGTCATATGGATGTCAGACCATTTTTGTCCCGGTGTATCGTAAGTAAATACAGGACGTGGACGGTAATTCACGGTGATTTTGGCACTGTGTCCTGCCAAAAACCAGTTGAATCCTACATCCGGAATTAAAACTTTGTCAGCAATACGCTCATAATTGGCCATCAATAGGCTCGCATATGGTTGGAATCTGCCGATTTTTTTAATTTTTGGTAGCGCTAGTCCTGCTTGCGCAAAAAAGACGCTTCCCGTTCCAATGGTTGGTACTGCATTGCCACTACCATTGAAAGTAGCCTGCGCAGAAATCACACCATTTGCTGGGTTCATCAGGCCAATATTGCGAATGTAATTTTCACCCATATCGGCGTAAGTATAAGATGTATAGGCGGTTAGTGCATATTTTTTACCGATGGGCACATCTAAAAATGCATCAGCCGATAAAAATAATTGAGACGCCATTACTGTATCTGCTGTATTGGCCATAGCTGACCACATGGCATCTTTGTGCTGGTAGAAGCCTGCCCCAATATTGAAAACTTTCTTGGTTCCGATATAAGTTCCAACTTGGAAAGGCAACACATTGCTCTCGATATCCCAAAATTGATATTTGAAATACCCTGTATATGCAACATGCGGTTGTCCACCGGCATGATAAGAAGTGCTTGTTCTTCCGTTATTCGCCGCTACCGTATCCAAGGCGCTCAGCGCAGCCCCTTTGGCAATTGCAAATGGGAAATTCAAGGAAACACGGTAGTCTAGGCGCTTGTCTTTGAGGAGTTGCCCTTTTGCAAAAATGCCGTATTGACGCGCAAACTGATCAGTAGCCTCGATGTTCTGCCAACTGAAAATAGGGGAGTCCAAACCTAAAAAATTGAGCGTAGAGGCACTGGAAAGTCGAGATGGGCCAATATTGTATTGCAATCCGGCACCCAACCAAAGCATGTCTTTGTATACCCGATGCTCCACATAAGCGTCGTGCATGAAGAGTTGCGGTTTTTTACCATCTGCGCCACTTGCACCTTGTCCGTTGGCTCCGCCGCTGATTTGGTTGGCGTTATTGATGCCAAAATGCGTGACGAGCATAAAATTCGGATTGATTTGGGTGTGTAATAAAAAGCGTGATCGACGCAAGCCCATGTCCCATTGGCTTTCTTCAGGTGTTCCGTTGACCGTAGACCCAGGATTGTTCTCGTTGTGTCGGACCCATACCTGATGCCAGTTAAGAATGCGGATGTACTTTTTGCCAGTTGTGTCAAGTGCAACTTTAATACCTGCACCATAACCATCTGTTCCTTGAGCTTTTACGTTGTGTAGAATCCCGCTTAGTAAGCAACCCGACAACAGTAGTAATTGTAAGTTCTTTTTCATAGTAGTTGTTTTCGTTTAGCAGGACCAAGTTTGAAAATAGAATTTAAAAAAGTTTAATGTAGCTATACCGATTGTTAATTCGTATAGTTTTTTACCGTTGAAATTTATCCCAATGGATCAGCATGAATTTGTCTCCTATTTCAGTTATTATCATGCCTTTGTCTTTCATGTTTTCTGGGTTTTGTAAATGATTTATTAGTTCTATATGCTTAAAAACCTTATAGCTTGGCTTGTATTTTTGAGTTTCAGGAGCTTGAACCTTATATTTCTTAATCCAGTTCATAACAGAAACATGGCTGACCCCAATTAGGCGCTCAATTTCTCTTAAACTGACGCCTTCAATATGTAATTGAAGCGCTTTGATTACGTAATACGGGTCTATATTTTTACCATCCTTCAAGACGGTAAAAGCGTAGCGACAATCTTTACACATAAAGCGTTGTTTGGCTTTAACTACGCCGCTTTTTACAAGCTTAATAGACTGACATCTAGGGCATTTTCTTTCTTCCATAGGCCGAAGATAAATGGAATATCTATACTTAATTTGCATAACTATACTAATTTAGCGCAATTGTCATTTTTTGGAGTGACACTTTGTACTACCTTCGCCTTGTAAACCAAACAACTATGAAAGCGTCTTACCAACTAACTACATTAGAAGCATACCGCGCTGCTTATCAAAAGAGCTGCGAAGACCCAGAAACTTTTTGGGCAGAAATCGCTGATCATTTTACGTGGCAAAAGAAATGGGATAAAGTACTCGACTGGAATTTTAAAGAACCGAAGGTGGAGTGGTTCAAAGGCGCGCAACTAAATATCACCGAAAATTGTTTAGACCGTCATTTGGCCACCCGAGGAAACGAGGCGGCTATTGTTTGGGAATCCAATGACCCAGAAGAACACCATCGGGTGCTTACCTACAATGAATTACATTTTAAAGTACAACAATTTGCCAACGTCCTTCTCAACAATGGCGTACAAAAAGGTGACCGCGTGTGCATCTACATGGGTATGGTGCCAGAATTGGCAATCGCCACGCTGGCTTGCGCCCGTATTGGTGCTATTCATTCCGTTATATTTGGCGGTTTTTCCGCACAGGCCATTGCCGATCGGTTGGAAGACGCGGGTGCTGAATTTATAGTGACCTGCGATGGTGCTTTTCGTGGAGCCAAGGATATACCACTCAAAGGCGTTATTGACGATGCGTTAGTTGGCAATAAAACCATCAAACGCGTGATTGTCTGTACCAGAACACGCACACCTGTCTCCATGTTAAAGGGCCGCGATGTCTGGTGGGAAGACGAAATCAAAAAGGTAGAAACGATGGGTAACCCCGCCGTAGCTCCTGTTGCCATGGACGCCGAAGATATTTTGTTCATCTTATATACATCTGGATCTACGGGTAAGCCAAAAGGCGTAGTTCATACGACTGCCGGCTACATGGTTTGGACGAACTATACTTTCGTAAATGTTTTCCAATACCAACCAGGGCAGGTTCATTTCTGCACAGCCGATATCGGTTGGATTACCGGTCATAGTTATATCATCTATGGACCGTTAAGTGCTGGCGCCACCAGCCTGATGTTTGAAGGCGTTCCAACTTGGCCCGATGCCGGTCGTTTTTGGGAAATTGTCGACAAATACAAAGTGGATATTTTATACACCGCACCAACGGCCATTCGTAGCCTCATGGGTTTTGGATTGGAGCCGCTTAAAGACAAAGACCTCAGTTCTTTAAAAGTATTGGGTTCAGTAGGGGAGCCCATCAACGAAGAAGCTTGGCATTGGTTTAACGAACACATCGGCCATCAAAACTGTCCGATTGTAGACACCTGGTGGCAAACAGAAACCGGCGGTGTCATGATTTCAAATCTCGCAGGGGTAACCCCAGCAAAGCCCGCACACGCAACGTTGCCATTACCGGGTATTCAGCCTTGTTTGGTCGATGAGAATGGCGCCGAAATTGAAGGCAATGGTGTCAATGGTAATTTGTGTATCAAGTTTCCTTGGCCCGGCATGATTCGCAGTACTTATAAAGACCATGAGCGCTGCCGTCAGACTTATTTTTCGACCTACGAAAACTTGTATTTTACCGGAGACGGTTGTCTGCGCGATGCCGATGGTATGTACCGCATCACCGGAAGGGTAGATGACGTGCTCAATGTCAGCGGTCATCGAATTGGTACAGCGGAGGTTGAGAATGCGATCAATATGCATGCGGGCGTCATTGAAAGTGCGGTTGTTGGCTACCCGCACGATATCAAAGGACAGGGCATTTTTGCATATGTCATCATTGAGGATACCCATGGTGACCTCAACTTAACTAAATTGGATATCCTTCAAACCGTTTCACGCATCATTGGTCCTATAGCCAAGCCAGACCAAATTTTATTTGTTCCTGGTCTTCCCAAAACGCGTAGTGGCAAAATCATGCGCCGTATTTTGCGTAAAATTGCAGAGGGTGATACCTCCAATTTAGGAGATACGAGTACACTGCTTGATCCGAGTTTGGTGGATGTATTGATTGAGATTAAAAATTCATAAAAACGAAATCTAATTTTCATTTTATGAAAATATACGCTTGATGTAAAGGCTTTTATTTTGCCTTAAAATTCAAGCAATGAAAATAAAAATCCTTTTTTTATTAGTGGTGGCCCCATTATTTTTAGCCGCCCAACAGTCTTTGGTTACACACTGGGACTTCAATTCATTAATCAACGATGCTAATTCAGCCTCAGGTACCGATTTGCCCGTTTCGGGTACCGGTACAATCGCTACCGTTGGCGGATCTACTTTTAGCTTTGCCACAGGATACACAGGAACTATATTGCCAGTAGAAGCCAATACTACTGATAATTCAGGCTTCAACGTGTCTGGCTGGCCTGCCCAAGGAACGGGTAACAAAACGCGTGGTATCCAAATCAATGCCAATACGACAGGTTATGCCCGCATTGGCGTTTCTTTTTGGCAACGACTAAGCAATACAGCACCAAATACCTGGGTGCTGCAATATACACTTGATCATACCGGTGCAACTACGGGTGGAACTGCGGTTTGGGTAGATACAACTGTTTTTACATTTGTGCCCCAAGCTACGGGCACGGGTGATACCTGGCATTTCCGTTCGGTGTCTTTTGCCGCAAATAATAATTTTAACAACAAACCCAATTTAGCTTTCAGATTGGTAGCTGCTTTTGATCCAACAACGGGTACTTTTTTGGCGGCGCGCTCGACAAGTACGTTCTCTACTACAGGTACTTCGCGTTTTGATTTAGTTCGGGTTTTTGAGGCTCCTGTTGATGCGTCAATTGCCGCGGCAAGTAATTTTATTGCGGTGAATGAAAATGTGGGTACCGTTAATGTTCCTGTAACGATTGCAAACGCCAATCAAGCTCCGGTTACCATCAATTTTGGTTTTTCAAGTTACCACAACGCCACTGTTAACAATGATTTTACCTGGACAGGTTCTTTAACAGTGCCAGCTGCAAGTAATGGCGTTTTCAATTTACCGATTCAAATTACCGATGACTTAGACGCTGAAAAAGCAGAACGCATTATCGTAAAGATTCTGAATTCCGACAATGCAACAGCTTCGTTGACCAACAACTATTGTATCATTTTTATCAAAGACAATGATTATGTCGCGCCAATGCCAACCAATGAATTGAATTTACAAATTTTATCCAGTTTTTCAAATGGGGTAACAGGTGCCAATTCTGCTGAAATTGTTGCGTTTGATCCGAGTACCGACCGTCTGTATATTGCCAATAGCATTGGTCAAAAGTTAGATATTGTCAATTTTAGTAATCCATCGGCACCTGTTCTCTTGAACAGTATTTCGATGGCTACATATGGTGGTATCAATTCGATTGTTGCAAAAAATGGAATAGTTGCAGCTGCCATAGAAAATGTGAATCCGCAATTGAATGGTGCAGTCGTCTTCTTTGATCAAAACGGTGTTTATCAAAACCAAGTTAGCGTCGGGGCAATGCCTGACATGCTTACATTTAATCAAGATTTTTCCAAATTACTCACTGCAAATGAAGGTGAGCCAAATGCAATGTATACAGTTGATCCTGAAGGATCGGTATCCATTATAGATCTATCGGGCGGTATTACAGCGCTGAACCAAGCGAACGTAACAACTATTGGTTTAACTTCATTTAATGGACAAGAAACAACTTTGCGTGCTCAAGGTATTAGAATATTTACTTCGAGTGCAACGGTTGCACAAGATTTAGAGCCAGAATATATCGCTATATCAACCGATAATACAAAGGCTTACGTTACCATGCAAGAAAACAACGCACTGCTAACGATTGATTTACAAACAAATAGTATCGTATCTCTTACACCTTTTGGTTATTCATCTTATGCAACCGGTTCAAATAATGCATTGGACGCCTCAGATCAAAGTGGCATGATTCTGATCACAGGTGATCTGCCAATAAAAGGGGCCTATATGCCAGATGCAATGGCTTACAGAACAATTGGTGGTCAAGGTTATTTATTCACGGCTAACGAAGGCGATTCTCGTGAATTTGGCTCAGTAGTTGATGCCAATCGAATATCCTCAGCTACATTTAACAACCTAGATTTAACAGCTTTTCCCGATGCCTCAATTCTCAGAAATAACAAGTTCCTCGGACGATTGTCTGCATTAAAATACTCGGGAGATACCGATGGTGATGGCGACTACGATGAACTTCATGTGATGTCTGGCAGGTCTTTTAGTATATGGAATCCGGTGACCGGGTCACAAGTTTTTGACTCCAAAGATTTAATAGAGCAAATTATTGCCAATCACCCAACTTTTGGGAATTTATTTAATGTATCCAATACGGTCGGAACTCCGGCGCTCAAAAACCGCTCCGATGACAAAGGCCCTGAGGTAGAGGGAATCGCAGTACATCAGTTTAATGGACATACCTACGTTTTTGCCTCTTTAGAACGCGTTGGTGGTGTTATGGTATTCAATGTAGATAACCCAAGTACACCTGTTTATGTAGGTTACGCCAACAACAGAAGTGCAAGTAATCCGAATGGTCCTGATTTGGGCGCAGAAGGGATCATTGTTATCGATGCACAAGATTCGCCAAATGGTCAGCATTTATTGCTTTTGGCCAACGAAGTAAGTTCTACGCTTTCAATTTACCAAATGAATTCCTGCGCAGTGGCTTCTGGAGCTATAATTACAGCGCCAACCAATCAAATTTGTGTAGGCGCATCGCTCAATTTAAATGTAGCAAGCCAAGCAAATGTATCTTATCAGTGGTTGTTCAATAACCAAGTCATTACGGGTGCCACTACGAATACAATTAATGCCATTGCAGCAGGTGTGTATAAGGTTGCTGTGCAAAATAGTACTTTAGGTTGTATGGATACATCAGCGGTTTTTAACCTCACCGTAAATCCGCTTCCATTGGTCGATGCAGGTCAGGACATTACCGTATGTTCTGGTGCAGTAGTCAATTTAGCCGCAACCGGTAATGCGACGACTTATGTTTGGAATAACGGTCAGAGCGGAACATCTTTAGTCATTAATACACAAGGATTTGCTGGAAACAATACTTATTCCGTGTTAGCAACCAACACAACCACCGGATGTCAGGCTCAAGATGCGGTTCAAGTAACAGTGAATGCTTTGCCGTTGGTGGATGCCGGACCAGATTTAATCATTTGTTTGGGAGATTCCATTTTACTGAATGCCAGCGGTGCTCAGACCTACAATTGGAATAATAATTATACAAATGGAGCGTATATAACGCCAGGAGCAGGTCTTTCGAATTTGGTGGTTTCAGGGGTAAATAGCTTAGGTTGTACGGCCAATGATTCATTGGAAATTCAAGTAAATGCTTTGCCTGGAATTTCTATTACGCCTGGTTTATCAGTTTGTGCATCGAATCTTCCGGTCAACCTAGAAGTCAACGCAACTGGTGCTGTTTTATGGAACACCAACGAAACTACGAATTCCATTTCCGCTGGATCGGCAGGTATTTATTCTGCCACAGTAACCGACTTGCTTACGGGTTGTCAGAATCAGGCAACAACTGAGCTTCAAGTTTGGCAAAATCCGATAATTGATTTGGATTCTGCTTATGGGGTATGCAGTGCCAATTTACCCTACACGATTAACGCTTTGGGACAAGGGAGTAACTTGACATACATGTGGTCAAATGGACAAACAACACCGACACTTAATGGAAGTGAGCAAGGTGTATTTACGCTTGCGGTAATTGATGTCAATGGTTGTCAAGCGAGCGCACAAACCCAAGTTGAAATACTAAATTCACCAAATGTGAATGCAGGTGAAGACCAAGTTGTATGTGAGGATCAATTTCCGGTGACTTTAGCTGCCTCGGGAAGTGCTAACGCCATCCTTTGGAATACGGGTTCTAGCGCAGCATTACTAAGTGTAAGCTCTCCGGGCGTTTATGTTTTAACAGGTACAAATACCAATGGGTGTAGCGCTCAAGATACAGTTGAGATTACATCAGATCCGTGCTTAGCTATTGAGTCTCAAGAGGTACGCTTTAGTGTCTATCCAAATCCTGTTTCAGAATCACTCTTTTTGAATGTTTCTGAATTACCGAAAAATTTGGCACTCTACAGTACAGAAGGTAAACTAATGCTGCAGATCAATGCGCTGTCTGATTTTGTTGAAATCGACATGAGTCTTTTAGCCAGCGGAGTGTACATTTTAGAAATCACTCTAGATTCGGGTATTTATACCCAAAGAATTGTCAAACAGTGAATATATCAAGTCCATTGAAAAGGAGCACATTTCGTGCTCCTTTTTTTGTTATCAACAAGTTGCTTTTGAAAGAACGGAGCAAACATAATCTAGGCTTAAAACCGTGGTTACAAAGGGCGACGAACTTTGATAAAAAAACACGATGAAGCGTAAACTTGATTTAGTAATTCTCTCTGATGTTCATTTAGGAACCTATGGCTCTAGGGCTGCTGAGTTGGTAGCTTACCTGCAAAGTATTGATCCACAAACGCTGGTTTTGAACGGAGATATCATTGATATCTGGCAGTTTAGTAAACGTTATTTTCCTGCCGCACACATGGAAGTACTCAAGACTATTGCAGCGTTGCTCACAGCTGGCACTAAAGTGTATTACATTACTGGTAACCACGACGAGATGTTGCGCAAGTTCAAAGGTTTCAAAATGGGTGGTCTCGAAATCCAAAACAAGTTGCTGCTCAATTTACCCACGGGCAAAGCATGGATTTTTCACGGCGATGTTTTTGATACAACGATGAAGCATTCTAAATGGGTCGCTAAATTAGGTGGCAAAGGTTATGACCTCCTTATTGTACTCAATACCTTCATGAATTGGATTTCTGAAAAACTGGGTAGGGGTCGGATTTCACTGTCACAAAAAGTCAAAGACAGCGTCAAAGGGGTTGTTAAATACGTCAATAACTTTGAAGAAACAGCTGCTGAAATTGCACTGTGTTCCAATTATCAATATGTGGTTTGTGGCCATATCCATCAGCCGCAAATCAAGATAATGCGCGGAAAAGAAGGTGGAGAGGTCTTGTACTTGAACTCCGGTGATTGGGTGGAAAATTCAACAGCTTTAGAGTACCATAATCAAAAATGGACGCTGTATCGACACGACCGTAGTTTGGTTATGAATCAGCAAGTCATCAAGGCAAAAAACAAAGAAGCACTCAACTATGAGCAATTGCTACAAGAGGTAATTGCCGGACTTCAAACCAATTGATATGAAAGTCTTGTATGCCATTCAAGGAACTGGAAATGGACACTTGAGTCGGGCGCATGAAATTGTGCCCCTTCTTCAAAAACATGTTAATGTAGATACGCTTATAAGTGGCAACCAGTCCCAAATTAAGGCGGCATTTGATTTGACGCATCGCCGCACCGGACTGACGTTTTCGAGCGGTAAAAACGGAGATATAAGTATTTTAAAGTCGCTACAAAATACCCATCCGGTCGATTTCATTCGGGAAATCCGTTCCTTCCCGATCAAGCAATATGATTTGGTGCTTTGCGATTTTGAACCTGTTTCGGCTTGGTCTGCGCTCATTAATGGCGTCCCGTGCATCGAGTTGAGTCATCAGGCTGCTGTGGTACATCCGTTAGCGCCGAAACCGGATAAAAAAGCCACATTTGGTCAATATATACTCAAGCATTATACGCCTGCACGCCACCGATTTGGCTTTCATTTCAAAGCTTATGACGAACGAATTTTTACGCCGGTGATTCGCAAAGAAATTCGACGCGCCAACCCAAGTAACCAAGGCCATTATACGGTGTATTTACCAGGTTATCACGACGATGTTCTCATGCACTTTTTACGTCAGTTTGATGTCAAGTGGGAAGTCTTTTCAAAACACACCACTTTTTCTTATCGGGTCGATAATGTCTTTTTTGAGCCCATTAGTCAAGATCGCTTTCAGCAAAGTATGGTGCAGTCGGCTGGTGTGCTGTGTGGAGCTGGTTTTGAATTGCCCTCTGAGGCCTTGTTTCTTGGAAAAAAAACAATGGTCATACCCATGAAAGGGCATTATGAACAAGCGTGTAATGCACTTGGTGCGCAGGGTGTAGGCGCCAGTACAATTTCCGATTTGGATTTACTGCATCACCGCCAAATTAATTTATGGCTTCAACAGCATAAGCAAGCAACCATTTGCTATCCAGATCAGACCGAAGAGATTTTAGTGGCCATTCTTACACAATTTCAAAAAGAGGGCAAGTCTGCCTATGAACCGCAAGTTCAGTTCGAAACTTTGGCTCAAAAACTCGCGTTATTGCGTTATTTCTTCTGAGGCCTGCTTGTAATGGTTATAAAGCTCTCGTTGTGCATGAAAAGGCGGGAGGTTGCGTTTTGAGTACGCGTTTTTATAGTCTGCCGAAATACTCCTGGCCTTTACACTGCCGCGCAGCTGGAAGTCGAAAATCAAGTCAATTTGCTGCTGAATTGCTGGGTCTTTGATAAGCGTTCCGACCTCTATGCGCTGATCTAAGTTGCGTTCCATCCAGTCGGCACTTGAAATATAATAGGTTGGATTACCATTGTTTGAGCAAATCAAAAAGCGTGCGTGTTCGAGGTAACGGTCGACAATACTAATTGCAGTAATGTTCTCGCTGAGCCCTTTAACGCCTGGTTTTAAGCAACATATGCCGCGTATAATGAGTTCAATTTGAACGCCTGCTTTGCTAGCAGCATATAGCTTTTCAATTAATTTGATGTCTGTCAGGTTGTTGATTTTGAGTCGGATATGTGCTGGTTTTTTGGCTTTTGCGATTTTAATTTCATTGTCAATGAGTGCCATTAATTTGCGGCGTGTATTAAAAGGCGAAACCAAAAGATTCCTAAACGTGTGTCGCTCTAGGTTGTTTTCAAGCATGCCAAAGACACGGCTTACCTCCAAAGAGATGTCTTTATCTGCGGTTAATAAGCCTAGATCAGTATAGACAGTTGCTGTTGCTTCATTGAAATTACCGGTCCCGATATAGGTGATGTACTGTGTTTTTCCGTCAGAAATTCGTCGTATTTGCAATAATTTGGAATGTACTTTTAGGTGCTGAAGACCGTAAATTACATTTGCTCCGAATTCTTTTAATCGGTTACTCCACCACAAATTATTCTCTTCGTCAAAGCGGGCTTGAAGCTCAAAAACAACAGTAACTTGTTTGCCATTGAAAATACAAGCCAGTAGGGCGTTCATGACCTCCGAGTTTTTAGCTACCCGATAAATATTGATTTTAATTTCTTTGACTTTTGCATCGAGGCTGGCTTCGCGAAGAAGGTCAACCACGTGGTCAAATTGTTGATATGGAAAATGCAGTAGTATATCTTTCTGCGTGATTTTTGCTATCAGACTTTTGCAACCAATTAGTTCGGGATGAGCTACAGGATCCTGTTTGGCAAAACGGTATGCAGGATTTCCAAAATCCGGGAAACGCATAAAATCCTTGAAGTTGTGATAGCGTCCGCCCGGAATGGTATTGACCCCTTTTTTTAACTGGATTTGCTGCAAAATAAAATCGAGTAGGTCACTAGGCATTTGTGCATCATAGACAAAGCGAACAGGTAAGCCTTTTTTGCGTTGTTTGAGGCTTTTCTCGATTTTTTCAAAGAACGATAAAGACAAGTCATCGTCTAAATCGAGTTCAGCATCGCGGGTAAATTTAAAGGTAAATGCCTCGATGTGTTGTGCATGCAAGAGCGCGAAAATTTCACTTAGATGCAGTCTGATGATGTCGTCTACGAGAATTACTTTGGTCGTTTGTTCTTTTTGAAGAATATAAAAACGACTGTATTCCGTAGGTATTTGGATCAGGGCGTACCGAACCTTAGTTTTAGTCTGGATTTTGATGCCCAGATAAATGGCGTAGTCCCGTAATTTTGGAAGCGGTCTCTTTTTATCCAGTAGGATAGGGAAAATAATGTGCTTGAGCTTGTCGTGAAAAAAATGTTTCAATTCGCTTAATTCAGCAGTGGTACAGCCGTTTTCATCAATAAGCTGAATGCCGTCTTTTAGAAATTCGTCTTTGATGTTGGCATAAGCTGTTTCAAAAAGTTGTTGCTGGCGCATGACGACTTTACGAATCTCTATGTAGAGTTCTTCGGCGGTTCCTTTGTAGCCAATAACTTTATCATTTTTAACTTCGATAAGGCGTTTAAGGTTGGCCACGCGGACGCGAAAGAATTCATCTAAGTTATTGGAATAAATGCCGAGAAATCGCATGCGTTCTGTAAGTGGTACAGCAGCATCTAAGGCTTCTTGGAGTACGCGTTCATTGAAGGATAACCAGCTGAGTTCTCTATTAATCAAATTCATATTACAAAGAAAGCCTTGTCGAGAGAATCGACAAGGCTTTTTGTATTAAGGTTTAGTTAAACTTCTAACTTTTAGAAAGTAAATTTCGCGCTGAAGTTGAAGTTGCGCCCAAAACCAGGGAATCCATATGCAAATGCTGTACCGTCAAGGTCAGTGGCATCTGATAAAAATTTAACATTGGTTAAGTTAAATGCCTGTGCACCTAATGTGAGTTTGCGGTCTCCAAGATTGATGTCGTAACCAATGCGCGCATCTAGATTGTAGTATGAAGGGATTTGATACGCATCGATGCGATCTTCCTCATCTGTTTTCTTAGAAGGGTCAAAGTTGGCATAAAATTTATCATTGTATACCCAGGTTGCACCAATATAAAGTCCTTTTGTAATTTGATAACGCGCTTGTAAACCGAATTGATTTTGCGGCGCATCGCCAACATGAATACCATCTACATAAGAGGTAACCGTTACAGATTGAGTAGGATCAATTTCTGAATAAACAGTGGCATTGATGTCGCCAATCCAACGCCAGTCGCCTAAAGAGACAACGCCTCCTAGTTCGAGGTTTTTAATTGGGCGTGTATTGAACTCGATTTCAATTCCTTTGTGCGTTGCGTTTGCGCCAGTCATGAGTGCACGGGTAATTGTTCCATTTGGACCGGTGATATTACCAGAAAGCAATGATTTATCTTTCCAATTAGTGAGGTAAGCATTGAATTTAATGGCCACTTTTTCCGAACGGAATCCATAACCCAATTCAAATGACTCTGCTTTTTCATTGACTAGATTTTGAACAACATCATTGCTGTTGTTTACAAAAACAAACGTCCAGAAAGGCGCACGCGAGAATTTACCAGCATTGAAATACACATTGTGATTGGCATTGATGTTGTAGTTGGCGCCGCCTTTGAACGAATAGCCAAAAATATTTACTTTTTCAGAAAGTTCCCCACGACCAGTTGTGTCATTGATATACAACATGCGGTCAACTCTTTGGTTGCTCGTCATATTTGCGGCACCTGTTACAAACACCGATAGCTTGTCTTTACTGTATTCAGCTTGCCCGAATAGACCTGCATATTTCACCAAACCATCATTGTCATAGGCAACACGTTGATCTACAGGTGTAACATGAAATACATTGCCATAGTTTGATGCGTATTCATGTACACCAACCAAACCATTAACAGCGTCGTAACGTGCTGTGCCACCAAGTAAATCTCGGACTTCGCGGAAGTGTTCACCGCGATAAGAGCGGGCATCCAAACCTAATGTAAGGTCCACAAATTGGTTTACTTTATGATTTACCGTTGAAATCAATCCAGTCCAGTAGTGGTTGTTAACCGAGTTTCTTTGAGCGTATTTTACACCGCCATTGGTTCCATCTGGGTTGGCAACGTTGTAGTCGTAAGCCGCTTGAATGTCCAAAAGACCCTCTGCCGTTCGCGTGTAGGCCGAACCCAAGCGTCCTGAGCCGCCTCCGTGTCCGATTGAATAGTAGAGAGAGCTGTTTACTGTTGTTTTTTCAGATAAATTCCAATAATGGTTCAAAGAAAACTGCGGCTTGTGGTAATAATTGACGCGGTCATTAAACAAGGTACCATCCGAAAAGTAGCCGTAATCCCCGTTATAGCGGATATCTAGGGTGTCGTATTGTCCTGGCGTAAGCCCTGTGCTGCGCTGGCCATGCGACTGCGGCGCACCAATGCCAGTTAGTACCAAACGGTGCTTGTCATTGAGCTGCTTTGCGAGTGTAAAGAAATAGGAATAACCATTGATCCATGTTCCATCTACGTATGAGTTGCCGGCAGTTTTTGACAATACGGTAGTCAACGCAAAACCGTTATCCATCAAACCTGTCGATGCATAAGCAATTATTTTGTATTGACCGTAATCGGTAAGTGAAGTCATTACCGAAGCGCCAGCTTTTGCATCGGTGGTTTTGGTAATGATGTTCATGGTGCCGCCCACAGAATTGATTGCCAATTTTGAAGCACCTAATCCGCGTTGTACTTGTATTGTGGAGACAGCGTCGCCCAAGCCCGCCCAATTTGACCAATATACCCATCCGTTTTCCATGTCATTCACAGGAATTCCATTGATGGTAACGGCCACATTTCGCTGGTCAAACCCACGAATATTGATACGAGAATCACCAACGCCACCACCGGTTTTTGTTGCATAAACCCCGGGAGTTACCTTGAGTACCTCCGGAAGTTCAGTAGAACCACCATATACCTCAGAAATTTGTTTGGCGTGAATTGTTGACATCGCAACTGGTGTTTTACGGTCCTTGCCATAATTGGAAATCACTCGGACTTCTTTCACACTTTGCTCTCGGGAGGTGTCGATATCGGTACCCACCTGACCAAAAGCTACGTTCGCTGCCATTGAAAGTAACGAACCAACTAATAATTTTCTTTTCATCATAAAGTAGTTTATTGATTGCCACAAAGTTGAAAAGGATTTATAGTTCGCTCATCAAGCTTATGTTATCTTTTTATAAACATACTTTTACTTTTTAATAGCATTACTTTCATTCATCCATTGAAAATACAAGTGATAGCCGATTCTAATGTTGTTGATAGAAAAGCAAAAAAAAAAGCCTTGAGAATCAAGGCTTTGAAGTGGGGGTTGACGGGTTCGAACCGCCGACCCTCTGCTTGTAAGGCAGATGCTCTGAACCAGCTGAGCTAAACCCCCTTT
>VFQT010002260.1_pt1 | contig 20252 bp, 11 predicted proteins | sample 3512381 | NCBI WGS metagenome assembly VFQT01 (sample SAMN10412376, study PRJNA504923) | tailings metagenome | isolation source: Relicate 2 Philex TSF3 active mining site | place: Philippines: Tuba, Benguet | collected 2017-08-29
ACCCCTCTCCCCCTTACGGGGGCGAGGGGAGGATTTGGTTTTCAGTTTTGAGTTTGGGGCGTTCAACTTCGCGTCTTTGCGGCTTCGCGTGAGGCATTGTTGTGCTGATCGCTGCTTCGCCTGTCTGCATCCTGCGGCCCGAGCCGGGTCGCGTCCCCGGGGGCGCGCGGTGAGGCACTGAACGATTGATTACCGGAAAAGCCACGGAAACTCTGAGAATCGCTCTGCGAATTCACGATTTATTGGTGAGGAGCTGCGAATTTGGCAACTGAAGTGGTGGCTCTGGCAGAATTTGCCGATACAGCAGATCAGGGATCGTGGCGAATTGGCTGTGGATACCTCGTCTGTATGGCCACCTGTGGCGCCTTGTTGCAGAAAAGCAACCGCTTTTGCGGCGGTTTTTTTGACATTGAGGCTTCAACCTGTAGGCTCAGGCGCGGTATTCCTGATGCGGCTCAAGGTGGCTCGCTGACTGCTGTTGCCCGAAAACGAACGTTTTCGGTGGTGTGAAGCGTTTGCGAGATTTTGTCCGTTGTCGGGATTTCCCCCTGTTTTTTGATTCCCCAGTGGATATCGCCGGTTTCCTTTGCAAAATGGAAATGAAGTTCCGCTGTCGACTCGTTCTCACCGCGGGTTGGCTGCTTTTTTACGGAGTGCTTGCAAGTGTCGACAGTTTCCGCTGAGAATCAGATCGCCATTCCTCAAACTGAGGACACCAGTGGCGGTTTGGACATGCTGGGTTTTCTGCGTCGCCGCAAAAGTTTTATCTTCCTCTTTGCGGCTCTTGGCACCGGGGTAGGTTACATGCTGCTGCAGCGGCAGATACCCCAGTATCGTTCGGAGGCCATGGTACAGGTGATTCACCGTGCCGGCGATGCTCGTGTGCGTTCGATGATGGCCGAAAAGGACCTGACGGATGCCAACTACGTGCTCCGCAGCGAGCGAACTCTGCAGAAGGCGTGGCAGAAGCACAGCCTGAACTCGCGGCCCTCACTCAGCGGCTTGTCTGAGGACGACGCGATCAATGTGATTGCCGGTATGCTTTCGGTGACTCCGCGTTCTGCGAACGTTTTGACGATAGCCTGCACAGGTGGCAATCCCGAGGACATCCGTGATATTGCCAATGCGGCTGCCGACGAGTATGTCGAGGCACAGCGCGAGAATTACAAGGACGCCAGTGAAGAGGTCAAAGGGATTCTCAGCCGGGCTCGCGATGAACTGCACGAGCAACTCAAGGAAGCTGAGCAGGAGTACGCTCGTTTTCGTGAAGGTTCAAACCTGACCACGGACGGCGAGAACCCGCACCGCATTCGTGCTCGTGCGGCAGAGCAGCAGGTGGCCAGCTACGAGCTGGAAAAGACCATCATGAAGGCTGAACTGAACGCCATCCACGAGGCGATCCAGAAGGGCGGCGCTCGGGAGGCAATTCTGCTGTTGATTGGCAAGAAAGATGAGAATGGAAGCACAGCAGCGGTCGCCGGGGGCGGCGTTGGTGTCTCTGGCGATCCCACCACACAGGCCCTGTTTCCGCTTATGCTGGAAGAGGCACAGCTGGCGACGGAGTTGGGGGCCGGGCACCCGAAACTGAAAATGATCCAGCTGAAAATGCAGATGATCCGGGACCACATGAAGGAAATGGCGGGGCTCGAAAAGGACCCAAATGTTCCCGAAGAGAAGCCCACAGACTTTTTGACACTCTATCTGAAGTCCATGGAGCAGCAACTGCAAATCCTCGAGCGACAGCAGCAGGAGGTTCAGGTGCTTGCGACCAATGACGACGCTCTCGCCCGAAAGCTGATGCTTGAGGAAATCGAGGACAAGCACAAGAAAGCAAATATTGAGCGTCTGGGGCAACTGTTCAACAACACGTCTCAGGCGATCAGTGAAGTGCACATGAATGCGGGTATGGGTGGTGTCACAGCACTCGTGCTGCAGCGTGCTCGAACCGGGATCAAGATTTCGCCGATTATGGAGCGATTCCTGGGGATGGGGGCTCTGATGGGGGCCATGGCTGGGCTCGGCATTGCCTACCTGATCGAAATGGCTGACCGCTCGTTCCGCAAACCGGAAGACATCATCCGGGAGTTCGGTGTGCCGATCATGGGGCACATTCCGTTTATGACGGAACAGCGAATGAAGATCAGTGCCGACGGAAACAAATTCGACCGGTCGGCGATTACTGTGCACCTGCCTCGGTCTCGACCGGCTGAAGCATTTCGAGCCATTCGAACGGCGGTGTGTTTCAGCGCGATGGCGGGTGAGCACCGAGTGATTTCTGTCACCAGCCCCGCGGCGGGTGACGGCAAGTCGACTCTGGCCCTGAATCTGGCTGTTTCGCTGGCACAGTCCGGTAAGCGTACCGTGCTTCTGGAGAGCGACCTGCGACGACCGAAGGTGCACAAGCTGACCGGGGTGGATAATAAGGTCGGTGTGGTGGATGTTCTGCGGGGAACTGTGGACATAGAGTCCTCAGTCCAGGCCACTCAGGTACCCGACTTGTTCATCATCCCCTGCGGCAGTCGCCCCAAGGACCCCGCAGAATTGCTGGCGCGGCCTGAGTACGAAACTCTGCTGGAAGACCTGCGATCCCGTTTCGACTACGTGATTGTTGATACTCCGCCGATTCTTGCTGTGACGGACCCGGCCGGGGTCGCCGCCCGCGTGGATGGTGTCATCGTCTGTATGCGTCTCAGCCGACATACTCGCGACCTTGGCAAACGGACGATTGATTCGCTGCGTGATATCGGTGCGACCGTGTCCGGTGTAGTGATTAACGGTGTGGAAGAGCGGGATGCCTATGGTTACGGCAACTACCGCTATTCGGACTACCGTTACTACTACAAGAGTTACAACTACAAGTATGGCTACGGTTACGGTCGTTACGGATCCTACAATTCTTACACCAGCAAGGACGGCAGCGAGTACTTCCCGGATGAAAACCAGACAGGTGGTGTAGCCAACTCCGGCTCTGCTCAACTGCAGGCAATTGCCAGCAAATCGGAGACTGCGGAAGAAGGCGAAAAATCCTGATACGGACGTTGCTTTTGAGTTCAAAATCGGGGCGTTTCTCCCACCCGGGGGGAACGCCCTTTTTTATTGACGTACGGTGCCAGGTGGTTTTCTGATACGGATCGACTGGCCGTTGTCAGTCGCGGGCAACGCAAACCTACATCAGGCACAGTCGGCAGATTCCTCCGGCACGTTTTGATTCCCCCGGATCGCTGCATTCCTTCCGTATTTTCTGCATTTTGCCACCCTGCAGCCGATATAATCCTCAGGGTTGCCGTCACCCACGGGGGCGTAGCATGCGCCCGCTGCCTGACGCACAGTTTCACAAATCGACTGTTGGCTGCAATCACTCATGAATTCCGGACTTTCTGTTTCCGCATCTCGTCCGCGTATAGTTTTCATGAATCGGTCCTACTGGCCCGACATGGAGGCTACCGGCCAGTTGCTCACACAACTGTGCGAAGCACTGGCGGACGAATTTCAGGTTGAGGTGATTGCTGGTCAGCCCAACAGTGTCTCCGCTGATACTCCGGCTGACTGGAAGCAGCGAACTGTCCACAACGGTGTGCGAATTCACCGTCTGCGGCATCTGCAATTGCCGAAACGCAATCTGCTGCTGCGGATGGCGAACTATCTCAGTTTTCAGTGGTCAGTTCGCCGGATGCTCAAACGCATCGGCCGGCCCGAAGTGCTGGTCTTTGAAACGGATCCTTTCACGCTGGCGAAGGAGGCTGGTCGCCTGATGAATCGCCAGCCGATTCGCGTGGTGGGTTACCTGCAGGATATACACCCGGACGTGGGCGTGGCACTTGGCAAAGTGCAGGAGAGCAGTTTTGTCAGGACGCTGCGGCGCGACCTGTTCGACGTGTACCACCGCTGCGAACGTATGGTTGTGCTCAGTGAAGACATGCGTCAATTGCTGCTGGACGATGGTCTGGCCGAACAGCGGGTCCACGTGATACCCAACTGGGCCGACGTGCAGCGGATCAGGCCGCTGGAAGGCCCGAATGCGTTTCGCCAAAAGCACGGCCTGGCGGACAAGTTTGTGGTGATGTATTCGGGGAATTTCGGCATGACGCAGCGGCTGGACCATTTCGTTCAGGCTGCGGCACTGCTGGCCGATGATCCGCGGATCCATTTTGTCTTTGTGGGCCGCGGTTCTCTGGAGCAGGCTCTGAAGCAGCAGGTCCAGCGACTGGGGCTGCAGAATGTCACCATCACCGGCTATCAGCCGCTCAGCACCCTGAACGTCAGCCTGAATGCCGCGGACCTGCATCTGGTGCCTTTGACCGCCCAGCTGACTCGCTGCCTGATGCCCAGCAAGCTGTACGGAATTCTGGCTGCCGGGCGGCCGCTGCTGACGAATGCTCCTGCGGAATCCGAACTGCACCGGCTGACCGTTCAGAATCAGGTGGGTTTGGTGGTGCAGCCCCAGCAGATCGATCAGATTGGCCAGAAGATTCGCTGGGCTGTGGACCATCCGGACCAGCTGCGGCAAATGGGCCGCAAGGCGCGTGAACTGGCGCTCCGGCAATTTACGTTTGAACACAGCCTGCAGAAATTTCGTCAAATGCTGCATTCTGTGCTGTCCGATCCGGCCGAACACGTGAACTGCCAGTGCTGTCAGCAGGCCAATGAAAACCCGGCTCCGCAGACTGCCAGCAGCACCTCACGCGGTCATTCCTGACGACAGCCCCGGCCGGTGCTCGGGCTGGAAAGCCGCAGGTACCATTCAGCATTCATCCGTGGCTAAAAAAACTGTCCTGTTCCGCGGCCAAAAGCCCGACGCTTCATTACCTGCTTTACCCCGGCCTGCGGAACATTCCCGTGCCTTACGACGACATTCCTGAACACATTCGCTATTACATGCAGTTTGTCGATCGCTCGCTGCTGCGAGAAAACCTGAAACTGACTCCTCAGCAGCGGATGGACAAACATGCCCGGATGATTGAGCTCGAACTGGAACTGCGTGCAGCCGGACGTCAGTTGCCTGCGAAGCAAAAACACGCGGCAGACGGCTACTTCAGCTCAGGTTGACCCGAATGATGAACCCAGCGAATTTTATCCAGCTTCTGCCGCTGTTCTGTCGCCCTGCCCCACTCGCGGGTGTGGTTCAGCTAATTCTCGGAATCGTCTTTTATCGGACGGTAGCTCAAGCTTTCCATGCCGCGTTTTGCCCTGAGGCCGCCACTTGCGATTATCTGTGTCAATCCGTGTGAATCCGTGGCTAAAAAAAACTGTCCCGATCCGTGGCCAAAAGCCCGGCCCTGCATTTTTGTTTCAAACCCTTCACCCATTACTCTCCCCCTATGACTCCTGAACAATCAGTTTATGTTGCCGGTCACAACGGTATGGTTGGTTCCGCTGTCGTGCGACTGCTGCGGCAGCGCGGTTACCAGCGAATTATTATCCGCGCTCGGCGTGAACTGGATCTGACCGATCAGCTGGCCGTGCAGCAGTTCTTTCAGGCTGAGCGTCCTGACGTGGTGGTCTTTGCGGCTGCGAAAGTCGGCGGCATACTGGCTAATAACTCGTATCCCGCCGAATTCCTGTTTCAGAACCTCGCGATGGCAACCCACGCAGTGCATTCGGCCTGGCAGGCTGGAACGCAGCGATTTCTGTTTTTGGGAAGCACCTGCATCTATCCCCGAATGGCACCCCAGCCCATTGCCGAAGACAGCCTCCTGACTTCACCGCTCGAACCAACCAACGAAGCGTATGCGATTGCCAAGATTGCCGGACTGAAACTGTGCCAGTTCTATCGGCAGCAGTACGGTGTACTGTTCCATTCCGCCATGCCGACCAATCTGTATGGACCGGGAGACAACTACCATCCGTCCAACAGCCATGTGCTGCCGGGGCTGCTGCGACGATTCCACGAAGCAAAACTGGCCCAGTTGCCTGAGGTGCAGATCTGGGGCACGGGAACTCCGCTGCGGGAGTTTCTGCACGTGGATGACCTCGCGGCCGGAATCCTGCACCTGCTGGGACTGGCGGATCCACCGGATCTGGTAAACATCGGCAGTGGTGTTGAGATCAGCATTCTGCAGCTGGCTCAACTGGTCGCTCGCACCGTCGGCTACACCGGTCAGATCACTCATGACCTGTCAAAACCCGATGGAACTCCACGCAAGCTGTCAGATATCACGCGAATTCGGCAGACCGGCTGGTCACCGCAGATTTCGCTGGAGATCGGACTGCAGGCGGCCTATTCAGATTTTTTGCAGTCACTGCAGCAGCAGACGCTGCGCTCAAGCTGACTGCTGGCGAAGCTGAAATGCAACATCTGCAGAAAAAAAGTTTCCACAGGCACCATGGCCGGGACCTGCTCTGTTCGGCAGAAACCACACAACCGCTGTGCCCACTTCAATTGCTGTAAAACGCCATCGAAAAACTCCGGAAACAGTTGCCAGCAGCAGCTTTTCAGTGCAGTTTCTCCTCTTTCAGCAGTGCCTGCATTGTCCTCCGCCAGCGTATCTCCGTTACCACTCGTTCCCCTGCAATCGAAGTCGTCATCATGTCGAAATCTGCTTTTATCACCGGGATCACAGGTCAGGACGGTTCTTACCTTGCCGAACTGCTGCTGGAAAAGGGATACACGGTTCACGGTCTGGTTCGTCGCGCCTCCACGTTTACAACCGGACGCATCAAACACATTTATGCCGATCCTCATCAGGCCGGAAACAGGCTGTTTCTGCACTACGGTGACCTGACGGACGGGCAAAGTCTGACGAATCTGGTACTGGATCTGGAACCGGACGAGATCTACAACCTGGGGGCTCAAAGTCACGTTCGTGTTTCGTTTGATCAGCCGGCTTACACCTTCCAGGCGACCGGCGGCGGGGCTTTGAACGTGCTTGAAGCAGCCCGCCAGCTGAACAAGAAAAAGCTGGTGAAGGTTTACCAGGCGTCCTCAAGTGAAATGTACGGCGAGGTGCTGGAAACGCCGCAGACAGAAAACACTCCCTTTCAGCCTCAAAGCCCCTACGCCTGTGCCAAGGTGTACGCCTTCCATCAGACTGTCAACTACCGCAAATCGTATGACATGTTTGCTGTCAACGGCATTCTGTTCAATCATGAAAGTCCGCGTCGCGGCGAAACCTTTGTGACTCGCAAAATTACCCGCGCCGCCACTCGTATCAAACTCGGACTGCAGGACAAACTCTACCTCGGCAATCTGGCAGCCAAACGCGACTGGGGTTACGCAAAGGACTACGTTGAAGGGATGTGGCGGATGCTGCAGCACAGCGAACCTGATGACTTTGTGCTGGCCACGGGCAGGACGCAGACGGTTCAGGAGTTCGCCGATATTGTCTTTGGCATGTTGCAGCTTGATCCGAAGCAGTACATTGAAATCGATCCGCGGTACTTCCGGCCGGCGGAAGTGGACCTGCTGCTCGGCGACTGCTCCAAAGCACAGCAGAAATTGGGCTGGACGGCATCCACATCTCTGGAAGAACTGGCACGCCTGATGGTGGATCACGACCTGTCGCTGGCTCGCGAAGAAGCCATTCTGGCCGCAGCCAGAAAGTAGCCTCAGCCGCAACCGGCGTGTGGCCACGGTAAAAGGCGGTTCCGACTACAATCCCGGAGCCTTCGCCTCATGTTCATCCGTAGCGTGAGGGGCCACTGAGAGGTTTGAATCTCCAGCCACGGATTGACACAGATGTTCACGGATGAAATGCGGAGCGCAAGCCACGGATATTGACAAAAAGTGTCTGTTGCCTGTTTTTCAGGGAAATCTGCATCCGTGTGAATCCGTGTTCATCCGTGGCAAGAAAAACTGTCCTGATCGGTGGCGACACGAGCTTCTGTAGGGTTTGAATCTCCAGCCACGGATTGACACGGATGTTCACGGATAAAATGCGAGGGGCAAGCCGCGATTATTGACAGAGAGTATCTGTTGTCTGTTATTCAAAGAGTGCTGCGTCGGTGTGAATCCGTGTTCATCCGTGGCAAGAAAAACTGTCCTGATCGGTGGCGACATGAGCCACTGTAGGGTTTGAATCTCCAGCCACGGATTGACACGGAAGTTCACGGATAAAAGGCGAAGGGAAAGCCGCGATTATTGACAGAGAGTATTTGTTGTCTGTCATTCAAAGAGTTCTGCATCCGTGTGAATCCGTGTTCATCCGTGGCAAGAAAAACTGTCCTGATCGTTGGCGACATGAGCCACTGTAAGTTTTGAATCTCCAGCCACGGATATTCACAGAAAGTCTCTGTTGCCTGTTTTTCAAAGAGTTCTGCATCCGTGTGAATCCGTGTTCATCCGTGGCTGGAAAAACTGTCCTGAACCCTGTCCATCTGTGGCAATGGACCTCTGTCGTTCCGGCGTTCTGCGGGCGTTTGTGTTGATTCGTCCCGCAAAACTCATTCCCTCAGTATTTCCGTGGCGGTCGTCGGAGTTCGACAGGTTTATGATTGCCTTGATCACCGGAATCACTGGTCAGGATGGCTCCTACCTGACCGAATTGCTGCTCAGCAAAGGCTACACCGTTCACGGAATCGTGCGACGCAGCAGTTCGCTGGAACGCATCCGCCTTAGTCGCCTCTACGAGGATCCCCGGATCTACGGTTCGCGGCTGCAACTGCACTATGCCGATTTAACGGACACCACAACCATTCGTCGTATCGTGGCGAAGGTTCAGCCGACCGAATTTTATCATCTGGCGGGACAAAGCCATGTGGGGCTCAGTTTTGAAATTCCGGAAAGCACCTGTGAACTGACGGCCATGGGAACGCTGCGGATTATGGAAATTCTGCGCGATCTGCCTCAGCCCCCCAGATTCCTGCATGCCAGCAGTCGTGAAATCTTCGGCACTCCCACAGTTTCGCCGCAGGACGAATCCACCGCAGTAAACCCGAATTCTCCTTATGGTTGTGCCAAAGCGTTTGCAACACAGATGGTGCGGATCTATCGCGACAGCCACGGGTTATTTTTCTGCAATGCGATCTGCTATAACCATGAAAGTCCCCGCCGCGGCGAGAACTTCGTCACGCGCAAAATCTCGCTGGCGGCAGCCCGCATCTGTGCCGGCCTGCAGCGGTCCCTGACGCTGGGAGACCTGGCTGCACGCCGCGACTGGGGCTACGCTGCAGATTTCGTGGATGCGATGTGGCGAATCCTGCAGCAATCGCGGGCCGATGACTATGTGCTGGCCACCGGCCGGTCACACTCCATTCAGGATCTGTTGCAGATCGCCTTTTCGCACGTGGGGCTGGATTGGCGGGAGCATGTCAACGTAGACGAAAAATTCCTGCGTCCGGCGGATCCGCGCGGGTTGCTGGGCAATCCGGCAAAGGCCCGGCAGGTGCTGGGCTGGTATCCCAGCATCTCGCTGGAAGATCTGTTGCGCATGATGGTGGATGAAGATTGTCGATCCCTGCAGGGTGTAAAGTCTTAAGGTGGCTGCCGGCATGACTGCGAAATCCGATGTGAATCCTGTAAAGAAACGCGAACCGCGATTGTTCATGGTGCTGGTGCTGATGATGCTCACCATGATTGCCAGTCGCTACATTCTGCCATCCGGTCGGGTGGGTAATCTGCCCGGTCCGGCTCGAGGCGACCTCGTGCTGCAGGAGCAGGACCTGCCCGCCGAACTGGCTGGCTGGAAAAAAGTGCAGTTCATCCCGGCCGCGGATCCGATGGCTGTGGCCAACGTGGAATCCTGGTGGGTGCACTCATGGAACTTTGCCAAAGATGGCCGCAGCTGCCTTGTCACGCTGGATCAGGCGCAGTGGATCGCCTGGCATGAACTGTCGGCCTGCTATGTCGCCAACGGCTGGATTCAGGGCGACCGGCATGTCTACGAAGTGCCCGACAAAAATGGCGAGATTTGGCACATCGTCACCGTGGATTATGAAAAAAGCGGAGTGGGACGTGGTCTCCTGATTTTTTCCGAATTTGGATCCGACGGTACCCCCATGGAAGCACAGTATCTGGGGCAGGCCTTCGAACAGTACGATTTGGAGCAGGGCAAGGTCGTCGACAGCCAGCGGAGTGCCGGCCAGGCAGATCGCTGGCGTCGTCAGGAACATCCACGGGTCACTCAGTGTCAGGTTTTCTACAGCTACTCCGGTGACCTCGGCGCCAGCCTGCGGGCCGATCTGATCCGCCTGCATGCTGCCAGTCGCGAGATTTTTCGCGATCGCTGGGCGCAGCATTGGCCCACGGTTTCGGGCGGCTGACGCGCCGCTGCAGCCTGAGGCCAGCCAAAGCAGCCTCGATTCGACCTTTTGGTTCGCAAAGAAATCCCCATGGGCATTGCACTGCGCTCAATTCTGTCCCGCGCACGCCCGTGGTGTTTGGCCGGTGGCATTCCGCTGGTGATGGTCATACTTTTGTGGCCACGATTGGCCGGACTGTCGGTCGGTCCGGCTGATCCGTCGTGGCGGATCCCGCATCGACAACGGCTGCTGACCGGCTCACTGCTCAGGTATTATGTTCCGGACGGACGCAACCCTGCTGAGGCCTGCAAAAATCTGGCGGCCTGGCTGGATCCGCTGAGGTGTGGTGCAGCCAGCGACCGTCGCCCGCCCCGGCGTGCAGCCGGGCCCTGCTTTCAGCAGTTCGCCGTGCAGCTGGACGATCAGCCACTGCAGGCCTCGGTCGCCAGGCTGGAACAGTGTTTCACCGTGGAGTTTCTGATTCGTCATCATGGTCAGGGATTCGTGGTCGGTGGAAATTCTGCACATACTGGCAGCCTGATTTCCATGGGAGACGGGGTCTATTCAGGCTTTGTTTTCTGGCTGGATTTTCCTGCCAATCGGCTGACTCTGCAACTGGGGCAGCCCAAGCCCACCCCGGCAGTAGCGGTCAGTGCAATTCAGCGAATTCCTCAGTCCGTCTGGACGCACATTGCCGGGACCTGGGATCAGGGTGTGCTGTCTCTGTATGTCAATGGACTGTTGTGCGGGCGGACGAAGTCAGACCTGAAGTTTCATGAAGTCGCCCGCAGTTCCCGCCTGCGAGCCGGCTATGTGGGTAACGGGATGGGGGCAGCCCGATTCGATCTGCAGCACCTGGCGGTTTATCGTGCGGTGCCTGATCCTCCCGACATACTGGCCCTGGCCGGTATCAAGGACACTGGTGTTCGCGAGATTTCTGAACTGCTTCAGGCCGGTGAATTGTTGACGGCTGGTTATCCTGGTCGGGCGCTGGCGGTGCTGCAGTCCGATATTCATCCGACGGCAACCGGGAATCTGCGTTCGTTGCTGGCCTATCGCCGTGCGGAATGTCTGCGGGAGTTGCGGCAATACGACGCGGCGGAAGCGGCCTTCGCGGAACTGGCCGAACTGCAGCCGGGTTCCACGCTGTCAGAAACTGCCCTGTATGAGCGGACAGCGCTGCAGTCGGGAGTGCGGCAGCCGTCCATCGCGGTGCCGCAGGAACTCGCTGCAGCTCTGCCGGCATCTGATGCCCCCGGCCAGCTTCAGTACTCAGAGTCCGTGAACCGCTTTTTGCTGCAGATCGAACATTGTCGGGCGGTGGAGTGGCGAGAACACTATGACAGCCGCATCGCACAGCTGTTGCGGCGCAGTTGCTGGAATTGCCACGCAGATCGTCCGATCCACGGACTGCTGCCCGGTCAGTTGATGGATGGTGCTGATGCCGCATTCGCCGGGATTGAATACTGGCAGGCTGTCAGTGACGCGCTGGACAGCACCACGCAACCAGCAGCCCATGTGACCGTGTCTGAATATCACCGGCTGGAACTGCAGGACTGGATTGCCCGGTTGCCTGCCGCGGGACTGGCGGAAGTGTTTTCCGAAGATGCCGACTTCACTCGCTACTTTGATGAAGGCTGGCATATGGGAGGCGGGTATGGTCGGCGACTGACCAGGGCCGAGCTGCGGAATGCGATACGCGATCTGCTGTCAGTGACGCTCAGTGACGATCAGTTGCCGCCACCGGATGGTTCCGGCGGCGAGGGATTCGACACCAATTCTTCAACACTGCTGTTGTCTGCATCCTGGCTGGACCGCTGGCTGCAGACGGTTCAGCAGGCCTGCAGTGTCGCCACAGTGCGGCAGACACAGGAGACTGCTGATAACAATTCTGGTCTGCTGCCTGCCTGGAAGCAGATGGCAGATGCCGGTTCTGTGCAGTCCGCGGCAGCAGCGTTCGCCGTTGATCTGCAGCGATTCGCTCGACGTGCGTGGCGACGACCATTGACGGACGCTGAACTGCAGCGGCTGCTGCAGCATTTTCAGGACTGTCGCACGGAGATGTCGCTGGCCGATGCCGTGGCCGAAACGCTGGCGGCTGTGCTGTTGTCGCCCCATTTCCTGATGGTGCTGGAACCGGAGCCACCGCAGCCTGGCAGATACCGGCTGAACGCATATCAGTACGCCGCCCGACTGGCACTGTTCCTCTGGTCGTCTGTTCCTGACGACACTCTGCTCGATGCGGCGACTGCCGGTGAACTGTCGTCCCGGCAGGGAGTTCTGCGACAGGTTCGGCGTATGCTGGCCGACGACCGTTCTGTGGCCCTTGGCTGGCAGTTTGGCATTCAGTGGCTGGGGCTGGAGCAGCTGCAGTCGCAGCGCCCGGACCCGCAATTGTTTCCCGAGTACAGCTCGGAAATTGCCGCCCTGCTGCAGGAACAGGCGGCTCGCACTGTCTGGAACGTACTTGCCGCTGATCGGCCGCTGATGGAACTGTTGGCGGCGGAAACCGCGTTTGTGAATCCACAGTTGGCCCGGTGGTACGGCATTACCGTACCCACGCAGGCGGATTGGCAGCAGGTTTCGCCCGGGCAGGCCAGACAGGGTGGGGTGCTGACTCTGGGCGCTGTGCACGTGCTGACTTCGTACCCGCGACGTACCAGCCCGGTGCTGCGCGGACGGTGGCTCCTCGAAACTCTGCTGGGTGAAACCGTGCAGCCTCCGCCACCCGGAGTACCGGTGCTGCAGGAAAGTTCTGCGGAAAATGGGTCACTGCGGGAACAGCTGGAGCAGCATCGCGCCGATCCCAACTGCATTGGCTGCCATCAGCTCATGGATCCACTGGGATTTGCGCTCGAACAGTACGACGCTGTCGGCAGGCTGAGACAGCAGGATGGCGTCTTCCCCGTGGATGCCAATGCCGTACTTCCGGATGGAACGCAGATCAATGGAGTTCGTGGTCTGGTTTCTGTCCTGCAGCAGCCGGAACGTCAGCAGAAGTTCCTGCGACTGTTCAGTCGGCGTCTGCTGGGCTATGCTTTGGGGCGGGAGCTGGACCGCTTCGATGATCCGGTCATTGAACAGTGTCTGCATCAATTGCGGCAAAACGAGCTGCGATCGGCGGTGCTGATCGAGGAGATTGCCGTCAGCGTACCGTTCCGCAGTCGGTATGCAATCGGAGACGGAAAAACACTGCTGAAACAGTCTGCATTATGAACAGCCGTCGAAGATTTTTGCAGGGGACAGGTGTTTCGCTGTCGCTGCCGTGGCTTGAGTCTCTGCAGGGGGCTGGCAGGCGACGGCCCGGCAGTCCGCCGCTGCGGAACGCATTTCTGCACTTCCCCAACGGTACGTGGATGGAAGACTGGACACCGGCAACTGTCGGTCGGGACTATCAGCTCAGCAAAACGCTGCAGCCACTGCAGTCGGTCCGCGACCAGATCCTGGTGCTGTCAGGGCTGGATAAACTCAACAGCCAGGACGGGGGAGCTCACAAAACGGCCACCGCCAATTATCTGACCGGCATGCGGGTACGCAAAACCACCGGTCGGGATCTGAGTGCTGGCGGAGTTTCCGTGGATCAGGTCATCGGCCGCACGTGTGTCGGCAAAACACCTGTGCCCACGCTGGTGCTGGCCTGTGAACCTGTCAGAACCGGAATCGATCGAATCACGAATTATACCCTGCTTTACGATTCGCTGATTTCATGGGAAGCACCGGAACGCCCTGTGATGCCGGAAACCAGTCCCCGCGCGGCATTCGAACGGCTGTTCGGACTGTCCGCAGAGCAGGCCGGCCAGCAGGACCGGAGCAGAAGGCTGCTCGATCTGGTACTGGACGATGCCAAAGCACTGCGACCGCAGTTGGGACGCGACGATCGCAGCCGGCTGGATCAATACCTCGATTCTGTGCATGCGGTGGAAAACCGACTGCGATTCGCGGCACAGGCGGCTGCTGATCCGGAGCGACAGGCACTGTGGCAGCCCATGCCGACTGATCGTCAGCGATTCGCGGCGGCCGATACCATGGGATACGAGGCTCGAGTCCACCTGATGCTGGACCTGCTGGTGCTGGCGTTTCAGGGAGATGCCACACGTGTCATATCCATGATGCTGGCAAATGATGAGACGGCCCAGACCTTTCAGTTTATTGGAATTCCGGACAGTGGTCATCATGTGTCTCATCATCTTGGGAATCCGCAGCTGATTGCCTTCTACCAGAAAATCACCCAATGGTACGTGCAGCAGTTCGCTCGCCTGGTCCAGGCACTGCAACAGATTCCAGAAGGAGACGGTACGCTGCTGGACCACTGTACGCTGATGTTTGGTTCCGGGCTGTCGGACGGCAATCGTCACGATCCCCTGAACCTGCCAATCCTGCTGGCCGGACGCGGTGGCGGTGCCGTGCCCACCGGACAGCACCTGAGATTCGACGGCGACAACACGCCACTGTGTAACCTGTATTGCTCAATGCTGAACGCCAGCGGGATTCCGACAGCCCAGTTTGGCGACAGCAACGGGCGGATTTTCTGACCGGTCATTTACCACTCATTTTCAGCCTTCCTTTCCAGTGCCTGTCAGCACCTGCTTCAGCTCTGGAACTGCGGTGTGTTTTTCTCTCTCTGCGGGCGACTGGCGGAACCTTCAATCAGCTGCCGACTCAGCGGACAATGTTGCTGTTTGCTGCTGGTGAGTGCTGACTTTGGAAATGGCGGATTGTGAGACTGCTGATTTTTCGTGATACGGTCGCTGCTGCCGGCCTGCTGCTGCTGCTGGCAGCAGTGGCGGTCGTGGGGGCCAGGCCGGTTCAACTGCCGGCTGCAGTGGCGGCGATGAACTCGTCCGCGTGGCAAAACGCCGCTGCGCTGCGGCTTCGTCACAGACACCTGCAGCGTTACGTGGTGCTGCCAATCACCGCCGATCAGCAGCAGCCGCTGAATTTGGGGAATGATGGCACACGGATCCAGGGAACTGCGGCGTCAGTGATGACCTGCCAGTCCCACCAGCCGGGACTGGCCGCGATTTGTCTGGATGATCAGCCTTTGGAGTCTCCGGTGTTTGACATCACAGGTGATTTCACCATCGAGGGGTGGTTTCGCTGGCACGGACGTGGCCGCGCAGTTGGCGAAAATAATGGTGGCGCGGGAACGTTGCTGGCACTGAGTGATGGAGTTCATGATGGTTTCAGCCTGTCCATCACTTTCGAGGACGGTGGTCTGCAGTTCGGGCTCGGTCGCCCCGCCCCCAAAGTGTCGCTGGTGACCCGCGGCAGGACACGGGTTGCGCCTGGTCTGTGGGCGCATCTGGCGGTTGTGCGAACGGCAGAACAGGTAAGGTTGTATCTGAATGGGCTGCTTATCGGTTGCGGTGACACCGATGTCGCGGCAGCTCAGCCGGCAGACTGGCGCAAACTGCGGGTGGGGTACGTGGGGAACGGTGACAGTTCGGTTCGCATGGATGTGGGCGAATGGGCGATCTTCACGGCGGCGTTAACGGATCGTGAACTGGCACAGTTGGCGCATCTTTCGGATGCCCCGGCAACTGGGCAATCTGCTGCAGCAATGTTCACATCTGCGGAGGTACTGCGACAGCAGCGACAGGCTGATGCGGCGCTCACGGCATTCGCAGCAACGGCAGAGTCCGGAACAGGCTACTGGCAGCAGGCTGCCCGACTGGAGGCAATGGTGCTGCAGTCCGGTGGCGAGCAGAATGTTGCTGCGGCGATGCGGCAGTGGACCGTGTTGAATACCGCGGCTGAACGGGGATCGCTGCCGTCGCGATTCACCAGCGAAGTTCTGCCTGTGCTGAGAATGCACTGTGCCGAATGTCATGGTGCGGCGTTGTGGTGCCAGCCTGCATCAGCAGGCCTGGCTGATCAGTTGCTGTCTGCCGGATTCTGGTCCGAGGTGCAGACGCGACTGGTGGACCGAAGCATGCCTCCGGAGGGCTGCCCGCCGCTGCCGATTGAGCAGCGGCGGCGGGTGCTGTACTGGATTCAGCAGCTTCCGCAACCTGACCCGTGTGAAGAGCAGTTGACGGAAGAGCGCCGTCGCCGGCTTTCTCCGCTGGCTGCCGTCGGACGCAGATTGACGCGCACCGAATTCTCCGTCGCACTGCAGCAGCTGCTCGGCGTACAGCCTCAGCCGGATCTGCTGCCACCTCCCGAAGGTGCCGGCGGTGAGGGCTTCGATACGGCAGCCGGGACTCTGATTATGTCCTCGTCCACCGCCGAGTTGTTTTTTTCCTGCGTCAGTGAAGCGGTGAACCGAGCCCTCGATGAGCAGGTTTCAGCAACAGCTGATTCCCCGGATCATGTACCGATCGGGCATGTCGTGCGGGCCCTGTCGGGGACAGGAACTGAGCTGGACATGGCACTGCGCAGATTTGTCCGCCTCGCGTGGCGGCGGTTTCCGGCAGATGCGGATTGGCAGGGGCTGTTGTCATTGCGGCAGCAATTGCTGGCTGATGGCCTGACGGATCGGGAGGCTGTCGCCACAATGCTGCAGGCCGCACTGTTGTCTCCCAACTTCCTGTATGTGCTGGAAACACCTCCGCAGCCTCCTGTCGATTTTCGCATTTCTCCGCACGAGTTTGCTGCGCGGATGGCGTTGTTTCTGTGGTCAGGAATTCCGGATGAGCCGCTGCTGCAGGCGGCAGACGATGACCGTCTGCAGACTGCCGAGCAGATTCAGCAGCAGGTGCGGCGAATGCTGCAGCATCCGCTGGCTGATCAGCTGGGACGCAGCTTCGGCCTGCAGTGGCTGGGTGTGGAACAATTGCAGGCTGTGCGCAAGGATGAACAGCGGTATCCGCAGTACACCCGGGAAATTGCCAGCCTCATGCAGGAAGAAGCCTGTCGCACGGTCGCAGGTGTCTTTCGCGATGATCGGCCACTGGTCGAACTGCTGGCCGCGGATTATGTCTGGGCGAACAGTCAGTTGGCGCAGTATTACGGGTTATCGTTCCCCAGGGGCGCTGTTGACTGGCAGAGGATTCCTGCAGGCGCTGCGTCCCGCGGGGGTGTCCTGACTTTGGGGGCTGTCATGGTGGCATCGTCCTATCCATCCAGAACCAGTCCCGTGCTGCGGGGCCGCTGGGTCCTTGACAGGATCCTCGGACAGCGAGTGCTGCCGGCACCGGCGGACGTTCCGGCGCTTGAAAAAACGGTCAGCGCTCATCCCGCAATGACACTGCGGCAGCAAATGGAGCTGCATCGGGACAGTCCCACCTGTCGGGGCTGTCATCAGGCGATGGACCCGCTGGGTTTCGCTCTGGAAGAGTTTGACGCTGTGGGACGCTGGAGTACCGTTCGTGACGGACTTGCCGTGGATTCCGCTGCGACGCTGCCCGACGGAACGGCCTTGCAGGGAAGTTCGGGATTGCGCCAGGAAATCCTGCGGCGACAGTCTCAGTGGCTGCCGCACTTTGTACGGAAGCTGACCGGCTATGCCGCCGGGCGGGAGTTGTTTGACTCAGAGCTGTGCCTGCTGCAGGATATCGAAGCTCGCACCCTGGCAGCTGGCGGCACAGGCTCGTCACTCATCACTGCAATTCTGCTGAGTGATATTTTTCAGTTGCGGCGATTGGTGGCAGATAGTGAAAAGGCGGTGTCCGAATGAGCCGGGACTTTCAGGAGAACCGCCGGGCTTTTCTGCGTGGCGGCGGACTGGCACTGCCGCTGCCATGGCTGCCATCGCTTTTCAGCCGGGCATTCGCAGCTGAATCCACCACAGCTCCGCCGCTGCGATCAGCTTTCCTGCATTTTCCCAACGGAGCGTGGATGCCCGACTGGACACCGGCGGACGGTACGTCCCTGGTGCTCAGCCCTTCACTGCGGCCACTGCAGCCGTTCGCCGAAAATATCACAGTCGTCAGCGGACTGGACAAGCCGCACAGTCGCACGCTGGATGGGCATGCTCACAAGACGGCCAATTTCCTGACCGGCATGCCCGTCTCTTCCACGACCGGCCGGGATTTCAGTGCCGGCGGCGAGTCGGTTGACCAGCGCATCGCCCGCCACCTGCAGGGCCGGACACCGCTGCACAGTCTGGTCCTCGGGGTGGAGCCTGTTGCCGGCGGTATTGACCCTGCCAATGGAGTGACTCTGCTGTATGGCAGCTGCATTTCGTGGCAGGGACCCAACCGACCGGTGTTGCCCCAGGTGTCGCCGGAATCAGTCTTTGATCGACTGTTCGGCCGCACCCAACAGGCTCAGCCCTCGGTGGCCAGCCGACGGCTGCTCAATTTCGTGCTCCAGGATGCCCGCGACATCGGTCGACGGCTTGGCCGGGATGACCAGGTCAAGCTGGAAGAATACCTCGACTCCGTGGAATCCATGGAGTCGAGGGTACGATTCCTGACTGAGCACCCGGATCATCCACTGCTGCGGATGCAACAGTCAGAATCGCTGCAGCGTCCCGCGATGCCCGGCACGTTTGCCCGGCACCTGGAACTGATGCTGGATCTGCTGGTGCTGGCATTTCGCTGCGATGCCGTCCGAGTCGCCAGTGTGATGCTGGCCAATGACACGTCGCAGCAGATTTTTGAAATGCCGGAAGGTTGGACTGAGCCCCATCATACTGTGTCACATCATCAGTCAGAGCCGCAGAAGATTCGTCAGTATCAGTTCATCAATCAGTGGTATGTGCAGCAGTTTGCCGAATTGCTGCAGCGTTTGCGGTCGGTCCCGGAAGGGGCCGGGACACTGCTGGACAGCTGCCAGCTGGTGTTCGGCTCAGGAATGTCCGACGGGAACGGACACGTTCCTGACGACCTGCCGATTGTGCTGGCTGCTGGAAAATGGACCGGATTTCCGGGGGCCCGACACCTGCAGTATCCTGATCAGACGGTGCCGCTGTGCAACCTGTACCTGTCCCTGCTCAGGAAAAATGGTGTTGCGGACAAATCATTTGGAGACAGTCAGGCTCCATTGCTTTAATCGCAGGGAACCGGTTGATTGGATTTGTTCGATTGTAAGGTAAATCGAAGCTGCATCGGTTTTGACAAGTGCGTCGTTCTGACAAACTCAATTAGCGGGCTCGCTGCATTGTTTTGGTTGCCTCTTCGTAATTTTCCCACCAGGTTAACGACAGAAGCCGAAATTGCTCAAGTTCGGCTCAGCACACCACACTGCGGCTGATCGTTACTGATGCGGTCCGTCGTCGTAAATGGGCGGAGACCGATGGCTGCACCTGATCTGATCCCTTTCAACAAGCCCTTCATCGCCGGCAAGGAACTGTTCTACATTGCGCAGGCCGTGACCTTCGGCAATCTCAGCGGCGACGGCCACTTCACCAGGCAGTGTGCCCGGCTTATGCAGGAACGTTTCAGCATCCCCAAGGTGCTGCTGACACCTTCCTGCACAGCGGCACTTGAAATGGCTGCCCAATTGTGTGACCTCGGCCCGGGCGATGAAGTCATCATGCCGTCGTACACGTTTGTCTCCACGGCCTCGGCCTTTGTCCGCATGGGGGCAAAGCCGGTCTTCATCGACATTCGGCCCGATACGCTGAATCTCGACGAAGCATTGATCGAAGATGCCATCACGGAACGCACGAAGGCAATCTGTGTTGTGCACTACGCCGGCGTGGCCTGCGAAATGGATCGCATCATGGCGATTGCTCGCGGACACGGACTGAAGGTCGTGGAAGATGCTGCTCAGGGGGTCAATTCGTGGTACAACGGGCGGGCACTGGGCTCCATCGGTGATCTCGGATGTTACAGCTTCCACGAAACGAAAAACTACATCTGTGGCGAAGGCGGGGCACTTTGCATCAATGATCCGCAGCTGATTCAGCGAGCGGAAATCATTCGTGACAAGGGCACCAATCGTCAGCGTTTCTTTCGCGGTGAAGTGGACAAGTACACGTGGGTCGACGTGGGCTCGTCTTATGTGCCCAGTGAAATCTGCAGTGCCTTTTTGTACGGCCAGCTGGAAGAGATGGATCACATCTCTGAACGTCGGCAGGAGATCTATCTGCGGTACCTGCGGGAATTGACGCCGCTGCAGCAGCAGGGATTGCTGCAGTTGCCTGAGATCCCCGAAGGCTGCCTCAGCAATTACCATCTGTGCTTTGT
>VFQT010002263.1_pt1 | contig 20240 bp, 20 predicted proteins | sample 3512381 | NCBI WGS metagenome assembly VFQT01 (sample SAMN10412376, study PRJNA504923) | tailings metagenome | isolation source: Relicate 2 Philex TSF3 active mining site | place: Philippines: Tuba, Benguet | collected 2017-08-29
CCGCTCCTCATAGGTGGTCGTGGTGATGCTGCGCTTGCGCACGGCGAGGGGCTCGGCGGAAGCGGCGCCCATGTATCGGCATCGACAGGGGAGTCGGCGGCGGGCAAGATGATTGTATGCGATGCCCCCGCTTGCTCTGCGCCCTCATGCTCTGCCTTGGCGCCACGCTGTCCGCCCAGTTCGAGAAATGCCCCGTCGCGTCCGAGGCCCGGCCAAAGGTGATGCTCGAGGGCGACGCCGTGGGTGAGTTCGAGAAGGGCAAGGTCTACATCATCGCCCTATGGGCGCCCTGGCCGGGCAACCAGGAGATGGTGCGCACCGACCAATACCGGGAGAGCATCAGCGTCATACCGTGGATGGCCGAGCTGCAGAAAACCCTCGGCGCCAAGGGCCTGGTTGTGCTCACCGTGGCCTTCGGCGAGAAGGATCCCGCCAAGGCGGCCGAGCTGATCCAGAAGTTCAAGGCGGAGGGCGTGATCGTGCGCACAGGCTTCGACGCCGACCGGGCCATGGCCAACGCCTGGCTCGACGGCGATGTCAACCGCCGCACCCCGCGCGCCTTCGCCATCGCGCAGGGCCGGGTCATCTGGGAGGGACACCCCGTCCACCTGACGCCCGCGATGGTCACGACTTTCATCGACGGCACGTACTCACCCGAGAAGGCCGCGCAGGCGAAGGCCAAGGTCGAGTCGCTGCAAGGCTCGCTGCTGGAGGCGTTGCAGAGAGGGCGCCTGCAGCAGGCCGAGACCCTGCTGGGGGAAGTCCTGCCCCTGATGCACGAGGCCGACCGGGAGCCCTACGCCGAGATGGTGCAGGCCGGCATCGCCATGCGCAAGGGCGACGCCAGCCTCGCGCTCAAGCAGCTCCGGGCGAGGGCCGAGGCGACCAAGGATGACGCGTCCGAGCAGAACGACATGGCCAACGATGTCATGGTGCTGTTCGAGCGGGGCGGCCATCGATCCTTCCTCGAGGTGGCATCGTCCTGCGCTGAGCGCGCGGTCAAGCTCGCGACCGAGAGGAACCCCGACGGCACCGCCACGGCATGCTGCCTCGACACCTTGGCGAGGGTCCGGTTCATGCAAGGCAAGCAAGCCGAGGCCATCCAGCTGCAGGAACAGGCGCTTGCCAAGATGGAGAACGCCGACGCGAAGAAGGCCCTACGCGAGACCCTTGAGTCCTACAAGCGCGGCGTGCTGCCGCCGATGATCATGGATCCGAGCCAGCTCGGGCGCTAGGCTCCGGGTCGACGGCCGGACCCGCCTTTGGCCAGCTCACTGATCCACCTCAGGTGGGGGCCGGCTACAGCGGCGAAGGGAAGCTCGGCCAGCGGGATCCACTCGAGGTCACGCGCCCGGGGTAGCCGCGTCTCGGACGGCACGCGGTGCAGCCGCTCCTCATAGGTGGTCGAGGTGATGCTGCGCTTGCGCACGGCGAGGGGCTCGCCGGGGCGGAGGCCGAGGGACTCCAAGGTGGGTAGCTCGGCCAGTCCCGCCAGGCGCGTGGCATCGGCCGGATGGCGGCGGAGCAGGACCTTGCCGCGCCGGATGGCGAGGGCGCGGTCGACGGTCTCGCGGCGGCGCGCCTTGGGTGCGAAGACGGGGATGCCCGCCGCCTTGCCGCGGGAAGCGCACCAGCCGGACACCGGGCAGGCGTCGCAGGCCGGCGCCGCCTTGCGGCACACGGTGGCGCCGAGCTCCATCATCGCCTGGTTGTGGTCACCGGGACGGCGGGGGTCGAGGAGGGCGACGGCAAGCGGAGTCACGGCGCGGACGGCGGCCGCGGTGGTGGGGAAGGGCTTTCGCAGGCCGGACAGCCGGGCGATGACGCGCACGACGTTGCCATCGACCACCGCCGCGCGGTCGCCGAAGGCGATGCTCGCGATGGCGGCGGCGGTATAGGGCCCGACGCCGGGGAGCTCGATCCACTCGGCGGCGAGCCGCGGGGGCTCCGGCCGGGCCGCGACGGCCTTGGCGAGGGCGTGCAGGAGGCGGGCGCGGCGGTAGTAGCCGAGGCCGGCCCATGCCGCGAGCACCTCGGCCTCCGCCGCCGAGGCCAGGTCGGCGAAGGAGGGCCAGCGGGCGACCCAGCGCTCGAAGTAGGGGAGCACGGTGGCGACCTGCGTCTGCTGGAGCATCAGCTCGGAGACCGCCGTGCGATAGGCCGAGGGCGCCGTCCGCCAAGGCAGGGGCCGGCGCGACCGGTCGAACCACGCGAGCAGGGCCCGGCGGAAGGCGGGGGCCTTGGCCGCGAGCGCGACGGATGGGGCTGGATTTGCGGGCGGCACGCCCTAGGAAATTAGGCGCGATGTCACCCAAGGCAAAGAGGGATTCCGAGGAGGGGCCGAAGAAGCCCTCGATGTACACCCTCAAGCTCACGAAGGAGCAGGCGGAGAAGCTCCGCGGCATCCTCCAGGGCAAGGGCTGGGAGCCCTTCAAGGTGGACCACGCGGCCTTCGCCTTCAAGGCGCCGGGCGTGAACGTCGTCCACTACACCTCCGGGAAATGCGTCGTGTCCGGGAAGGACACGCAGGAGTTCGTCCAGTTCACCCTCGAGGGCGAGGTCACCGGCGAGGCCAAGATGGGCTACGAGGCCGAGAACAACCCCGAGTGGTTCACGGAGCACCTCGGCCTGGACGAGTCGGGCAAGGGCGATGTCTTCGGCCCCGTCATCTCCGCCTGCGTCATCGGCGACGCGGGCATGGTCGCCATGTGGCGCGAGGCCGGCGTGGCCGACTCGAAGAAGCTCAATGACGCCAAGATCGCCGACCTCGACCGGAAGATCCGGGAGACGCCCGGGGTGGTCGTCCGCACCACCTTCATGCGGATGGCCAAGTACAACGAGCTGCACGCGCGCTTCGGCAAGAACCTGAACCGCCTGCTCGCCTGGATGCACGCCACCTCGGCGGCCGAGGCGCTGCAGCAGTACGAGGCGACCCACGGCCGCAAGCCGGGCTGGGGCCTGCTCGACCAGTTCACGGAGGAGCCGCTCGTGCAGAACGAGCTGGCGCGCAAGGGCATCACGTTCGACCTGCGGATGCGCACCAAGGCGGAGTCCGACCCCGTGGTCGCCGCCGCCTCCATCGTGGCCCGCGCGGCCTTCGTGCGGGAGCTCGACCGTCTCTCGGCCGACGGCGGCGTGCCGCTGCCCAAGGGCGCGGGGATGTCGCAGCACAAGGCGGCGATGGACGAGCTCGTCGGGCGCTTCGGCCCCGCCATCCTCGTCAACTTCGCCAAGCTCCACTTCCGCGAGACCTTCGCGCCGCGGGGGCTCGAGCCGCCGGAGAAGAAGGAATTCAAGCCGCGCAGGAAAGGCTGATGGCGTCGCTCGCCCAGTTCGACCGCCGCCGCGGGGCCGACCGGCCCGGCATCGCGGGAGTCGACGAGGCGGGCCGGGGGTCGCTGGCGGGACCGGTCGTCGCCGCGGCGGTCTGGCTCGACGGGGGCTTCTACGCGGACGCCGCGTGCCTCCGGCGCGTGCGCGGGGCGAACGACTCCAAGGAGCTGACGGCGGCGCAGCGCGAGGACCTCAGGGGGCGCATCGGGGAGCTGCGCGACGAGGGCAAGCTGCGGCTGGCCTGGGCCCAGGGGTCGGTGGTGGAGATCGCCGCCCTCAACATCCTCGGCGCCACGCGGGCGGCGATGGCCCGCTGCCTCGCCGAGCTCGACGCCACGGCCCGACCCGCCCGGCCCTTCGCCGCCGCCGGCACCGAGGGCGAGCTCTTCGGCTTCGGCGACACCAAGGCGGTGCTGGTGCTGGTGGACGGACTCCCGCTGCGGCCCTTCGCGTGGGCGCACGAGGCGGTGAAGCAGGGCGACGGCAAGTCGCTGGCCATCGCGCTCGCCTCGATCGTGGCCAAGGTGGAGCGGGACCGGCTCATGGGCGAGCTCGACGCGCGCTTCCCGGCCTATGGCTTCGCCGCCCACAAGGGCTACGGCGTGCCGGAGCACGTGGACGCCATCCGGACGCACGGGCCCTGCCCGGAACACCGCGACCTGTTCCTGCGCAAGATCCTGGCGGGCGAGGAACCGCCCGGCGACGAGCAGGCGGAGTTTGGGTTCTGACCGCGTGGGCGGTCAGAATGTAAAAGGTGAAAAGGTAATGGGGGAAAAGGACGGCTCGGCGGTGCGTGATTGGCGCAAGACGTAACGCGCGACCGCCATCTCTTCGGCACGGTACCCTTTTACCTTTTACCCCCTACTTATTACCCTGGGGCGTCCTCACGCCCCCGCATCCACCATCAGCCACGCCCAGGTGGCGACGACACCGCCCGGGACGGCGAAGCGGCGGTTGTAGTCGCGCAGGAGCGCGCGCAGCTCGCCGACGCCGAGGCGGGGCTCGCCGGTGACGCCCGAATCATGGAGCTGACGGAGGAAGTCGACGGCCGACGGGTAGACCTCGGGGTGCTCGAGGACGGCGCTGGCGCGGACGTCCCAGCCGGCGCGGCGGAGGATCTGCAGCCACATGGCCTCGTCGCGCCAACGGATGGGGCCCTCGCCGGTCAGCGCCCGCAGCTCGCGGAAACCGGGTTCGCACGGCACGCCGAGCAGCAGCCGCCCGCCGGGGTGGACGGCCGAGCGCCAGCGATGGAGGGTGCCGACGGGGTCCGGGGACCACTGCAGCATGCCATTGGAGGCGAGGTGGTGGCAGGGAAAGAGGTCGCCCAGCGCATCCTGGACGCTCCAGCTGGCGGACGGCGCGGCCTCGCGGCCGACCTCGACCATGGCGGGGGAACTGTCGGAGGCGTCGACGATGGCGCCCTGGGCCAGCAGGGCGCGCGTGAGGAATCCGGTGCCCGCCCCGACCTCGGTCACGCGCTCACCCGGCTCGAAAGGCGCGAAGGCCGCGAGCGCCTCGGCGAATCGGCGCTGGGGCGAGGCATGGGCATGATAGCCGCGGGCCTTCTGCTCAAAGCGCATCGGCGGATGGGGGTTGGCCGAGGAAATCGGCGACGGCATGGCCGGCGCCCTCGATGATGGCGCAGCCATTGATGGCATCCGCGACGCCCTCGGCGGCGAGCAACGGGTCTTGGTCGCCCACGTACGCCTCCCAGCCCTCGGGCAGACCGCGGCGGGCGAAGGTGACAAGGCCGGCGCCCGCGGGCTCCTCGAGCCGGTCGAGACCCTCGAGGAGGAGCTCCGGCGCGTAGGGTAGCTCATCGGCGACGGTGGGGGGAGGGAGGCCGGCGCGGGCGCGGAAGTCGGCGAGCGCGGCCAGCGGGTCCTGCGCCATCATCCGCCGAAGCCACCGGACCTGCGTGCGGCTCGCTTTGCCGCAGGCGCCATCCTCCGAGCAGAAGCTGGTGAAGGGCGCGAGGAGGAGGACGCGGCGCGGGAAGGGTCGCCCGCCCTTGGCCGCGAGCTCGAGGAAGCGGCGGGCGCCGAGGGACCATGCCACCACGGCGTCGCAGTCCGCCGCGGCCTCCGCGGCGCCGGCGACGGGAGCCAGCAGCACGTGGCGGGCGCCCGGCGCGTGGGCCTCGGCATGCGCACGGAGCTCGGCGGGGGAGATGCCCCAGCCGCCGATCCAGCCGACGATCATGATGGCACCCCCTTGAGCGCCGACATGAAGCCGGCGCGATGGTCGTCCGTCAGGCCGCGATGGAGCGAGATCCGCAGGCGCGAGGTGCCGTCGGGCACGGTGGGAGGTCGGATGGCGGAGACGAGGAAGCCGGATTCGCGGAGGGCGCGCGCCACGGCGAGCGTGCGTACCGGGTCGCCCAGGACGAGCGGGAGGATGGGCGAGTCACCCTCCGGGACGGCGAAGCCGGCCTCCGAGAGCGAGGCGCGCCAATCGCGCGACATCCGGTGCAGGCGCGGACGCTCGTCGGCGAGGGACTTGGCGCGGGCGACCGCCGCGAGCGCGGCCCCGACCGCCGGAGGGGCGAGGTGCGTCGAGTAGACGAACTCGCCCGCGAGGTTGATCAGAAGGTCCCGGACGTCGGGGTTGTGGCAGAGCACATAGGCGCCCTGGGAGCCGAGCGCCTTGCCGAGGGTGCCCACGACGACATCGGCCGCGGCGCGGCAGCCCTGCGCCTCCTGCAGGCCCGAACCGGACGTCCCGTACCAGCCGGTGGCATGCGCCTCGTCGAGCACCCAAGTGAAGCCATGGCGGTCCCGCAGGTCGGCGAGGCGGCGCAGGTCGGGCGCGTCGCCATCCATCGAGTAGAGGCTCTCCGTCGCCACGAACACGGCGCCGTCGCGGCCGGACTCCTCCGCGAGCAGCACCTCCAGGCCGTCGAGGTCGTTGTGCGCGAAGCGGCGCAGGCGGGCGCCCGAGGCGAGGATGCCATTGAGCATGCTCGCGTGGACCAGCCGGTCGGCCAGGACGACATCGCCGGGTCTCGGCAATTGGCCGAGGACGGCGGCATTGGCCGCGTAGCCCGTCGTCATGACCAACGCGTGCGGGTAACCGTGCCAGGCGGCGAGCTCCCGCTCGAGCCCGGCGTGCAGCTCGGTGTAACCCGTGACCAGGGCGCTCGCGGAGGCGGAGGCGCCCCAGTCGCGGAGAGCCGCGGCCGCGCCGTCGAGCACGGCGGGATCCCGCGCGAGCCCGAGGTAGTCGTTGCCGGCGAGGTTCACCCGGGCGTCGTCGGCCGCGCGCGGCGCGAGCCGCCGCAGGAGACCCGACGCCTCGCGCGCGGCGAGCGTCTCGCGGAGGCGGCCCTGCAGCCGCGCGTTCACGGCAGCTCCATCCTTTCCGGATCGCGCGCGCCGTGCCGGGACTCGCCAATGAGAGAGAGGCGGAGCGCCGCCAGGCCGGCGCGGTTGGACTTGGCGAGCTCGGGCGAGGGGTCGGCGTGGGCCGCGTTGAGCCAGATGCCGACAGCGAGTCGCGGCGCGCGGGCGCGCAGGTAGGCGTGGGCGAGCCGGGCCTGGTTGATGGCACCGAGCCGGTCGTCGACGACGATCACAACAAGGTCGGGCCGCACCGCCCGGGCGAAGTCGGCCCAGTCGGCGCCCGAGGCGTCGATCGGCACTCCGACACCGCCGGCGCCCTCGATGATCCGATGGTCGGCGGCGGGCAATGCCTCAAGCCGAGCGAGGACCTCCGCGAGCGCCACCCTACCCTGCCCGGCCGCGAGCGGCGCGAGCGGGAGCGGGAGCGAGACGAGGGTGTGCGCCTCGGCCCAGTCGCCGGCGGCCTCGGGGGCGTCCTGGGGATGGCCGGCGGGCGCCCCGGCCTCCACAGGTTTCACGACCTGCGTCCGGCCCTCGGCGGCGAGGGCGCGCGCGAGCATCCCGGCGACGCGGGTCTTGCCCACGCCAGTGTCCGAGGCGGTGACGAGGATCGTGGCCAAGGCCTCAGTGCTTGCAGCCGCAGCCGGAACCGCAGCCCTCCTCGCCGTCCTCGGCGACGGCGGCGAGGGCCGCGGCGTCGGGCCAGGGGGCGGGCGCCGCGGCGTCGGGCGCGATCTCGCCCTTGTGGACGCGGCGGGCCTCGTCGGGGTGCAGCGGATGGAGGCCGAGGCGGCGCATGAGGTTCATGTCCTCCTCGATGTCCGGGTTGCCGGTCGTGAGCAGCTTCTCGCCGAGGAAGATCGAGTTGGCGCCCGCGAGGTAGCAGAGCGCCTGGGTCTCGTCGGACATGTTGGCGCGGCCGGCGGAGAGGCGGACCATGGCCTTGGGCATCAGGATGCGGGCGACGGCGACGGTGCGGACGAACTCGATGGAGTCGACGAAGCGCCGGCCGGCGAGGGGCGTGCCCTCGACCGCCACCAGGGCGTTGATGGGCACGGAGTCGGGCTGGGGGTCGAGGTTGGCGAGCTCGACGAGCATCTTCAGGCGGTCGTCGACCGCCTCGCCCATCCCGATGATGCCGCCGGAGCAGACCTCGAGGCCGGCCTTGCGGACGTTCGACAGGGTCTGGAGGCGGTCATCGTAGGTGCGCGTGGTGATGATCTTGGCGTAGTGCTCGCGGGAGGTGTCGAGGTTGTGGTTGTAGACGTCGCAGCCGGCCTCCTTGAGGCGGACGGCCTGGGGCTCGGTGACCATGCCGAGGGTGCAGCAGACCTCGAGGCCGAGGTCCTTCACGCCGCGCACGGTGCTCAGGACGCTGTCGAACTGCTTCCCGTCGGCGACGCGGCGCCAGGCGGCGCCCATGCAGAAGCGCGTCGCGCCGCCGGCCTTGGCCCGGCGGGCGTCGGCGAGGATGGTCTCGGTCTCCATCAGGGCCTCGGCCTCGACGAAGGTGTTGTGGTGGACGGACTGCGGGCAGTAGGCGCAGTCCTCGGGACAGGCGCCCGTCTTGATGGACTTGAGCGTGCAGAGCTGCACGCCGGCGGGGTCCTGGTTGGCTTGGTGGACCTGCTGGGCGCGGAAGATCAGCGTGTTGAGCGGCAGGTCGTAGAGCGCGCGGGCATCGGTGAGGGTGGGCATGGGTGTGGTGGATTTCAGATGAAAGACTTCAAAGGACAGGGAGGGGGATGGAATGGATGAAAGGGGATGGTTCGGATGAAATGGGGAGTTGGGGATAGGAAGGGTAGCAGGAGTGAGGAGGTTTTAAGGGGGCTTAGATGGTGGCTTTCACATTTTACTTTCTACTTTTTACCTAACCTTGCCCTTTCGTTCTTCGTTTTTCGTTATTCCCCAAGGGGTCTCTTTTTAATTCATAGATTCCCCCACCACCTCCCCGATCGCCGCCGCCAGGGCGCCGACCAGGTGGCCGACCTCCTCCGGGGTGATGACGATCGGCGGCACGATCAGGACCGAGTCGCCGAGCGGCCGGATGACCAGGCCATGGCGACGGGCCGCGAGGCAGACGCGGTAGCCCGTGCGGGCGTCCATCGGCCAAGGCGCGGCGCCCTCCGGCGGGGCGAGGTCGACCGCGGCGGCGAGGCCGAGCTGGCGCACCGAGCGGACGGCGGGGTGCGGCTGGAGACGGTCGCGCAGGGCCCTTCCCAGGGCCTCGGCGGCGGCCGCGGGACGGCCCGAGGCGAGCAGGGTCCGGAGCTTGCGCAACGAGGCGAGCGCGACGGCGCAGCCGAGCGGATTGCCCGAGAAGGTGTGGCCGTGGAAGAAGGTGCGGCCCTCGGAGAAACGCCCGAGGAAGGGCTGATGGATGGCTTCCGTGGTCAGGGTGGCGGCGAGCGGGAGATACCCGCCCGCGAGCCCCTTCGCGAGGCAGAGGAAGTCCGGCACCACGGCCTCCGTCTCGCAGGCCGTCAGGGCACCGAGCCGACCGAACCCGGTGAAGACCTCGTCGAGGATGAGATGGACGCCGTGGTCGCGGCAGAGATCGGCGACGGCGCCGACGAAGCCCGGCGGTTGCTGCACCATGCCGGCGGCGCCCTGGACGCGGGGCTCCAGCACGAGGCAGGCGATCCTGTCCCCGCGCTCGGCAACCAGGCGGGACAGCGCGTCGAGCGAGGCGGCGGCGTCCGAACGGCTCACGATGCCGGCGCACTCCGAGTGGACCGGGGATGGCAAGCGGTGGACGGGGAAGAGCCAGGGCTCGAAACGGGCGTGGAAGGGCCCCCGGTCCCCCACCGCCATGGTGCCGAAGGTGTCGCCATGGTAGGCCCCGGCGAAGGCCGCGACCTCCGAGCGCTCCGGCTTCCCTATCAGCTGCCAGTACTGGAGCGAGAGCTTGAGGGCGACCTCGACGGCGTTGGAGCCATTGTCGGTGAAGAAGCAGCGGGAAAGGACGCCGTGGGTCAGGCCGGCGAGCTCGGTCGCGAGCTCGGTCGCGCGAGGATGATTGAGACCGAGCAGGGTGACATGCGCGACCTCGTCGAGCTGGGCGCGCAGGGCGGCGTTGAGGTCGGGGTCGTTGTGGCCGTGGACGTTGGTCCAGACGGAGGCGTTGCCATCGAGGTAGCGGCGTCCCTCGGTGTCGACCAGCCAGCAGCCCTCGCCGCGCACGAGATGCAGCCGGGGGTTGTCCATGTACTCCCGCTGCTGGGTGAACGGGTGCCAGGCGTGCCGCCGATCGGCGGCATCGAGGGCGTCGGAGTCCGACGCGAGGCCCGGGAGGGGAATGCCCACGGGGTGAGCGTGGGGGCGACGGGGGCATTGTTAAGCCCGAAGGCGCTGGAGGTTAACAAAGGCCGGCTTGCCTTGCCGTAAGTACGGAAGTAAGGTGGACGCATGAAGACGACCCTTATCCTGCCCGACGCCCTTGTCCGCCGAGCCAAGGTCCGCGCCGCCGAGACCGGCATGACCCTGAGCGCCCTGATGGCGCAGGCCCTCGAGGCCTCGCTGATGGGCGCCGGTGAGGTGCGCGAGCCCATCGCCAGGCGCCAACCCTACTGGGCGCGGCACAAGCCGCTGCTGCTGAGGTCACGCAGGAAGGACGGCAAGGCGTCGGACTCCATGGAGATCATCTCCGAGGACCGCGACGGGCGATGAGCCAGCTCTGCTTCGACAGTTGTTATGTGCTGAAACTGCTGTGCCACGAGCCCGACAGCGAGGCGGTCGTCCGGCTCGTCGGCGAGGACTCGGTGATGGCGTGCGCGGCGCACGGCAGGGCGGAGGTGGTGGTCGCCCTGCATCGAAAGGTGAGGAACGGTGAGCTGACCGAGGCGGATTGTCGGACCGCGCTCGACCGCCTGGAGCTGGACACCGCCTCGGGAAACCTGATCTGGCTGCCCCTGCGGGATGCCTCCTATCGGATACTGACCTCGGCCTATGCCCGGCATGGCAAGGGCCTGCCCCTGCGTTCCGCGGACGCGCTTCACCTCGCGTGCGCGGTGGAGCACGGGTTCGCCACGGTGTGGACGAGCGACCGGCAGATGCACGCGGGGGCCAAGGCCTTCGGCATCGCGTGCCAGGCGGCATAGACAAGGGGCTGGTGCCAGCGGCTACTTTGCTCGAGTTTGGCGTCGGTATTTCGGGTTTTCATGGGCGAGGGGATTCTTTTCTTGCTGGGGTGACGGCGGGGACGCGGCTAAGGATGGAGGCGCGCGTGCGACACCTCCTCGCCATCCTCCTGATGACCGCGCCCTGCGTGGCGGTGGAGCCTCTCGTGGTGGCGGGCGGGGACCTGCCACCCGAGGCGCTCGGCCACCATCTCGAGGTGCTCACCGACCCGACGGGCAAGCTGGGCCTCGACGAGGTCCTGCAGGCGGAGCGGGCGGCATCCTGGCGACCGGTCGGCGCGGTGACACCGGCCTTCGGCTTCACGAAGGACACCGTCTGGCTGCGGCTTTCGGTCCAGTCGATGGCGACGGCGACGGTGCCCGTGGTCATCGACCTCGCCACGGCCCGACCGAGCCACATCCGCTGGCATGTCCTCGATGCGGGCCGGCTCGTGTCGTCGTTCGACGCCGGAGGGGCGGACAACCCGACGACCAAGGGCAGGTTGAGCCGATTCCCGGTGCTGAGGCTCGAGCTGCCGCCCGGCGGCGAGCGCACCGTCGTGCTGCGCGCCTCCTCGGACACCTCCCTTTGGCTCCCGCTGACGGCCTCCGGGCCTGAGGCCTACGACCGGCTCGACGACGACCGGGTGGCCCGCGACCTGATGCAGGTGGGCTTCTGCGTGTCGCTCGCCTTCCTCGCCCTGCTGCTGCGGTTCGCCCATCGGCAACCGATGTACGGGCATATCATCTACCTTGCCCTGGCCTACGCGGGCTACATCGCCGGCTTCAACGGCCATCTCGGGCGGCTCTGGCCGGACATGCCGCACTGGGTCGAGCGCGAGGGCATGATGGCGGCGACGACGCTGGGCATCTTCATCTTCACGCATTTCAACGGCGAGTATCTCCGTCGCGAGACCCTGACCCCCCGGGAGCGCCTGCTGCAGCGCGGCGCCGAGATCGTCATGCTGGCGGCGGCGCTCGCCTTCCTCGTGCTGGACTACCGGACCGCCGCCTCGGCCCTGAACCCGATGCTGCTGCTGGGAATCGGCGCCAGCCTGCTCGTCGTCCTGAGCCGGCTCCGGCGGCGGCGTGACAGCGTCGAGATGGCCTTCGTCGCGGCATGGGGTCTGTACGGGGCCAGCATCATCTGGCTCGGCATGATCTTCCTCAACCTCGCGCCGATCGGCGGCGACGTCGCGGCGATCCAGACGCTCATGCTGCCGGCGGTCCTGTGCGCCTTCTTCGTGGCGGTCGCCACGCGGCAGCGGTCCGCGCAGGACGCCGAGCTGCTCGTCATCCAGGCGCGCGAGGCGACGAGCCGGGCGCGGCTGGAGGCGCTCCGCTACCAGATCAATCCCCACTTCCTGTTCAACACCCTGACCTCGGTCGACGCGCTGGCCCGGACCGAGCCCTCGAAGGTCCCCGGTCTCGTGTCCCGGCTGGCGACCTTCCTGCGGCTGCGCCTGCAGCCGTCGGAAGACGCCCTGATCCGGCTCGAGCAGGAAATCGAGGCGACCCGCGCCTACCTCGACATCGAGCGGGTGCGCTTCGGGGAGGACCTCGAGGTCGGGATCCTCGCCGAGGCGGGCACGTCGGAATGGAAGGTCCCCGAGCTCATCCTGCAACCCTTGGTGGAGAACGCGGTGAAGCATGGCATGCGGGAGGGCGGGAGGATGCGGCTTGAGGTCCGCGCGCGCCGCTCCGGCGGCAAGCTGCAGGTCGAGGTGGCGAACACGGGAACCTTGGCCGTGAGCGATGGCCGGGGGCGGGCCGGCCTCGGGCTGGAGAACGTGCGCCAGCGACTTCGCCTGACCTACGGCGAGGGCGCCTCCCTGGTGCTTTCCCAGGAGTCCGGATGGGTGGTCGCCCGCCTGGTCCTCCCCGAGCACCCCCTTGTCCCATGAAGCCCCTCACCTGCATCCTGGTCGACGACGAGGCCCTGGCGCGACGCCAGCTGCGCGCCCTCCTGGAAAGCCGGGGCGACATCGAGATCGTCGGCGAGGCTTCGGGCGTGGACGCGGCCATCGAGGCGACGACGCGGCTGCGGCCGCAGCTCCTGTTCCTCGACATCCAGATGCGCGGGCGCGACGGCTTCGAGGTGCTCGCGGCCCTGCCGGAACCCCCGGCGGTCATCTTCGTCACCGCCCACGATGCGCACGCCGTGCGCGCCTTCGAGGTCAACGCCGTCGACTACCTCCTGAAGCCGGTGGACGAGACCCGTCTCTCGCGGGCGATCGAGCGCGTGCGCGAGAAGTCGGGCCCCGCGGCGGGTGGCGAGCTTGGCGAGGATGACCGCGCGCTGCTGCCGCTCGGGGCCTCCGGGCACTTCGTCGCCGTCGGCGACATCCTCTTCATCGAGGCCGAGGGTCACCACTGCCGGGTCGGCCTGGCGGGCGGCGGGGTGCGCATGATCCGGCAAGCCTTCAGGGCCTGGAGCGAGCGGCTCCCCGCGGCGATGTTCGAGCAACTGGACCGCGGGCTCATCATCAACCGCCGGCGGATCCGGTCCTTCGAGCGCGGGAGCGCCGGCGGACAGGTGACCTTGGATGGCGCGGATACCCCCCTCGAGATCGGCACGAGCGCGGCAAAGCGGCTCGAGGACCTGCTATCCGGCGGCTGATCGGGCAAAGCCCCGCGGGAGCCGGCATCCCGTCCGCGCGGCGGCGCGCGTCAGACCTTGCGCGCCATCCAGAAGCGCGGCCGACCGGACAGGTCGGGCCTGCCCTGCCCTTCCGCGAGACCCGCGGCGCGGGTGATGTCGGCGAGCGCCGCGTGCTGGTCGATGCCGGTCTCGAGGACGACCCAGCCGCCGGCACGCAGGAAGCGGGGGGCCTCGGCGAGGATGCGGCGCAGGTCGGCCAAGCCGCCGTCGGGCGCGACCAAGGCGGATATCGGGTCGTGCAGCCGCACCTCGGGCTCGGCCTCCGCCACCTCGGCCTCGGTGAGGTAAGGCGGATTGGCGACGACGAGGTCGTAAGCGTCGGTCACGGCGCCGAACCAATCCGAGCGGGCGAAGGCGACGCGGTCGGCAAGCCCGAGGGCGGCCGCGTTCTCGCGCGCGAGCGCGAGCGCGTCCTCGGAGGCGTCGAGCGCCTCGACCTTCCACGACGTCCGCTCCTGGGCCAGGGCGAGGGCGATGGCGCCCGAGCCGGTGCCAAGGTCGAGCGCGCGGACGGCTTGGTCGGCGGGGAAGAGGGAAAGCGCGAGGTCGACCAGCTCCTCGGTCTCCGGACGGGGGATGAGCGCGCGGCGGTCGGACCTGAGGATGAGGTCGCGGAAGGGCGCGGTGCCGAGGATGTGCTGCAGCGGCTCGCGCTCGCCCCGGCGCACGGTCGCGGCGCGCAGGCGCTCGAGCTCGCCGGCTTGGAGCAGGCGCTCGAACTGCAGGTAGAGGTCGAGCCGCCTGATGCCGAGGACACCGGCGAAGAGGTGCTCGGCCTCGAGCTTCGGGCGCGGCAGGCCCTTGCGGCCGAGGAAGGCCTCCGCCTTGCGCAAGGTGTCGAGCAAGGTCTCCATCTCAGCGGGCCGCGGCGCGGCGGAGGCGATCGTTGAGGGCGACGCCGACGCCGGATTCGTCCGCCAGCTCGGCCATGATCAGGTCGAGGCCGCGCCGGTCGAGCTGGCGCAGGAGGGCGAAGAGGGCGCGGGCGGCCTCGGCGGGGTCGCCGGACTCCGAGAGCAGGAACACCTCGGCGCCGCCGGGCGTCGTCGCGCGCCGTGACTGCAGCAGGAGCGCGACGCGACCGGGAGGGATGATCGGCTCGGCGCCGCGGGCGAACAGCCGGATGGATGTGCGGGGGCTATAGTGACGGTCGAGCATCCCGGGCGCGAGCTGGGCTTGGTCGGCAGGGGCGGAGCGGAGGACCACCTCGATGGGGGTTCCGAGCGCCGACTCCAGCGCCTCGCGCGGGATGGGACCGGGCCGGAGCAACCGGGCGCAGGAGGGCTCGCTGAGGTCGAGGATGGTCGACTCCACGCCATGCGCGCAGGGTCCGCCGTCGATGATCCAGGGGCAACGCTCGCCGAGCGAGTCGCGCACATGGGCGGCGATGGTCGGGCTCACGTAGCCGAAGGGGTTGGCGGAAGGGGCGGCGAGGGGGCCGGCCGCCCGGAGCAGCGCGCGGAAGGCCGGGTGCGCGGGCACGCGGACGGCGACCGTGTCGCGTCCGGCCGTCACGAGGTCGGGCACGACGGGCAGGCGCCGCAGGACCACGGTGAGGGGGCCGGGCCAGAAGGCCGCGAGGCGCGCGAGCCGCGGGTCGACCTGGGCGACGCGGGCGATGTCGGCGACATCCGCGACATGCACGATGAGCGGGTCGACCAGAGGGCGCCCCTTGGCGGCGAACACCTTGGCCAGGGCCGCGGGGTTGAGGGCGTCGGCCGCGAGGCCGTAGACGGTCTCGGTCGGCACGGCGACGATCTCACCCGCGCGCAGGAGGTCGGCGGCGCGGGCGAGGTCCTCGGGCGCGGGCGAGAGCATGGGGGGCAGGTCGGCCAAGGAGGTTGAGTTAGCCCGGCGGGCGGCGAGGGCGCAAGCGGCGGAAATACCCAGAGGGACAACAAAAAGGCCCGCCGGGGGCGGGCCTTCGGGCAATCAGGAGCCGAGGCTCACTGCATCGAGAGCATCGAGCGGCCGCGCTTGATCGCCTTGGTGATGTGGCGCTGCTGGCGGGCGTTGAGGCCGGTCAGCTTGCGGGGCATGATCTTGCCCGTCTCGGTGACGTAACGGGCGAGGGCCTCGGGCTCGGTGAAATCGAAGTCGAGGGGGTTCTTGGAGCGGTTAGGCTTGGCTTCCGTGCTCATGGGAGGGTCGGTTTTGAGGGCTGCGAGGGGTCAAGGCAAGGGGAAACCTTGGCAAAGGGCTTCACAGTTTCACAGGCTGAAGCTTCACGGAGAGGGGTAATTCTAGCCCAAAATGGGCATTATTTCTTGGATTGTGCTGAGTCGAAGGGGGTAGCCCCCCGCACTGGTCATCCGCTTTCCCTACCCTCTCCTTTAATTCATAATTTCCCCGACCTGCCCAGCAGCCCTTCGTTCTTCGTTTTTCGTCCTTCGTCGACCCCGTGAAGCCGCCCCCTGTGAAGCTTTTTCTCAGTACGCCTTCGCCATCACCACGCGGCGGGCGCTCGGCTCGCCGGTGACGACGCACTTGCCGGCCTCGGCGGGGGCGTCGAGCGGGATGCAGCGGATGGTGACCTTGAGCTCCTCCTTGAGACGCTTCTCGACCTCGGCCGAGCCGTTCCAATGGCAAAGGGCGAAGCCGCCGTGGATCTCAGGACGCTCGGGGTTGGCCGCGGTGAAGAAGGCCTTGAGCTCCTCCCAGGTGTCGATGCGGCGGGTGTGGGACTCGCGGAACGCCTTGGCGCGGGCGAGCAGGTTGTCCTGGATGGCCTGCAGGCGGCCGGCGATGCCGGCGACGAGCTCCGCGCGGGGTACGGCGGCCTTCTCGGCCGTGTCGCGGCGGGCGACCATGGCGACGCCGGCGGCGATATCGCGCGGGCCGACCTCGATGCGCAGGGGGACGCCCTTCTTGATCCAACCCCAGGTCTTCTCGCCGCCGCGGAGGTCGCGGTCGTCGATGGTGACCACGAGCGGGCGGCCGTGGAAGGACTGCGCCGCGAGCTCGTCGCGCAGCGACTTGGCATAGGCGAGGACCTCGGCGCGGCCGGCATCGTCGCGATAGATGGGAATGATGACGGCGTGCTGGGGCGCGAGGCGCGGGGGGACGACGAGGCCGTCGTCGTCGGCGTGCGTCATGATCATGCCGCCGATGAGGCGCGTGGAGACGCCCCAGGAGGTGGTGTGGGCGTGCTGGAGGACGCCGGCCTCGTCCTGGAAGCGGATGTTGCAGGACTTGGCGAAGTTCTGGCCGAGGTGGTGCGAGGTGCCGGCCTGGAGCGCCTTGCGGTCCTGCATCATGGCCTCGATGCAGAAGGTCTCGACCGCGCCGGGGAAGCGCTCGCCGGCGGTCTTGGTGCCCTTGATGACGGGCATGGCCATGTGGTTCTCGGCGAAGTCGGCGTAGACCTCCAGCATGCGGAGGGTCTCCTCCATCGCCTCCTGCTCGGTGGCGTGGACGGTGTGGCCCTCCTGCCACAGGAACTCGGCGGTGCGGAGGAAGAGGCGGGTGCGCATCTCCCAGCGGACGACGTTGGCCCACTGGTTGATGAGGATGGGGAGGTCGCGGTAGGACTGCACCCACTTGGCGTAGGTCTCGCCGATGATGGTCTCGGAGGTCGGGCGGACGATGAGGGGCTCCTCGAGGGGACCGGCGGGGGCGAGCTGGCCGTCGGGGCCGGCCTCGAGGCGCGAATGGGTGACGACCGCGCACTCCTTCGCGAAGCCCTCGACGTGCTGGGCCTCCTTCTGGAGGTAGCTCATCGGGATGAAGAGGGGGAAGTAGGCGTTGACGTGGCCGGTGGCCTTGAACTTGGCGTCGAGGTCGCGCTGGATGTTCTCCCAGAGCGAGTAGCCCCAGGGCTTGATCACCATGCAGCCGCGCACGGGGCTGTTCTCGGCGAGGTCGGCCGCCTTGATGACCTGCAGGTACCACTCGGGATAATCGTCGGCCCGGGTGGGGGTGATGGCGGTCTTGGGTTTGGCAGGCTGCTGGGACATGGGGAAGAGGGAGAGCGGGGCGGACTATCCGCGGTTGGAAGGTGAGGCGGAGGGGACGAAAAATGAAGAACGAAAACGGCCGGCTGCCTTGGGCGCGTCCGGCGCCGGCTCCGGCTGGCCCGCCGAGAGGCCTCCGGTCCTACCATCCCGGCGCCCCGGGTCGGGTCGCGCGGAGGAACTTGCCCGCGAGGGCGAGCGCCGCGAAGCCGAGGCTCAGGGCCAGCCCGATCCAGATGCCGACCGCGCCGAGGCCGGCGGGGAAGGCGAGCACCAGGGCCAGCGGCAGCGCGATGCCCCAATAGGCGAGCGCGGCGGCGCCGGAGGCCCAGGCGGCGAGGTTGATGGCGCGCAGGAGATGGGCGGCGGCGACCTGCAGCGCGTCGAAGGGCGCCCAGAGCGCGGCGAAGACGAGGAGGCTCGCGGCGAGCTCGCCCGTGGGCGTGCCCGCGACGTGGTAGACGCCGAGGAGCGGCTCGCGGAGCAGCACAAGGAGCAGCGCGTAGAGGCCGAGGGCCGCGCCACCCAGGGCCAGCGCGCCGATGCCGATGGCGCGCGCCGACTCGCGGTCGCCCGCGCCGCGCGCCTCGCCCACCCGGATGCCTGCACCGATGCCGAGCCCCAGCGGGAGCATGAACGCGGCCGAGGCCGTGCTGACGGCGACCTGGTGGGCGGCCTGGGCCGTGGGCGAGATCCAGCCCGCGAGGATGGGCACGATGGCGAAGATGCCCACCTCGCTGAGGCTGTGCAGGCCCGCGGGAAGCCCGGTCGCGAGGAGCCGCCGGAAGACGGGGCGCGACAGGCCGTCGGCGAGGCGCACGTCCCCGCGGCCGGGCGTCAGCCAGAGCCCGGCGAGCATGAGGATGCGGGAGAGGAGGGTGGCCCAGGCGGCGCCGGCCAGGCCGAGGGCGGGGCAACCCCAGTTGCCATACATCATCACCCAGTTGAGGAGGACGTTGGCCAGGAGACCGACGGTCAGCCAGGCGAGCGAGACCCAGGGCTGGTGCTGGCTGTCGCGATGCGCGCGCAGCGCATGGAAGAGGAGGCCGGGCACCATCGCCCAGGCCATGATGACATAGTAGGCGTGGGCCTCGGCGGCGACCGCCGGCGCCGAGCCCAGCAGGGGAATGAGCGGGGCGAGCAGGTGCGTCCCGGCGGCGAGGACGACCGAGAGGACGAGCGCGAGGGCCATCCCGTGGCGGAGGATGGCGGGCGAGGAGCCCGCGATGCCCGCGCCGTTGTCCTGGGACTGGTAGACGGAGACGGCGCCGACCACGCCGATGCCGAACACATAGGGGATGTAGTTCAGGTTGCCCGCGAGGGCGCTGGCGGCGAGGGCCGTCTCGCCGAGGCGCCCGGCCATGGCGACGTCGGTGATGAACATCAGGCCGTAGCCGAGCATGCCGAGCATGATGGGCACGGAGAGGCGCAGGGTGGGGCCGAGCTCGGCGCGGACGCGGGAGAGGGTGGACATGTCAGCGCGGGAGGATGACGGCGTCCTCGGGGTCGATCCACGCGGTGGCGACGGCGACGGAGCCGGCGCGGGAGCGGGCATTGGCCTCGGCGATGCGCAGGGCGGTGCCATCGGCCGCGAGGAAGCGATGCCGGGTGACCTCGCCCTCGAAGCGCGACTCGAGGACCTTGCCCTGCCAGGCGTTCTCCTCGGGCGCGGGGCTGTCGAGCCGGATGGCCTCGGGGCGGAGGCAGAGGATGACCGGGGCGCCGTCGGCCGGCGGCGCGGCGGGGTCGGCGAGGGCGGCGCTGACCTCGCCGAGCGCGCAGCGGACGATGCCCTCGCCCGCGCCCTGGCGGATCAGGGTCGCGGGAAGGAGGTTGGCCTGGCCGAGGAAACCCGCCGCCCAGCTGTCGGCCGGCCGGCGATAGCAGTCGAGCGGGCGGCCGACCTGGACCACCCTGCCCTCCCGCAGGAGCAGGAGGCGGTCGGACCACGCCAGGGCCTCGGGCAGGTCGTGCGTCACGAGCACGGTGAGGATGCCGGCCTCGGCGAGGGCGGGACGGAGGCGGGAAAGCACCTGCTCGCGCGAGGGGAGGTCGAGCTGCGACAGGGGCTCGTCGAGCAGCAGGAGGCGCGGGCTCGCGGCCAGCGCGCGGGCGAGCGCGACGCGCTGCTGCATGCCGCCGGAGAGCTCGGAACCCGGGCGGTCGGCGAGGGCGGCGGCGCCGACCGACTCGAGGGCGGCCAAGGCGCGCGACCGGGCCGCGGCGTCGGGCGCGTCGCCGGCGAGCGAGGCGAGGACGGTCAGGTGCGGGAAGGTCGGCGAGGTGTGGCCGATGAGGAGCGCGCCGCGCTGGGCCGTGGTGGCGGCGGTCACGTCGCGCCCGTCCAGCAGGATGCGGCCGAGGTCGGCGGGCTGGGCGCCCGCGAGGACGCGGAGCAGGGTCGACTTGCCGGCGCCGGAGGGACCCACGACCGCGAGCACCTCACCGGGCCCGACGGCGAGGTCGACCCCCGCGAGGGCGGCGGTCGCGCCGAGCTGGCGGCGGAGGTTGCTGGCGCGGAGCGCGGCCATCCCCGGAGGAACGCCGCGCGCGGGCCGGAACGCAAGCCGCGTCCGCCCTCAGCGGACCGGGACGGCGGCGGTCTTGGCCGGGGCGGTGGCGACGGCGGGGGCGGCGCGGCCCGCCCAGTCGGCGGCGATGCGCGCGGCCTCGCGCAGGGGGATGTCGAAATCGGGCCACGACTCGTCGCCGACGGACGTCCGGAGGCGCTGCAGGCGGCGCGAGGCCTTCTGCCACTCGGGATCGGTGGCCTTCTCCTCGGCGAGCGCGGCGTCGAGCTTGACCTCGCGCGAGGCGAAGTCGCCCTTGG
>VFQT010002264.1_pt1 | contig 20228 bp, 20 predicted proteins | sample 3512381 | NCBI WGS metagenome assembly VFQT01 (sample SAMN10412376, study PRJNA504923) | tailings metagenome | isolation source: Relicate 2 Philex TSF3 active mining site | place: Philippines: Tuba, Benguet | collected 2017-08-29
CGTCAAAGTCCGCATTGAAGACGGCCGCAACACCTGCGTCCTGCTGACGATGCCAGCCGACCGCATCACCGGCGCCGTCCTCCTCGGCGGCGCCGATCGAAACATCATCCCCGCCCCGTAAAACTCTGGAACGCAGACCACACTGCTCCCCTGCCGACCGGCGGGCGCAATCAGATCTTCACCCATGCTTGCCTTGCTGCTCCACAACGCGAGATGCTGAAGAATGAATAGCGAGGCTGCTTCAGACCTCGAAACACCGGGCAGCGCCGCGCTCTCCTCGTGGCTCACGCATGCGAAACCACTGCCAGCGAAAAGTGCAGCATCCTGCAGGCTGCATGCTGAGCCTTGTCATCGGCCGGCGTTGCTGACGCAGGTGCTGCATTCACCCTTCAGCAGAATCTCACTGATTCGCCCGATACCACGGACTTTCCGTTTGGAGAGCGCAGTAAACTCCATCGTCTCGAGGCACTCCACTCGACCGCATTCCGTACAAACAAAATGCGGGTGCCTGGATTTTTGCGGATGCTCCGGGAATACGGACTCGAAACGCCAGACGTGGTCGCCCAGTTCAGTGCGGGAAACCAATCCTGCTTCCGTCAGATCAGACAGGTTTCGAAAGACGGTCGCCTTATCGAATCCCAGAGGCACAAGCCTGTCTGATAAATCCGCGTGAGTCACGGGAGAACTGGCAGATTGCAGCAACTGCAGGACGGCGATTCGCGCAGGAGTCGCCCGAGCCCCCGTTTTGCGGATTTGGCTTCGGATATTGTCGATCTCCTGCACGTTTGCACGATCAAATTTTGCAACCATACCAGCCTCGACCAGGTCACAGGTTTGGAAAGATCAAGCCCCCCCAATTCGCTCATGTATTATAATTGCACTCGTGCCGAAATGCACGGAATATCCTCGTGTCCTTGTTTTGGATCGGCAATCGGTCTGGAAAACACAGAAGTCAGCCCGCAACATCAACTTGAACCAGCAGTCTCGGCTCGCCTGACAGGTTGTACAGCACTTAGAAGCCTGTATTGAACTGAAATGTGTCAGCAAACTCCTCGCGTGCGTGTCGAGCCAAAAATCCACGAATGACGGCAGCGAAGGCCGTGGCATGTCCCATTTGACTGTCGAGATGCCCTGTTGGAAAAGGACTGGGTGCAGGCCCGATGGTCCCGGATCCGGTAGTCTCGAACTCCGCATGGCTTGACGACATCGCCGGTGGCATCCAGCGACCGATCTGCTCGAATTGCTGAATCCAGAGGTGGCTCCACGATCCTCACGTTCGCGATCCAGAGATCGCGTAATTCACCGCCAATCCCGTGAAGCGGATCGAAAATGCGACCGCCGATAATCCTGAATAACGACACCCCACACACTCCTGTTGCTACAGCTGAGTTGGATTCGGAGCGTCGCCATAAACTTCTGTCGGATCGAAGACCTTCTCGGACTCCACAAACTTCAAATCAGCCTTTTCACCACGGATACTTCCAACAGTGACCGATCTGTAGAAGCAGGAACGATACCCAACATGGCAACTGGCTCCACCAGCCACGTCGACTCGCAGCCAGACACAGTCCTGATCGTCATCGATCCTCATTTCCCGAATGGTCTGCACCAATCCGCTCGTCGCACCTTTGTGCCACAAGGTCTTTCTGCTCCGGCTCCAGTAAACGGCTTCTCCCAGCTCAATGGACTTTAGAAGAGCCTCACGATTCATGTAGGCATGCATCAGCACTTCACCCGTCTCGAAATCCGTCGTGACACAGGGGATCAATCCGTGCTCGTCGAACTTCGGTGCCAGCTCCGTGCCCTCTTCGACCTGCTCAATCGACTGTCGTTTTGAAAAAACAGCGGAATCAGACATAAGTAATTCCAAATCAGATTAGGGGAAAGATGATCATCTATTGAGGAGGATACCTGAAGACGGCTTGGTCCAATTGACAGCCATTTCAAAAGTCGATTGCCACGCACAGTCTCTTCGTTCCCGGCGCTACATTAGGGGAGCGGTGAAGAGCTGTGTCACTATGCCGGGGATGTTTATGCCCTTTCAGGAAGACGAGGCTGTACAGCGGTGTGACATGAATGTTGTCATGGCCAACGAATTGATACTCCGTCGATGGTCCGAAATACGTCGTGACGAGCCTCATTCGGACATTGTCGCAATGGAACTTCGGACACGAGCGAGTATTCACGATTTCCATCCGCAGTCGCAGTGTCCGCCGCTGAAATTGCGCCAGGAAACTGCTGGCCACTTCCGCAAGATCCTGCTGCAGGACAGCACAGTCAACCTCCAGTTCCGAAAGACCAGTGGCAACGTGCCTCTCAATTGTTCCTGCCGTGACTGAGTTGCGATACTCATGGACCTTCCCACAACTGATTTCCACGACGTCAACGTCCAGAGGAGTCCGTTCAATGACGAGGATGTCATCGCGGGCCGAGTCAAATGCAGAGACAATTTGTTGAGACCACGCAGTGACGTTCAGAGCGTTTGTGTCAGTCGATACCATTTTTGATGTTCCGGTTTCGTCTGTTGATGGATACACAGAAATTCCTGAGTCGTCAGGAGTCCTTACTCAATCTTCTGCAGCCGCGTTTCGGCCGTTTTTCAAATTGCGTCTCAGACGTGTTGCCATAATGATCAGGATCAGACCTCCGATCAAAAGCACGCCTGACGTTACAAGCCAGGAAACTGGAAGATGGACCTGATGCGGGCCACCCACGGTCCATTGAGCAAGCTGCTGATCGTAAGTGGCGATCAACAGCAGGGCAGAATTGTGAATCACATGTATTGCCATTGATGGAATGACGCTTCCACTCCGCCAGGTTACCCAGCCCAGCAGGAGCCCCATGATCGTGCTGGGGATGAGCCGTTCCGGGGCTGCTCCACCCGCCAGCACGACATGAAACAGGCCAAACGCAAGAGCCGCCACAACGATCGCCATGCCCGCCTGCATTTCCCGACGCAGACCGAACAGCAGAAATCCTCGAAAAAACAACTCTTCACACAGTCCCGGAAGAACACCAAGGCAAAGAACCACCATTGGCGCAGGGATCTGACGCCATGACTGCAGCAGTTCGTTGACCTGAGCCAGCTTCTCATCACTCAACGCCTGAAGACCCGCAGACTGCAGGACAATGATCAGCTCATAGATACACGGCCACGTGGATACTCCAGTCAGAAAGACACCAGGCCAGAGGCGGAGTGGTGTCTGCCGCAAAACAACTCCGGTTCTCCACGAGACTCGTAACCACCACATGATCAGGAGCGGAAGTCCGGCAAACAAGGTCACTGTCAGCGTGGCTGACGTGATCAGTCGCAAAGAAAAATCTGAGCCAGAGAACCGTGACAGAAACCCCGATGAAAGAAAGTGAAGCGGGAACAACACAGCCAGTACACTCATCGCCATAGGGGTGTCTGGCGATTGAGAACTGTCGCGCGGTCGACTGAACGTATCCTTCCAGCCAGAGCGACTTCCCGTCAGAACAGCATCTGTACCAAACAGTCTTGCTGCCACGGACAACGCTGCGGAGGCGAAAAGCAGAGTGCTCATTACGGCGATCAGAGCCGGCACTGTCGTTAGTGTTCCCTCAAGCAGTTCTCGCGCCAACAGCAACATGTTGACAACCGGCACAACAGTGAACCAGCCTTCCAGCCTCCAGCCGGGAAGCATAATGACAAGGCCAGGAGCAATCGTCATCAGCATCAGTGGGATCAACAGTGCTTGCGCTTCCTTAAAGCTCCGGGCAGAACTCGTCACCAGCAGCAATACGGCAGAATAGAATAATGAAAACACCAGCAGAACGCTCAGCAGACGCAGGATCAGCGACAGCGTCAGGCCTGGTTCACCGAACAGTGTCGTCTCCATCTGAAGAGCATAGACGGTCACAGACATGGCCATGATGTTCATCAAGCCAGTGAGCATCGTGACTGTCAGAACAGCCACGTATTTCGCCATCAGCAGTCGACTTGTCGAGACGGGAAGAGACATGAGGGTCTCCAGTGTCTCTCGTTCTCTCTCGCCGGCCGTCAGGTCGATGGCCGGGTAAACTCCACCGGTCACTGTCATCATCAGCAGCACCAGGGGTAACACCCCCAGAATGGCAGATGTCTGGCCCAATGGTGTGATCCAGCGGGGGGCATCCAGCACCGGAACCTCAAACTGTTGTCCCGAACGCCGAATTAAATTCGTGGCAGTCATCAGATTCGCTGCGATCATGCGTTGTCGAAGATAACGGGCAGCCTCCCTGCTCAGGCTGGAATTTTCGACCTCAAAAAGTTCAATCGTGGCTCCCGGAAAGCCCTCGGCCACCTGGCGGTCAGAAAAAAGAACTCGGACGCCAAGATCCGCGGCACCTTCTGCAACCGTTGCCTCCAGATCGAAAGTCGATGCGTCATCTGGAACCAAAAACTGGGTCTTTGCTTCTGAAACGCCGCCCTTGCTGAGGTGATCCGAGGCCTTCGACACATGCTGCAGCATTTCCTCGCCCGCTTGAATCAGACTGCTCAGCCATGAAGCTTCCTGTTCGCCTTCTACAGCAATGCGATACTCAGGCGTCAGCTTCGACACCTCTCCCACGGCCACGAAGCGAAACATTAATCCCAGCAGCGGATACAGCAGCACCGGCATGATGATCAATGTGACTGTTGTGCGTCGATCACGCAGTGTTTCACACAGCTCCTTCCACGTGAAAACCGCCTGCTGGTTCCACCATGAGCGCGACCGGCCGTCTTGTTTCGCGAATCCTGCACCGGGTTGATGGCACGGGGAGGCACTCATGAGCGAAACTCCGACGGAAACAAAGCGGGACGGCCAAGAATCTGGAGAAACATCTCCACAAGTGACGCAAGTCCTGTCTGCTGCCGAAGCTCCTCCAATGTACCTTCATGGCGCAGGCGCCCGAGGTGGAGCAACCCGAAGCGGTTGCAAAGTCGCTGGGCTTCGTCGAGTTGGTGAGTACATACAATGACGGCCTTGCCTTGCTTTCGCAGACTTGCAACAAAATCGAAAACGGCGAGTGTGCCCACCACATCCAGTCCGCGAGTTGGTTCATCCAACAGAACAACCGGCGGATCATGGATGAGGGCTCGTGCCAGATTGACCCGCTGCTTCTGGCCCGTGCTCAAAGTCGATGTACGCCGTCTCAAAAAGCTCGACAGCCCCATAAGGTCTGTCAGTTCGGCGATACGATTTTCCGCTTCCGCGGTCGAGAGTCCGTAGCCAGCCGCGAAATACCGAAGAATCTCCAGTGGAGTCAGCCACTGATAAAGTCCCGCACTCGCGGAGACAAGTCCCACAAGGCTGCGAATTCGCAGCGGATCATCGGAGACACGCGTGCCCATGATTTGCACTTCTCCGGAAGTCGGAGAAAGCAACCCAAGCAGCATTCGAAGCGTCGTTGTTTTTCCGGCACCGTTGGGGCCAAGCAAGCCGTAGACTTCCCCGGCAGCTACCTGCACCGAGACGCCATCGACAGCCTTGACGATTCCACGCTCCGCTCGAAAGCACTTGCTGAGCATCTTCAGGGAGATCACTTCGCTTCGTTCTGACGGTGTCTGCAGCATCACGTTTCGCTGTCTCCCTCTCCCTGTTGCCAGGATTGAAACGGATCCGCGAACGCAGCCCAGGCCCGAGGGCCGGCCTGCATTTCGCTGTCAGTCAGCAGGCAACCTTGCAGAAGGTCCTCAAGTTCTCCAGCGTTGAGGTGACGACCAATCACTACCAGCTCCTGTCGTCTGTCCCCGTACGGCTCTTCCCAGACATCCATCGTCTCGGCGTGAAACAACGGGTCGTCCGGCCATTCCGATTTCGAAACAGCAGCAGCCCAGAGGCCGGCTCGTCGCAGAGTAAAGACCTTTCCTGCATGGGCCCATTCTCCGGCGTGATGATGACGAGATGCGATCCAGACGAGCCCCTTGGAGCGAACAAAGCGACCGAACTCGCGGCCATTCAGGAACTGCAGCAGCCTCTCCGGGTGAAACGGGCGACGGGCTCGAAATACATGACTGGAGAAGCCATACTCTTCCGCCTCGGAGATCTCGCTCCCTCGCGGAACCAGTAACCATTGTTTGTGCTGCTCAGCCCACTCTTCTGAAAAGTGCTGAGTATTCAGGACAGAGTTCAAATCAACGCTGCCTTGCTCTGCACGCACAATCCGAGCGGAAGGGTTCATCCGCTTCAATATGGCTTCGATCATCCCTTTTCGCTCGTCGTTGATGAGATCACATTTCGAGATCACAAGAACATTCGCGAACTCGATTTGCTCCACCAGGAGCTGCACAACATCCCTCTGGTCATCCGGCCCCGCGCCAAGACCACGATCCTGCAGACTGTCAATCGAACTGAAGTCGAGCTCAAAATTCACTCCGTCGACAACAGTGACCAGCGTATCCAGCCGGGCCGCGTCACTCAGTCGTTCGCCGTTCCCATCTTCAAACGTGAACGTTTCTGCCACTGGAAGCGGCTCAGAGATTCCTGTCGATTCAATCAGCAGGTAATCGAATCGTTCCTGTTCCGCCAGTGATCGTACTTCCTTCAGCAGGTCTTCTCGCAGCGTACAGCAGATACAGCCATTGCTGAACTCGACCAGCTTCTCATCGACGCGACTCAATTCCGCCCCGCCGGACTTCACGAGCCTTGCATCGACATTGACTTCACTCATGTCATTGACAATGACTGCGACACGCAGCCCCTGACGATTGGTGAGCACATGATTCAGAATCGTGGTCTTCCCGGCTCCCAGAAAACCCGAGAGCACCGTAACTGGAAGTTGTCGAAATGCCATGAAGTTTCACTTCCTGTCGTATACGGAGATTGTTCGAATCGGGCCGATTATTTGCGACTTGTTCAGGTGTTGCTGATCTTATGACGCACTGCCGGTCTTAATGGCCGACGGTGTTATCCCAGCAACCACTTTCCTGCCCAGGCAAGCAGCATTGAAAACACCATGGCGAATCCAGCCTGCCTGATCAGCATCTTCATGGTGCCGCTCCAGTTCGTCTCTCGCGCGATTGTCAGAGCTGTCACCAGACACGGCAGGAGGACCCCAGACAGATAAACGGCCGTCAGTGTCTGAGAGACTGTCATCGGGAATGCCAGACCGTCTTCGGCGGCAAACAGAAAGATCCCATCCTTGCGAATCGACGCCAGGACCGCGGGCAGAGCTGCATCCGACGGTAAGTCGAAGATCCGCATCACAGGTCCGAACAGGTCTGACATCGCAGTCAAAACGCCAAACTGCGAAAGCAATGAAGCAAAAATGCAGATGGCCGCAAAGACGGGAAGCGCCTGAGTGAAGAACTGGGTAATCGTCGCGCGCGCTTCATGCCAGAGAGTTCTGATGGTTGGCCATTGCATAAATGGTCGTCCAGGTGTCATCAGAACATTGAGAGAACTGCGCGCCTGGGGAGGTGCGGTCAGACGCAGGTACACGAGCGTTGTCGTCAACAGCCATCCAAGGAACAATGTTGTCAACACCGCGGGGCTTTTGCCATGAGTCGCTGCGGCTGCGCTGATCACAGCCAGTGTTGCTGGAAGCTGATAACTGCAGGCAGACCCGAACGCGATCGCGGAAATTGCCGGACCGCGTGAACAGGCGGAACAGGAACGCGTGCTGATCACGGCCGGCACATTACAGCCAAATCCCATCATCACGCGGATCACGTCACGGCCACTCAGACCGAAAGGCCGGGCATACGGGTGAATGGCCCCGTTGATTCGCTCAATCAGTCCACTGGCCTTGTAAGCACCCAGGATTAATGAAAACAACAGCACTGTCGGCAATGCCCAGACCAGCAGGAAGGGCCCCATATTCAATAATCCGTAACCAAAATCACCGTGTTCTGAAGTCATAATCAGCCTGAACCACCAGGGCATATTTGCATTGATCCAGCCGATTGCCGGTGTCGTCCATGATGCGACTACGGGATGCAGCCAATCGGCCAGTCGATTGGCCCCAAAGATCGTGGCGATCGCTGGGACCAGAAGCAGCAAAATGGCCAGAATTGGCCCAATAATCCGATGCTCCAGCCAACCGGGTTTGGGAGCGACTCGCCATCCTGCTCGGGCAGTCAAATTGGCTTTTTCGAAAACCTTGGGGGAATTGAGAGCCTGAAGAACATTCTGTCTGTCCTGTAAGGAGAGATTGCGAGCATCAACAGGGAAGAACGGAACTTCTGCATCCAGCGACAATCGCTGAATAGCTTCCGCAGACTCGTTTCCAGACTGGACACGATCCCAGAAAGTCACCACAACCACGCCCCGCTTGCCATGGACCAGCGGCAACATTTCTGACAGGTCTTCGTCGAGACTCGTTGCCGATACAACGAGGATTACTGTGTCCTGATCACGCGATTCAGCGAGCGCCAAACGCGTTGTTTCGGTGTCAGACTTCAGCAGGATTCCAGGAGTATCAATGAACTCAATCCCAGATCTCCGATAGCGCTGAACGACAACCGTCGATCCGCGAAAATTCATTTCGCCTGCGTGACGACCTGTAAGAGTCGAGATGAACTGCGATTTTCCGACACTCTCGCGCCCGACAACAACGACCGTCCGAGTCTGGATTGCCTCTTCCCTTTCCACTGTCAACATACGCATTCCTCTCCGCAACATGACAAATCGTCGAGGTACATCCCCCACTTCCGGTACGACTCCAGATCTGCCGCAGCAAGTCCCAGACGTGTGGCGATTGCCTTTGCCACGACGGCAAATCGCTGTCGGAACTTATAGATGAAACAGAAGATGTGATTGTCATGGCGGACCATGGGGCCAACGAAGAACAATCCTGGTGTCTTCGTCGACTCATCATCAGACGAAAGCAGCGGGTAGTCGTCTTCACGCAGTTCACACAATCCAGTAATCATCTGATGGCTTCCCAGAAACCCCGTGGCAAGGATCGGTCGCCCCGGTGATCGCCACGTCGCATCGTCACGAGTACTGACTTCATAACCGGAAGCGACTTGATTGACCCGGCAAACCTCGGCGTTGCCAATCAGCTGAATATCCCGTCCGAGCCTCGCTGCCATACTGAGTCGCTCCTTCGTATAAGTGGAAAGCGACACACTGGGATCTGAAACTTCCGTCTCCCACGGAGCATGACGGCTGAGAACCGTGACCTTCCGGTGATCAAACGCCAAATGGATGGCCGCATCCAGTCCGCTTTCATACCCGCCGATTACAATGAACTCGGAGTCCGGAAGTTCTCGAAATGACGAAACCAGGGAGGTGTGGCGACACAATTCCGCGCCAGGAAACAGCGACATATTCGGGTACCTGAATTCTCCGGCGGCCCAGATCACAAACCGTGCGGAAATCTCTCCCTGACTCGTGACAAGTCGAAAACCGCCTGCCTCTGGTTGAATCGAGATCAAATCCGTCTCTGTCTGCACAGCAACACCAAAGTGCTCGGCAACGCCCCGGAGATAGATGGCATATTCCCGGCCCGTCGGATGTTCCGTTTCCAGTGTATGGGCGGGCGATGTTCCGATCGCGATCGAATTCAGATCGAGCATGCCGATCGAATTTGTCGGAAAGGAAGGTGAAAGGAACTTTGTTTCGCGCGGCCACGCCGCGAACGATGCTCCAACATCATGGCGGTCAATCACCAGAACGTTCTCTGCGTCAGCATCCTGCAGCGCTACAGCCACACCGATTCCAGCAGCTCCGGCCCCAACGACCACAACATCGACTGCCTGAACCTTCTGACGGCGTTTTGACTTCTCCATCACCCCTCCAGGTTTTTTATGCGGCTTTATAGATCCTCTACTCTGCATCGACCGGCGCTGCGCCCCAGTCAAGCTCATACGAGCGAGCTTCGGGGCGAAAATGAGTGAAAAAGTCCAGCAGAAGACAGCCTTGCTCACCAGCCTCGAATATTCTCCATGATGTCGGGAAACGCATTCGATCCGGCAGGCGACGCTGAGATCGCAGATAAAGTCCTTCATCGGGCGTGTTCGAACGTGTCAGGTCCAGCGCATCCTTGTGAAACTGACAGACACACTCATGGACCTCCAGTGGCTCAGCGATTCCTGCGATCGCTCCTTCATCATCAGCGGCTGCTCTGTCGGACAATCCCATCAGCGTCATCGGCACGGAACAGCCGAACCATAAACCGGATCGCAGAATACCGCGTCGCTCGATGATGACGCCGGGAACTGAATGGCCGTCGGTTCGCAAACCCAGGTTGAACTACACCGTATCACCTGGCTTTCTGCAATGAGACGAAATCAGCCGATTTCAGATGCCCAGTCCTCGTTGCACCGGCGATCACCAGAATTCGATCCGTGTCGCCAATGAGTCGATGGTGAATGCGTGATGCGGGAAGTCGTGCGGATTCAGTCCATGAGGTGCCATCCGTGGCGAGCTTATAAACTCTTCCATCCATGCCTGCCACTACGAGCGATTCGCCTGCCACCGCCGCTGCGATCCCGTTACCGTTGGCTGGCATCCCGGGAACGTCAGGACCCTGACTCCACGACTCTGTCGAAGGATCAAAGATGTGGGTCTTTTTTGAGATCTCGCCGTCCGGTGTGAGCCCTCCAATCAGCCAGATCCGGCCTTGAAATTCAATGACTTCAAGTGCCCGAATGGGAGCGGGTTGCGTGACCGTCTTCCATCCGGCGGCCTCGTTTTTCAGATCCAGCAAAAGCCCATGATCCAGCCAAACACCGTCTTCACCACCATGAAGCGACCAGCCCCCGAAAACATACAGCTGATCGCCAGAAACTGCAGCGCGGTGTGAAGATCGCGGTTCAGGAAGATCAGGAACTCGACGCCACGTCTTCGTTTCGGAATGAAAAGCCGCCACATCGGACAACGAATACAGATCATGCGCCTGCCCCGGTTCGTTCACGGCATGCATGCCACCGATACGATACAACTCCGCTTCGGTGGCCACCAGAGCCAGTCCCTGAGACGGTCGCTCCATCGGAAGTGGCTCCCACTTACCACCGCTCGCGATCGAAATTCGGAAGAACCCCGTTGATGTCGTTTCGTGCGAATAGACATGAGTCTTTCCGGTATGGCCGCTGTAGACATAAACACAGTCTCCCAGTCTTGCCGCGCCGAAACTGGCAATACCCTGCGGGAGCTCTGGAAGAACAACCTCTGCCTGCTGCGCGAACAGCCATGGCCCAGCCACAGCAAACAACACGACGGAAGTGATGATTCGAAGTAAACGGCACTGCGGAGACGTCATGGTTGTACCTTGTTTCAGTTGCCAAAAACGGAGTTTGCCGGAAGCCCGTGAGATCAAAGCTCTCTGCTCAGAGCCATCTGATTGGATAAGTTTCGACAGAATATTGCTCGCTGCTCATTCACTATACGACTTGCACATGCAATTCGTTTGCAATTACGCGAAGAATTCTGACTTGATCGCCTGTTTGGGTATGCACGAGCAAAGGGCATCATCGAATTCACGGCCTGGGTTTCATCCAAATTGACCAGCCGGTACGCACCTGCCAGTCGCCCATGAAGGATGCTCCGCTCCGCTGCAGCCTAAGATCGATCCAACAACGAAGGAGACGCTTCACTGCGTCCTTTCCCGGGCAGGAATGACGAGCCTACGTGGCACTATCAACTCGTGCGAATCGCGAAAACCGATAGGGGTCAAACTCCGTTGGCAAGTTCAAAAGCTGCTGCTGCTCCTGACATGACTCGGCCCAGGCGATGAGCAACTCATACTGAGACGCCTGACTCAGTCCGCCCAACCAGACAGAATCTCCCTTTGCCGGCATCATGCAGACTACGTTGGCCACATCGCAGGGGCCAAGGCAACCGCTGATGGTCAACTGAATCGTGTTGTTCAGCTTCAGCTCCTTCCAGCGAGCCTTCACGAGGTCTTTGGGCCACGCCGGGAAACCACGATCGGTTCGCCCGCAGCAGCAGCCTTCGCAGAAGATCAGTTGTCCAACCACGGTATCTCGACGAGTCACCACGGGCAGGCCATCTGCAATCGCCTGCTGCAGTCTGACAGTCTGCGCGTTGCACGATGAGGCGTCGACCGCAGGACCATTGTTTGTGCTGATGTCTGTCATGCCGGTGTTTTGCAGCAATGCGTCAATGGACCTTAATCGCCAAACTGCCTGACCCCTTCGCCACCGGGATATACCCAGTGGCGAAAGAACGATCGTTCCTCTGGCTGAAGGCTCGTGCCTAGCCCTGAAATCCGATACTTGTGACCTTACCGTCCCTCTCGCCGACTACCAGTCGCTGGTCATCCGATGACCAGGCCAGGCGAGTAATCATCGAATCGAATCCGCGGAAGAAGTACGGTTCGCTGGCTCGAAGCGGCGTCCAGAGCATGATCATTCCGTCCGCATCGGCCGATGCAATATCGTCCCCTTTGGACTGGAACGTCAGTTGAGTCAAGCGAGTGGCATGGGCTTCCAGCATGCGTGGCTGTCGACCTTCCGGACCAGCTCCGGAGCAGTCCCAGAGAATGATCGAATCACTTCCGCCAGTCGCCAGAAAGTCTCCTGATCGATGCCACGACAGTTCCAGCACCTTGGTCGCAAAACCCGTCATCTGAGAATCTTTGCCGGTCTTGACGTACCAGACATGAACTGATGAATCCTGCTCTCCGGTCACAAGATACTTCGACGTGGGACTCCATGAAAGTGCAAGGCTCGAACCCTTCCACTCATACCTCCGCACGCCCTTCCCCGGAATATGCAGCGTGACGCCAAAGTACGCCGCCACCGCGACGGCGCTGCAATCGGGGTTCCACGCAATGTCAGCAATCGTGCTGGCGTGATCCGAAGACTCGTACGCCAGCTTTCCTTCCGCGGTAAACAATCGCAGCGACTTGCCTGCCGCAGACGCGAAACCCCGGCCGTTCGCCCTCCAGGCAACGCGAGTTCCCCAGGCCGCTCCGGATTCCAGCTCCATCAGCAGTGAACCGTTCGCAGCGTTCCAGTGCCGAATTAATCCGTCATGGCCGATCGTTGTGAACTCGCCCGTCCCCGGCCGCCACGACAATGACGTTCCACCGCCTTGATGCTCGCCGATTTGAACCGCTGTCTGATCGGCGTGATGGCAAACCCAGACCTGACCTTCCACCGTGATGATGGCGACGAACTGCCCATCCGACGACCATGCCAGATCCTGGACATAATCTTCGACATCAATCTGCCAGTGTTCGATCACCCGGCGACCGCCAGCCTGTGCGGATCTCATACCACGCATGCCTCGAACTCCGCGTTCAGAGATTCCCGATCCAGATTGCGGCCAATGAAGATGAGCGAACTGCGACGAGTCTGATTACCCCACGGCCGATCCGGACGACCGTCAAACAGCATGTGGACGCCCTGAAAGACATAACGAGTCTCCATGTCCTTGAAGTTCAGAATGCCTTTCATGCGGAAAATGTTCGAACCCTGTTCGGCGAGCAGTCTTCCAAGCCACTTCTGGAACTTCTTCAGATCGAGTTCTTTAAACGATGTGATTCCGACTGACGTGATCTCTTCGTCGTGCTCATGATCCGGTTTGTACTCGCGGGTTACCAGCGGAACCACGACTGCGCCAGCCGCGTTCTGAAGTGACGCTTTAAATTCATCCGGATGATGTTCCGTAAAAAGAACCCAGGCGCCCGCATACGGGATGGTGACTCGAAACTTCTTCGATGAATCCTCCAGCGGCAATTGGATCAGTTCGGCATCTGTGGCAATCGCGGCACCGGCCGCGAGTACTGTTTCCTCAGCCGAATAACGACGCACAGCGACTTCAACCGTATCGCGCATGGCCTGCTCGGTGTGCCCCATAGCCGACACAAGACAGACGTTCATCGCCGGATCGGGGCCGGGATTCATCTCAAAGAAGTATTCGCCCGCTGCCAAATCGTAGAGGCCGCTCCATTCAAATGGATACTCCGGTTCGAGGAACCTGGGGTCGGTCTCCAGGGCTCGATCCAGATCGAACCCGCCAAGGTTCAGGATTTTGTCCATCTCCACGGCGGCATCCCGAGTGCGATGGATCTTCGCGACCGAGTTCATGCCGTGAATACGCGACTCCAGAACATCCAGTTCGGCGGATGAGACGAGGTCAACTTTGTTGAGCAGGATGACGTCTGCGAACGCAATCTGCTCCTGCACTTCGTCCGAATCATCAATGTGCTGAAGCACGTGCTTCGCGTCGATGAGCGTTACGACCCCGTCGAGACTCAACTGAGTCTGTATTTCGTCGTCCATGAAAAACGTCTGCGCCACAGGACCAGGATCGGCCATGCCAGTGGTCTCGATCATGATGTGGTCAAATTTCTCCCGACGCTTCATCAAGTTGCCCAGAATTCGAATCAGATCGCCGCGCACAGTGCAACAGATGCAGCCGTTATTCATTTCGAAGATCTCTTCTTCGGCACCAATAACGAGATCATTGTCAACACCCACTTCACCAAACTCATTCTCAATCACGGCGATTCGCTTGCCATGATTCTCGGACAGAATTCGATTCAGCAGCGTAGTCTTACCGGAACCCAGAAAACCGGTCAGAACAGTCACGGGAACTTTGGATGCGGTTGTCATCATTGGCTCAGATCGAAAAAAGGAACAAGGCTCATTGACCACCAATACCATTCACACAACGGCGTTCAAACAACGGAACCGGAGCAGACCGCAGGACAAGAGCGCAGCTTTGCAAAGAACCCACACAGCAGCTCCCGCTGCGACCACACTTTTCATACAGTACCGCACAACCGATAGTCACGTGTTACTCGCTGGTGCAAACCCAGCCAATCACCATCGCTTGCTCAGGGGCGACCACAGCCGCACCAGCCAGCGTGGCTGTTGAACCCGAATCAATCAGTTGCCTTAATCAGGACACCGCCATTCCTGTGGAGTCCATCGACCGTCGCTGCGGCAAAGAGCCTCGATATCACCGCGAGTGACCTCACGCATTGGCTTCGGCAGCTTCCACTGCTTTGGCCCCGAGTGATTGCACAGGATGGCAATAATCGTCTCCACGGGAAGACAGCCCTCCTCCGGACACTCCATCTGCTTAACCATGACAAAGGCGTCGTCCGGCACAGGCAGCAGTTCCTCCACCCACGCCCTGATCTGAAACACCTGAGCCGAATCATGTTTTTCGGAATTTCCGAAGAACAGCATGGCATCTCCCGTTGAGAAGACATTCTGCCGCGTAAACAGCCGTTGTGTATTTGCAATTGGTTTGCATTAAAGTAGAGTGCCCGAACGACGTCAAGCGTCAAAAGCTCCAGTCAAAGGCCGATTAATGATTTTCAGAAATTACTTCCATTCGAAGGCGGCCCTGTTGCTGCTGACCATCGCTCTGGCCGGTTGCGGCAAAACCCAGACACCTCGCGATGACTCGATGGCCGCTGATTCCGCCTCCAGGGCCTCAGTGACTGCCGAGAGCTCGACCGGGGAAGAATCCGCGAGCAGCAAAATCCCTGTAATCGCAACGTACAGCATTCTGGGAGACTGGGTTCGTCAGGTTGGGGGAGAACACATCCATCTGACCACTTTGGTCGGCCCCGGCGGCGACGCTCACACCTATGAACCATCGCCGCAGGATGGTGTCGCCATCGCACAGGCCGCATTGCTCGTCGAAAATGGACTCGGCTTCGAAGCCTGGCTGGACCGACTCTTCGCGGCCAGCGGATCGAAGGCAAAGCGTGTCGTTGTCACAGAGATGATTCGGGGCAGGACGTCTTCAGACGAACACGGCCGCGGCGAAATCGACCCTCATGTCTGGCACGATCCGGATTCCGCAATTGTGATGGTGGAGGCTGTCGCCGCTGCGCTCGTGAAGGCTGATCCCGCTCATGCCGACGATTATCAAAAAAACGCAAAGGCCTACGTCAGCGAACTGCAGGAACTGAAGACGTGGATCCAGAACCAGGTCGCGACCCTGCCTGATTCGCGTCGGAAACTGGTCACCACTCACGATACGTTCGGCTATTTTGCGGACCGCTTCGGATTTCATGTGTCCAGCGTGATGGGGACTGTTTCCAGCGAAGTGGCGGATCCCTCGGCGGCTCAGATAGCAGCCATCGTCGAAACTATTCGCCGCGAAGACGTTCCGGCAATCTTCGCGGAGAATATTCTCAACCCGCAATTGACTGAACAGGTCGCTCGAGAAGCCGGGGTTCGCGTTGTCCCGACACTCTACACGGATGCTCTGGGAGAAAAGGGCTCAGACGGGGAATCGTACCTGCAGATGATGCGTTCAAATGTGACAAAGATTGTGGAGTCGCTGAAGTAATGTCACTCAGAACCTCAGAGCCTCGCGTTGAGACACTCGCCCATCCTCACTGCTCGGGTCGCGAACACTCACGTCATGTCGACCCCTGGCTGCCGTACGGAGGGCGCGGTCACAAAGACCCGCAACCGGGTTGCCATGCGGTCGACCTTCAGCACGTGACCGTGCGTTACGACCATGCTGCCGCTCCAGCCGTTTCGGACGCTTCGCTGATCGTCAGTATCGGAGAGCGAGTGGCCCTTGTGGGGCCAAACGGAGCAGGAAAAAGCACGCTTCTCAAGACGATCGCAGGATTACTGAAGCCCGTTTCCGGAACGATCAGCCTCTTTGGCAACCGTGTGGGAGCCTGCCATCATCGAACAGCCTGGCTGCCTCAACGCGCAGATCTGGACTGGCGGTTCCCGATGACGGTTGCCGATCTTGTAATGACAGGACGATACGTGCATCTTGGATGGCTCAAACGCCCCGGAAAAAAAGATCGCGACGCAGTGCGGCTGGGATTGGAGCGTCTGAGAATTTCGGATCTGGCCGAGCGGCAAATCGGTGAACTCTCCGGCGGACAGCAGCAACGCACGCTGTTGGCAAGAGCCATTGTTCAGGAAGCCAGTTTATTCCTGCTGGACGAACCGCTGAATGCCGTCGACGAGGCAACTCGGGATATCTTCGATGAAGTGTTGCGCGAAGAGACTCGAGCTGGTTCCAGCGTATTGGCGGCAACTCATGATCTGGGGCGTTTGTCGGAGTCGTTTGATCGGGCCGTCTACCTGCGGGACGGTAACGTGCTAACAACAACGGGCAACCTGCTTCATCCTTAGGATCGGACTCCCTTACCGTCGCCCCATCATCGGACAGGAATGCCCAACCGACATGCACCACAGCGAAACACACCACAATTCACATATCACGGATCGCCCATGACGTGGCTTTTTGAACCGCTGCAATACAGTTTTATGCGCCAGGCGCTGTTGGCCAGCACCCTCATTGGCGCTACGTGCTCCATGCTGGGGGTCTACGTGGTCCTGAGACGCATGGCGTTTATGGGCGACGCGATTACTCACACAACGCTGCCGGGCCTTGTCGTCGCCTATCTGAATCGCTGGAATCTGTTCTTCGGAGCCATCGTCGCGGCCATCATCACGGCTCTGGGAATCGGCTGGTTAAGTCGTCGAGAACAATTTCGAGAAGACACCGCCATCGGCGTGCTGTTCTCCGGAATGTTCGCGCTGGGAATCGTGCTGATCAGTACCGTGCGAAGTTATCGCGATTTTTCTCACATGCTGTTCGGAAACGTGCTCGGAGTGACCAGCGGGGACCTGACTGGTATCGCAGTCGCTGGAGCCATCGTGATTCTTTGTCTGCTGGCCTTTCAGAAGGAACTGTTGCTGACAACCGTCGATCCGCTGCATGCTCAGGTCATTGGACTATCGTCGGAACGCATGCGTTACCTGCTGCTCGTCCTGCTGGCACTGTCTGTCGTCACCGCGATTCAGGCGGTTGGAGTTGTCCTCACGTCCGCTCTGCTGGTCACGCCCGCAGCAACAGCCTCGCTGCTGACCAAACGGCTCAATCACATGTTCCTCCTGTCGGTGCTGTTCTCGACCTGCGGCAGCGTGATCGGATTGTATGCGTCGTACTATCTGTCGATTTCCAGTGGCGGAGCCATTGTCCTGGCCTGCACGATGCTCTTTGGAATCGTTTTCACACTCAGGCTCTGAGCACAGCCCAGCCCTGATCGGGGGGTTCAGAGTCTCTCCGAGGAAAAAACAGCCCGGCTCAAGTTTTTACAGCGACTGTTTTCCTTTCTGCGTTTTCAATGGCCCTGACGTACGTTAGACTCTGACGCACTCAGATGGCCGAATTGTCTACTGGTCGGAGACACTTTGGCAGAGTGCTGACACTGACTTTCCGGCGAAGTCCTCACTTCCTCGGACTGGTCTCAGAACCAACGTTTTCCGGAATCCGACCAGTATGCACGTTCACCCCCATTCTCACGAACTAAGCCTCGGCCTGAGTTTTTTTCTTGGGGCACTGCATGCTCTGGAACCGGGACACGGAAAAACGGCCATGTTCGTCTATCTGCTGGATGCAAAACGCAGCTTCTGGCATCCCGTCGTAATGGGGCTGTCCACCGCCTTTTCTCACTCGGTGTCGCTGTTCGTCATCGCGTTTGGAGTGCACATTGCTCATCTGCTGATCGCCGGTGATCATCACCATGAGGAACAGGTTCCCAGCGTGCTGCAGTGGATTAGTGCGATGCTGGTGGTGGCGGTGGGAGGATTTCTCCTGGTTCAGGCGATTCGAGGCCGCAAAGGTCGTTGCTGCGGCCATCATCAGCACAATGGCCCCTGCTCCGATCATTCCCATGCGGATGTTCACGAACCTGTCGCCTGCTCCACTGAGCCGCAGTTGGTTCAACTGGGCGGATTTCCCTCAGCGCCCCGGATTGCATCCACATCCCACCCGGCGGCAGCAACTCTACCCATTGTTTCAAATGCCGCCGCTGCGACCATCCCGGACGCATCAAATCCTTCACGAGCCAGTTATCGGACGACGGCGATTCTGGGACTTGCCGTCGGACTTCTCCCGTGCCCAACAGCCATGGCCGCGTACTTTGCAGGGCTCTCATCCGGATCACCCGGTGCGACGTATTTGATCATCAGCCTGTTCGCAGCAGGCATTGCCACTTCACTGTCACTGGTCGGGATTCTGCTCCAGTACTGCGGCGAAAAATTCAGCCGCCACTCAGGACGGCTGGTCAACCTGCCGTGGAATTATGTCCGTTCGGTATTTATTCTTGGAATCGGACTGATTTATCTGGTGCGACTGATCACTGACACCTCCGTATAGAGCCGCTTGGGAACACCGGGCTCTTTACCCGCAATTTCACCGGTTTTTACATCAGCGCTCCGTCAGGCTCCCGTTTCCCGCGCAAGAACGTGGACTCGGCCCAGGTGGTTGACGCGTGCGGAACTGGAACTGTGTTGACTTGTGTCAGCGCTCGGGCCTCAGAGCGGGCTGAGGGCGTCGGAAATCGGCGGTCAACCCACGAAAACCCGTACTCAGGAGGACGGCATTCTCGTGCTTCCGGCGTTCGCGTCGACGCTGCCGGCGTTCCAATGCCAGCCTGCGATGCACATCCCGCAAAGAACTGGATTCCTCGCAGTACAGCTGATTGCTGGCCACCGGAAAATTCTGATGGTCCAGGGCTCGAACAATGGCCCGCTGGAAGCCCCGCTCATACACACAAAGATCAGTTACCGCTCTGCTTCGAAACCCGCATTCATCCACCTCGAAGCTGACTCCTCGAAGCCATCAGACTCCTGCTCTTGCCCGCTCTTCCATAATTTTTCCTGCAGCCGTCTGAATTGACTGTACTGCGTGACGTGCAGGAGTGCGAATTTTTGAATCGCGCAGATCGATCATTTTGCACAGCATTGTCACCAGCCGACGGGACTGAATCAGAACAGGCTCATTGCAGATGTTCAGCCGGACCTCGACAAACAGACGCTCACGCTGCCATTGAGATGCGCAGCCAACGTGGTTCAAAACCGGCCGAACCACCCTCTCCTCTCTCCCTTTTGTGCTGGCCCCTGAAAATCCGTGGCGAAAAATACATCCGTGGCCGCCACCCCCATCCTGCCACTTTCCATTCCGTCGCCTTTGATTTTTGAAACCCGGTGTCGTAGACTCGGCTCGCTGCCTTCAATCCTGGCAGTTCGTTTGCACCCCACCATGGTGCAGGTGAATCGCAAAGCTTGCGTTTTGCAGGCAGGGGCTCGGGCTGGAAAGCCCGAGCTACAGAAAGCAAAAGCAACGGACAGCGTCTTTGACCCCCGCAGCAGGCAACCGCTCGCTGCCAGCAATCCCACCGTTACTCACCAGAATCACCACGCCAACAGCGGAAAAGGCTAACCCACATGACACGCCCTCAACAGTCCCGCCGCAGCTTCCTCACCGGTTCCTCCGCAGTGCTCGCTGCTGCCACCGCTTCCGCCGCGTTCCCCTGGTCTGCCAAAGCCT
>VFQT010002265.1_pt1 | contig 20207 bp, 20 predicted proteins | sample 3512381 | NCBI WGS metagenome assembly VFQT01 (sample SAMN10412376, study PRJNA504923) | tailings metagenome | isolation source: Relicate 2 Philex TSF3 active mining site | place: Philippines: Tuba, Benguet | collected 2017-08-29
CTACGTTTTTACTGGCTAACTGGAATTGAACTTTGCGGATAAAATCTGCAATAGAACCATTTCCCAATGCACGACGGATAGTTAAATAACGCTCGATAGAAAATACAACCACCATCAAGAACATACCAATCAATAATGGAACGATGATACCACCTTCGTAAATACGGTGAAAGGCATCTTTAGGTCCTTTGTGTGAAGGCCAAAATCCACCACTTGAATCGGGTTCAGTAAATCCATCTGCGCTTCCCATCATAAAACGCCAGATTGCATAGCCAGCTAGTGTACAAACTAATGGTGCGAGCCATGAAATAATGTTACTGTCATGTTTCGCCTGAACGGAAGTTGCCTTTGAAGCAGCTGTTGCAGTTGGTTTAGTCTCTGCCATGGTCGTTGTTTTTTTGTTGAGTTATAGGTGTTTAAATAATTCTATATCATCCTTCCCAAGAGAAGGAGGGTCAAGTTAAGGAATTTTTGAAAAGGGCAAATTTTTAAGGCAGAAATTCATAATAACTTGATCTGCAGGCCCAAAAAAGTAGGATAAAATGTGGGAAAACTACTCGTAACGTAGTGCCTCGATAGGGTTTAGCTTTCCGGCCTTGCGGGCTGGATAAATTCCAGCCACCAGCCCTACCCCAGTACAAATTACAATTCCATAAAACACCCAATTCCAGGGTACAACAAATCCGGTTTTTAATACAAAGGAGAACAAATTCCCCACAGCTACACCCAGGATAATTCCAAAAAAGGCTCCCAGTATACTAATGATGATGGCTTCGAGTAAAAACTGTCGGCTCACCGATTTTCGCTTGCCCCCAATTGCTTTGATTAGCCCCACTTCACGCGTTCGCTCTGATACAGAAACCAACATGATATTCATCAGACCAATGGCCGCACCAATCAAGGTGATAAGACCTATTACCGTAGCAGAAACGGTTAGGAATCCTAGACTGTTCATGGCCTTTTCAGCAACACTATCTGCCCGATCCAAAACAAAATTGCTTTGCTCGGTAGTGTTTAATCTACGGATGGAACGAAATAACCCTTCCGCTTCTCCCATGGCTGCAGGCACCTGATTGATATCGGTTGCCTGAATGGCAATATTGTAAGACCCACCGGAGTTAAAATTCTTCTCCATGTTTGTATAACTGGTCAGCACTACATTATCCCGACTAAATCCAAAAGAGGAACCTCGACTCTCCAGCACACCCAACACGCGGTAAGGAATGGAGTTAATACGAACAATTTTATTGACAGATCCTTGAAGTCCTTGTTTAAATAACTTATTGGCTACATCATATCCTAATAAGCAAACGTTTCTCCCCGATTGAATATCCAGTCGGTTAAAATTTCTTCCAACTTCAACAGCAAACCCATTTAAAGCAAGATAATTTTCATCTCCTCCTAGTAGAAAAATATTGGGACTGGTTTTTCTGGTTTCATAGGAAACGATACTGTTTCTCCCTCCGCTAATGCCAATGCCGATGGTGGCTGGAAATTGAAAGCTGTCTACAAACAATTCTGCTTGCTTTATCGTAATTTTTTTATCCAAATTGGACGTGCGTTCCTTACGTTGTCCTTTTTGGGTGACTTTCATTTCGGAGTTGTTATTACCTCCGCCTTGTCCAAATCGAATATTACGCTGTTTGTAACGGATGGTAAATCCGTTTGCACCCATGGTGGAAAAACTCTCCGTGAGTTTTTGATTCATGGCTTGGATAGCCGTGATGATTCCAATCAAGGCCATAATACCAAAGGCAATTATGGCAACCGTAAGACCCGTTCGAAGTCTGTTACCACGAATGGTTCTGAATGCGAGTGAGAAGATATCAGCAAACTGCATCATAGAGAGGTGAAGGTACTACCCGAACTACTCCACACAAAGAAAAGCTTGATGAACGGCTTGTAGGAACGATTAAAAATAAAGTAGCCCTAGAAGGGTCTCTGGGAAAATGCCCAATAAAACAACCAACAATGCGGTAACAAGCAGCAGAATTGGGAAAGACTTTGGAAATTCGGGCATCATTTCCTGATCATCTGCTGAACGAAAATACATGGCTTGAATCACGCGGAAATAATAGAAAACAGAAACCACTGCCATGATTACTGCTACAATAGCCACCCAAGGTTGGTAGGCCAAAGCCGCCTTAATCATAAATAACTTGGCTAAGAATCCTCCCGTCAGTGGTATTCCAGCGAGAGATAGAAAAAAGATGGCCAGTGATGCCGCCACTACGGGTTGCTTTTTGGCAAGGCCATTAAATCCATCAAATGTATAATCCTGCAGGTGGGAAAGCACGGCAAATATTCCAATGGTGGCAAGTGAATAGGAAGCGGCATACAATAACAAGCCCTCTTTACTATCTCCATTAATAGCGTAGACAGCTAGGAGCATAAACCCTGCTTGTGCAATACTTGAATAAGCCAGCATGCGCTTAACACTCTGTTGAAAAACAGCAGTGAGGTTTCCAATCAATAAGGTCAATACTGCAAAACCAGCTACCCAGGGTTGCCATGTAGAAAACTGTAAACTAAATGTGTCTTCAAAAAGTCGAACAAAGGCTGCAAACAAGGCCACCTTTACAATAGTTGCCATAAATGAAGTAAACACAGTAGGTGCTCCATCATAAACATCGGGCGTCCAAAAGTGAAAGGGTGCCACAGAAACCTTGAACGACATGGCAAATAGTAACAATAAGAGGGATGCAAGTTGGAGGGAAGAACCAACCACGGTAGGATCCACCGCAACTGTTGCACTAAAATTACCCCGCGCGCCATAAAAAAAGGCAATCCCTAACAGCAATAAGCCCGTAGAAAAAGAGCCGAGTAAAAAATATTTAAGGGCCGCTTCGTTACTCTTCAAGTTTCGCTTATCGCTTCCAGTTAGTATATAAAGTGGAATTGAAATTACTTCGATGCCAAGAAATAAAATCAATAGGGATGTATACCCTGTGACCATAAAAAGCCCGGCGCAGATAAAAAAGAGCAATGCGAGATAATCTGCATAATGAGAACCCACTTTTTCCATGGATCGTCCACTCAATAGTAAGTAAAAAAAGAGCGAGGCTAGCATAATTGCATTCATCACTAATGCGTATCGGTCAAAACGAAGCATTCCTTTCAAATCAATTTCAAAAAGTAACCACCCCTTGATCTCCGCCAAATTGAGCACAAATAAAACAGCTAATCCAACCAATGCCAGCGTATGGATGGAGGATTTATTTTTTATGAATACACTGCTGAGCATTAATATAACTCCAAGAATTGCAGATACAAGTAAAGCGTTCATAGTGGATGCTTAGGATTTGCGGAATAAGGCGGTAATATCAGTTAAACTAAATAGTTCTTTTGAAAAATCAGCCGTCATATCTAGAAGGGGTTGCGGATAGATTCCAAAGAAAAGGATTAAACCCACTATAACACTTAACACCCAACATTCGTGTGATGCTAAAAGTATGGGGGCTTGGGTAACTGAATTAGCTTCGCCATAGAAAATTGTTCGAATCATTTTTAGGGTATATACTGCAGAGAAGATGATACCTAATCCACCCACCACTGCAAACACCCAGTAATAATTAGAAGGGGTAGCCAGGATACCATTGAAAAGCAGAAACTCTCCCACAAACGCGTTGGTAAGTGGCAATGCAATGTTGGCAAGCGATATAATTACAAAGAATATAGTGATGGCAGGAGAATGCTGTGCAATTCCGCCAAGTGAAGCCATCGTACGGGTTCCTGTTTTGCGTTCTATCAAATCAGCTAGTATCCACATACCTAAGATATTAATACCGTGGGTGAACAATTGCAGTAAAAGTCCCTGGTATGCCATGTTGTTCAACGCAAACGCCCCTGCGGTCATTAAACCAATGTGTGCAATGGAAGAATAAGCGATCAGGCGTTTCAGGTCAGTTTGTTGCATGGCCAAAAAAGAGGCATATACAATCCCAACTACTGCTAATGTCATCACAACATCTCCCCACATGTAAGAAGCAATGGGAAATAGTGGCAACAACCAACGTAATAATCCAAGTATTCCCATTTTTACCATTACGGCACTTAGCATAGCAGTCACGGGTGTGGGGGATTCTTCATACGTATCGGGCTGCCAAGTATGAAAGGGGAAAACTGGAAGTTTGATGGCAAACGCAATGAAAAAGAGCCAAAACAGCCAGGATTGCTGATCACTGCTCAGTCTGATTTTCTTGATGCTTTCTAATGCAAAGGAATGGTCGGCTGTTTTGGATTGCAAATACAAAATACCAATCAACATAAATACCGAACCCAAAAAAGTGTAGATAAAAAATTTAAACGTAACCGGGATCCTTCTGGCTCCACCCCATTGGGAAGCAAGAAAATACATGGGAATTAATGCCAATTCCCAGAAGAAATAAAACAACAAGGAGTCCATCGCTAAAAAAACTCCCAACATCCCCGCTTGTGCCAATAGTAACCAAGCAAAAAATGCAGCTGGCCTCTCAATAGATTGACCCTTCAAATACCAAAAAAGTAAAAAGTAAGATGCCGTAGTTAACAAGCTGAGTATAGTTCCCAACCCATCCATACGTAGAGAGAAAGAACTTCCCAATGCAGTAAGCCAAGGTGCGGAGAATGACAGCATTTCGGGAGTTTGCCAATAGAAAAGTCGGGCTCCCATCACTAGCAAAGAGGCCAAAGAAATCTTTAGCGCTGCGGCAGCGGAAAACTGGTAATCTCCCTTATATAAAAAGAGAAAACTAGCACCAATGAGCGGAATTAAAAGTAATAATAGAACAACCATATTTTTTGCGTCTTACGCTTTTACTTTCTGATAAAAAATTGAACCAGGAGCACCGTGACCATTGCCAGCACCATTAATAACACATAACTACCAATCTGTCCACTCTGTAAGAAACGGATTTGACGGCCTGCCAACTGCACCGTTTTACCAACCCCGTTGACCAAAGCATCAATGAATCGAGGTTCAACCCAATCTTTCAATAAACGCCCCAAATAAAAAATGGGCTTTACCATAATACGATCATAGAGTTCGTCCACATACCATTTATTTTCAAAAAATTGTAATAATCCTTTTGACTCACGCTCTGCATAATTTCGATACAAGAACCAGGCAAATCCAATTGTGATCAACACGCCTCCCACTGAAAGAGACATCAGCAACCATTCAGTTGCATGAGAAACCTCATGTGTGGCCGATCCCAACAATGGAGCTAAGAAATTACCCAACCAGTCTGCATCATGTAGCAGAACAGCGGGAATTCCAATCCATCCACCCGCTACGGATAGTATAGCGAGTATCATTAGCGGAATAGTCATTAAAGCAGGACTCTCATGCAAATGGGCTTGTTGCTCGGCAGTACCGCGAAAGGAACCATGAAAGGTCAAGAACAACAAACGGAACATATAAAATGCAGTCAGGAATGCTGTGAACAAGGCAATGCCATATTGCAGGGGCTGATGCAAAAATGCGCTGAGTAAAATAGCATCCTTGGAGAAGAATCCACTTAACGGGGGAAGACCAGCAATCGCTAAACATCCAATAAAAAAGGTGATGTAGGTAGTTTTTAGCTTTCCAGAGAGTCCGCCCATTTTACGGATATCCTGTTCGCCCCCCATGGCATGAATCACACTACCGCTTCCCAGGAAAAGTAACGCTTTGAAAAAGGCATGGGTTAGCACATGAAATACAGCCGCTACATAGGCCCCACTTCCCAACGCTAAAAACATAAAACCTAACTGACTCACTGTAGAATACGCTAACACCTTTTTTATATCATACTGTCGTAACGCGATTGTAGCAGCCAACAAAGCAGTGGCCAAGCCCACCCAGCTAATGATAGAAAGCGTAAACGGCGCAAGCGAATAAATAATATTACTACGCGCAATCATATATATACCCGCCGTAACCATGGTAGCCGCATGGATCAATGCAGAAACAGGGGTAGGACCAGCCATGGCATCTGGTAACCAAGTATAAAGAGGAAGTTGCGCACTTTTACCGGTGGCCCCAACAAATAGCAATAAACTAACAACGGTGATATCGGTAGTGGTGAACTTTTCAGTTCCCTGATTACCCTTTACAAATTCAAATACTTCCTGGAAGGAAGCAGATCCGGTTTTGATAATCAACCAGAAAATAGCCAACAAAAAAGCAAGGTCTCCAATACGATTCATAATAAAAGCCTTGTTAGCGGCTTTTGTGTATTGTTGATTTTTAAACCAAAACCCGATCAGTAAATAAGAACAAAGTCCTACCCCCTCCCAACCAATAAATAGTACCACGTAGTTGCTACCCAATACCAACAGCAACATGGAAAAAACAAACAAGTTTAAGTAGGAGAAATAGCGAGCAAAAGAGGAGGAAGACTCCTCATGCATGTAAGAGATCGAATAAATATGAATCAGAAATCCAATACCGGTAATAATAAGGAGGAACAAAGAGGATAAAGCATCCAGCTGAAAAGCAAAGGGAATACGTAATCCTTCAATTCGAATAAAATCAAAATAAGAAATCACCGCAGTATTGCCGGATTCAACAGTTTGAAAAACAAATAAACTGATTAGAAAAGATCCCAGAATTGTGCCTGCACCAATCAGTCCGGACCCTTGTTTAGAAAGCTGATTACGCCCCAGCCCATTGATCAAGAATCCTATCAAAGGAAGCAATGGAATTAAAAAAGCAAGTTGAAATGAGGATTGCATAGTAAGCATTCAGTTTGATCAGTGTTTCAATCGGTTTAGAAAATTAATATCCACCGAGTGAATATTTCTATATAGCATTACAATAATAGCCAGCCCCACACTTACTTCAGCAGCAGCTACTACCATAATGAAAAAAACAAAAAGCTGTCCATCAATACCCGGATTGGCAATAGGGATAGCAGCGGCAGCAGCTTGGTTGTAGTGCATTTTTGAAAAGGCGACAAGCAGCAGATTAACCGCATTCAACATTAACTCAATACACATGAAAATGATGATGGCATTTCTTCTGGTCAAAACACCAACCACTCCGATGGAAAAAAGAGCAATGGCTAAGAATAAATAATAATTGATTGGCATGTTTTGCTGATTAATCTTTTTTACCAATTAATACCGCCCCTACCATAGCACTTAAAAACAAAATGCTACTCAATTCAAAGGGAATTACATACGTGGAGAATAATTCTTGGCCTAATGTTTTAATCAAGCCAGTGTGCCCCTCCAACAATAAGGACTGCTGTGATTTTAACTCCGTGTCTTTGAGGGCTGCTACTAATACTAATAATAAAGCGCCCCCGCTTACTCCACCCGCCAATTGTAACCAACGATGTCTGGCCGGCTCACTTTCCTTATTCAGATTCATGAGCATGATTACGAATAAAAAAAGCACCATGATAGCCCCAGCATATACTATAATATTAACTACTGCCAGAAACTGGGCATTCAATAGAATATAATGTCCGGAGATTGCAAAGAAGGTTATTATTAACCAGATTACACTATGAATAGGGTTACGACTGGTGACCACCATGAGTGCACTAAAAAGAGCGGCTACCGAAAGCACCCAAAATAAAATAGCGGATATACTCATGCTACAGGTTGGTTTGCGTTTCTTGAAGATGGTTGACGATCGCCAAGTGCCTTTTGGTAAGCTTCGGGTTGTTCAATGGGATGAGGAATTAACAACTCCTGTTTGCCATAGATAAATCCTTTGCGGGCATAGTTGGCAGGTGCAAAAGTTTGCGATAAGTAGATGGCATCTTTGGGACAAGCTTCTTCACAAAGACCACAAAAAATGCATCGGAGCATGTTGATCTCATACTTGGCAGCATACTTTTCCTCCCGATATAATTTCTCTTCACCAGGCATTCTCTCCGCGGCTTCCATCGTGATGGCTTCCGCTGGACAAGCCACGGCACAAAGCCCGCAAGCTGTACAATTTTCACGACCCTCGGCATCCCGATTCAAAACATGCAAACCACGAAATACAGGTGAAAAAGGGCGCTTTTCCTCGGGATACTGAATAGTGGCTTTTTTGAGGAACATGTGCTTAAGGGTAATACCCATTCCCTTAATGATATTCCACAGATACAGACTTTCCAAGAAAGTCATAGGACTGCGGTCTACCGGTTTAGCTCGTTGTGTGAGTTGCATAGTCAGTTACACATTTCAGTTTATGATTTAAGCCATAATAAAATGGCCGCACTCAATACCATATTAAAAAGTGCCAGCGGAATTAGTTTACGCCAGCCCAGATTCATTAATTGATCGTAGCGGAAACGAGGAATGGTCCAGCGTATCCAAATAAATACAAATAGCAAAAAGCTAACCTTTGCCATCATTACACTAAAGCTGATCAATGAATACAACCAGGGCTCAAGTCCCCAACTGGCTTCATTGACAAATGGAATATCATAACCACCTAAAAATAAAGTAGCCATCACAGCGCTGCTGACAAACATATTGATGTATTCAGCAAAGAGGTAAAATCCCAACTTCATTGAAGAATACTCCTGATGATATCCAAAGTTCAATTCATTCTCTGCCTCCGGTAAATCAAAGGGAGTGCGATTACATTCTGCCAATGCACAAATAAAAAATATCAAAAATCCAAGTGGCTGATAAATTATATTCCAACCATTGGCCATTTGATACGATACAATTTCACTCATTTTCAAAGAGCCCGTCATAAACAGCACAGCAATCAATGCCAAACTCATGGGCAGTTCATACGAAACCATCTGTGAAGCACCGCGTATGGCAGCAAGCAGCGAGAATTTATTGTTGGAAGCCCACCCCCCGATCATGATACCATACACCCCAACGCTTACCACACTGAATACAATCAAGATGCCCATGTCTACATCCGCTACCTGAAGTGCAATAGTTCCTGTACTGGTAAGCACAGGGGCGCCCCAAGGAATTACAGTGCTGGTCACCAAGGCAACAATCATAGCGAGCGCAGGCCCGAGTAAAAATAAAAATCGGTTAGAGGTAACAGGGGTGATTTCTTCTTTAAAGAATAATTTACCGCCATCAGCAAGTGGTTGTAAAATACCAAAGGGACCTGCACGATTAGGTCCATGACGATCCTGCATCCACCCCGCGATCTTTCGTTCTGCCAACGTGGTATACATTGCTATAAAAAATGACAGCCCAATGATGGAAGCAATCAAAAAGACTTTCTCCAGTATAAACCATAATGTAACAGCACCTATCACCATTATTCTGATTTAGTTGATTCGTTTTTGTAATTAGCACTGGTTGCAGCACCGGGCAGCTGACTCAATTCAAGTTTGTTCACCTCGCTGACGTCATGTATATCCATTAATAAGCGTGGATTCAGTCCACCCATTACATCCTGAATAGTCTCTTTTGGTTTTTGTAAACCCAGATAATGCCCCTGCGAAATCACAGAGTGTCGATTAATAGTTGTGGGGCCTTCAATCACCCAATCAGTTGCTGCTTTCTTTTCAAAACGGCAGGTATTACAAATCCAGCCTGGCTTACCCTCATAGGATTGCACCTCACCCCATTCATCTTTACGGGCTGTTACACGTAACACTTCGTCTCCACGTTGCCAAAGCGTAACCTTACCGCAACAATCAGGACAATCACGATGAGCATCCACTGGCTTGGTGAACCAAACACGGTTTTTGAAACGGAATGTTTTATCGGTCAATGCACCTACTGGACAAACATCAATCATGTTGCCACTGAAATTATTGTCAATAGCTTTTGAAATATGCGTAGAGATATTAGCGTGATCACCGCGATCCAATACACCATGTACGCGATTATCAGTTAGTTGATCAGCCACATACGTACAGCGGTAACAAAGAATACAACGATTCATATGCAGCTGTATCGTAGGTCCGATATCTTCTTTTTCAAATGTTCTACGGTCAAATTGGTAACGAGTGCCTTCTTTACCATGCTCATACCCCAAGTCTTGTAAATGACATTCTCCAGCCTGATCGCAAACCGGACAATCTAAAGGATGATTGAGCAATAAAAATTCAACAACACCGGCACGTGCTTCCTGTACGCGTTCACTGGTAATATTTTTTACCACCATGCCATCCATCACCGTTGTGCGACAACTTGCAACTAACTTGGGCATTGGACGAGGATCAGCAGCAGAACCAGCCGCTACTTCCACCAAACAAGTTCTACACTTACCACCACTTCCTTCTAGCTTACTATAGTAACACATGGCTGGTGGAGTCACATCTCCGCCAATTTGCCGAGCAGCATTTAAAATAGTGGTACCAGCAGGAACCTCAACCGTAATATTGTCGATGGTTACCTTCAGTGGGGCCGGTGCTTTTTTTATTTCGTCTGCCATAATCAATTTCTTTTTTTATTCAACCATTAAGCCACAGGTGCAGTCAGCGGATCCGCATAGTGTGCCAATCCGAAATTGCGCTTTTGTGCTTCCTCCGGATGAGTAACATGCCATTCAAACTCGTCTCTAAAATGACGGATCGCAGCAGCTACTGGCCATGCAGCGGCATCCCCCAAGGGACAAATGGTATTGCCTTCAATTTTTCGTTGGATATCCCATAGCAAATCAATGTCACTGGAACGTCCCTTGCCTGTTTCAAGATTCCAAAGAATTTTTTCCATCCAACCAGTGCCCTCTCGGCAAGGCGAACACTGTCCACAACTTTCATGTCTGTAAAAACGAGCAAGTGTATAGGTATGACGAACCACACACTGGCTGTCGTCCATTACAATAAAACCACCAGAACCCATCATGGATCCAGAAGCAAATCCTCCGTCCGCCAAACTCTCATAGTTCATCATACGTGTTTCACCCTTGGCTGTTTTCAACAATAAATTAGCAGGAAGAATGGGAACGGAAGAACCGCCTGGAATACATGCTTTCAATTTTTTTCCTTGTGGAATGCCTCCACAATATTCATCAGAGTAAATGAACTCCTCGACCGATATGGTCATATCAATTTCATAAACGCCTGGCTTATTGATATTGCCGCAAGCAGAAATAAGTTTGGTGCCTGTAGATTTTCCAACTCCGATTTTTGCATACTCCTCACCCCCTTCATTGATGATGGGCACTAACGCAGCAACAGTTTCTACGTTGTTCACTACGGTAGGACAACCCCACAACCCCTTTACAGCAGGGAAAGGAGGCTTGATACGTGGATTACCGCGTTTACCTTCCAATGACTCCAGTAAAGCAGTTTCCTCACCGCAGATATAAGCACCTGCACCACGTTGCACATAGATATCGCAATCAAATCCACTACCTAAAATATTTTTTCCTAACCAGCCGTGTTGACGAGCTTCTTCAATCGCCTGCTCGAGAATATGGGTGATCCAGGCATATTCACCGCGGATATAGATATAAGACCGGTTTGATCCCAGCGCATATGAAGAGGTGATCATTCCCTCAATTAGTAAATGCGGAATGAACTCCATCAAATAACGATCCTTAAAAGTACCCGGCTCTGATTCATCTGCATTCACCACCAGATAACGGGGAACACCTTCTGGCTTAGCTAAAAAACTCCATTTCATTCCAGTAGGGAATCCCGCTCCACCTCTACCCCGCAATCCACTTTTTTTAACCTCTTCAGTTACCTGATCCGGTGATAGCGTTTTAAGCGCTTTCTCCACACTACGATAACCTCCCTCTTTTCGATAAACCTCGTAAGAGCGGATGTTTTCGACGTGTGCTTTTTCTAATAATAATTTTCTTCCCATTCGTTAATTCAATTTAGTGCGGCTGATTTTGCATAACAAGATTCGATCAGCGCATCAATTTTTTCTTTAGTCAAATGCTCTTTGTAGTGTTCTCCCAATTGTAACATTGGCGCATAACCACAGGCCCCTAAACACTCCACTGTTTTCAAAGTAAACTGACCATCTTTTGTGGTTTCACCAGGACGAATACCCAATCGCTCATAGATATATTCTACAATCGAATCACTTCCATTGAGCATACATGGACCTGTTTGGCATACTTCCAGCAAGTGCTTTCCAACAGGAGAAAGGTTGAACATAGAATAAAAAGAAGCAACCTCGTATACTTCAATAGGCTTCAATTGTAGTAATGAGGCTACATAATCCATTACATCCGTACTTAACCAACCTCCAAATGTGTCTTGTGCTAAATGCAAAATAGGAATGAGGGCACTTTTTTCACGTCCCTCAGGATAACGACTAATCAGCCGCTGTACCTCCTGTAATTGTTCGCTCGTAAAACTTAGTTTCATCTTTATACTTTAAGCATCCATTTCTCCAGCAATCAAATTCAAACTACTCATGGTCATGATGGCATCACTCAACATAGAACCTTTGACCAACTCCTCATACGCCTGATAATAAATAAAACAAGGTCGGCGGAAATGTAATCGGTAGGGCGAACGTCCGCCGTCACTGATCAAATAAAATCCTAACTCACCATTACCTGCTTCAATAGAGTGATATACTTCTCCAGCAGGAATTTCAGTTTCACCCATGATAATCTTAAAGTGATAGATCAGGGCTTCCATTTTGGTATATACATCCTTTTTCTCAGGGAGATAATAGGCCGGTGTATCTGCATGATATACCTCTGCCTCTGCTCCTTTGAAAGATTGAATTTTTTGATACGCCTGACGGAGAATCGACAAACTCTGCCACATTTCCTGTTCACGAACCAACCAACGGTCGTAACAGTCTCCAGTAGAGCCAACGGGAATTATAAAATCAAAATCTTGATAACTGGCATAAGGGTTTTGCACGCGTACATCATAATCAACACCGGCTGCACGAAGGTTAGGTCCGGTAAATCCATAATTCAACGCACGCTCAGCTGAAATTCCTCCGACCCCCATCGTACGATCCATAAAAATTCGGTTACGCTGGAACATGTCCTCAAATTCCTTAAGGGCACGTGGATATTCCTCTAAAAATTTCTCCAGCTTTTGGAAAGCTTTGTCTGTGAAGTTTCTTTCAAAACCACCAATTCTACCCATGTTCGTGGTTAACCGAGCGCCACAAACCTCCTCGTAAATTTCATAAATCAATTCCCGAAACTGCATCACATACAAAAAACCAGTGTAGGCACCTGCATCCACTCCCATGATTGAGTTGCAAATCAAATGGTCCGCAATTCGCGCCAGTTCCATCATGATTACTCGCAAATAATCGACCCGTTTTGGAGTCTGCACACCCAGCAACTTTTCGCAGGTCATGTGCCAACCCATATTGTTAAGCGGTGCAGAGCAGTAATTCAATCGATCCGTAAGTGTAGTGATTTGGGCAAGCGGACGTCTTTCAGCTAACTTTTCAAAAGCCCGGTGGATATACCCAATGGTTTGATCAGCTGAGACAATTCTTTCTCCATCCAACTCCAGGATATTTTGCATCACCCCGTGTGTGGCTGGGTGCGTGGGTCCCAGGTTGAGCGTGGTTGTGGTTTTCTCAATGGAGCCCTCGGGTAATTTGATATGCTGTTCACTCATATACTATCGCGTCAATCAGTTTATTTTAAAGTTCCGCCTCGTCCAAACATTTCGTCGTCTTTATCAATTCGGGTTTGATCCTCCAATGGAAATTCTTTACGTAAGGGGAAATAATCCATTTCCTCCACATTTAGAATTCGCTTCAAGTTGGGATGGCCTACAAATAAAATTCCAAAAAAATCGTAGGTCTCTCGCTCCATCCAATTAGCCGCTGAAAATAATCCGGTAGCGGTATATACTTCAGGTTGCTCAATTGGAGCAAATATTTTAAAACGAATTCTGACATTTTCTTTCAGGCTATGCAAATGATATACAACCGCCAACTCATTTCCCTTATTGGAAGGGTAATGCACGCCTGTTAAATCGGTTAAAAACTGAAACTGAAGTACCGCATCATCGTAAAGAAAATTAAGCACTTTGAGATTCAACTCCCGAGGAGCTGTAATTTCAAGTAGGCCATAACCGTCAACAAGTGCAGCAACACTTTCGCCAAATTTTTCCTGCAATCGCTGTTGTATTATTTGGTTAGTCAAAGCCATACGATCAAAATCATTTATTGTATTCCGTAACTATTGAGTAGCGCTTTATAATGTTCACTGTTGCGGCGGCGAAGACTTTCCTTACCCACTAAATCTTGTATCCGCAACACCCCATCAATAATTGCTTCGGGACGAGGAGGGCAACCTGGTACATACACGTCAACCGGGACCACTTGGTCTATCCCTTGCAACACACTGTAGGTATCAAAAATTCCACCGCTGCTGGCGCAAGCACCCACCGCAATCACCCAACGAGGTTCAGCCATCTGCAAGTAAACCTGTCTTACAACCGGTCCCATTTTTTTAGCGATAGTGCCCATGACCATCAACAAATCACATTGACGCGGGGAAAATCCTACCCGCTCAGATCCAAATCGAGCCAAATCATAATGAGAACCCATCGTAGCCATAAACTCAATACCACAACAAGAAGTGGCAAAGGGCAAAGGCCAAATAGAATTTTTTCGGGCTAGTCCAATTACACTATCCAAAGAAGTTGCAAAGAATCCTTCTCCCTGATGTCCATCAGGTAAGGGAGCCACACTGATATCTTTTTCCAGTGGCTTTTGAATCAAATTGTAAGAAACCGGACGACTCATATTCAACACTTTTTATTTTAACAAGCAGGGAGGCGATCAGTTGATCATAAAACCGTTAATCTTCCCAATTCAACGCACCCTTCTTGACGATGTATAAAAAACCACAAAGAAAAAAACCAACAAAGAGTAAAACTGCCCAAAAACCTGACCAACCCAATCCTTGGATATTCACCGCATAAGGGTAAAAGAAAATTACCTCTACATCAAACAACACAAACAAAATAGCAGTCAAAAAATACTTGATAGCCATGGGTTGTCTGGCATCGCCATGCGATTCAATACCACTGGTAAAATTTTGAAGTTTGTCGGAGGTCTTACGGCTGGGCCCCAGCAAATGGGTGAGGACCATCAAAAAAACTACCAATCCCACTGCAATGAGGACCTGTAAAGCAAGGGGCAAATAAGTAGTTGCACTCGAAGAAGAAGCACTTGCCTGCAGCAAATAAAACATAGCCCTTTTTTATTGGCCGCAAAGTTAAGGTGAGGGCGTCAGAAAACCTTATGTTTTAAAGGGGTCAGGGCCTATTTCCAGTGGGCTTGGCGGGCTGGTTGGCTGGTGCCGTCTCTTTGGGAGGCTCCGGCTTAGTAGCAGCTGCCTTTTCAAGCACCGTAATGTTCTGCTGAATGGCCGCATTGGTTGGATCCAAAGACAACATCCGGCGCAGGTATTGCAGTGCTTTTTCCTTATCCTTCAAAATATTGGCATGATAAGCTGCCAGGTATGCGGCCACCCCAATAATGTTCTTTTTATTCTTAACAGTATCTCGCTCCAGAAACTCCAGGTACTTAACAGCCCATGGCACTGCCAAGCCTTTTTCCATGGAAGTGTCAATAGCGCGTTGAATATTGTACTGCATCATGTATCCAAATGATTCCTCCGGATACTTTGTAACATAAATGGAGAAGATACTGTCAGCACGGGTGTAATCTTTACCTTGATAGAATGCAAAACCCGCATCAAAATAATCTCGGTTGCTGGGAGTAGGTTTGACTTTGATAACTTCTGTACGGAGTACGCCTTCCAGCACCCGGCTGAGACTATCCCCCTTGGCCTTAAAACGGTCAGCCCCTTTCTTCAAAAGATCAACTTTGAGGTTGTATAAAGTATCAACCCGGGTCGCGCGGAGGTAAGTAGCTGAGATTTCTTCGGGTGTGCCTCCTGTTTTATCCAATATTTCAGCACGCAATTGATAGTCGTAAAGAATTACCGCATCGCCTTCGTCCCCTGTTTTTCCAAAGAAACGATCACTATACTTTTTTGCATTGGCAAAAGAAGCGGCAGCCCCTTCGGCATTCCCTTGTTTTTGTAGTGTATCTCCCACTTGAAAATAGGCGTCAGACAATAATCGAAAAACACGCGGCTTGGTATTTTCACCCAGTGCTGTTAACACAGCCTCAGATTTTGTTATGGCGCAATTAAAATCACCACGGGCCCAGCATAACTGAGAATAAAGAAATTCGTCCTGAATATCTTTTTCAGGCTGCTTAGTAGCAATAAATTTTTTAAGCTGTTCCTCCGCAGTTGCGTAATCCCTGCGATAGAAATAATAATAGAACAATTCGTAGTAAGCAGGCGTAAAATTGGGATCCTTTTGCACACACTCGTTGAGGTATTGGGACACCATTTCCCAGTTTTTCTGAGAATCAAACAAGCGAGCTAAGCGATAACTTGCTAAGGCGTAAGTTGGGTTGAGCTTGAGCGCCTCTTGATAATTTCTAAAGGCCTCTCCTCCACCCTCGCCGGGTCTTGCTCTACGAATAGCATTTCCCTGCATCAGGTACAACTCAGCATTTTTCTCGCCCTTTTCAATTTGCGCATTAATTTTTGCAATAATGGTTTCTAAATCATGAAAAGGCGCATCCGTGTTGGCACGGGCTATTGCAATTAAAATGTCTGCATTATCCCCTTTGCGGGTTCGTGTTTGCGTTAAAGCAGATTCAAATTTCTGACGAGCTTCGTTGATCTTATTTTCAAAAAGGTCTGCTTGTCCAGCACCCACTTGAATAAGAGGCGAGGCGGCAGCCACTTGCATGGCCTTATCGTACCAAGCGCGGGCCACAGCTGGTTTGCGAGTGGAATCTAATTCAAGGCTGATGGCTGATTGTCCACCCCAGTATAAAGCTTCCGCATCAGCGGGATTGGTTTTTAACAGTTGCTGAAAAACAGCATTGGCCAATTGATAACGCTGCGCAAAAAAATGAGCTTTTCCTTCTTGGATAGACTGAGCACTTGCCGCCAAACCAGTCAAGGCTACACAAAAAAACAAAACAAGAACACGATTAATCATAAACTTTCACATTAAAAGGGGTGTAAATATAACGGAATTACTCATTGAGTTTAACGGGGCGTATCCCTAACCTCTTCTGTGCGGGTGCCAGGTAAGCTCGTCTGAAAATAAGTTGTCCCAATTCCCCGCTCACAAAATGCGCAAATCCTGTTGCTAAACCGCGGTGCCTTTCCTTGAGCACGTATACCAGATCTCTAACCATAGGGTAACGCTTTGCATAAATATTGGCTTGATAGGCTTTCACGTAAGCTCCTTTTTTGTCGGTGCTTTCCAAATGTGCCACTTTTACTTTCTTTAAAAAACTCATTTGTAAAGAATCTTCCGGATTACCCACCCAACCCACACCCACAAATCCAATCACATCCTGATGCGTTGCCACATAGTCCACTACCCCTTCACTACTTCGAGCGGCCATGGCAGCAGGATTGAGCGAGTCTCCTTTCAATACTGAATCTACAATAAATCGGACCGTGCTGGTTGCTTTCACTCCATCAAAAACGGGAATTAACTTTTTCTTGTACTTCCCCGTTAGGATCTCTTTGATCTCTTGCATGGAAAATATAGTATCGGGAGAGTTAGGATGAACAATCACGGCAATCGCATCGCGGGCCACTACCAAGCTGCGCGCCGTGAGTCGAAGTGAATCGGCCAACAACCCCTTTTCCTCCAGCGACAATCGACGAGTCACAAAAAGTAATCGTACGCTGTCGCTCAATGCGTCTCGTAAACAATCCGCCTCCGTTTTATAATCTACTTCAATTTTTGTCTGGGGGTGATTGGATTGATAAACCTGAACCAGTTCGTCCATAACAGGCTTGAAAGTTTCATCTACTGAAATCTTAATCTGTCCCCGGTCTGGAGTATCGGGTAATTGATTTCGCTGCTCCTCATAGGAGGTACATGCGCTAAAAACATTAACAAACAGTAATAACCAAAAAATATTTTTATTGCTCATGAGAGGAAATTGAAGACGAACGGGTGTGCAAATAACCACGATACACACGCCATCCACCGTAGAGTAAACAAACCACCCCAAATAATTTATCCAATTGGTCGGGGGGATAACGTTGATTAAAATCCAAGACCAACCAGGAACGCAGCAGAAAGAAAAAACCAGCACCCAGAATTACAATTCCCATACTCACGTCACGCAACAACAGCAAACGCTTTTGTTGTTTATCTCGCTCTTTTTGAAAATTGATGGCCATGGAGGCAAATTAGACAAATTTTGGCTCCAGTAGAATGACCAATAGGTTAAGGGAGCTAACTATATTTGCACCAATGAGAGTTTTAATGGTTTGCCTGGGTAATATTTGCCGAAGCCCGCTGGCAGAAGGTATTCTTCAGGAGAAGGTAAATAAAGCAGGGCTTAACTGGGTTGTTGACAGTGCCGGCACCAATCACTATCATACTGGTGATCCTCCTCACCCGCTCTCTCAAAAAGTTGCGTTGGCCAATGGGATCGATATCACGCAGCAACGAGCCCGCAGGTTCACAACCGAGGATTTAAACCAGTTCGATAAAATTTATGCCCTGGCGGGAGATGTGTTGAAGGATATACAAAGAATAACGGGTAGTAAGTTCGACAGTTCTAAAGTAGATTTACTGCTAAATGAGCAATATCCTGGCAAGAATCTGGATGTTCCCGATCCATACTATGGGGGTGAACCAGACTTCCATGAAGTTTTTGAGTTATTGGACCAAGTGTGTGATCAGTTAATTTTAAAGTATCAAAACCACAACGCCACTAAATAAAATGTCAAAGCCCAGCCTTCCATCAGGAACCCGAGATTTTAGTGCGGATGTTGTGCGTAAACGGAGTTTTATTCTGGATACGATTCGCCGTGTTTTTGAATGCTATGGCTTTGAACCACTTGAAACACCTGCCATGGAAAACCTGGACACACTGCTGGGCAAATATGGCGAGGAAGGCGACAAATTAATTTTCAAAATTCTAAATAACGGGCTTGACAATCCAGATAAAGAAAAAGGAATTCGGGAGGAATGGGAAAAGGTATTACAGGGAAAATCAAGTAAACAAATTACAGAGCGCGCCTTGCGGTATGATCTAACCATTCCTTTTGCAAGATATGTAGCCACCTGGCATCAGCAACTGCCCATCCCTTTTAAACGATATCAAATCCAACCCGTTTGGCGTGCAGACAGACCACAGAAAGGACGCTATCGCGAATTCTATCAATGTGATGTAGATGTAGTGGGCAGCAAGTCGTTATTAAATGAAATTGAGCTGGGTTGTATTACACATCAAGTATTCACCAAGCTTGGATTACCGCAATACACCCTCCGAGTAAATCACAGAAAGTTACTCGTAGCGCTGGCAGAAAAATGTGGAGGCTCGAATTGGTTAGTTCCCATCACGGTAGCAATTGACAAACTGGACAAGATTGGTCTTGATAAAGTCAAGGACGAACTTCTTTTGCGAGGGCTAACCGAATCTCAAGTTGGTATCATTGAAAAATATCTACAGGCCAAGGGAAATGGGCTTGACTTACTCGAAGAAATAAGTCAACTACTTGGTAAAACTGAATCTGCAGAAGAAGGGTTTAGCGATCTAACCACTTTGTACAATTCTTTAAAAGAACAAGGAGTAAATGTTCAAATAGATCCAACGCTGGCAAGAGGTCTAAATTATTATACGGGTGTGATCTTTGAAATGCAAGCACCCGACTCAGTCAAGATTGGTAGCATTGGAGGCGGTGGTCGATATGATGATCTTACTGGACTTTTTGGTGTTCCCAATACGCCTGGAGTAGGCATCTCCTTTGGTGTAGATCGCATCTATGATGTATTGGAAGAACTACAACTATTTCCCGCTACCACCGCGTCAAGCACGCAAGTTTTATTTTTCAATTTAGGGCAAGAAGAAGCAAAAGCTGCATTTTCACAAATGCAACAATTAAGACAAGCTGGTATATCCTGTGAACTTTATCCCGAGGCCGTCAAGTTTGATAAGCAGTTCAAATACGCAGAGAGAAAAAAAATTACAACGGTAATTATTATGGGCGACAAAGAGATTGCAGCACAATCGGCCACCGTTAAAAACTTACAAACAGGAAAACAGGAAACAATATCCTGGACAGCTTTAAGCAAACAGCTGTTAAGCTAATTCATAAAGCACTGCAGCACCCTGCCCCACTCCCACACACATGGTGGCAATCCCGTATTTAACGTTTTGACGTTTCATTTCGTAAAGCAGCGTAGCAGAAATTCTTGCCCCACTACAACCTAACGGATGACCAATTGCAATGGCTCCTCCATTTACATTAACACGAGTAGGATCCAATCCTAATTCTTTGATACATGCCAGGGATT
>VFQT010002267.1_pt1 | contig 20195 bp, 16 predicted proteins | sample 3512381 | NCBI WGS metagenome assembly VFQT01 (sample SAMN10412376, study PRJNA504923) | tailings metagenome | isolation source: Relicate 2 Philex TSF3 active mining site | place: Philippines: Tuba, Benguet | collected 2017-08-29
GCGACAAGCTCGAGTTCCCCCAATTTCACGCCTTCTACGGTTTCGTCGGCATCATCGCCATCGCCATCATCTACTCCTACCGCACGCAGCTGAAGGGCAAGAGCTACTTGCTGTATGGATTTGGCAGCCTCTTCATCATGGGGCTGGGGATCAGGGCAATGTTGGTGGGGCAGGTTGGCTGAATGATGGTCGATCGAGACCCTTCACGCACGGGCTCATGTTCCACGTGAGTTACGGCAAGTCTACGTCGGCTCGCTAAAGGAGTTCATCGGCGATGACCATCGACGACTTGGGACCGTTCGTCTGCAGCTGCCTTCGGTCGGCTCGAGGATTGGGGTGAATTCCGATGAGGGGTGACGCGTTGATCAGGGAACTCGGCGTCACGAAGGCCGATCTCGTTCGACTCTGCTTGGAAACGGGGATTTCCGTGTTCGGTGTGGACGTCCTGCGGAGAGAGTTCACGCTCGCGGAGGTCGAGCGGATCGCAGCGAAGGGCGGAGCATCGCGTGCTGACGCGAAACCAAAGGCGAAGAAGACGAAAGGGAACAGCGGACCCAGGAAGAAGGCGCACACATCACCGGTCGACCTCGCTAGGGAATTCGAAGTTGACGTCGCGGAGGTCCTCGGCCTCGCAAAGGAGTGTGGCTTCGCACGAACCAACGAGAATCGGCCACTAACCAGCCGTCAGGCAGTTCTGATCAAGGAGCGATTGATCGCCAGGGAAGGTGTGGTCGTCGGGAGATACAGCGTCGAGGAGTCGAAAGCCGACGCGAATTCTGATTTTGCAGTGGCCCTCGACGCGGCCCTCCGATCCCGGGACTCCTCGTTTGGTCGGATCGGTGGGAAACCGCGAGCGGCAACCGAATACGTAGCGACGACGATGCGTCTCGCGGTCCTGGCCCGCGAGCATGACATTTCCGAGGATCTACTCGAATCGCTCTGCCGATACGTAGGTGTCTCGCTGACCAGTCGGAAGAATTCGGTGAAGGTGAGCCTTCGGGATCTGGCGATGGTGGATCGGATCGTCACTGTGCTCTCAGAGGTTCGACGATTCGAGTCAGGAGCAGCACGAGTCCGATTGAGCAAGATCGCCAAGTGCTTCGGTGTCGAGACCAGGCAGGTCCGTGATCTCTGCCATGCGAAAGGCATCCCCGTAACGAGTGAACGGTTCGTTTCGGACGACCACGAGCTGGTCGTCCTTGTACTCGTACACATGAAATTCAAGACCGGTAGTGAACGACCAGACCTCAACAACGATCTTGGGGTCCGACCGGAGGCGAACACGACCGCCATCCCAACCATTGACTATTCGTCGCTGTCTTTGGTTCGTCAGCAGATCCACGACTACGACTTTTCGGGTTCGATCATGCGAAACGTCGACTTCGCTTATTCGGTGCTCGCTGGAACACGATTCCGAGCCGCAAACCTCGAGGGTTCTTCGTTCGTACGGGTGGACGTGTTCGACTCTGACTTTGGATCCGCGAATTTAGGAGGTTCGACGTTCGACTTCTCCAACCTCGAGAACGTCAAATTCGATCTGGCGAGGCTGACCGGAGTCTCATTTCGGAGAGCAACCCTGAAAAGATGCGACTTCACGCGCGCCGACTTGACGCAGTGCAGTTTCGAGGCTGCGGTGGTTGTGGATTGCAGGTTCGGTGGCGCGAATGTCGTCGACACGAAGTGGACGGACGGCACGACCGTCCAGTCTTGTGAGGACCTCGGCTCTTGTGGTACCACATAGTCCGTGGAATACTCACTCGCCGCTCGGGCCGGGAAGATCTCGTCGGCGAAACCACCATCCGAAAGCGTCAACTTCAAGGACTCTCCAACCCGAAAAGTCCTAATCCACGGAGACTTCCTTGACTGGATCAACGATCCGGCAAGTGATCGCCAGTTCGTCAAGAAGGCCCGTTTCCAGATCAAGAACCTCCTCGCGCGCGGATATTGTCCTAATGGGAAGTCGGTGGTCGGCGAAGCCAAGGGTTGGATGCGGGCCGCCCTGGGTGGTCGAGGTGGGTTTCAGTACTACATGTGGCATTGCGGACATGCCTCCGAAGTGGGCCAAAAGCTCGGCCTCCGGGCAGGTCAGTTTGCAGTTCGCACCGTCAGACACCATGACGAAACTGGTGAGTTCCTTGAACCAGGTTCTCTGGACGCGGACTATCTCGAATTCACTCCCAACGACATCGAGGGTTCGGCCGATGACTCCTACTACACGGACAACCAACAGAAAGTCGCAATCTCGAGCACTGCGACCGTACAGACGCTCCGTGGTTACCCTGGTTCTGGAAAGACGACTTGCCTCTGGTTGGCTGCGAACCACGCATCGAGCCGTCAGGTCCTGTACGTCACCTACAGCGAGGGACTAGCACGAGAAGCGCGTGAATTCTTCGACGCGTTCTCGCAGGAGGGTGTGTTCGTGGACGTGCTCACATACTCAGATCTCGTCCAACACCTTGCGGACGAACGAGATGACGCCCCAAGTCTGCTCGGCGTGGAGAGAGCGGTGGAGAGGATGGCCTCTTTGCTGCCGGCCCGCAAGGACCTCGTTGGGCAATGGGACGGGCACTTCCACGAACTGTATGCGGAACTCCATGCGAACGGAGTCGGCCGCACTCTTCCCGTTGACTTCGGTGGCGTCAAGGGCACCGCCGACGACTGCTTGGATGTCGACACATACTTGAAACTTCGCAGTGAATCGTTGGGGGAGAGCATGGCCGTTTCGGCGGCGAGAATCCTCGAGTTCCTCAAGGCGAATGGCCACATCGCCGAACTGTTTCCCGGTCCGACGAAGTCAAGAAGACTTCTGGCCGACGTGAACGACCCTCCGACGGAGAGACTCGCGAACGTGGGAACGGTTCTCGTCGACGAGGTGCAAGACTTGACGGTCACCGAGGCCTTCCTCGTGCTCAATCTCGTCGCCCGGATCGGAGTGTCTTCCGGCGTCCTGCCTCGCATGGTATTCGCCGGTGACGAGTCCCAGACGGTTCGTCCGACGGACTTCCGGTGGGCGAACCTCAAGAATCTGGTCACCCTCGTTCTGGGAGATGTGGTCGAGACGGACGACATCGGACTGGAGCAAAACCTCAGGTCGCCCTTCCAAATCGCGAAGTTCGTAGAAGCGACTCGTTCGCAGTACGCCTTGTTCGACAAGGGTGACCGGCCTGCCGGTATCACCTACACCGAAGTCAACGAGTCCTTGAGTGGACGATTGCTCTACTGTGCGCTCCAGGGTGACGAGGAGTGGAACGAACTGGTCGACGTCTTCTCGAGGCTTCCACGAGCCAGGATGGTGTACCCGGGATTCACACCTCCTCTCGGCCTGGTGGATGGTTCGTCCGATTCGTCAAACATCGTCACTTCCTCCGAGGTCAAAGGGCTCGATTTCGACGTCGTTGCGTTGGTTGACGCGGGTACGAAACAGCTCCAGCTGAGACGTTTGCTCGAGAAGCGGGAGGACGAGCCCCATGCGGAAGTCTTTGGCAGGACCATGGCCGACCAGTATCGCGTCGCGGCCTCTCGGGCTTCGGAGAAACTCGTCCTCCTGGACAGGAATGGGAACGACCATTATGAGGAAGTCGTTCGATTGTGCGAAGACCGCAAGGACCTTTCGGTCGAACTTGAACGCGTGGATCTCCAACAGTTGAAGAGCGTGTTGGAGGAGAATCTCGATCAGGAGGCGTTGATTCGTTCTCTCATCGAGGACGTGAGGCGAATCATTGATGATCAACCGGAGAAGGCGATCCTTCGGGTGCGGTCAATCGTTAAGCAGTTCGAGTCGTACGAGAGACTGAACACGGTTCCAAGTGATCTTCGTTTTGAAGTAGCGAGACTTCGTGGGATCTCCGCATTGGTGGGGGTGCTACGAGGGGTGGACGTGCCGTCTGCGCCGACCGAGCTCCTCTTGAAAGAAGCACGGAGCGTGTTCAACCAAATCGACCTCGGCAAAGCCTACGAGTCGGTCCAGAAACTGGCTGAAGCGAGCGAGAGTTGGTCCTCCCAGTCCTACCTTGACCTACTCGTCGAAGGTGCCGAGAACCTGGACCAAATCGCGCGGGAGTTGCCCGAGGTGCGCCGATGGCACACGGCCAAACTCAGGACTTGGCTCGACCAGTTGCAGAAGAGCGATTGTCCGACCGACGAAACTCGGGCGAAACGGGTATTGGCAACCGCGTCGACATTGATCGGGAAGTTGTCGCGTGAATTCGGCGACATCGACGGTTTGGATGAACGCGTCGCCAGGCGGTGGACAAAATCGTTGGTCGAACAGAGAAAGTGGCGTTTCGCTCTCTTGCTCCTGGAAAACCTCGTAGAACGCGACTATGCGACCGAAGGCGACTGCCACGCGGCGCTGCTGAGTTTCAGGGAAGCTGTACGCGCCTACGAACTTGCAGGTGAACCGGTGAAGGCATTGAAGAGTGCGCGGAACATTCCTGATGTGGACCTGTCAATCCGTATCGCGAAGGAATTCGAGCTGCCTGAGCTCTCGACTCTCATTTGGTTGAAGGGGGTCGACTCCAGTCTCACGGAGCACTCAGTGGCGAACCTCGGAGACCTTACCCCAGCGGAAAAGCTGCATCTTTCGAAGGCAATCAAGGACATCCTGAAATGAGAGCAGCACCTACGGAACCGTCGCGACGCATCAACTGAAGTCCAACCGTACGCATGTCACGACTTCCTCACTCGGGGAAGAGGGTGTGAACCCAACTCTTCGATCTGCTTGTACTTGGACCACCAGTTGCACGACGGGTATGGCGGCATGGACGGTCCACCTGCAGCATGGGGCTACTTGATGGCTTTCGAGTACCAGTTGAGGATGCGCCGCTCAATCGCAGCGTTCGTCGCATGTTCCCAAATGTGAACCACGGAGTATCCCGCTCGACGAAGCTGTCGATCCTTCCTTCTGTCACGAAGTTTGTTGGTCCTGATCTTCTCGATCCACCACAATGAATTCGACTTCGGCACAGTGAAGCATTTCGGGCAGCCATGCCAGAAACAACCATCAACAAAAATTGCAATTGGTGCGTCGCATAGGACAAAATCCGGAGAGCCAGGAAGGGTCTTCACGTTTCGTCGGTACTTGACGTGAAGCTTTCGGAGTAATCTCGCAACTCGAATCTCGGCGGACGTTTGGGTGCGCCGCACGGTTTGCATTCGCGCAGATGTGGCCGGCGTTGGTGGTCTCAGATCTCTCCTTCTTGCCATTGTTCGTGGCGAAACACTATTGCTTCATGTGTCGGATCAGTTCGCGAGCGATTTCGCGCACCACTTTTGCATTCACGGCGTTTCCCGCGTGTTCATACGCACGCGCATCATCCTCATGCGGACGAAACGACTTGGGGAATCCCTGGAGCAGCATTGCTTCACGAACCGAAGCGCGTCGAAGCTTTCCCTTCCCGTATCCGCTGAAGTCTGGCTCGAATTCGCGTTCTCCAAGTATCGGTACCGTTCGTTCACGCGGATGGGGGAAATACACCGGTAGGAATCGTGCCCAAATCTTGGTGAGAGTAGGAACCATACCGAATGCGTGATAGGCCTGGCCGACGTTCCCACCCTCACAGAGGTACGCCTTCCCGACTCTTCGCATGCCGTCCTTGTACGAAGGTGGCCGATCCATGAACGAGCGGATGTTCGCATCTTGATTCGCCGAAAGGAGGAGCCTGCGATCATCGGAGCCTTCTGGGTCAGCAACAGCCAAGAAAGGCTTCGGAGTGAAGCTGCGAAGCCGTATATCAATATCGTCGGCAAGATCTCGGCGAAGTCCGACGATGTACACGCGTTTACGAACTTGGGGTGAACCAATCTTGCTCGAGTCCACCTCGAACCAGATGACGTGGTAGTCGCGAAGACGTTGGAGGTGCTGCTCCAATGTGTGCATCGTTCGGCCAATCTTCTGCGGCATCGCCGAAAGGCGTGATTCGTACGAGCCGCCACCATTCGTCGTCATGCCCGGGACGTTCTCCAATATGAATGCTTTCGCATTGAAGTGCAAGATCATCTGTTCGATCCGGCCGTAGAACTTTCCACGTGGATCCTTCAGCCCCAGTTTCCTGCCCGAGTTGGAAAATGGTTGGCATGGAAATCCTGCCGTGAGGATGTCGGCTGTTTGATTGCGGTACTCGGCGAGCGAGATGGCGTTGATATCACCCTCGACGTCACACTTGTGGTTTCTGACGTAGGTCGCGCGGCACGTTTCGTCCAATTCGGACACCAAGATCGGTTTGACCCCACAGCCATACTCTGACGCAGCAGCAGCAATTCCGTAGTGGAAGCCACCGATTCCTGCGAAGAGATCGACTATTCGAAGATCGGAACGAGACTTGATCCGATTTACGGAGACCCAGGGTTGGTCATTGATGGGCCGACTCGGTGGAGCGGATTGGTCTTCGGCTGCTCGCTTGTGGCGCATTCTGTTCATCATGAGGATCGTAGTTTGGGGGTGAGCGGACTTCGGGACTGGACTACGGGAGTCACGATCCATACAATCGGCCCATGTCAAGCACCGATCCAATACTCGTAGAGCTCGACAAGTGTCGGGTTGCCAATGCCGGCAGGACTCAAGGCCAAAACTGGGATTCATTCAGAGACTTGGTTGCTCGAGAGATACCCTGTGGGGCGCATCGACTTGCAGTGAAGACTGATCGAAGGAATGTAGACAACTTCGTGGTCCGGCTCAACGAGCTTCACGCTAGAACCGAAGTGCACTTTGCGGTCATGCTTTGCGGCGACTTGGCACCCGTGAATGTGTTGTCCAAAAAGATTCAGGACGCACGAGACATAGTCGCAAGGAGGGACCTCGAAGGTGTCCTCATCTTCGGAGAAGATTCAGTAGGTGTGCTCCTACCAGTTGCACTGGTTGCGTTGGAGCACTCGCCAATAATGAATCTTGGTCACCGATGGTCACAGATGGTCAAGGAGGTCGTTCCCGATCCAAGTTCGATGCGTGATCTGATCGCGCAAGTGGCAGGTTTCCAGCCGAAGTGGAGTGCTCGAGCGAGCGCACCCGAGATGCAATCCCGTGCCCAAGCTCTCAGGGATCTCGCCATACAAGTGCAATGCCGTACGTCTCGTGCGGGTGGCAGTGTGATTGACACCGTTCCTCATTTTGGGAAGGGGAATGCCATACGCGTTCCATACGTGAGGGTCTTCGATCCCAAACACTCACCCGATCCCAGGACGGGCGTATATCTCTGCATCTTCATTTCTGCGGACGGTCAGGCCGTTCATCTTTCGCTACAGATCGGTGCGACTTCTTGGGATGCGGCTAGTGGCCGGTGGGTGAACAAATCTGCTGACGTACTTGCCTCCGAATCCGACAAACTGTTCGACAAACTTCAATCCGTTCCGACGGCGCAGTCCATTTTGTCGGTTCGTTCTGCTGGTCGCTCGCTCAATCTGGGAGGAAGCGTCTCCGACATCGGGCCACGTCTGTCGGTGTTCGCACACTCAAACGTCGCATCGACGGTGTTCGCCGTAGATTCGCTACCGAGTGAGTCAGAGCTCAGAGAAGCAATTTGGGAATTTCTCCACTTGGCCGAACTCCTGAATCAAACGACTAACTCGTCTCCTGCGACCATTTCGATGCCCGATGGGAGTGCAGATCGCGTTGCTCGCGGAATCCATTGGCCGACCGAGAGGGTCGACGAAGTGCTTGAGTCGTTGACCGACGGTTCACCGCAAATCGTACTTGCCGGTCCCCCTGGTACGGGGAAGACGTACGTTTCCCGTTGGCTTGCATCCCACGTCCTCGGAGTTCCTGGGGACTTGGACAACGAGAGAATCTCATTCGTTCAGTTCCATCCAACATACGGATATGAGGACTTCGTCGAAGGCCTGCGCCCGGTGCCGTCTGGTGGTTTCGTCGCATTCGAGACGGTTCCAGGTCCGATCGTGAAACTCGCAAGGGCCATCGAAGAAGACGGCCTACCGAGGGTCTTGATCATCGACGAGATGAACAGGGCGAACGTGGCCAGAGTGTTCGGCGAATTGATGTACTTGTTGGAGTACCGAGACAGCCGTATTGGACTGATGCTCCACGAAGAGTTCGAATTGCCACGAGAGTTGTACATCATCGCGACCATGAACACTGCGGACAAGAGCACGAGGGTGATGGACTGGGCGCTGCGACGTCGGTTCGACTTCTTCGCCCTCGAGCCTGATGTGAACGTCCTGAAGTCGCATTACGAGTCAGGTGTCTCCACGAATCACCTCGGTGACGAGTTGTACGACGGATTCGTGAAACTGAACCAAGCCCTCGCTGAAGACCTGGACAGACATCGAATGATCGGGCACAGCTACTTCATGGGGGACGAGTTCAGTGTCGAGACTCTGCGGTCACGTTGGCGACGACAGATAGGTCCACTGCTGGAGGAGTACTTCTTCGAGCGCCAAATGACTGGGGCGTCGTACTCGATCGAAAGGTTCTGGCCGAGTGCAAAGTCGTGAATCGGTCGACGTGGTCGAATGGGTTTCGACCGCGATTCCCGGCTTGACTGACGAAGAAGCTAGAGCGCTCGAGCAGCTTGGGAGCGAATTGAAGAGTTCAAGTCCTTGGTGGGGCGGTGAGCAAGGTGAGGATCTTGATACCGATGCAGCTTCGTCATCGGTCATCAGACTCTCCAGACGTCCAAAAGACATCGATTGGTGCGTCCAGGTCGCCAACGCCGTGGGAGTGGTCGGAGTCGGCAACAAGCAACTAATAGTTCATCCCAAGATTGGGGAGCGGCACTTCAACTTCATCGCATCAATGGCGATCGAACCACCTCGGACGAGATTTGGTGGCGGGGTGTTCGGTTTGGATGGCGACCGTACCTACTTGCATGCCGTTTGGAAGTCGTACCTTGATTCATTGGCGACGACGCTCACCGCCGATCTGCACCGCGACTATCAGCAGCATTTCGAAGAGATCAACTACGTTCGCGGCACGATGGATCCACGACGGTCATCGTTAAATCTCGCACGTGGGGTCTTCCAATTCCCTTCACGATTCGAAGACTTGACCGAAGACAATCCGGTGAATCGGGTACTCAAGGCTGCCGCAATTGCGGTCGGTTCGGGGCTCGAGGGGTCGCTCGGACCTAATGTTGGTGGCGACGGTGGACTGAGCGCCAAGCGAGCGTGGGCGATGCTCTACAGGCTCGGCGGGGTCGGCGACATGGTGCCGGGTGACGACGAAGTGGCGGAGCCACGGCTCGCGGTGCACCAAAAGAGGGCACTTGGACTCGCTCGCCACGTGCTTTCCGGATTTGGTCGTTCGTTGCGCGTGGGTGACGTTGAAGTCAGTTGTTTTCTGCATCCGACGCCAGAACTCATGGAGGATGGGATACGTGAACTCCTCAACGCGGAACTCGGTTCCGAGCTCGCCGTATCGAAGCGGCGACGAATGGCGGCACAACTTTCCTTCAGTCCAGATCTGGTCGTCGAAGCCGACAACCGAGGGAGTGGAGGACCGCTCGCCACTGGCGACGTCAAGTATCGATTGCGAAAGGATGACTGGCCTCGTTCGACCCTCCTGCAGGCGATGGGGTTTGCCCAGGTCTTTTCGTCGGGAAAGGCTTTCTTTGTGGATTTTTCGAACGATGAGTTCATGGATAGCAATCCCGAGACGATTGCCGACATCGAGTATCGGCATGTCACCTGGCGTTCGAATGACATCGTTGATCCAGTCATCGCCGCAGCGCGGGTCGTCAATCAGGTCCGAGAATTCGTCACCGCATAGGCTCAGCATCGGTTGTGTGAGGATCGATTAGCGCCAAAAACCGACGAAATGATCGAGCGATAGGTGGTCCTTGATCAGTCTCCCGAATTCGTGGAAGAAGTTTGGGTCATGGTCTACTGAGCCGACGAAATGTGTTAATTCGTGGGGGCTTCAGGCCGCGATTGTCTAGCTCGTGGTCAGTGGCATCAGCACGCTGAGTCCGGCTGCAAATCCGAGTGGCATCGGAACCGCATTCCCGATCCACCTTGCGAGGTGGGTGCGACCCGGTTCCCCCGACGGCAACGAGAAGTCGTAGGCGTCGGGGAACGCTTGGATCCGTGCAGCTTCTCGCGGCGACAGCGCACGTGGTTCGGTCGGATGCGTGAAGCGTCCGCGACCGGGACTGAGGAATCCGCCGGTGATCGTCGGAGCAGGTAGGTTCGCGCGCATCCTCCCGTACACGGAGCCGTAGGAGGTCCCCGACTGGTGGCAGTCGGGACGCTGGTGGTTCGGCAGTTCGTGCAGGCCGTTCTCGAAGAGGTAGTCGACGCGCCGACGGTTGTCGTCGCTCAGCACCGAGAGGGAGTCCATGAAGTGGCCCTGGGGTTCGCAGGGGAGGTCGTCGAGTGCCCACGAGACGGAGAACGGTTCGTCGGTGCGCAGCGCGTCGGCGACGGAATCCAGGGCGATCGGCTCGTGGGTCTTGGAGGCGACGAGGAAGAACCTCTTTCGGGTCTGCGGCCAACCCATGGACGACGCGTCCAGGACGCCTTCGGTGATCGAATAGCCGCTCGAACGAAGGAGGCTGATCGTCGTGCTCACCACGCTGTGGTGGTCGTGCACGACTCCAGGGACGTTCTCGATGACGACGATCGGTACGTCGAGGGCGACGGCCATGGCGGGCACGGTGAGGTACAGCTGGTTGCGGTCGTCGATGCGACGTGAATGGTTGTTCAAGTTCGAGTGCCCTTGACAGGGCGGGCCCGCGAGGATCGCGTCGATCGAACCGCGCAGGTGGGCGACCTTCGGCGCTGCCGTCGGGGGTCCGAAGAACGTGGCGTCGTCGGCGTTCCCCGTGAGCTGGTAGTTGACGAGCATCGACGCCGAGTCGGTGAGGAGGAGGTCGGTTCGGTGGTTCTTGCGGTAGACCGCGAGGGCGTCGGGGTCCTGGTCCACCGCAACGACCGACTTCGTCCGGAAGCCGCATTCGTCGGCCGCTTGCCGGAAGCCGAGCTCGAGCCCACCGACTCCGGAGAACAGGTCGATCGTCCTGAGGACGCGGTCCCGTGGTGCCGCCGCGACGGGCCGACGACCCTTGAGGTATGCCCGCCACCAACCCGAGAGCCCGTCACCGACGTCCTTGCCGTCGACCGTCGCCGTCGTCTCGTAGTCCCCGACCGTGATGCGTCGGATGAGCGAACCTCCGTCGGAGGTCACCGACTGTCGGTACTGGTCCTCGAACAGCGTCGGATTTCGCACGTCGCGATACTACTCGCGGGTGGTCGGAGGCTCGTCTGTGACCCTGTCCCTCAACTCGCCCAGGAGCGACGTGGCCCGAACCTCGTCGTACTCGGTGGGGACGACGTTCGCCCACATCCGATTGACGAGGCGCGCGAGGGCGCGCAGAGGCGCCGTGGAGAGACGATCGGTCGCCTGCATGCGTGCGAACGACGCGGTCACCGCGGGCGCCCGACCGGTCCTCACGCGCAGGACGTGGCTCCGCCAGAAGTCGGTGCCCGACGGAATAGCCGAGGCGAGGTCGTACGAGCCTGCCGAGTCGAGCGTCGCCTGGCCCCGCAAGAAGAGGCGCAACGGGATGCTCTCCACGCCGACGCCTGCTTCGAAGTACTTCGCCACGTTCCCTTTCGTCGTCGCCCCCGGTTCGCGCCACGCGACGAATCCGGGGAAGTACCTGACCGCGAGGAAGCGCCAGAAGCGCGGATCGTCGAGAACTTCGGTGGGGAGTTCGACGAGCGCTGCATGGACGCGTCCGCAGAACGCGCCCTCGACGCGCTCGCGGGTCTCGTCGTTCGGCTCCGGCAGTGCGTCGATCACGTCGGCGAGGTCGACCGCCAATGACTCGATCGCCGACAGGTCGACCTCGCGCTGCGAGGACGAGCCGGGTGCCGTCGCCGATCCCTGACATTCGCTGCAGAATGCGGCAGCGGCGACGTGGTTCGCCGAGCCCGGGTCGACCGAGATCATCTGGGCGAACGCGAGGACGTCCTTCGACGAAAGGATCGGATACCTCACGTGGAGCTCCCGACCGCCGACGACAAGGCGTCGTCCAGCCGTTTCCTGTAGCCGACCGCGTGCTCCACGTGTGCGAGGAACATCGACGGATCCGACTTCAGGACCTCGAACCAACGTTGAAGGTCGCGGGCATTCTCGTCGGAGACGATCCTGACGACCTTCCCGAGGAGCTTGTCGTCCACGTCGGCGAATGCGAGGTCCTCGCGGTCCTCGACGCGCTGGAACTGCAGCACGGTGAACTCGACCGCGCCGAGGAAGAGTTGCGTCTGGACGAGCGCCGATTGGGCTTCGCGTGGGCGCGCGGACAATCGTGCGAGGAGTTCGACGTCGACGTAGAAGTCGACGAAGTCGTCGAGCATCGTCGCCGCCATGACGTCCGGCTGGTATTCGCTGACAGCCGCGTACGTCGCAGTCTGCCGCGGAAGCCCCAATTCGGTGCGCCTCTCCGGAGTGAGCGGGATCGGGTTGAAACCGATTCCTTCCGACGGATTGGCGAGGGTGAACCGGACGCGTGCCAGCCACGTTCCCAGTCGATGGGGCAAGCCGACCTTCGGCTCGAGTTCGCGACCGAGCACGACGAGGACGTCGACGATCGTCCCGTTGTGCGGCAGGGAGAGGCTCCTGGGGCGAGGCGAACCTCCCGGTAGGAGGTCGACGCCGTCGCGGAACGACTCGACGTCGTCGAGACTCGTCCGTCGGAGCTCGTCCGTGAAGCGGAGGAAGGGTGACGATGCGAGGACGACGAGTGGCAGGCCCTTCAGTCCGTCGTCGAGTCCGAGTGCCTTTGCGAAGGTCCTGGCCGATCGCAGGACGTCGTCGGTTCCGGCGTCAGTGGACGCGACGAGACGATGGCGGCACGTGGCGAGCGTCCGCGGATCGAGTCGTGCAGTCCCGCCCGCCTCGACGGAAGTGACCGGTCGCCCGTCGTCGTCGAGGACTTCGAGGACGAGGTTGTCCTCCAACCACGTCTGCACTTCGCCGAGGTCCTGGAACGGACGGACGTCACGATTCTCGCGCGCCATCAGTCGTCGTCCCCGGTGGAGTGCATGGGCCCGACGTTCGGTCGGGTGATGCTCGCGATCGGAGTGAACCTCACGGTCCAGTCGGAGTCGTACGGGTCCGAACGGACGTCGAAACGGACCGACTCGCCTCGTGCGAGGACTCCGACGAACGTGGCCTGCTCGGAAGTGGCGTTGCGTCGTACGAAGTCCGGTCGGGACGGCGTGGCGGCGAGGGTCAATCGGTCGCCGAGTCGTTCGTCCTCGACGAACGCCACGGAGAGCGTGACGGTGACCTCGGCCTCGTCGGCAGACGCCAACTTCCACACCCAGTCGGCGACCGAGAACTCGACGGTCGCCTCGCATCGAAGTCGTGCGTCACGAGTTGCCACGGCTCGGGCGGGGGACACCAGGTTGATTGTCACGGGTCGTTTCGGAACCGGCGGTGGTTTCGGTTTGCTGCCCTTCATCAGGCGGGACAGTTCGTCGAGGATGGGAAGGTTGAGGTCGCCCGGTCGGGGTGCCGGAGGCTTGAATCGCGACTTGAACTCCAGGACCTTCTCCCGGAGTCGGACGTTCACCTGGCCGGCGACGAGGTGTGCGTGCGCGTGTGCGCCGGGCTGTTTCGCGGCGTCCCACTTCGTGTGCGCCTTGTCCTCCGTCTGGCGCAGGAGGTCGTCCACCGAAGCATCGGCGACAAAGGTGCCACGCACGTGCGGGATTCCGATCTTGCGGAACGTCGCATAGTTGACGACCATCCGCGGACCGCGAACGAGCGCGACGAGCGTCGCGTGCTCGACGTCGTCGTCGCCGTCACCGTCAGGAAACGACCAACCTTGCGTGTCTGCGACCATCCCGAGCGTCCCGAGGCGGTACGTGCCCCGGGCCGACTGCGGCGAATATTCGCCTAGGTCGAAGGACGCCTCCTCCCTGTGGGGATTGTCCTGTGGTCGCGTGGCGAGTTCGTACGCGCGTATGAACGGGAGGAAGTTCGGGTCATCCTTCGGGATTGTGGGAAAGAGCTCGGTGCCGTCGTAGTCGACGACCTTCGTGCGCAGTCCATTGGTCGGATCGAGCATCGCCGGCCACCAGTACCGTTCGATCGCGCGCTTCAGGTCGGACGCGGTGATCGTGGGGTCGACGATCATGAACGTCGTACCGGTGTCGCTCGGCCGCCGCGGGTCACGGACCGTGAGACGGAGCGTCGCGGCGATCCCGTCGGCCTCGTCGTCCTCGAAGGGAACGGCCGAGCGAACGCGGGTGCCGTTCTCCGCGTGCATGAACGCCTCGCGCCCGAAGCGCGCCCAGCCGGTGTAGGACTTGTCGCTGCGCTTGTGGCTCTTCCAATACGTGACGCCGAGCAGTCGACGCGAGACGCCAGGCTCCGAATCGACCGGAACGAACGCGCTGTACGCGACAATCGTCCTGATCGCCGATGCGGCGATCAGTCCGGCCTTGCCATATCCGTAGCTCCCACCCGAGCCGTCGGCTTTCTGCGTGTAGCCGACGCGCAGAAGTGCCTGCAGCATGCGAGAGTCCGACTTCTCGAACGACCCTGGCATTCCCATGCCGGAGTGCTCCTCCATGACGAGGACTCGGAGTGGTACGTCGGGGTCGAGGAGTCGACCGAGCAGGTCCGTGTCCGCGAGTCCCAGGTTCTGTTTCGCGCCACCCTGTCGTCTCGCGCCGTCGAACTGTGATTGGTGTTCGAGTAGTCCGAGCTTGGCGACGAGTTGGGTCCTCTCATAACCGGTGTACTCGACGAACCTGAACTCGATCCAGAAGGGGTCCGTCGGTCGGTCCGCTTCCTTGCAGGCGGTCTGCCACTCGCGTGCGGCATCCCAGCTGTTCTGGATTGCTTCCCGAGCGAAGAGCGATGCCTCCGAGGATGGTGGGTCTACGGCCAGTACGCCCGGCGTGTCCACGCCCTCTGCGCGAAAGAGCGCGGCGACGTCGCCGGCGACGCCGGACGTCAGCGGGTTCTCCATCTCCCAGGCCCACTGACGATCGTCGTCGTTCATTTGGTCGTCGGCCGGTGCCATGTCGCCTCGAAGGTACCAAGCCCGTGGTTCTGGGACAAGTTCGTCCCGCGAGGAGTCCGGATGAAACGACTACTTCCTAGGTCGTCGTGGGTGCGACGCCGAAGAGGTGCCACGCACCACCCTCGGTCGGTGAGTGGAGGGCGGCACCGTCGTCGAGGACACAGACGCTCGGGTCGACGGAGGGCGTCGGCGAGATCGTCGAGCCTTCGTCGGAGGCCGGCACGACGAGGACCCCGTGTTCGGTGAGTAGCCCGAAAGTCACGGTGCCGTCCGACAGCGCACAGCGTCCTGACCCGACGAGCTCCGCGAGTCGTGGGGCGTTCGCGCAGTGAAAAGTGTCGGTGCGACATTCGACTTCGAGAACCACGGATCCATCGTTGATCGACAGGATCCTTGCCCCCCGCGATGACGCCAGTCCTTCGAGTGCCTTGCGAGCTTGGATGGAATGGACGTCGAAGCCCGGCTGATATCGCGGATCGGTGGTCATTTGCTGCTCCTCCTCGTGCGGTTGGACGAACCTGGGGTGCGTAACTCTGAGTCAGTGGCCGGCGACGTCGTTCACCTCGCCTCGGCAGACACGATTCCAGTCTCGGAGCGAGAGTGAGCCGACGTGTCGTCCGACGAGGTGGCGTCTGACTTTCTCCGTCTTGTGGCCGACGACCGATTCGTGGTCGAGACCCGCTTCTTCCCAGTCGGTGAGGACCACGGCCCTCCACTTGCCGGCAAAGTGGCTGGCCCTCGAGTAGATCGGTCGGACGATGTAGTAGGACGGGGCGACGGCGACGATCACGCATGGCCTGGTCTTGCCTTCCTGTGGGTCATCCTTCCCATAGGAGACAAATGCTGCTTTAACAGCGCCAACATCCGGGTGGTCGGTCGAAGCCTTTCGATACCTCGTCAGGTGACCGTGTCGGAGTTTCGTGACCGATATCGGAAACTCCAGAACCGTCTCGCCTCGTTCGTCCGAAGGTTTGGCGCCCCTGGGGCGCTTCGACCGGCGAGATTGGACAAATTTCTCGTTGCGCCGAGACGTGGATTCCTGGCTCCTCCGTGCGGCACGCGATTCGCGCTCTGCGAGTCGCCGTTCCTTGCGTGAGGACTTCAATTCCTCGCTCGGTGTCGGCCTTGGTTCGGCGACGTTGACGGGTGACTCGTCGTGGACGTACAGATCGACCTGGATCTCTGGTCGGCGTGAAATCTCCTTCAACAGGAGTCGTGTTGCGCTCACCTCGTCGTCGATCGCGCACGCGTAGTAGACCTTCGTCTTGAGAGGACCGAATTGCTCCAGTAGTTGGTCGGTGAGCTGTCCGACGTTTCGGGCGGTCGGGTTCCCATAGTTGTCAGCCAAGATCTCCTTGGAACGTTTGGCGACGTCCTGGACGAGGACGTGGCACACGAATCTGACTGCACCGGCCGCATGGAGCGTGAGGGCGGCGTGTCGGACGAGTTCGGCGTGCTGGGCGGTGATGTGTCCGGCGGGGAGCGCACGGATGCGAATCTGCTTCGTCATCACGCGAACGTCGTCAGAGCGAAGATCGTTCAGCAACGAACGAAGGGCGGCTTGGTCGACTTTTTCCAGCCACTGATAGGTGTAGTCGTTCTTCGAGCCCCGACGACCGTCGTGGGTGTCGTCGACCTCTCGTCGTCGAGTCACGTATTCCTCCGATCCGCTCCACGAGTCTCGCCGATGGGTGTGGGAGGGTGCGAATACCCTCGGTACCTCCGATGGTGCGTTGGTGAGGACTCAAAGACGTCGGTACGGCCGGCTCGGGTCGTGTCCATCACACGTGTCCTCGATCGACGCCCCTGCCACAGTCGACGCACTGCGCTCCTGGTTGTCCGGGAAACACGACACAGCCGCCGACGATGAGCCGTCCACGTCGCGCACCGTCCCATGCTTCCGGGCTCGGCATGCCGTAGATGATCGGGACGACCCGTCCACCACACGTCGTGCACGATCGCGAATGCGTGCGATCGGTAGACGAAATTTTGTCTTCCTCCTCCTGACGGAGTGCGTCGATGAACGACGTGATCGATTCGTCAAGTTCGCTCGAGCCCATCGGGCCGACCTTGGCGAAGGCCTCGAGGGTGGAGACGTGCAGGGGGACGATGTCTTCTACTGCGCCGTAACCGCCCGCAGGGACGATCACGCAACGGGCTGGCGAGTCGACTAGCGCCGTGGCGACACGGCGGTCGCGCTCACGAACGATCTCCTTGTCGAGCGTGGGCCAGACGTCGACACCGGCGTTGTAGATGACGAGGTCGGGCTTCGCCTCCAGCGTCTCGATGAGTGCCTGGTCGACGTCGTCGAGGTACGAGTCTCGGTCGGTGAGACGAAACCAGGTGCCCGACTCTCGTGGCGTGTAGGCGTCGAAGGGAATGAGGGAGAGGTCGACATGGGTGATCGACGCCGCCTCTGTCGGGTAGGTGCGCAGGAAGGACTCCGTCCCGCCGCCACAGTGGGCGTCGAGGTCGAGGATCACGACGTCCATGCCGACGCGTGCCGCGTACAGCGCCCCGAGAACCAACGAGTTGACGGAGCAGTAACCAGAGCCGCGGAACGGGGAGGCATGGTGGAGTCCACTCGACAACGATGCGGCGACGGTCTCTCCATGCACGGAGACGTCGTCTATTGCGCGGAGGATGCCGGCGGTCGAGTTGAGCACCTGTGCATAGAGTGCCGGATCCCAACCGAGACCGTTGCTTGCGGCGAGGCCCTCCGGTCGTCCGGTTCGAAGTGCCTCGAGGTATGCGGGGTCGAGGTGACGCTCGATTTCGATTTCCGCTTCATCGAGGTCACCCCAGATCGCAGGATCTCGAATTTCGAGGATCGTCGACACCCTCGGATCTTCAGCGATTCGCCGAGCGATGTGCGCGGCCTTCTTGAACGTCTCGAAGTCGATGGCTGGCGCACAATATGCGTCGTTGAAGTAGACGGGAATCGGGTCGGTCGCGGGTCGGGATGGTCGGTCCATATCGACGGTGACGCACGGGGCATGGCCAACCGTGATCGTCGCCGTGCTCAGGCCAGTCTCATGTATCGATCGTGGCCGTGGGACGGGCCCAGTTGGGTGGGGGATCCCCAAACTGTGATTCCAGGACGACCGCGTGCGTTTGCGAGAGGTGGGTTCGCACGAGTCTCACGAGGTCGCGCCGGAATCGTGCTCCGTGGCCCGTCGTGCCGAGGAAGTGGGCGAGTTCATGCAACAGGGTGAGACGGGTTGGATTCTTCGATCCGACGACGATCGTGGCGTCGTCGGTGAAGGCGAGTCCGTCGAGTCGACGGGAAAGTGGGGAATGGATGACTCGGGGTGGGTCGATGTCTTCGGCAAAGGCGATGCGCTCGACCCAGCGCTGGGCTTCATCGATGTTCACGGTGCCGCTCGGGAGGTGCTGTTCGAGGTGTGCCTCCGCTCGATAGACGCGCTCGGCGTCGGAGTCACGTCCCACGTGGTAGCGCACCTTGCGTGCCCGACACTCCGCGACCGCCAGCAGAGAAGGACGATCCGGCGCGCTGGCCTGCAGCGAAAGCGTCCGCCCAACTCACGCCAGAAGAGCGACCCTTGGTCAGGCCGGGGACCTCGGCATACATGAGCTCCTGTGCGCGGTCGAACCGGTCGCGCAAGACGAGGTCGGTGCCCTTCTTGAGGCGACTCACGGCGTTGCGCTCCATCAGGAGCTTTTTCTCGACGCCGTCGGTGAATCCGTGGAACCAGGAGGTGCGAAAGCTCCGATCGCCGAGTGGGATGGTGCGCAGGGCGAGCATTTCTGCTGCGGCGTACAGGATCTCGTGGGCTTCGACGTCGGCTTCGGTGCCAAAGACGATGGACACGACGGTGTCGCCATCTTCTTGTTCGCAGTCGCGGCACATCGCACACGACAGCACGCTTGCGATCGCAAAGCGCAAGGCACTGCGACGGACGCGGTAGGGACCGGTCGTGTAGTAGGTGCGTGAGACGACCTTGTCGGACAACGTTGGTCGTGTCTCGTCGGTCTGATCGAGCTCGCGCTCATCGAGGTCGTACTTGACCATGAGGCGATAGGCGATGGCGAGCGCCGATTCTGCTTCTGCTTGTGGCGTGCCAGCGTGGTTGGCTCGGACGAGCAGTGCGCGAATCTTGCGCATGACGTCGTCACGACTGCGGGATTCTTCTGCTTCAGGCAATGAGTGCTCCGATCAACAAGATGGGGACCATCAACATGATGAGGATGACGAGGGGAATGAACAGCACGAATGCAACGACCGCCAGGAAGGCGATCCAGACGATCCAGAAGAAGAAGGCGAATGGTCCCATCGATACCTCGTTTCGACGACGGTTCTATCCCATCGGTGAGACACGGTTTGGGCTTGGTGGACCCCCATCGATCCTGCATCGCGACTGGAAATACCTTGGGTGTCGAAACACGAATGCTTAAGGGGCACGCTGATGTCGTGCAAAGGCGGGTACGAGTGAGCTCTATTTGGTGACAGAATTGTCCTACAGCCGTAACCAAGGGTTTGTTGAGCGGAATTCGATTGGGGTTAAACGTGAATCTGCAAGAAGCGATTGAGTTGTTCGAGGGGGATCGTAGGGGAAAGTTTTCGCAAGACGATTTGGCGGCGATCCGGGAGGTGGTCGAAGAGTTCGGTCTGTGCGAATTCCAGATATCGACATCTCCGAGCAAGAAGTATCCAATGTATTTTCGGGATTCAGCCGATCTCGTTCACGTTCATCCCACCATGATCCTGAGTCGAAAGCATTTTTCGAGCGCTCGAGATCAACCGTCGAAGTTCGAGTACTTCCCTTTCCAGCGCGACTTGGAGAACTGGATTCACAAGAAAGGCAATTCGGGTCGACCTCTTTGCTTGGATTGCGGCATTGAACTGCCGGTGGTCCTTCGTTGTGACTATTGCGGATACAGCCCTAACGACGACGAACATTATTAGCGATCCTGCGGACGAACCTGGGCGAATCGGATCGTGGTGTCGCCACTGATTGGCTCACTGGGTGGACCGCTCTTACATCCGTGAGCATTACGCAGGCCGGTCTCCAATTTGCACGTAGTCGGATTTCAGGCGAGTTGTTGTCTTTTCACATGGGTTGAAGCCGGTTTGACCCAAGAGATCGAGGACCTTGATACACCAGCTGCGGATTTCAAGGTCCTGTAGCGCGATGGTTTCATGGCCGAAGAGGGTCATTGACGACGACAGCTTCTCGCAGTCGA